>Ga0209810_1000758_pt1 | contig 61188 bp, 71 predicted proteins | sample Coa_R1_7_FD_187159 | JGI IMG/M metagenome (GOLD analysis project Ga0209810, IMG submission 187159) | Surface soil microbial communities from Centralia Pennsylvania, which are recovering from an underground coalmine fire - Coalmine... | ecosystem: Environmental > Terrestrial > Soil > Unclassified... | reverse complement strand
GCGCAGCGCCCGCCGCGGCTCTGCGCCCACCCGCGGAGGGGTGGCAGAGCGGTCGAATGCGGCGGTCTCGAAAACCGTTATCCGTCGTTAGGCGGATCGAGGGTTCAAATCCCTCCCCCTCCGCTCCTGCGTCCCGAACTCGCCTGGTTAAGCGGGGCTCCGGTATATGGCGCAGCGCTTGGTCGTCCGGCCGAGTCCGCCCGGATCCGCCTCGTGGGGCGGCCGACTGTCGCACGACTGTCGCACGCGCTGAGGCGAGCAGCCCGCACGACAGGTCACTCGGCCGGCGTCAGCGGTTCTTGGCGGATGCTCGTGCGAGATACGCGTCGACGAGCGCGACCGCCTCGTCCTCGTTCCCGGGCATGAGGTGCCCGTAGCGGTCGAGCGTGATCTGGATCGAGCTGTGGCCGAGGTAGGTCGAGAGGGCCTTGGCGTTGACGCTGGCCGCGATCAGGATCGATGCGAATGTGTGGCGGCACTCGTGGAGGCCGATCGGCTGAAGCTTCGCCTTCTTCCAAGCGCGGTTGGCCCGGTTGACGAGCGCGTTGCGATTGAACGGCCGTCCGCGATCACCGAAGAAGAACCCCGGCGCGCCGCGGCGGCGCAGCTTGCGGGCGGCGAGGTGGGGGCGGAGGGCCGCGACGATCGGTACGGAGCGTGTGCCGGCGCGGCTCTTCGGTTCGATCACGCCTGCGTGCGGGTCCCAGGAGCGTTCGACCCGGATGACGCCGAGCTCGAGGTCGACGTCGTCCTCACGGAGCGCCAGGAGCTCGCCGAGGCGGAGTCCGGCGTAGAACGCGGTCGCCCACACGGCTTGGTCTTCTTCGCGTACTGCGGCGATCAGCGCGGCCGCCTCTTTGGGGGAGGCGATGCGGTCTCGGCGGCCGCGCACCGAGGGAAGCTCGACGCCGCTGACTGGATTGACGGCCACCTCGCCGCGTGCAAGAGCGCGGCGGTACACCGCGCGAAGGGGGATGAGCGTGTTGCGGATCGTGCTCGCATCGCGTCCCTTCGCGAGCATCTGGTCGACGAGGTCCTGGACGTCGAGGCGGGAGATCTCCGTCAGCCGTGCCCCGCCGAGTTCGGGCAGCACACGCAGGCGCATCGAGGTCTCGTAACCGCGCAGGACGCTCGGCTTGTAGGGGTCGCCAGAGCGGTTACGGACAGTCCTTTCGCGCGCGCCCGCGAGCCACGTCTCCCAGACACCTCGAAGTGTCGTGGCGGACGGCACGCGCATGGTGCCGCGGCGCAAGCCGACGAGTGTCTCCGCCCGCCACGCCTTCGCCTCGGCGGGACTCTGATCCGCCAGGCCAGGACGCGGGCGGGGTTCTCGCAAGTGCAGCTCGCCGAACGCAGCGGGAAAGATCGCGCGCAGATCGCTCGCTGGGAGCGCGACGCCGTTACACCGAGCCTCGAGACGCTGCGCGAGCTCCTGCAGGTCTGCGGTTTCGATCTCGATCTGTCCCTCGTGCCGTATCGGGGCCTGGACGAGCGGCTGGAAGCGCGGCTGGAGAAGGCGTTGGGGCGGACGCCGCAAGAGCGGCTGCAGACGATGCTGAGAGCCCGTCGGCGCTGATGGCAGGCGAATTCGACCCGTATGCCTTGCTACAGGCGCTCGAGCGGCAGCGAGTCACGTACATCGTGATCGGGGGCCTTGGCCGGGTACTCCACGGATCGGGCGAGATCACGGACGGCCTGGACATCGTGCCGTCGACCCGAGAGGAGAACCTGCGCCGTTTAGGGCTAGCCCTGGAGGAGCTCAACGCGCGTCGGCCCGGCGGAAAGCTGCCGGTCATTGAACCCGACCTCGCCGGCCGCGGCGTCCTCGAGCTCGAGACCGACGCGGGCGAGCTGAAGATCGTCCCCGAGCCGGCGGGCACACACGGCTACGACGACCTGCGTCGGCGTGCTGAGCGACCGCCGATCGGGCACGGTCTACGGCCGGCGGTGGCCTCGGTCGACGATCACGCGCGCATGCTGGCCGCTCTCGACCGCGAACAGGACCGTCAGCCCCTTGACGTTCTTCAGCGGCTCATCGAGATCGAGCACGAGATAAGCCGCGGCATCGAACTTTGAGCGCTGCTAGGCCTTGTGCGCCAAGGAACTAGCCAGCGAGACACAGATGCACTTCTGCGAGAACTGCTCAAAAGGCGCGCGTACGGAGCTCTGAGCACGCTCGACCGGAACAGTTCACACCGTCGGTACCCAATCGTTCCGCCCGTCCCCCAAAGCGGTGGCGCAGGGAGCGCGCGCATCCAGAATGCATCTCCGTCTCACCGGGGCTCTCTGGCGTGAGGACGCTCGCCCAGCGCAGGGTCCCGCCGCCTCGCTCAACTGAGGAGCGCAGGACGCCGATCAACAGCGCATGGAGAACGCCATGCCCGGCGAGCCCGCAAAGGGAGTAGCGAAGCCGACGTTTCTCGGCCCACTCGTTCCCGCGACCACCGGCGTGATCATTTGGATCGCAATCCTTGCCACCGAGGGTCTAACCGTGGGGCTCAAGTACAGCTGGCTCCTGCTGCTGGCCATATCGCTCGGTCTCTGGACCGCCCTACCGCGACTCCACTACGCGCCGACCCGACTCGACCTGACGATCGGGCCGTGGCGACGAACGGTCGACCTTGCGGAACTCCAAAGCATCCAGTGGAAGCCGGTGCGGGGAACCGAAGGCAAGATCCTCGTGAGCGACGACCGCGGCGGTCGCGTCGGAATCTACTTTGGACGGTTCACCGACGTGGACGAGTGGCAGCCGCTTCTGCTTGAGTCGGCAGCAAGATGCGGCGCTAAGGTCGACCGCCACTCCCGCGCGATCCTGGAGCGCCGACAGTCCGGCTGACATCCGGCTCAGGGGTCATTCCGGAACACTGGCCGAGGCGACCCGGTGCGCCGCGAGACCTCGGTTCGTTACTGCTGCTTACGGCTGAGCGCTCGGCGGACATTCACAACGCCCACAACCGCCATCAGGCAAGCGAGCCACCAGACACCCGACGCAACATTCTCGAGCGCGATCACGAAAAACAAGATCCCGACTACCCAAGCGCCCTGTGATGACCGGGCCCAGCGCCGATATCCGCCCATTTTCGGGGACCCCTTTCTACTGCCAAAGCTCTAGTTACTCGTGTCGTGTCGGTTCGTTCGACCCCGACGAAAACACCCAAAAGGGGCATGAGCCTGATGGGTCCCGCTCAGGGGTCATTCCGGAACACTGGCCCAGGCGACCGACCTAGATTCGGGTCGTCTGCAGGCGGGGGTTAGCCGCTTTCAGATCCACGAGTAGCTCGACAAGATCGCGCTGCCGAGAAGCGATCTTGATCGTGCCGTCGTGTGTGGTTCGCACGTTGATCCAGCCCCAGTGGTTGGTGTCATGACGCGGGCGAGTGATGGCGAGGATCTCCGTTGCGGCAACCGTGGTCTGTCGTCCCTGTGCAACGAAAGTGACCGCGTCATCCTTGACCTCTATCCGACTAGCGACCTGCCGCCCTTTAACCAGAGCGATCAGCCCGAACAGGAGCCACCCGCCTCCGATCAAGGCGAGGGGGACTGAAGCACCGTTGTGCGCAACCGCGGCGGCAGTCACCATCACTACGCCGCCACCGATACCGAACGTGACGCCGCTCCGCCAGTACCACTCCCACCAGCGAGACGCCCGATAGACCTTCACGGAATCAGCATCGTCCATGTGGCTGCGGCGCTAAAGCGCCGCGCGATGGAACGACAGGTTCAGGGGTCATTCCGGAACGCTGGCCTAAGCGAGTGCCGTCGGACGCGTCGCTCATCACTCGTCTTCGTTCTGCCGATACGTGTCTGTGATGGAGGCGGGTCTGCAACCGCTCGGGTTGGACGCACGCGTGGGGAGCGAGGCTCCTATTCGTCTCGTGCCGCCTGCTCAGCCAATCAGGCTCGTCGTCTTCCGCGCGTTCATCATCGTCTTGTGTTCCTCCCTCGGGATCTACCTTCTCGCTCTGGCCCCTTCGGCGCGGACGGCTTTCAGCGCAGGAGCAGTGTGGTTTTCTGGTTGCTTCGTGCTGGGGATGCTTGGGCTGTCGGTCTGGCTCATGCTGGCGCAACGCCGAACGCCCGGTGAGGTGACAGACGACTCGGTGCGGCTGTACGTCGGACTTAGCCGCCGCGAGCGCGTGATCCCTCTGGAATCCATCGCGGCGGTAGGCATGGTGTTCATACGTCAGTCGCGAAGTCCAAGTGGATGGTCTTCATTCCTTTGGCTGGAAGACGGTGAGTCCGTTCCCCTCGGACTAGACGTCTGCCTCTGCAAAAGCAGCGACGACTGGGAGACGATCGCCGCCACCCCGCAAGGACGCCTGTGCCTCCAGATACTCGACCGCGCCAGATCGCGCCAAAACGCGTCGGGCCCCATCGCTCGTGACCGCACCACAGACCGGGGCATCGGGTGGAGAAGCGCCTATTGGCCCGCGAATAGATCTGTCGCGGCCGCGGCGTGATCGGTGTTGCTCCGACCCCGCTCCCGGGCGGTCCAATCCTATGGCTGATCGTCGCTGCCGTCTTCGTCCTGATCGGCATGCTGTGGTGGACGCAGCGCAGCGATAGGACAAAGAAGTAGCCGCCCCGTCGCACTGTGTCGGCGTCAGGGGTCATTCCGGAACGCTGGCCCCAGGCGACCACCTCTAGCGGATCGGCTGAACAGCAACATCGAGCCCGAGGTCGGCCCACGAGCCATCCGAGGTCAGCACGGGCAGGCCCAGTCGAAGGGCAAGCGCCAGGCAAGCGCGATCGCCGAGCGAGATGTCGCGCCGACCGGTCGTCGCGCGGATGTCCGCGATCGTGAGCGCATCGTCGCCAGTGACGGGCTCGAGGATGAGCAACCCACCAAGGATCCCGCGGTCCGCGAGCTCGTCAGCGACCTCGGCTGGGACCCGCCCGGCGTCGGCCAGCTTCGAGAGCGTCTCGGCGAAGTTCGCGGTCGACATCCGGGCGCTCTCGGCAAGCGCGTCGGCAACGACCTCCGCGCCGGGTTCCTCGTGGAGATATGCGAGAAGGGCGGATGCGTCGAGGACGCTGCTCAACGCGCAGCGAGCTTCTCAGCGTCGTGCTCAGCCTCGGCGCGCCGCTCCTCGAGCAGCTCGTCAACGAGGCTGCGTCCGGAGTCATCGGCAAACATGCCGCGGCTGCTCCGCGCGACGTCGCGAGCCCGCTCGAGCCGGACGCTATCGCCCGACTCATCGAGGTAGAGGAGCAGTTGCGAGCCGTCCTCGAGCCCGAGCGAATCGCGGACGGGCGCCGGCAGCACGAGTCGGCCGCGTTCCCCGATCTTCACCACGTAGGTCATGTGGGACATATCGGCATTGTGCCACATTCCTAAACGTCCCACAAGAGCAGGACGCAGCGGTGCGCGGAAGGGATGCCAACAGCCGTTGTATGAGCCGGGCGCAACCATCGCGCTCTCAACAGCCATGGTCGCTCCCGGCCAGACGGCGACTCGCTAGCGGTGCCGTAAGCCGAGCGCCGACGGCGCGCCACGACCGAACTCCTACGCGGGTTTCGTTCCTCTCGCCCAGAGAGGCGGTCGACTTGCAACAGCGGCAGCCTGTCTGGGTGTGAAGCGTCGTCGCCTGGATGAACGTAGACGAGCGGATGTCATCGGATTACGGCGGCTTTGATCGGTGCGTCAAGGCTTCCGCTGCCGGCCGACTGTCGCGCGGAGTGTCGCGCACGCGACCGCTCTCGCCAGTCCAAGCCAAGAAGGCAGGCGCTCGAAAACCGTTTCGGGCCTCTGGGTCCGACGAGGGTTCAAATCCCTCCCCCTCCGCTTCTCGAGCCAAAGGCAGCGCTCTCGTGGTCGGCATATCGTCGAGGGTATGCCCGGAGCCTCGCCGCGCTGCGCGCTTGGCAAGCCAGTACCCAGCGCTGTTCCAGGGGCGGAAGCGGAACCCGGGCAGAGCTTGACTACGTACCGATCCCCCTATACAAGTACGGGTTACGATGAAGCGCGCCCTACCATTGGTAGCCGGGCTGGCGAGCGCTTTAGTGCTCGCCGCGACGTCGAACGCGATTCCCGCTCGACAAGCGTATGGCCTTAATTGCGGCCACGGGTTCACAGCAGAGCTTGTCCCGCTGATCCTCCACCGCAACGGCCATCTAGTGAACGTACATGCCTACCCGTTCGCGAAGGCGTGCACCAAGCACGACGCATGCTATGCCCGCTGGCAGGGTCCCAACGCACGAACTGTTTGCGATTCGGCCTTCGGTAACGACATGAATAACATCTGCAAGACGCGCCCGCGCAAGCTACGGGCGGATTGCGATTACGTTGCTAAGGAGTATCACGGCGCCGTCCTCCGACACGGAGCGGCCTACTACAGGCAGGGACAACTATCCGCCTTAAACAAAGTTGCCGCCGGCAGCTATCCATTTTCCAGTGTCATTAACTTCAGCGATGGCGGTAGCCTGCCGCTGAGGGGTACGATCACCCTCGACAAAGACCCCGGCAACGGATTCGAAGGCATGCTGACGCTGGCGGTTACGTTTACAGCGACTGACCCGGCACCGGGATTCACGCAAGACCTCGCCATCGACTTTACTGCTCCGACTGTCACGATGGTGGCTCATATGGTCACTGCTCCCGACTTTGCTGATCCGGATACCGCCGGGCAGTTCGGTAACTACGAAGGAGAGTTCGGGATCAATTTGAGTTGGTATTGGGGCGGAGCAGTACTAGCTCCCCAAATCACAGGCACCGTCGTAGGCTATGGGATGGAAAACACCCAGACCCAATCCCTAGTCGACGTCTCTGGGAACATCATCGCCGATAAGACCTCGTGAACCTGCCGGGCGCGGGTGGAGTTGCGGGAGATCACTAGGCGGATCGAGGGTTAATCCCTCCCCTTCGCTCGGCCCTACGCAGTGTTGTTGGTGCGGGCGGGTAGGGCCTGCTTGAGCAGCTCGAGTGCTTTCTGCGCGTCGCCCTGCTCCTCGTAGATCTGAGCCATGGCCGTCAGCGCCTCGGCTTTGTGCCTGCTCGGTGCCGGCGCGCGTTCCGCGGCAAGCTCATAGAGCTCGAGGGCGCGCGCCGTGTCTCCCTGCCGCCGGAAGATCTCGGCGACCGCGGAGTAGGAGCGGGCCGCATCCCTGGGTGCCGCAGCGTTGAGGCGCGGGACGATGCCGAGTAGAAGGGAGACCGCTTCGTCATCCTCGCCGAGAGCGGCCAGAGCACGGGCCCGCTCGACCGTGAACATCGCGGCATTCGTATCGTCGCCGGCGGCGGCGACGATCGGCTCGCCCTCGTCGACCAGCTCGAGCGCAGCCTTTGGATTGCCGCGGTCGTTCTCGATGTACGCGAGCAGGAGGAGGGCGCCGGCGGCTGCGAGCGTCTGCTCGCTCGCCTTCAACGTGGCGATTGCGAGCCGCGCGTACTCGGCAGCTCCATCGTGATCGCCCTGCTCGAGATGCACCCGCGATTGGGACCAGTACAGACTCGCACGGAACATCGGGTCAGCAGTCCCACGAGCGAGGTCGATGACCTCCCCCAACGTCGCATGAGCCCGAGCGTAGTCCCCGTGGTCGACGTACGCGTTGGCGAGGAGCAGTGCGAACCTGACCTCTTCGAACTTGTCTCCACGCCGCCGTGCCTCCGAAAGAAAGCGCTCGAACAACCCGAACGCTTCGTCGAAGCGGCTTTGGGACGCGTAGATGCGACCCAGTGCGTTGGCGGCTGCTGACGCGTCGCCCGGTGCAAGCTCGCCCGACCCCAACGCCTCTTCCAGCAATGAGATTGCCCGCCTGGTTTCCCCGCGTCCAGCTGCGAGCCGGCCCAGCCCCAGGGTTGCCCTTGCCGAGGCCGCCGGCGAATCTGCACGGTCGCGTGCCGCTTCGTAGATCTCGGCGGCCCGGGGTCCGTCGCCCAGCCGCAAGGCAACTTCGGCTTCGAGGAATTCGGAACTGAGTTCATCGACCTCCGCGCTACCGGTAGCCAGAAAATCGGCGCTGACGCCGAGCCGCTTCCCGAACTCGCGGAGGATCTGCAGTGAAGGCACGCGCGCGCCAGCCTCGATACGCGAGACATAGGCTGCTGTGCAGCCGTCAAAGGAAAGGTCGCGTTGTGTCAGGCCGGCGGCGTGTCGTGCTTCGCGCAGACGCCGGCCTACGGCCGCGGGATCGTCGACATGGCTGGATGGCCGACGGGGCATGGGCCGGCCAAGACTACAGGCACCTTGGCAAGAAGACGAGGCCTTCAGGCGGCTGGTGGCGGCAACGCGCGCTGCGCTGCCGCCACCAGCCAGAGCCTCATGCCACGATCGGCGGCCAGGGACTGTCGCCCAGAACGAGGGTGAGTAGCACCGCGCCGAGCACGATGGCGAGCAAAGCGATCCTCGATTTCACGGGACTGTCCTTTCGACTTCGGTTGCCAGAACAGCCCGGCCGGGTGACGCACGTTGTACCGCAGGCGTCGGACGCTGCTATCTACTGTCTTGTCTGTAGTCCAGCGTTGTAAACTCGCGGCGACTTTCGCGGCCGCTCGAGGAGTAGCAATCGCCGACTACCGCATCATCTGCGTCGTTCGCGGCACCGACGGAGGGCTCAAAGGCGTCGGCTATGCGGCGAACGGCAACGCGGTCATGTACGACGACGTCTGGACGATCGAACAGGTGCGTCAGGCGATCGAGCAGGGCCATCGGCTGTACACGCTGAGCTCGTCGGGCGGGTACGGCGAGGTCGAGCCGTCGGGGGAAGGGATCCGCGCGAGATCAGACCACCGACCGGGCGACCAGCTCGACGATCTGCCGCCCTGCGGCTAGCCCTCCGAGGCCGATACGCTGGGCGACCTCGGAGAGGTGTCCGAGCGGTCGAAGGAGCGCGACTGGAAATCGCGTGGGTGCCGAAAGGTGCCTCGAGGGTTCAAATCCCTTCCTCTCCGTTGCAAACACGTCCGGAACCAGGTTCCGGACGTGTCCGTTCAGTCGAGCTGCAGCTGCCAGCCGCCGGCGCGCTCGACGAGGGCGAAGCCGCTCGCCTCGTAGGCTTCGATCACCGCCCGATCGTCGCCCCACGAATCGAGCTCGATTGCGCCAGGACCGAGCTCTGCGCACGCGCCGAGGAGGAGGCGGACGTACGCCGCCGGCTCCCGCGCCTCCGGTCGCACGCCGGGCCCGTCGACGAGCCGGTCTGCGGGGAACACCGAGCAAAGCCCGATCGGCTCATCCCCCTCGTAGAGCCCGAGCACGACGGCCCCCGCAGGCGGCTCCGCGTCAGGCTCGATGCGCTTGTGGCCCCAGAGGCCGCGATAGGCGAGGTCGAGCGTCGGCGCATACTCCTCCGGCCGCAGGCGCGGGAGACGCTCCCCTGGTTCGACGTCCTCTGCCCGCAGTCGCACGTACCCGGGGAAACGCTCGAAACCCGCGCCGGAGAGATCGCGGTCCGTGTGCAGCCACAGGAGCTCCGCGCCACGCTCGCGCGCCCGCGCGACCCACGCGTCGGGCGAGGCGTCGGCCTGCTCGGCCTCGAGCACGCGGCGGCCGTCGGAGGAGACCGCCTCCAGGAAGTCGGTCAATCGTGGATGCGGGCGATGAGCTCGCCGCGGCGCAGCACCTTCTGCGCGGTGCCTCCGAGGCGCACGTCGTAGCCGGCGTCGCGGGGGAAGAGCACCTTGTCGCCGGGGCCGACGCCCTCCGCGTCGGAGCCGACCGCCGTCACGATGCCGCTGCGGCACTGCGCCTCTGCACTCGCGGGGAGGATCAGCCCCGCCCGCGTCTCGGCCTCCTCGTCGGTCGGCTCAACCACGACGTGGTCGTCGAGGGGCTCGAGCGAGAGACGGAGCGGCCGCGTGTCCTCCAACACCCGGTTCACGATACTCCCGGGAGATGTCGCCGTCCGAGTCGCCGTTCGTCGAGCTGGAAGTCCTGTCGCGCACCGTCAAGGTGACGAATCCGGACAAGGTCTTCTTCGCCACGCGAGGCGAGACGAAGCTCGATCTCGTCCAGTACTACCTCGCCGTCGGCGAGGGGATCGTGCGCGCTCTCTACGAGCGCCCGACGCAGCTCAAGCGGCATCCTGACGGAGCCGAGGGCGAGGCGATCTACCAGAAGCGCGTGCCGAAGCACCGCCCCGATTGGATCGAGACCGCGACTGTCACCTTTCCCTCCGGTCGCACCGCCGACGAGCTCTGCGTCACCGAGCTCGCGCAGGTCGCCTGGGCCGCCAATCTCGCGACGATCGACTTCCACCCCTGGCCGTCGCGCCGTCGCGACGTCGAGCATCCGGACGAGCTCCGCATCGACGTCGACCCGCAGCCCGGCACCGGCTTCGCCGACGCGAAGCGGGTCGCCGCCGTCGTCGAGGAGACGCTCGACGAGCTCGGCTTCGTCGGCTGGCCGAAGACCTCGGGCAATCGAGGCATCCACGTCGCCTGCCGAATCGAGGCGAAGCGGGTCGCCGCCGTCGTCGAGGAGACGCTCGACGAGCTCGGCTTCGTCGGCTGGCCGAAGACCTCGGGCAATCGAGGCATCCACGTCGCCTGCCGAATCGAGCCGAAGTGGGGCTTTCGCGAGGTGCGGCGCTGCGCGCTCGCCTTCGCCCGAGAGATCGAGCGCCGGGCGCCGAAGCTCGTCACGACCGCGTGGTGGAAGGAGGAGCGCGGAAAACGGGTCTTCATCGACTACAACCAGAACGCGCGCGACCGGACGATCGCCTCGGCGTACTCCGTCCGCGCCCGTCCCGACGCGACCGTCTCGGCGCCCTTCCGCTGGGGCGAGCTCGAGGATCTGGAGACGGAGGACTTCACGATGGCGACGATGCCGGGTCGCTTCGCCGAGCTCGGGGACGTCCAGGCCGGGATCGACGACGCAGTCTGCGACCTGCGCAAGCTCTTCGAGTGGGTCGAGCGAGAGGAGGCCGAGGGGGCGGGCGAGGCGCCGTATCCGCCGAACTTCCCGAAGATGCCGGGCGAGCCGAAACGCGTCCAGCCCTCGCGCGCGAAGAAGTCATAGGATCGCCGCGTGACCGATTGGGACTGGAACCGGATCGTCTTCGACCACGTCAAGCTCACGGTGAGCGACCCCGAGGCGAGCAAGGCGTTCTACCGGACGGTGCTAGGAGCTCTCGAGATCCCGCCGTTGTGGGAAGACGACCGCGGCGGCCAGTACGCCAACCTCGTCGTGATCGGTCCGGGCGAGCCGGGCACACCGATCCACATCGGCTTCGTCGCCCGGACTCCCGAAGAGGTGGACGCCTTCCACGCTGCGGGCCTCTCGGCCGGCTACCGCGACAACGGCGAGCCCGGAGTGCGCGAGCGGTACAGCTCCGAGGCCGCGGGGCTCTACTACGCGGCGTTCCTGCTCGACCCGGACGGCAACAACATCGAGGCCGTCCACCGGGGCGACTACCCGGCCGCCGCCTAGCGCAGAAGATCCTCGACGGCGAGGTCGTGGGGGCTGCGCGGCGGCCGCACCTCGCGCCACGTGCAGTCCTTCGCGTCCTTGTCGGGGCGGAAGCGGAGCAGTCGCGTGCCGTGGCGGAAGCGGTGCTTCTCGAGCTTGTCGTAGCGCACCTCGACGACGAGCTCGGGGCGCAGGGCTGTTTCCTCGAGCTCGCCGGTCCCCCAGCGGTTGGGCTCGCTGAAGCGGCGGTCGTTCTTCTTGTCGACGAGCGGGAGGACCTTGGCGGCGATCTCCGCCTGATTCTTCGCCCCGACTGCCGCGGAGCCGACGTAGTCGAGATGCCCATCGTCGGCGTACAGGCCGAGCAGAAGTGTCGCAATCGTCTCGCGGCCTCCCTTCTTCCAGCGGATACCGGCGACCACGCAGTCGGCCGTGCGATGCGGCTTGACCTTGACGACGCCGTCGCGGGAGCCGGGCAGGTAAGGCAGCCCGAACTTCTTCGCGACCACGCCGTCGAAACCCGCGGCCTGCAGGTTCTGGAGCCAGTCGCGCCCCTGGTCGACCTCGTCTGAGACGGGCGAGAGCTCGAAGCCGTCGCCGATCTTCTCCAGCTCGGCTCGCCGCTTCTCGATGGGGCGCTCGTGCACGGGCTTTCCCTTCCACAGCAGCAGATCGAAGGCGACGAAGGTGGCCGGGATCTCGCCCGCGAGCTTCCGGACGCGGCTTTCGGCCGGATGGAGCCGCATCTGCATCGCGTCGAAGTCGAGCGCGCCGTCGCGGGCGATGACGATCTCGCCGTCGAGCGCCGAGTGCGCCGGCATCAGCTCCCCGAGCGTCCGGAGCTCGGGGAAGTAGCGGAGCAGCGGCCGACCGTTGCGCGACCAGAGCGCGAGCTCGCCGGCGTCGTTCTCCAGCACGCCGCGGAAGCCGTCCCACTTGGGCTCGTAGCGCCAGCCGTCCCCGGCCGGAAGCTCCGAGACGAGCTCGGCCTCCATCGGCGGAAACGGGACGTTCGGGCCGGGCGCGTTGGACATCTGTCGCGGAACCTAGACGAGCTGTTCGCGGCGCGCGATACTCGTTCTCGTGGGGGGTCTCGAGGCAGAGCAGGCGCGTGCCGCAAAGGTGCAGGACGCGCTGTACCGCATCGCCGAGCTCGCGAGCGCCGCGCAGGACATGCAGGACTTCTACCGGGCGATCCACGGGGTCGTCGGCGAGCTGATGTACGCCCAGAACTTCTTCATCGCGCTGTACGACGACGAGCGGCAACGCATGAACTGGCCGTACTTCGCCGACGAGCGGAACCTCGCCGACGTATTGCCGGATCCGAACGAATGGACCGACTTCAGGAACTCGCGCTCCCTGACCGGCTACGTCCTCCGCACCGGCGAGCCGCAGCACCTCTCCGCGCCGGCGATCACGGAGCTGGTCGAGGGCGGCGAGATCGAGCTGCTGGGCGATCTCGCGGAGGACTGGCTCGGGGTGCCACTCCGGGCGGAAGACCGCACGGTGGGCGTGCTGGTCGTGCAGTCGTACACGAAGGGCGTCGGCTACACGGAGCAGGACAAGGATCTACTCGCCTTCGTCGGTCAGCACGTCGGCGCCGCCCTCTCCCGTGCGCGCGCAATCGAGGAGACCCGCCAGCGCAACGCCGAGCTCGCGCTCATCAACAGCGTTCAGTCTGCGCTCGCCGGCGAGCTCGAGATGCAGGCGATCTACGACATCGTCGGCGACAGGATCCAGGAGATCTTCGACGCCCAGGTTGTCGACATCGGGATCTTCGATTTCGCGACGGGGTTGCTGCACTACCCCTACTCGATCGAACGCGGTGTGCGCTTTCCCGATGAGCCCTCGCGGATCCAGGTGTCGCTCACCGCCCAAGAGCTCTTGCGGACGAAGGCGCCCCTTCTGATCGCCGACGTGGACGCCTGGTTCGCCGAGCGTGGAGAGAGACAGCAGGTGATCCAAGGGGAGCCGGCGCTCTCGATGCTCGCCGTTCCACTGGGTGCGGGAGACGACATCCGCGGTCGTATCTCCCTGCAGAACCTCGATCGGACGAACGCGTTCGACGAGGCCGATCTCCGCCTGCTAACCACGCTTGCGGGGAGCCTGAGCGTCGCGCTCGAGAACGCGCGGTTGGTGCACGAGACGCGGCAGCGAAACGCGGAGTTGGCGCTGATCAACGGCGTGCAGGACGCGATCGCGGGCGAGCTCGATCAGCAGGCGATCTACGACGCCGTCGGCGACAGGATCCGTGAGGTCTTCGACGCCCAGGCCGTGCAGATCGTGACGCTCAACGAGGCGACGAACCTCATGGACTACCGGTACGTCATCGAACGCGGCGAACGGCGCGACCTGGACTCGATCCCGCCCGCAGGCTTCTCCGGCCACGTGCTGGAGACGCGCGAGTCGGTCCTCATCACCGAGAACGTGGCCGCCGAGATGGCGCGCGTCGGGAGCTTCGTCCTGGCCGGCGATGCGCCGAGATCGATCCTGTTCGTCCCGCTCATCACAAACGCTAGGGCGACTGGGGTGATCTCGCTGCAGAACGTCGACCGCGAGCACGCCTTCGGCGAGTCCGACCGGCAGCTGCTGGAGACCCTAGCCGGCAGCCTGAGCGTGGCGCTCGAGAACGCGCGCCTCGTGGACGAGACGCGGCAGCGGAACGCCGAGCTGGCGCTGATCAACGGCGTGCAGGAGGCGATCGCGGGCGAGCTCGATCCGCAGGCGATCTACGACGCAGTCGGATACAGGATTCAGGAGGTGTTCGACGCACAATCGGTTCGCATCGACATCCTTGACCGGGCTACGGGTCTGGTCAGCTATCCGTTCGGGCTGCAGCGAGGGGAGCGGTTGGAAATGGAGTCGCAGCTGCCGGGCGGCTTCTCGAAGCACGTGATGGAGACGCGCGAGCCGCTGTTGATCGTCGAGAACCTCGAAGCCGAGATCGAGCGGTACGGCAGCTACGTCCTCGCAGGCGAGCCATCGAAATCGGTCCTGTTCGTGCCCCTGATTGCCGGGGGCGAAGCGATTGGAGCGATCTCTCTCCAGAACGCCGACCGTGAGCACGCGTTCGGCGAGTCCGACCAGCAGCTGCTGGAGACGCTCGCCGGCAGCCTGAGCGTGGCGCTCGAGAACGCGCGGCTCGTGCACGAGACGCGGCAGCGAAACGCCGAGCTCGCGCTGATCAACAGCGTCCAGGACGCGCTGGCGGGCGAGCTCGAGATGCAGGCGATCTACGACATCGTCGGCGACAAGATCCAGGAGGTCTTCGACGCGCAGACGGCGATGATCCTCATGCTCGACGAGAAGACCGGTCAGGTCGTCGTTCCGTATTCGATCGAGCGCGGCGAGCGGCAGTCATGGGAACCGATGACGCCGGTCGGCTTCACCGGTCACGTGCTCGAGACGCGCGAGTCGCTGCTGATCAACGAGGACGTCGCCGACGAGACTGCACGGCTGGGGCTCGAGCTCAAGGTCACGGGAGACGCGCCGAGGTCGGTGCTGTTCGTGCCACTCCTCGCCGGAGGTCGCGCGACCGGCGTGATCTCACTCCAGAACGTCGATCGCGAGCACGCTTTCACCGACTCCGACCAGCAGCTGCTGGAGACGCTGGCCGGGAGTCTGAGCGTGGCGCTCGAGAACGCGCGCCTCGTGCACGAGACGCGGCAGCGAAACGCGGAGCTGGCGCTGATCAACAGCGTGCAGGACGCGATCGCGGGCGAGCTCGATCCGCAGGCGATCTACGACGCGGTAGGCGACAGAGTTCGGGAGATCTTCGACGCCCAGGTCGTCTCGATTTCGACGTTCGACGAGATAGCGGGGCTCATGCGCTACCCGTACATCATCGAACGGGGTGAGCGGCTGCAGGCGGAGCCTGTAGCGGTGGCCGGCTTCGAGCAACACGTGCTCGAGACCCGCGAGCCGTTGCTCCTCACCGAGAATCTCGCCGTCGAGGCCGAGCGATACGGCAGCGAGGTCGTGGCCGGCGAGATGGCGAAGTCGGTCCTCTTCGTGCCGCTCGTCGTCGGGGGCAGGGGGACGGGCGTGATCTCGCTGCAGAACATCGACCGCGAGCACGCATTCGGCGAGTCGGACCGGCAGCTGCTGGAGACCCTGGCCGGGAGTCTGAGCGTGGCGCTCGAGAACGCGCGGCTCGTGCACGAGACGCGGCAGCGAAACGCGGAGCTGGCGCTGATCAACAGCGTGCAGGACGCGATCGCGGGCGAGCTCGATCCGCAGGCGATCTACGACGCGGTCGGGGACCGGATCCGCGACGTCTTCGACGCGCAGGTCGTCTCGATCGCGACGGTCGACGAGGAGGCGGGCGTCATCCAGTACCCGTACCTGATAGAGCGCGGCGAGCGGTTGCGGGCCGAGCCTCAGCCGCTGGGCGGCTTCGCGAAGCACGTCCTGAAGACTCGCGAGCCGCTGCTGATCGCCGAGAACCTCGATGCCGAGTCCGAGCGATACGGAAGCACGGTCGTGGCCGGGGAGCGCCCCCAGTCCGTGCTCTTCGTCCCTCTGGTGGCAGGCGGCAAGGCTGCGGGCGTGATCTCCCTGCAGAACATCGATCGGGAGCACGCGTTCGGCGAGGACGAGCAGCGGCTTCTCACAACGCTCGCCGGCAGTGTCACGGTCGCGCTCGAGAACGCGCGCCTGGTGCAGGAGACGCGGCAGCGCGTGGGGGAGCTTGCGACGGTCAACAGCGTCGGCCATGCGCTGTCGTCACAGCTCGACCCCGACGCGCTCATCGAGCTGGTAGGGGAGCAGGTGCGCCAGACGTTCGACGCCGACATCGCGTATGTCGCGCTCCACGACGAGGCGTCCGGGCAAATCGAGTTCGCCTACTACTACGAGAGCGGCGAGCGGCGGCCCGAGCCCCCGATCGGGTACGGGGAAGGGCTCACCTCGCAGATCCTCCGTTCGCGGGAGCCGCTCCTGCTCAACCGGAGCGATCAGCACGACGAGGAGGTGAGCCTGGGGACGCCGTCTCGCTCCTACCTCGGCGTGCCGATCCTCGTCGGCAGCAGGGCAATCGGTGCCATCAGCGTCCAGAGCATCGAGGAGGAGGGACGCTTCGGCGAAGCCGACGTTCGCCTGCTCGCGACGATCGCCGCCAACGTCGGCGTCGCCATCCAGAACGCGCGCCTGTTCGCCCAGGTCGAGCACCAGAAGCGGTACTTCGAGATGCTCGTCGAGGTCAGCCCGGCCGCCATCGTCGTGATGGATGCCGACGAGCGGGTGACCGGCTGGAATCCCGCCGCCGCGGCCCTCTTCGGCTACAGGGAAGACGAGGCGGTCGGCCGGACGGTCGACGAACTGGTCGTTCCGGACGAGTTCCGGAGCGAGAGCCGCGACGTCACCAACGAGGCACTCGGGCAGGGTCGGACCCACCGCATCACGCGTCGCGTACGCAAAGACGGCGGGCTCCTGGACGTCGAGATGGAGCTCGTGCCGCTGAGCTTCGGCGGCGAGAACGCCGGCTTCTACGCCATCTACCACGACATCACGGAGCTCCAGCGGGCGCGAGAAGAGGCCGAGGCGGCGACGCAGGCGAAGAGCGCGTTCCTCGCGACGATGAGCCACGAGATCAGGACGCCGATGAACGCCGTGATCGGCATGACCGACCTCCTGCTCGGCACGGATCTGACCGCCGAGCAACGAGAGTTCGCCGAGGTCGTCCACTCGAGCGGCGACGCGCTGCTGCACGTGATCGATGACATCCTCGACTACTCGAAGATCGAGGCCGGCAAGCTCGATCTCGAGCACGAGCCGTTCAACCTGCGCGATTGCGTCGAAGGGGCGCTCGACATCGTCGCGCCGCGAGCCTGGGAGAAAGAGCTCGAGCTCGGCTGTCTCATCGACGGCAATGCTCCCGCCGGGATCGTCGGCGACGAGGCGCGTCTGCGGCAGGTGCTCCTCAACCTCCTCTCGAACGCCGTCAAGTTCACCGATCGCGGCGAGGTCGTCGTGCTCGTGGATGCCGAGGAGACCGGGTCGGGCTCGTACCGGGTCGAACTCGCGGTGCGCGACACCGGAATCGGGATCCCGCCCGACCGGATGGACCTCCTCTTCACCTCGTTCAGCCAAGTCGATGCGTCGACGACCCGCCGGTTCGGCGGCACCGGCCTCGGCCTCGCGATCTCGAAGCGCCTGGTGGAGCTGATGGGCGGCACGATCTCGGTCGAGAGCGAGCAGAGGAAGGGATCGACCTTCCGCATCTCGCTGCCGGCCGCCGCGGCCGACGTACCCACGAGGATCCCGCTCGACGAAGGCCTCCCGCTTCTCGCCGGCAAGCGAATCCTGATCGTCGACGACAACGCGACGAACCGCGAGATCGTCACCCGGCACGCGCTGTCGTGGGGGATGGAGCCCGTCGCGATCGAGCTGCCCGCCGTCGCGCTCGAGCTGATCGCCGCGGGAGAGCCGTTCGACGTCGCGGTGGTCGACATGATGATGCCGGAGATGGACGGGCTCGCCCTGGCGGGCGAGATCCGCCAACACCGGGACGAGTCCGAGCTTCCCCTCCTGCTCTTGACCTCGCTCGGACGTCTGCCGCAGCTGCAATCGGGAGGCGTCTTCTCCGCGCAGCTCGCGAAGCCGCTCAAAGCGTCCCAGCTCTACAACACGCTCCTGCAGTTGCTCACCGCAGGCAGGGCCGGAGAGGAGGCGATCGAGCCGATGACGGACGGAAAGCGCGCCAGGTCGGCGTTGCGGATCTTGCTCGCCGAGGACAACGCCATGAACCAGAAGGTCGCGCTTCGCCTGCTCGAGCAGCTCGGCTACCGCGCCGACGTCGCGACCAACGGGCGCGAGGCGATCGAAGCGCTCGAGCGCCGGCCGTACGACGTCGTCCTGATGGACGTCCAGATGCCCGAGCTCGACGGCCTCGACGCCACACGCCGGATCTGCGAGCGCTGGCCCGAGGAGACCCGCCCGCACATCGTCGCGATGACGGCGAACGCGCTTCCCGAGGATCGCGAGGCCTGCTTCGCGGCCGGCATGAACGACTACGTCGCCAAGCCGATCCGTGCCGAGGAGCTCGTGGCGGCGCTGAAGCGCGCGAAGCCTCTCGCGGATTCGGCTGCAGCCGGATACGTCAGCCTCGACGACGGCGCGCTCACGAACCTGCGAGATCTCGGGGGCGACGAGTTCCTCGACGAGGTGATCGACGCGTTCCTCGCCGATGCGCCGGGGCTGCTGGCGACGCTCCGCCAGTCCCTCGAGGAGCAGAGGCCCGAGGAGCTGCGGCGCGCAGCGCACACGCTGAAGTCGAACGGCGCGACCCTCGGCGCCGAGCAGTTCGCGGAGCTGTGCCGGACCCTCGAGCAGCGCGCGAAGGCGGGCGAGCTCGAGGGCGCGTCCGAGCTCGTCGACGGGATCGAGCAGGAGTATCGGCCGCTCGAGGAGGCCCTCTCGGCCCTGCGCTCGGAATCGCCGGCGTGAACGCTTCTGCCGCCGGCACGATCCTCATCGCCGACGACAACCGGGTGAACCGGCTCCTGCTCGCCCGTGGGCTCGAGCAAGAGGGGCACACGGTCGTCTTCGCCGAGCACGGGCGCGAGGCGCTCGACCTGTTGCGCGAGCGGCAGTTTGACCTGCTGCTGCTCGACGTGCTCATGCCCGAGCTCGACGGCTACGAGGTGCTGGCGGAGCTGAAGGACGACCCCCACCTGCGCGACATCCCAGTGGTCGTGACCTCCGCGCTCGACGAACTCGACAGCGTCGTCCGGTGCCTCGAGATGGGAGCCGAGGACTACCTGACCAAGCCCGTGAACCCGGTGCTGCTGAACGCGCGGATCAACGCGAGCCTCGAGAAGAAACTCCTCCGTGACCAGCAGCGCGAGCTGATCAGCAAGTTCGCGACCAAGGAGGTCGCCGACGACCTGCTCACGTCGGGCTTCTCCCTCGGCGGCCGGTACGTCGAGGCGTCGGCGATGTTCTGCGACATCCGCTCGTTTACGACGATCGCAGAGGCCCGCGAGCCCGCGGAGACGATCGAGCTGCTCAACGACTACTACCTCCTGATGATGGACGCGATCAACGGCGAGGGCGGGATCGTCAATCAGATGGTCGGTGACGGCCTGATGGCGATCTTCGGGGCTCCGGTGCCACGTGAGGACCACCGCCAGGCGGCCGTGCTCGCGGCTCGTCAGATGGTCGAGCTGATTCGGCTGTTCAACGAGGAGCAGGCGGCGCGGGACAAGGTCCAGATCCAGATCGGTGTCGGGATCGCGTCGGGTCGCGTGGTCGCCGGCTATACGGGGACGCACAACCGCGCGACCTACACGTGCGTCGGGGACACCGTCAACGTCGCGGCGCGGCTCGAGGCTCACACGAAGGAGCTGGGCCGGCCGATCCTGATCGACGAGAACACGCGTCAGGGCATCGCCGGCGAGATCGCGGTCGAGGCTCAGGGCGATCTGCTCATGAAGGGCAAGACGCAGCCGACGAAGGTCTTCGCGGTGCTCGTCGACGCCGTGGTCGCCGAGACCGCGTAAGTCGCGCGACGCAACCGCCGCGCGCAGCGCGCGTCTAACCTCGCGGGATGAGGCGGGTGGTCGTGACGGGGCTCGGCGCCGTGACGCCGATCGGCGCCGACGCGCCTTCGACATGGCGCGCGGCGCTCGCCGGCGAGAGTGGCATCGACTTCATCCACTCCTTCGACGCGAGCGAGTTCCCCGTGCGGATCGCTGCGGAGGTGAAGGACTTCGACCCCACCCAGGTCGCCTCGCCGAAGGACGCGCGGCGGCTCGACCGCAACGTCCTGTTCTCGCTCGGCGCGGCGCGCGAGGCCGTCGCCGACGCTGGGCTCGACGGCGCCTACTCTGCGGACCGCGTCGGGATCCTCTTCGGCACCGCGATCGGCGGCTTCCTGGGGATCATGGAGCAGGCCGAGGTGCTGCGCGAGCGCGGCCCGGCCCGGGTCGCGCCGACCTTCCTCCCCAACGTGCTCGTCGACACGGCGAGCGGCCAGCTCGCGATCGCGCTCGGCTTCCGCGGCCCGAACTACGCGCCCGTCTCCGCCTGCGCAACCGGCTCGACGGCCGTCGGCGAGGCGGCCGAGCTGATCAAGCGCGGCGACGCCGACGCCGTCCTCGCGGGAGGCGCCGAGGCCTGCATCCACCCGCTGATACTCGCCGGCTTCTGCGCGATGCGCGGGCTCGTGGCGGAGGACGAGCACCCGCCGCGGGCCTCCCGTCCCTTCGACGCCACGCGCGCCGGCTTCGTGATGGGGGAGGGCGCGTGCGTGCTCGTGCTGGAGGAGCTCGAGGCGGCCGAGCGCCGCGGCGCGACCGTGTATGCGGAGATCCTCGGCTACGGGATGTCGAACGACGCGCACCATCTCGCGCAGCCGGATCCGGAGTCGGTGGGAGTCGCCGAGATGATGCGGCACGCCCTCGACCGTGCCGAAGTCGAGCCCGAGCGGGTCGGCTACATCAACGCGCACGGCACCTCGACGCCGCTCGGGGACGCGGCCGAGACCCGGGCGATCAAGGAGGTCTTCGGCGAGCACGCGCGCAGCCTCGCGGTCTCCTCCACGAAGTCGGTCACCGGCCACTGCTTCGGGGCGGCCGGCGCGATCGAGGCGATGATGTGCGTCCTCGCGGTCCGCGACGGCGTCCTGCCCCCGACGATGAACTACGTCCATCCCGATCCGGAGTGCGATCTCGACTACGTCCCGAACGAGGCCCGAGAGGCGCAGGTCGAGGTGGCGCTCTCGAACGCGATGGGCCTCGGCGGCCACAACGGCTGCGTCCTCGTCGGGCGGGTCGGGTGAGCTGGGAAGGGCCGCCCGCTCCGTATCGGATCGAGACGGAGCGGCTCGTCATCCGCTGCTACGAGCCCCGCGACGCGCCGCTCCTGAAGGACGCGATCGACTCGAGCCTCGAGCACCTCCGCGCCTGGATGCCATGGGCCGATGCCGAGCCGCTAACGCTCGAACAGCAGATCGATTTGCTGCGCGGGTTCCGTTCGGCGTTCGATGCCGGGGAGAATTTCGTCCACGGGATTTTCAGCCGGGATGAGACCGAGGTGCTGGGCGGTACCGGACTGCATCCGCGCATCGAGCCGGGGGGCCTCGAGATCGGCTATTGGGTACGTGCAAGCTCGACGCGACAGGGGATCGTGACGGAGTCCACGGCCGCGCTCACCCGCGCGGGATTCGAGGTATGCAAGGCCGATCGAATCGAGATCCGGATCGAGCCGCGCAACACGGCGAGCCTCGGTGTCCCACGCAAGCTCGGCTTTGCCGAGGAGGCGACGCTGCGGAGGCGCCTGTACGCCCGCGAGGGTGGAGAGCTGCGTGACGTCACGATCTTCACGATGTTCCGCGAGGACTTCGACCCTTCGTTGGCGCCGGGGATCCGCGCCTTCGATGCCCGCGGCGAGCAGCTGATCTAGTCGCCACGGAGCACGTCGAGCGTTAGCTGGCCCAGCGACTCGACAACGACGTCGGCGAGCTCGAGCGCTTCCTCGTCGGGCGGGTAGCTCGCGTTCGGGATCGCTACGACGCGCATTCCCGCCGACTTCGCGGAGCGGATGCCGGCATGGGAGTCCTCGACTGCCGAACACCGCTCGGGCGCGACGCCGAGCCGGCGGGCTGCCTCGAGGTAGACGTCCGGAGCCGGCTTCCCTCTAGCGACCTCCTCCGAGGACACGGTGGCGCCGAAGCAAGCGGCCAGGCCGGAGAGCTCGAGCACCACCTCGAACACCTCGCGGTTCGAGGAGGACGCGAGCGCGAGCGGGAACCCCGAAGCCGCCCGCCGCACCGCCTCCTCTGCGCCGGGAACCAGCGGCAACTCGCGCCGGTACTCCTCGAGCATTCGCTCGACCACCTCCCGGTTGATCGCGTCCGGGTCGTCCGGGACTCCCGCCTCGTCGTGCAGATAACGGGACCACTCCGGCGCGCTCATCCCCATCATCGCCCGCTGCACCTCGTCGCCGTAGCGGCCGCCGCGCTCGCGGACGTAACGCTCGCGCACCGCGTCCCAGACCTCCTCCGAGGCGAGCAGCACGCCGTCGAGGTCGAAGACGACCGCCTCGATCACAGGCCCGAACTGTAATTTCGGCGCTGTGCCGGCCATCTCTTCAACGATGGCGGACGATCGCGACCGGTTCGAGCGGCTTTACCGCGAGAACTTCCGGCCCGTGCTGCGCTTCGCAGTGGCACGGATCGATCCCGAGCGCGCCAAGGACGTCGCGGCCGAGACCTTCCTCGTCGCGTGGCGGCGGCTCGACGAGGTTCCAGCGGAGCCGCGGGCATGGCTTCTCGGCGTCGCGCGGAAGGTGATAGCGGGCCAGTTCCGTTCCGAGACGAGGAGAGATGCTCTCACGGTCCGGTTGCGCGCCGAGCAGGACGCGGAGAGCTCGGATCTCGCGGAAGCGGTCGCGGATCGAGACGAGGTTCTCACCGCATTCGCGACGCTCCGCGAGCCCGACCGCGAGGTGCTTCGACTCGTGGCTTGGGACGGGTTGAGCCCCGCCGAGGCGGCGGACGTTCTCGACGTCAGCCGTCTCACGTTCGCCGTCCGCCTGCATCGAGCGCGACGGCGCCTCGAACGGGGCCTCGAGCCCGAGCTCCGTTCGCCGCCGCCGCAGAAGACAGGAAGGAGACAAGCCGATGCGCACCCGTAACGCACTCGGACGTCTGGCCGCCGCCGGCCGGCCGCTCCTCGCCGACACGTTCTCGCTGGTCGACGGGGCCGAGGAGAGTCGGATCCTCGAGCGGATCCTCGCATCGAGCCGTGCACAGGCTCGTCCCCGGATGATGCGCTGGCTGCGTCCCGCTCTTCTTGCGGGCGTCGCCGTTCTCGGTGGGCTCGTCGCCGCGTCCGCGAGCGGCGTCTTCACGCACTCCCGGTCGGCCATGCCGCGGCCCGGCGGACACCATCGCCACCTCGCGCTGAGCGGCGCCCGGATCCAGCTCGCCGGCTACCACTTCAGGACGCCGGCAGGTTTCAAGGCGTCGAGGACCTCGTGTATCTCGGCTCCGGTCCCGGGCCAGCCGCGCCCGAGCATCGACGGCTTTGCGGCGGCCGCGTCGGCAGACGGGGCCTGTGTGGAAGGCGTCTACTTCGTCGCCGCCGACTGGCTGCAGGCGCATGGGCTGATGCCCGACGCCTCGGACGCGGTGGACGTCGGCGACTACCACGGGTACTTCGTACCTCCTCAGGATTCCGGAGACAAGAGCGCTCTGTACGTGAACCTGCCGAACGCGGACGGCCCGCGAGTCGTCTACCTCGTCTTGTACGCGCGGGGCGTGACGAAGGACCAGCTGATCGCCATCGCCGAGTCGGGCCTGCCCACCCTGCCGCCGGCCGGCCCGACGCCGACGACGGGCACGGAGCCGAACGGCTAGACGGAGTGGTACGTGCTCTCGCGGTAGACGAGGGCGTGATGCGAAGGGCCGTGCTCGATCGAGAGGACGTCGGCGATGAAGAAGGTGTGGTCGCCGGCGTCCGCCTCGGCCTGCGTCTCGGCCTCGATCCAGCCGAGCGCCCCGTCGATCAGCGGCGCGACCTGCCCCTCGCGCGTCGGCACCCCCTGCCAGTGCACGATCGGCGGGTAGCCGGCGGCGAACCGGCGGGCGAGCTCCTCCTGCTCGGAGCCGAGGAGGCTCACCGCGAAGCGGCCGGCGCCGCGCAGGAGCTCGTAGCACGACGCGTCCTTGCCGATCGAGACGCCGACCAGCGGCGGCTCGAGCGAGAGCGAGACGAGGGAGGAGACCGTTACGCCCATCCGGTCGCCTTCGACGTCGACGCTGAGGATCGAGACGCCGTGCGGCCAGAGCCGCATGAGGCCGCGGAGCTCGTCTCCCGTCGCCATAGCGGAGAACGCTACAGACGAGCGGCGGGGGTGAGATTCGAACTCACGGAGCCGTAAGGCTCAACGGTTTTCAAGACCGCCCCGTTCGACCGCTCCGGCACCCCGCCGCGGAAAGTAGTGTCGCAGCCGTTGGCGACCATGTCGGATCGCGACGAGCTCGCGCTCGCCATGCCCGAGGCGACGAAAGAGGTCGAGGAGGGCCGACCGGTCTACAAGGTGCACGGGAAAATGTTCTGCTTCCACCGCAGCCCGAGAAAGGACGCCGTCGACCCGGAGACCGGCGAGCGGCTGACCGACGTCCTCGCCTTCCGGGTCGCCGACCTCGGGGTGAAGGAGATGCTTCTCTCGACGCGCGCGACATCTACTTCACGACGCCGCACTGGGACGGCTACGCCGCCGTGCTTGTGCGCATCCCGGAGCTTGCTCGGCTCGACCGCGACGAGCTGCGCGACCTCGTCGAGGAGGCGTGGCTGACGCGAGCGCCGAAGCGTCTCGCGAAGCAGTGGTTGGCTAGGGGGTGACGTGCTGGGGCGCGCCGTACTCGCGCAGCACGTCCGGCACCTCGCCCTGCAGGTTCTCGAGCACCGCAAGTGCCATGCGATCGACGATGGCCGTGCCGTTCAGAAGGTGCACCGGCTCGGGGCCCTTGCCGTCGCGGTAACGGATCCCGAGTCGGCGCGCCTGGAAATCGGTCGTGTTCGAGATCGACGCCGTCTCGCGATAGCGATCCTGGCTCGGGAACCAGATCTCGACGTCGTACGTCTTCGCGGATGCCGCCGAGATGTCTCCGGCAGGCAGTACGACGACGCGGTACGGGACGCCGAGCCCCTGCACGAGCTCCTCGGTGTTCGCGAGCAGGAGCTCGTGCTCGTCCCAGGAGCTCTCCGGCAGCGTCAGCGAGAACTGCTCCACCTTGTTGAACTGGTGGACGCGGAACATCCCACGCGTGTCCTTGCCGGCCGCGCCCGCCTCGCGGCGGAAGCACGGGGAGAAGGCGACGTAGCGGAGCGGGAGGGCGTCGGCATCGAGGATCTCTCCGGCATGGAGGCTCGAAACAGGGATCTCGGCGGTGCCCGAGAGATAGAGGCCGTCCGCCGGGACCGCGTAGACGCTGTCCTCGTCCGAAGGAAAGTGCCCCGTCCCGATCAGCGCCTCCTCGCGGACGAGCACCGGCGGGAGAACGGTGAGGAAGCCCTTCGCCGCGAGGCGGTCGAGCGCGTAGCGGTACATGGCGAGCGCGAGGCGGGCCGTGTCGCCGATCCAGTAGCCGAAGCGAGCGCCGCTCATCCGCGCGGCGCGATCCATGTCGAAGCGGCCGAGGTCGAGGCTCTCCTTCGCCTCGGCGAGCTGCGGCGGCTCGCCGACGACGCGCTCGACGCGGACGTCGTCCTCGGTGGCGCCGTCGGGGACGTCGTCGGCCGGCGGGTTGGGAATCCGGAGCCCGACCTCGTCACGGGTCGCCTCCGCCTGGGCGAGCTCCCGCTCGGCCCGCTGCAGCTCCTCCTTGACGCCGCGCAGCTCCTCGAGCTGCTCGGGCGTCGGCTTGCCCTTCACCTTGGTGCGCGAGCGCAGCTCGTCGACGCGCGGCACGAGCTCACGCCAGGCCTCGTCGGCGGCGAGCCACGCGTCGAACGCCTCCGCAGCGCCCTTGCGGGCGAGACGGCGCCGGTATTCGTCCGGCTCGTTGCGGGCGGCGCGCGCGTCGATCACGCTGCTGAGTCTACGAAGGCCTCGAGCAGAGCCGCGACCCCCTCCTCCTGCACCGAGGGGACGACGAGGTCGGCGCGCTCGAGCACGTCTTCGTGCGCATTCGCCACGGCGACGCCGAAGCCGGCCCAGTCGAGCAGCTCGCGGTCGTTCTCGCCGTCACCGCAGGCGACCGTCTCCTCCGGCCGGAAGCCAAGCCGCTCGGCGACGAAGTCGAGCCCGCTGCCCTTGCTGACGTCGGGGTGCGCGAACTCGAGGAAGTACGGCAGCGACTTGGAGATGAAGAGGCGGCCCGCGAAGCGCGGCTTCAGCTCTTCTTCGAGCTCGTCGAGCGCGTCGGGATCGCCGACCGCTACCAGCTTCGTGGGGTCGCGGCCGAGCCATGCGCGGAGGTCCCCGACCTCGTGGATCACGAGGTGCTGGAAGTCGGCGTAGCTCCTCGCCTCCGGCGTCACCTCGGCGACGTAGAGCAGGTCGTCGAGGTAGCAGTTGAGGTGGAAGCCAGCGGCGAGCACCGCGTCCATCGCCTCGCGCGCTTCTGCGAGTGGGATCGGCACGTGGAGGAGGAATTCGCCGGTCGTCGGATCGGCGACGACGGCGCCCTGGTAGCAGACGACGAGATCGTCGAGGCCCGCCTGCTCGAGGTAGGGCCGCACCGCCCTGAACATCCGTCCGGTGACGACGACGACGTGCGTGCCCGTCTTCCGCGTGCGCGCGAGGGCTTCCTGCGTGCGCGGGTGCAGCACCCCGTCCTCGGCGATCAGCGTCCGGTCGAGGTCGAGCGCGAAGGCGGCGACGTGCCGCGGGAAGCCCTGCGGGAGCTCGACCGCTACGGCGCCTTGCCGCCGGTGGAGTCGACGACGAAGGCGGCCACGTCCGCGATCTGCTGTGTCTTGAGCGTCGACTTGAACGACGGCATCTGGGCGCCGCCGTTCGTCACCTGCGCGGTGACCGCACGGTAGTCGGGCCTGAGGGTGTCGAGGTTCGGCCCGACGGTGCCGGTGGACTTGGCGGCGGCGAGTGTGTGGCAGCTCCCACAGCCGGCGCTCGCGAACACCGCGCTGCCCTTCTTCGAGTCGCCCTTGAGATGGAAGGCGGCGACGATCGGGAACGACGGTGTAGTGCTCTGCAGCGTGCCGACCACCGTCTTCGGCGTGGGCGACGCGACACCCTGACCACCGCAGGCGGAGAGCGCGACGGCGCCGAGCAGCGCGGCGGCGATGACTGCTGGACGGCGCACCGGACCGGACTCTAATGAAGCGCTAAGACCACCGGCGCGGCAACCGGTGCAGGGTTCCCGCTCAGTACCATTCGGGTCATGCAACGCCGCTCGTTCGGTCGTGACCGGGGCCTCTCGCTACGCATGCTCTTCACGAGCGGGCTCCTGGGCCTGCTCTACGTGGGCTTCGCGCTGATCCTCTTCTACCTGCTTCATGCCGGCATCGCCCTGATGGTCGTGATCGTCGTCGCGATGGCCTTCTTCCAGTACTACACCTCCGACAAGATCGCCCTCGCCGCGTCGGGCGCGAAGATCGTGTCGCCGGAGGAAGCGCCCGATTTGCACGCGATGGTCGAGCGGCTGTGCGCTATGGCGAACCTGCCGAAGCCGCGCGTCGCGGTCGTCGACTCGAACGTCCCGAACGCGTTCGCGACCGGCCGGAACCCCAAGCACGCGGCCGTCGCGGTGACGACCGGGCTGTGGCACCGGCTCGAGCCGCAGGAGGTCGAGAGCGTCCTTGCGCACGAGCTCTCCCACGTGGCGAACCGCGACGTGCTCGTCATGACCGTGGCGAGCTTCTTCGCGATGCTCGCGGCGATGTTGACTCGCTGGGGCCTCTTCTTCGGCATGTGGGGCGGCGGCTTCGGCGGAGGCTACGGCGGCAACCGGAACAACAACAACAACCAGGTGCCGATCTGGCTGATCGTCTTCCTCGTCTCGATCGTCGTCTACGCGATCAGCTTCATCCTGATTCGCACGATCTCCCGCTACCGCGAGTACGCGGCCGATCGCGGCTCCGCGATCATCACGGGTGCGCCCGAGAACCTCATGAGCGCCCTCCAGAAGATCTCGAGCGGGATCACGCAGATCCCGCAGCAGGACCTGCGCGAGGTGGCCGGCATGAACGCCTTCTTCATCATCCCGACCAACTGGAAGACGCAGATGAGCGAGTGGATGATGGATCACCCGCCGCTCGAGAAGCGCCTCGCGGCCCTCGCGGAGATCGCCCGCGAGATGGGCCGCCCCGTCTCCTGAGAGATCCTGGCACGCAGGCCTTCGCGCCTGTCCGCAACGGACATGCCTCGGTGCCAGGCACCGAGACGTGTCCTTTGGGGGCCGGCCGGCGCCCGGCTCTGGGCTCCCGCCGCCTGACTGTCTCGTTCGGTCATGTTCCGGTGCCTGGCACCGGGACACGACTCGATCGGGCACGGCTCAAATGGGCGCGTCGAAGAGCCCGAGCCACTTGCTGAGGTCCGGCTCGACCGGCAGCTCCTTCTCGAGCTTCGCCTTCAGCTCCAGCTCGCGGGGGTTGTCTCGTTGCTGCTTCTCGCCGGTCGGGACGAACGGCCACCACGTCCCCGTCTTGAACCCGTAGATCCAATAGACGGGATGGTCGCCGCCCCACGTGCCGCCGTCGAAGCGGAACGCGGCGGCGAGGAGCTGGCTGCCGAAGCCGTGCTGCTCGAGCTCGGAGGCGAGGGCGTGGACGCCCGCGACCTGATCGTCGAGCTGGGGGTCGCGGACGATCACCCACTCGAAGCCGAACGTGTCCGTCTTGCGGTCGATCGTCGAGCCGGATCCGCGGGCGACACTGCGCAGAAGCTCCTCCGCCTCGTTCTCGGTCTGGCTGAACTCACCTGCCGACACGGGCTTGAAGATGAGAGCGGAGTCGCCGGCAGGCTTCAGCGAGCACTCCGTGTCGAGCGTGACGGCCGCGGTCGAGAGGGCGAAGAGCCGGTCGGCCGCGGGCTCCTGCAGCTTCTTGCGGCCGAAGAGAATGTCGCCGAGCCGGGTCAGGACTCCGGCGCAGCTTCCTCGACAGGCTCCGCTCCGGCGGCCGGCTGCGCGCCGGTCGCACCGGGCGCAGGCTCGGCGTCGCCGGCGGAAATCTCCTTCGCGCCGCTGCCGGAACCGACCTCGGCCTTGAGCTTCGCGAGCTCGTCGTCGACCTGCGAGGCGGAGGAGATCTGCGCGAGCTCGCGATCGAGTTGCGTCTGGTCGCCTGCGGTGAAGTCTTCGAGTGCGCCGCTCGAGGTGAGCTCGTCGATTGCCGCCGCGCGCGCCTGCATCTCCTCGGTCTTGTCCTTCGCCCGCTGGATCGCCAGGCCGGTGTCGTTCATGTGCTGCCCGATTCCGGTAGCCGCCTCGCCGACCCTCACCTGGGCCTCCGCGGCCGAGTACTGGGCCTTCAGGACCTCCTTCTGCGACCGGAAGGATTCGATCCGAGTCTCGAGCTGCTGTTGGGCGGAGACGAGCTTGTCCTGCTCGTCCTCGAGGTGCTTCACCTGGGAATCCATGTCCTGCAGCTGCTGCTGTGCGACCGTCTTGCGCTCGAGGGCCTGACGGGCGAGGTCCTCGCGGTTCGCGGCGACGGCCTGACGGGCCTGCGTGTCGAGCTTGACGACGTTCTGCTCGAGCTTCTGCTGCTGCAGCTCGATCCGCTTCTTCGAGGTGACGACGTCGGCGACCCCGCGCTTGACGTTCTGCAGCTGCTCCAGCATCTGCTCGTACGAGTAGTCGAGCGTCTCGGTCGGATTCTCGGCCCGGTTCAGCAGCTTCGAGTACTTCGACTTGACGATCAGCGCAGTGCGTGAGAGCAGGCCCGCCATCAATCCTCCTCGTGGGGAACAACGGTTTAGCCTACCGGCCATGCTCGTGGAGAAGAGCTCGCATCCCGACTGGCTCAGCAACGCCTTCGTGGTCGCGGCCGAAGGCGGGCCGGCGGTGTTCGTGGACTCGGGAGCGGACGTGGCGCCGCTCGTCGAGGCACTCGAGCGGTGGGGGACGACGCCGGTCGCGCTCCTGCGGACGCACGCGCATCACGACCACGTCGAGAACGAGGACGAGCTCGTCCGGCGCTATTCGATTCCGGTGGTGGCCGAGCCCGGCGAATGGAAGTGGGACGGTCTGCAGGTGCAGGCGTTCGCGACCCCCGGGCACTCCGATGACGGTCTCTCCTTCGTCATCGGCGATACCTTGGTCGCGACGGGCGACACGTTGTTCCGTGACGCCGTCGGCGGCGGTGACGTGGCGGCCGTGAGGCGGTCGGTGATGGACGTGCTGCTCGAGCTGCCCGACTCGACGCGCGTGCTCCCCGGTCACGCCGAGGAGACGACGATCGGCCGCGAACGCCTCGAGAACCCGTTCGTGCGCGTCTGGAGCGGCGCAGAAGCGGAAGGGAGCGAACGCGTGCGCGTCGGGGGCCGTGAAGCGACGCTCCTCGTCTGGTCGCCCGACTACGACGGCAAGGGCAAGGCGTGGGTGCGCTTCGCCGACGGCGAAGAGGCGATCGTCGGCGGCTCGCGCGTCGAACGCAGCGGCTGAATCGGACACGTCCGGTGTCAGACACCTGACATGTCCGAAAGGGACAGTAGGTTCCGCGGGTGCGTCTCATCGTCGCCCGCTGCGAGGTCACGTACTCCGGCCGCGTCTCGGCCGTGCTGCCCGAAGCGGTCCGGCTCCTCATCCTCAAGGGAGACGGGTCGGTGCTCGTCCACGACGACGCGGGCGGCTACAAGCCGCTCAACTGGATGACGGCCCCCACCTTCCTCGCCGACGAAGGGAAGCGGCTGGTCGTGACGAAGCCGAAGTCGGACGACGTCCTCGAGATCCGGCTCCTCGAGGTGCTGAGCGACGTCGCGCACGACATGGGCGAGTCGGCGGCGCTGCAGAAGGACGGCGTCGAGCGCGACCTGCAGGAGGCGCTCGCGGCCGCACCCGAAGCGCTGGGCGAGACGCTGACGCTCGTGCGCCGCGAGTGGCAGACCGAGATCGGGCCCGTGGATCTGATGTGCCGCGACGACGGCGGCGAGTGGATCGCGGTCGAGGTGAAGCGGGTGGGGACGATCGAGGCGGTCGAGCAGCTCACGCGTTACCTCGACTTCATCCGCCGCGATCCGGCAAAGGCACGCTGTCGCGGGATCCTCGCCGCCGAGCGGCTGAAGCCCCAGGCGGTCGCGCTCGCGGAGGCTCGCGGCATCCGCTGTGTCGCGGTCGACCTTGCCGTCCTCCGCGGCGAGCGGGAACCCGAGCTGACGCTCTTCGCCGCCTAGCCGGCGATCGCCTCGACCGTGGCGGCCACGCCCGCTCGCACGCCGTCCGGATGCGCATACGCCGCCGAGCCGAGGAGGAGCATCACGCCGTCGCTCGTGCCCGCCCGTTCGAGCTGCTCGAGCGCGTTGTCGGCGCCGACCCCGCCTCCGATCACCGCCGTCGCCGGCCGAGCCGCCGCGATCTGCTCCCGCACCTCGTCGTCCGTGTCGAAGGTCCGCGGCGAGAACGACCCGACCTGGACGTAGTCCGCGCCGAGCAGCCGCGTCAGCTCGGCGAGCACGCGGGCCGACACCGACACCGGGCCACCGCGGCGCAGGAAGGCCGAGCCGACGCGGTGGACGAAGATCGGCAGCCCGTACTCGCGCAATCGTGCGATCGAGCCGAGCCCGGCGATGAACGCGTTGAGCATGAGCGCCCGCGCGCCGGCCTCGACGATCTCGGCGGCGTCGGCGCCGGTGACGTTCGCCGCATAGAGGACGGGCTCGGGGATCGCTGCCTCGATCGCCCGCACCCTCTCCGGCGACGACCGCTGCAGCTCGTCGTCCTTGACGAGGACGGCGCCGCCCGCCGCGAGCTCCGCGGCTATTGAAGCCGCCTCCTCCGGCGCGAGCCCCAGCGCCGGCTTGACGATCGCTCCCACCGAGGCGCCCGGCCCCGCCGGAAACGCCGGCCCCGGCAGGCCTTCCGGCCACTCCACCTCGACGAGCCGGCACGACTCGACGTCGCCGCGATCCGCCCACTCCCCGGCGACGCAGACAGCGAGGAGCTGCTCGGCGCTCGTCTCCGCGTCCAGAGCGGGGAAGTCGATGGTCACGCGCTCGCCCTCGACGCCGACCACGCGAGCTCGCACTGGCTGCGGCCCGTCCGGCAGGCTCACCGACTGGAGGATCGCGAGCGTCTCGCCCCAGGCCGGCGGGCGGATTTCGAAAACCGCGCGCATCCTCGTATCGTAGGACCCCGCCGGGGCCACGATCGGGTGAGGAGGATCGAGATGGCTGTGAAGCTGCACCGCTGTAGCGGCATGTGGGCGAAGTTCGGCGCCCATCCGTGCTGGCGCGTCCAGAAGGCGCTCGACGATTCCGGCGTCGAGTACGAGCTCGTTCAGGAAGGCTCGGCGTTCAAGAACTCGAGCCGCGGTCGGACGATCGAGAAGACCGGCCAGAAGAAGTTCCCCTGGATCGAGTTCGAGGACGGGAGCGTCTACCGCGAGGAGTCGAAGGAGATGGCCGAGACGATCCGGGCCGGAAAGCTGGACGAGAAGCGAGCGGCGGCCTAGCTACACTGAACCGCCGCGGGGCTATAGCTCAGCTGGGAGAGCGCCTGGATCGCACCCAGGAGGTCGCCGGTTCGAGTCCGGCTAGCTCCATCACAGAAAGGCCTGCATGCGCGGGCGTTTCTCTCTGGTTGGTGCGGCTGTCGGCTGGTCGAAGAACAGCGTGGTCAAGTCTTGGTCAGTGCACCGTGCGACGTGACGCATCTCACCCAGGAGGTCGTCGGTTCGAGTCCGGCTAGCTCCATACGCTGTTGTCGAAAAGACAACATGCTCTAATAACGAGCCCGCCGTCCGTCGCTCGGCGAATGGATTCCGATCGGCGGGGCTAGGAGCGACGCCTTGTTTTGAGCGAGGCGATGTGTTCGAGAGTCGTGGGCTAGGACATCGCCGGGGGGCTGGCGAGGGCGTTGACACGACTAGCTCTGTTCCCACGGCAGAGCCAGTCGGTTGATGGGCTGGGCGTGGCTTGTGAGCCAGGCGTCGAGTTCGGCGCAGTGGAAGAGGAGGCGGCCTTCGTGTTTGTAGTGGGGGATCGCTCCGGCGGCCGTCAGCTTGTAGAGGCGTTGTTTGGGCCAGTCGAGGTAGCTGGCGGCGTGGGGGAGGCTCATCCAGGGTGAGCGGATCTCGTCGCTTGTCGAGGCTTCTGGTGGCGTGAGGTGGGCGAGCTCGGCCGCGAGCCGGCGCGCAAGCTCGTGGAGGAGCTGGTCGAGCAGGCTGTCGTTCATGCGGCCTCGACCTCGTTGCCCCAGACCGTCCAGCCGGGCCGCGGGACGCCGCGCGCGAATAGCTCGAGCTTGCTCAGGTGCGGGTAGAGGCGTTCGAGCCGCTGGTAGACGATCTCGGGTTTCTGGGAGTGGCGGCGGCGTGGTGCTTCGATCACGGAGTCGAGCCGGTCGGGTGGTTCGGCGGGGGATGCGTGGCCGCGGCGGCCGATCAGAAGTAGCTCGTGGCGGTAGCGGCTCCATACGCCCATCCCGATCCGGTCCTTAATCCAGACCTCGTTGCCGACGTAGCCGAAGTCCCAAGCCGCCATCAGCTCGAGCGCCTCGGGCAGGTGCGAGTTGACGGCCCAGAGGTAGAGCAGCGCATCCTCGGCTGCCGGCAGGGCGAGCGCTATCAGCTCCTCGAGTGGGAGGGTGGGGTAGTACTGCTCGGGTGCGTAGTCGGAGTCGGGGTTTCCGAGCTGCCAGGGCGGGTCGGCGTAGACGAGCTCGTAGCTGCCGCTGGGTAGCGGCGGCGGGCCACCGCTTGCCCGGCCGCGCGCAGCCCGCTGGAGCTTTTTGCGCGCGCGATGTGCGTGCAGCTCGCCGTCCTTGACGCGCTCAAAGAGGTGCGGGTCGGCCGCGTGGACGGTGATCGCGTCCTGGGCGGTGCGGGCGGAGCAGCCGGCGCTTCGGGCGACTAGCTCGCGGGTTCGTTCGCCTCGAGGTGGCAACGTTTCCACCTCGAGGCTGTTCCGCAGGTTGGCCCGTCGCCGCCGCTCTGCCTGGGCGCGCGCTTGCTGGTAGGCGTCGAGCTCGACCGCCAAGGCTGCCTTCTGCGACTGGGTGAGGTGGCGCCGCTGCAGCGCACCGAGCAGCATGTGCTCGACCTCGTCCTCAGGCATGACAACCCGTACCGGCACCCTCTCGTGCCCGTTATCGCGCGTGGCGCGGAGTCGGTGGTGGCCGTCGAGTACGACGCCTGCCGGAGTGATCTCGATCGGCTCAGGGACGCCGCGGCGAGCGATGTCCTCTCGGAAGCTGAGGAAGTCGGCGGCGCTCATTGCGGGCACGAGCGTTGCCCGCTTGTGCTCGCGCAGCTCGGCGACCGCGCGGGTCACCTCGCCAACCTTGGCTGCGCCGCCGTCAGTCATGGTCGCGGTAGGCGAGGATGCTCGCGTTGCTGATCGGGCTGCCGGTCTGGTAGCCGCAGCGCCCGCAGTAGAGGTAGTCGCGGCTTTCGGCCGGCTCTGTCTCCCATTCTTCGGGGCCGAGCCACTGGTTGCAGCGCTGGCAGAGGAGCGCGTCTACCCAGCGCTCTTCGAGCTCGTTCAGCTCCCGCTCCAGCTCGCTGCGGATCGCCTGCGCCTGCGCCAACTCTGTGCGCAGGGCGGCCGCCTCCTGCTCGGCGGCGGTGCGCGCCTGTGCATCGGTCCGTTCCTTCGCCTGGCCGTCCCTGCTCGCCTTGCTCGCCTCGGTCTTGGTCTTCTCCAGCGCCTTCTCCAGCTGGGCGAGGCGGCGCTCGAGCTCCCCGGTTTGCTCGAGCGCCTGGTCGCGCTCGGCGACAAGCCGGGCCACATTGTCCTCCAGATCGGCGCCGCCGCCGAGCGCCTCCAGGCCGGCGACCAAGGTCGCCCGTTTGCTCGCAAACCCACGCTGCAGGCGCTCGAGCAACTCCAGCTCCTCAACGCTGAGTTCGAGGGGCAGGCGGCGCCGAAAGCCGCTACTTGCAGGCGTTTGCCGAGGCACGCCCGCATCCAGCCAGCCACGTGCGTGCATGTCCACTGCGTCCGCAGTGCAAGCGATAGCGGTCCGACGACTCGCCTACCCTCGGTGCGGGATGCCGCGCCGACCTGTGCCCGCCGAGATCGCCGAAGCCGCAGCCGAGCACGCACGCACACACGGAATCGATGAGTTCAGCGAGCGCCTCCTTGGCCGCCCCGGCGCGCGCTCCAGCACGGTCACGATCACCTGGGACGCGGACCCTCAGTTGGGCGGGTTCATTCGCTGCCGCCGCTGCCCCGACGGCTTCGACCACTACCTCGTCGCGGTCGAACGAGAGGAGCCGACCGAGCACCTGATCGGATTAATCGTTCAGCACTTCGCCGCCCAGCATCCCGAGGTCGACTTCACGCCGCAGGCGATCTGGCACGACCGAAACCGACCCCAAGAGCCGCTCGCCTCCTTCATGCCCATGGTCGCCCAAGTCGGCGCCAGCATCATCTGCGCCCACTGCCCCGAAGGCATGAACCACGTCTTCCTCACCCCGCCGCCCTACCGCGACGCCCGCCGCCTCCACTACCTCCTCAGCCACCATCCCGAGCTGCGCGAGCAAACGCGCGGCTTCAGCAGCCGAGAGCAAGCCGACTACCTCGAAGCGTGGGACCGCAGACTACTCCAAGAACGCGAGCGACACGCCGGCCGCGCCGCACTGCGCCAAGCGAAAGCAAAAACGAAGACCGCCGACCTGACACGCACCGAACAGGCGCTCGCCAGCATCCTGCGCCAGCGCGTCAACCAAGGCGAGCGGATCACGCCCGTGATCGAACAGCTCGCCCGGCAAGCAAAACACGATCCCCTCGCCTTCACCTGCGCAATCGGCGAAGCCCTACCCGAGCTAGCCGGGAGGATGCAAAACGCCACCGCTCGTGAGTTCGCAGCCGACGTCACCAGTCACCTTGGCGAACGACCCACAATCCACGAGCGCAGACTCTGGGAGATTTGGGCCAAAGCCAAGTAGACCTTGTTTCTCGCACCGACAGCCTGGCGTCAGGCGAGAGAACGCCCGCTCAGGCGAGCGTCGCCTCGCAGCGGGCTGTGACACTTTGCGACGCAGGGGATGGCGAGGGGTTGCAGCGTGTGGTCGGACCGTGTGCGCTTCTCGTTTGCGCTTGTCTCTTCGCCGGTTCTCCGCGGCAGCGCTGCGTTACGGCCGCGGGATGATCCGCCACTTTCGCGGCGCACCCAACGGGCCGCCCACCAGGAGAAGCTCCTGGCCGGCCGTGCCCCGGGGGATCTGGTAGCTGCAGACAGCGACGCTGAGGGCGTTGAACGCGGCCCGCACCGGCGTGATAGATCGGTGCCCGACGGTTCCTTGCGGACACCCGGCAGGTTCGTTGTCCGTCTGGATCGCCAGCGCGCTGAAAAGCCTTCCCGCCTCCGGACGGTGCTGGCTCGCGGCGACCTTGACGCTCACCGGCTGCACCCAGGCCGAAGCGAGCGCCACGTACAAGATTGCGGCCAGCGTCGCTACCCCGCCCAGGATCCCGAACCGTGGCCACATGAGGCCCAAAACATACACCCGGCTTGACAATAGGGCAATCCCCCTTGCGTGAGAACGACGGCGGGGATTCGTCCCGGCCGCAGCGGCAGGTCGTGACGGCTCCGGGGATTCGAAGGGGCGCGATCACGCTCAGTGGGATCGTGATCGTGCCGGCCGCGACACAGCCCTCCTAGTGGCCGCCCTTTCTGTGCTGCTGCTCCTTGCTATCGGGCCTGCTCCGGGCATCACGGCCCGTCAATCGAGATGTAGACGATGCCGTCCGGGTTCGTCCAGGAGTGCGTGAAGAACTGATCGTTGACGCCGTTTATGAACCAGCCCTGATGCGTTCCGTTGGTTCCGAATCCCGTCGCGTAAGACGACGGCAGCATGTTGAACCATTCGTAGTCGCCCCAGGTCTGACAGTTCGGGTCTGCGCTCGTGTAGTCCGCCTCGTTCGTAACCGTCGTCACTGGGGCCGTCGAGCCGATTACCCCGGTGTAGATGCTCCCGGAGTCGTAGCTCGGGCCGTACGCCTCGTAGTACCCGCTATTGCTGTTGTTCTTCAGCGTGAAGCTATACGTCGATCCAACCGTAGCCGTGCCGTAGAAGTGGTCCCAGGAGCAGTTGGGCGGGGAGCACCCGCTCGGGCGCCCCTCCCAGGGGCCGCCCGACGATGGTGCATTGGCATTGTTTGGGCCGCTTACCTCAACAAAGAAGCGGGCGGCACCGCCGCTCTCTACATCGATGCCTTCCTGAATCTGGGCATACGCCGTGTTGTTATTCGTGTTCGCGAATTGGAACCCGATACGGCCGAGCGAATGGTTACCGCCACTCGTTGAGCTATAGCCATTCACGATCAGGTCTGTGCTGAAACTGTTGCCCGGCGTGGGAATGTGGGGATACGAGTAGAACCCGTACCCGTACCCACTGATGCAGGACGCCGAAAGCGGCGGCCGCGCATGCCCCGAACGTCGCCAAGACGGCGACTAAAACGAAAGCCGCTTCACTGTATCCTTCCGGTGTGGGATTGAAGCGTGTCGGAATCGGTGCAGCGGTATTGGCCGCTGCCGGCGCGCTGGCTCTCGCCGCGCACGGTGATCCCGTTACCAGCCTGCCCTTCTGGTTCGTACCGACGAACCAGCAGCCCGTCGCAGGGCACATCTTCACGGGCCTCGTCCTGGACTCTTTGAGTCCGCAGTTCAAAGCGAGTTGCGGCCGCGCGACTGTTGGCGGCGTCCGCGCCGTCCCGCAGAACCACGTCTACTTCAACGGCACCCAGTGGAGCACGACCGTCTGTAGTTGGCGCATCCCGAAAGGCTCCGCCGGGAAGATGCTCCGCGTGACAGGGGCGATGGCGGGCGCGGATGGTGGTAGCGGCCCTTCCCTGTCGCCGATCCACACGCAGTCCTGGGTAGTTAGCCGCTAGCCTGGATTCGTTTTTCTTCGCCAAGATTCGGGGCGCCCTTTCCGCGAAATGGATTGTGATCCCAGTGATCTCGCCCCGGGTGCGTGCCCGAAATCCTGGAGTTCGTCCGGATCCTGACGGTCCATCCGGATCCCAGACGGCCCTTCGCCCCATCGGTCGGCAATCCTCTCACAGCGCCTTCGCCTTCCGCAAGCGTCGCAACCACTCCGGTCTCTCCTGGCCGTCCGAATCCGTGGGGAAACAGTTGGCCGAGCGCGGACGACCTAGGCGCGGAGGCATCCAGATGGCCTCGCCTGGCCGATCAACCCCTTAGAGACGCGGCCTAACCTAGAGCTGAACGCCCTCCTGTCCAAGCCTCCGGCGCGTCACCCGGAGGTCGTTACGGTTCGGCTTCAGGCGGAATGGTCAAGTGATGGTCAAGCACTCGCGACTCAGATCTGCGAGCAGCGGCAAAGCCTCTGTACCTGCGTTCCGCGCAGTTGAGCCGATGGCGACCGATGGCGACCGTTCGCGATGCTCCGCGAGCAGATCGCACCCAGGAGGTCGCCGGTTCGAGTCCGGCTAGCTCCATCGCTCCGCCAAGCCACGTCCGCAAGCTTGTAACGCGGGTTGGCGTTCTCCAGCTTGAGCCTTGTTCGTACCCTGATCGAGGGCGGGCTTCGCCTCGAGCTTCCCCCTCGCCGAAGCCCGCCTTACGGGAGTTGTAACCGTTGCGAGGTGGCGGGAGCCCTACTTTCGTAGCAATTGGCCGCGCCTAAGGCCCGAGCAGCTCATCCGCGTTCGAGCCAGGACTCGATCTCGTCCAACGTCATGTCGCTCCGATCCTCGACGCGCTGGCGTCCGGCGTCGATCAGCGAGTAGCCGTAGGCCGTGTGCCGCAGCTCGAGCCCGCGCGACCCCGCACGTCGTTGCAGCGCGTTCCGGCGCAGCTTTTCGCCCTTCTCGTCGTTGGCGCCGCGCCAGTCCTCCCCTGCCCGTGAGCCGCCCGGTGGGACGACCACCCGCTCATGTCCGCGCGGTATACCGCTCTCCTCGCGCCGGCCGTTACTCACCCGATCGGCTCGGGCTCTGTGTGCTCTTGTGCTTCGACGACACCGCCCGCCGCGCGTAGCGCCGACGCCTCTGCCTTCTTCGCTCGCTTGCGTTCACGGCGCTCCTTTACGGCGAGCTCGCGTGCCCGCTTCGCGTGCGTCTGCTGTTTCTTGGCTGCCATCCGCGCCTCCTTCAGCCCTACGCCGGCATGACGTTGGTCGCCTGCGGCCCCTTCTGGCCCTGCTCGGCCTCGAACTGCACCTTCGCGTTCTCGGCGAGCGTCTTGTAGCCCTCGCCGACGATCGCGCTGTGATGGACGAACAGATCCTCGCCGCCGTCGTCAGGAGTGATGAAGCCGTACCCCTTGTCGGCGTTGAACCATTTCACGGTTCCGGTTGCCAATGAAAAACACCTCCTCCGCTACTCGAGAACGGGCAGAGGAGGCGCACCGTGCGCATCCGGTACTCGCTCAGATAGTCAGCCGAGCCTAGCAGCAGCCCCGCCGCTAGAGATCTCCACCTTCGGTCCCGGCACGCCTCCACGCGTCTGCCAGTGGTCGGCGGTAGAACAACGCGAGCGGGATCGCGACGAGCACGAGGACGGCCTCGTCGAACGGCCCGGGAATCGGTAGCAGCCCGAGCGCCGCAACCCAGCGCAGCGGTCTCGGGATGCGCTTGTCGCCGGCGGCGATCCTGACCGCGCGCACCACGCGACGGAGAAAGGCGATCGTGGCGTGCACCACCTCAGAGTAGGAGCTGCGCGAGAACGGCGGCCGCCAACGTAAGCGGGACGAGGAGGAGGCCGAGGCGCGTGTAGGTGGCGATCGAGGCACTGGCCCCGGCCGAGCGGGCCGCCTGTAGCCAGAGAACAGCCGAGAGCGAGCCGGTCACTGCGAGGTTGGGCCCGAGGTCGAGCCCGAGCAGAAGGGCGTCTGGATGGGCGGGAGGTCGGGCCGCGAGCAGGACCGTCGCGGGCAGGTTGTTCACGACGAGCGCCGCGGCCGCGCCCACGCCCGCCGCCGTCCACGTGCCGGCCGAGTCGAACAAGCGAGGCGGGCCGTGCCAGAGACGGGCGATCGTCCCGAGAGCAACGGTGAGCGAGAAGAGCACTGCGAGCGCTCTCATGTCGAGGCGAGGGCGCAGTCGTTGGACAGCCGCGGCGACGACCCCCACCGCGAGCACGGGAATGGCCGGGTTCCGGAGCAGAACGACGAGCAGCGCCGCGATGAGCGCGGCTGCCCCGCTGAAGCCGAGCCGCGGCGGCGCCGACGCGGAGCGAGCGTCGGGCTGCGTCGCACCAGGGCGGAAGACGACCGTGACGAAAGCCATCGTGAGCGCGCAGGCCGTGATCCACGCGGGCAGCATGTGGGCGGCGAACGAGCCTCCGTTCTGCGGATCGACTCGCAGCACGAGCAGGTTCGTGAGGTTGGACCCGGGCAGCAGCAGCGAGGCGGCATTGGCCATGAAGACCGAGCCATACAGAAACGGCCGCTCGTCGAGCCCCCGCCCGCGCGCTGCGTGCACGAGAACCGGGGTCAGGAAGACGACCGAGGTGTCGAGGTTGAGGACCGCCGTCACACACGCGACGAGCCCGAGTAGGGCGAGAAGCAGTCCGCGCCCGCCGAGCCTGGAGCGAGCAAGGCGCGTGCCGATCGCCTCGAAGAGCCCGTCCCGTGCCGCAGCGGCGCCGATCAGCAGCAATCCGGCCACGAGCACGAACGGCGGCCACGCCTGGCCGGCGGCGGATACGATCGCCTGTGTAAGCACGCTAAACAGTAAAGCAACCTAAACCATTGGCACGCCCCCGTCACCATCCGCCCGGCCGTCAGGCGGCAGAAGCTCTCGTCCGAACCGCGCCGCTCGTGAGCCGGTGGATAGAGCGCCTGCTCGCCGCCCACGATCCACCGCTGACCGTTGCTCAGTACCTGGCCCTGCAGGCGATCGCCGAGGGGGAGGTGGTAGGCGCGGAGCTCGCCCGGCGGGCGGCAGTCTCTCCGGCTGCGATCTCCCAGCTGCTTTCGACGCTCGAGGATGGGGGCATGCTGACCCGTGAGCGCCTCGGTGAGGACCGACGGAGGCAGCCTCTCGTCCTGACCGAGCAGGGCCGCTGGGCGCTGCGCTCGGCGCACACGGCACTGCGCGAGCGGCTCGCCGGGCTGCTCGCCGACCTACCGCCGCGCGAGAGCGAGGCCCTGGCGCGCCTGCTCGAGCGTCTCGAAGCCTCGCTGAGCGGGATGCCGCCCCCGCGCCGGCCCAAGCCGCGCAAGCGTCCCTGACCCGTTTGGGGTCCGGCCTGCCGGGGATTTTCCCTGCATACCCGGAAGAAGGAGCGCGCGATGGCCTCGGAAACCAAATCGGACCTCGTCGAGGAGCTGAGCTCGCAGTCGACGAAGGCGGACCTCGTCGAGCTGTTGGGCTCGCGTCTGAAGAAGGACGAGATCTCGAAGCTGCTCGACGACGAGAGTGACGGTACGAAGGAAGACCTGCTGCGCAAGCTCGCGACGCGCACGAAGGACGAGCTGGTCCAGGCCGTCGAGAGCCGCTTGACGAAGGACGAGATCGAGAAGGCGGTCGAGGCCGTGCGCGAGGAAGCAGCCGACGACGAGGACGACGACGAGGCGGAAAGCGACCGGGAGCGCTCCGGCTCGCGCGGGCAGCGCACCGAGCGGCAGGGCGGCAATGACGACGAGGAGGGTGACCGCAAGGACGAGCGGCAGCAGAGGCGGACACGCCACGTCGACGACTCAGACCTCGACTGGAACGCAGAGCTCGAGTGGACCCCGCCGCCCCAGCCGACGCCCGCGCCCGTCGCGTTCGTCGGCGCCCCGCCCTTCATGCCGGGTGCCCGGGTGCGCGTCGATCTCTCGGGCCTGCCGACGCTCGGGATCTTCCTCGGCAAAGGCGCATCGGCGGCGGGCACGATCGTCGGCGTGAACGCCCGCGAGCGAGCGGTGCGCGTCCACCTAGATGCGTGCTTCGCCGGCGAGAAGGAAATCGTCCTCCCGCCGGAGCGCATCGTCCTCGACCAATGAGACGCCTCGCGCTGGGACTGGGCGCCGCCGCCCTCGCCGTCGCGCTCATCCACCTCCGCCGGAGCCGCACCGACCCGGAGGACGTCGTCCGAGCGTATTTCGATGCCTGGTCCGAAGGGGACGCGGACGCGATCCGGGACCTCGTGAGCGACGACTACCAGGCGCACGTGCATGCGCTCGACGGCACCGAGGAGCGCGATGCCGACGAGCTGCTCTCCATCGTCGACAGCCATGCGAAGGCGTTCTCGGAGGTCGAGTACGAGCTGCACGAGATCCTGTGCCACGACGGCTGTGTGGCGGTGCGCGCGACGATGCACGCCTGCCACGAGGAGACCGGGCGGGAAGGCGAGATGGACGGCATCGCGATCCTGCGTCTCGAAGGCGACCGGATCGCCGAGGAATGGTCGAGCTGGGACTACCTCGGCCTCGCAAACCGGCTTGGCTTGGCGGAAAGCGCGTGAGAACGGTTTGCCGAGTTTCAGCCCCGGGGACTTCGACCCCACGGCCGCAGCAGGCCGAAACGAACCGAAAGGGTGATTTCGAGTGGCCGTAATGCAACGTGAATCTTCGGCGGGTTACATCACACGGGCGCCGCGCTCGAGCGGGCTCGCGGACGTCCTCGAGATCCTGCTCGATCGAGGTCTCGTTCTTGACGCGTATGTCCGTGTCTCGCTCGTCGGCATCGAGCTCCTGACCATCGACCTACGCGTCGTGATTGCGAGCGTCGACACCTACCTGCGCTTCGCCGAGGCCGTGAACCGACTCGACCTGCGCCAGGTCGACGAGTCGCGGAGCGTCCCCGACCTCTTCGAGAAGGGTGGCGAGGAGATGGCCGAGACGAAGTCGAAGGGCGCCGTCGAAGGCGGCATGGACGCGATCAAGGAGAAGATCGGACTCGGAGGTCGCGGCGGTGACGACGACGAGGACGAGGAGGGCTCCGGCAACCGCTCGCGCAGCGGTAGCAGGAACCGGTGAGCAGGCTCTATCTGTACGGCATCACCCGCCCCAGCGAGCTGCCGCAGCGGCTCGCGGAGCAGGGCATCTCGCTCGTCGAGGCGGAGGGGCGCGCCGCCGTCGTCTCGGACCTCGACGAGCGACCGGTGGACGCCACGCGCCGCAACCTGCTCGCGCACGCGGACGTCGTCGAGCAGCTGCACGAGGAGGCTGTGGTGCTGCCGGCACGTTTCGGCTACGTGCTCGAGAGCCGCGAGGAGGTGCTCGAGCTCCTCCAGCTGCCCGAGATCGAGGCGCTCCTCCAGCGGCACGAGCACACTTGCGAGCTCACCCTCAAGGGGACGTATGAGGAATCGGTGCTCGCCGACGTCGGCGCCGAGCTGCAGCCGCTTCGCGACGCGTACCGCGCCGAGCCTTCCGTCGAAGCAGGCATCGCCCTCGGGGAAGCCGTCGGGCAGAGGCTCGCGGAGCGTCGCGCCCGCGACGAGGCGGTCGTCCTCGATGCGCTGCGGTCGATCGTGCTCGACGTGGTCACGAGCCAGCCGGCGGGCGAGCTTGCCGCGTTCGACCTCGCCCTGCTGGCCGAGCGGGACCAGGTCGAATCGATCGAGGCCGGAGTCGAGCACCTTGCGGGACGTCTCTCGCCGCCCCTGCACTTCAAGCTCGTCGGACCGCTGCCGCCCTACAGCTTCGTCCGGCTCGCCATGCCGGCGGTGGCCTGATGGGACTTGTCAGCGGCCTCCTCACCCTTCCGCTCGCGCCCGCTCGCGGGCTCGTCTGGGTGTTCGAGCAGGTCGTCGACGAGGCGGAGGCGCAGCTTTACGACCCGGCTCGGATCCGGGCCGAGCTCGCCGAGGCAGAGGCCGCCCTCGAGCGCGGCGAGATGGACGAGCAGACCTACGAAGAGCTCGAGCGCGAGCTCCTGGACCGTCTCCATGGCTGAGCCCGGGAAGCGTCTGTCGCCGCCCGAGCTGGTGGGCCGCGCCCGCGAGCAGATCGAGCAACTCTTCGGGAAGCCGGTCGAGGCCGTTTCCGGCTTCGAGCAGTCGAATGGCGACAGCAAGGGCTGGACCGTGACGCTCGAGCTGCTCGAGCTGGAGCGAATCCCCGAAACCACGAGTCTGCTCGGCACGTACGAGGCAACGCTCGACAGCGACGGGAACCTGCTCGGCGCGAAGCGGCTCCGCCGCTACCCCCGGAACCAGTCGGATCCGGTGCAACGGCAGGGAGGCGACGGATGAGCACTCTCGAAACACGCGCGGTCTCGCCCGGCAGCACGTCGCTCGCCGAGCTGCTCGAGCGCGTCCTCGACAAGGGCATCGTGATCGCCGGCGACGTGCAGGTGAACCTGCTCGACATCGAGCTGCTGACGCTCAAGCTGCGGCTGCTCATCGCCTCGGCCGACACGGCCAAGTCGATGGGGATCGACTGGTGGGAGCACGATCCGGCCCTCAGCTCTCGTGCGCGCGACCGCGAGCTAGTGCAGGAGAACCGCGAGCTGCGCGAACGGCTCGACCGGCTCGAGCGCGCGATCGAGAGGAACGGGAAGTGAGCGCCTTCGACGACCTGGAGCGGATCCTCGCCGAGCGCGAGCTCGACGTCGGCGACCTCATCCGGCAGGCGGAGGAGGACGCGCGCGCGGACGTCGCCGAGACCCTGCGCCGCCTCTTCGCGGACGACCTGCTGCGTCGGGTCGGCGAGCGGCTCGGCGGGACGCCCCTCGTCGCTCTCGCCGGTGTGGCCGACGGGCTGCAACCCCTCCTGCTCGAGCTCGCCCCCGGCGATCTCGACGACGAGGCCCGACTCGAGCGGCTCGTGCGGGCGCACAACGAGCTCCTGCTCGGCGCGCTCGAGGCGGGAGCAGTCGTTCCCTTCCGCTTCGGCACGACCTTCCCCGACCGCGCGGCGCTCGACGCTTGGCTCGAGCAGCACCGCGACGCCCTGTCCGCCGAGCTCGAACGGCTGCGCGGCACGGCGGAGTGGAGCGTCGAGCCGGTGGGCAGCGTGCCGGAGGTCGACCCCGCCGAGTACCTCGGCGCCCGCCTCGCGACGACCGTGCGGCCCGGACTGCGCGAGCGGCTCGCCGCCGCGAGCGAGGACGCGGCGGGCGATGCCTATCTCGTCGCCCGCGCTCGGCAGGACGAGTTCGCGGCCGCCGTCGCCGCCCTCGAGGCCGAGGGTTACGAGCTGAGGGTCACCGGCCCGTGGCCGCCGTACTCGTTCGCCCGCCTGCCGTGAGCGACGGCCTCGTCGACATCCTCGACTCGCTGGTCGACACCGGAGTCGCCGCCGGCGGGGACGTGACCATCTCGGTCGCGGGCGTCGACCTGATCGCCCTGCGGCTGAAGGCGTTGCTCGCCTCCGTCGGCACGGAGGGCGCCGACGATCTCGCCTTCCCGCGTCGAGAACGCCGCGAACGGCGCGCGCAGCTGCCGGCGCGGGTCGAGACCGACGAGCATTCGCTGCAGCGGGGTCTCGCGCAGCTCGTGCTCGTGCTCGTCGAGATCCTCGGCGAGCTGCTCGAGCGGCAAGCAGTGCGCCGCATGGCCGCCGGCAGCCTCACGGACGAGGAGGCGGAGAAGCTCGGTGCCGCCTTCCTCGCCCTGCATCGCCGCGTCGACGAGCTGTACGACGAGCTCGTGGGGGACGGCGGCGCCGAGCGCGCGCTGCTCAGTCGTTAGGCCCTCGCACGGTGAGGAAGATCGTGCCGCCGACCGTCTCGTAGATCGAGGCGCAGCGCAGCGAGTTGTCGGTGGTGACGCTGAGCTCGTAGTCGCGGGCGTTCTCGGAAAGCCCCAGACTGCTCGCTGCGTCGCGCACCGAGTCGACGGCCGCCGGCAGAGATTCGCACGTCCGGGTCACCGGCCGCAGCTGGTGGGCGAGCTTCTCGAAGCTCTGCTCAGGCCCGGTGTCGGCGCTTCCCCCGGCGAGCGTGACGGAACGCGTCGCGGGGTCGACGAGGTCGGCGTTCTCGCAGGGGCCATTGTTCCGGATGGTGACCGTCCAGCCGGTGAGGCCGAACTGCTCGAGCCTCGCCTTGGTCAAGCGCGTCGCGGCATCGACGCTCAGACAGCTCGAGTTGAGGCCGTTGATGTAGTCGTCCAACGAACCCTGCAGCTCGATCAGGGCGACGTCCTGCGACCTGAGCGTCTGCCAGCCGGCCGGCGGCTGCTGGCTGCGCGGCAGGACCGAAACGCCGCCCAACGTGTTGTCGTAGGCGACGAGTGCCGGGGCCGCGCTGCCGAGCTCGCGCTTCCACTCGACGGCACAATCCTGTGCCGGATCGCCGGAGGTCGAGGGGATGATCGTGTCGACGCCCTTGATCAGGCAGTCGACGCTCGTCGTCTCCCGCGCAGGGGCCCGGTCGAGGGCGACCCAGGTCGCAGCGGTGGCGATCCCGGCAAGGGCGACCACCGCCGCGGCTAGCACGAGCCGGCGCCGGCGGCTGACGGGCCGCGGCCGAGCGCCTCCCGCGTACGGGAGGTGCGTCAGGTCTGCGAAAAGCTCCTCGCGCCCGGCAGCGCCGAAGACTGCGGCCGCGTCGCTGTCGGTGACGGCCGCCAGCCTCCGGAGCGAATCGATCGGGCTATGTCCACTCATGTTCACGACCTCCGGAAAATCGGACTTGCCTCTGGGGAAGGGCTTCCCGCAGGCGCTTGCGTGCGCGGTGCAGGCGGAGCCGCACGACGGCGGTGCTCGTCCCGAGCGCGACGGCGAGCTCCTTCCGCGTCAGGCCCTCCCAGGCGACGAGCGAGAGCAGCTCCCGGTCGGCGTCGCTCAAGGACGCGAAGGCTCGTGCGAGCTCGCTCGAGGGATCGTCTTTAGTGGCGGTCGGTGTCGGAGCCACGTTTGCCGCGAGCCGCTCGCCGAGGGCCGTGCGCCTGCGTTCGCCGCGGCGCTGGTTGGCGATCACGCGCCGCGCTACGCCGAACAGCCAAGGACGCAGCTCCGCGCCCTGCGGGCACCGGTCGAAGCGTCGCCACAGCGTCGCGAAGGTCTCCGCGATCACCTCTGCGGCGTCCTCGGGCCCGCGTACGCGGCGGAGCGCGTAGCCGCAGATCGGCTCGTACAGCTCGCGGTACGCGGTCTCGAATCGTTCGCGGCGAGCTCCGTCGGTCATCGAGCCATCCTGCACGTCCGGAACATGTCCGGCTACGGCCGCAGCGTTTCAGGCCGAAAGGTGGAGGGGCCGCTCCCGCGGCCCCTCTGTGTCAGCTGACTCGATCGTCGGGTCGATCCGGGTCGAAATCGAACCGCGCGATGATCCCCGGGTCCTCACCGGGCGGAAGCTCCGGAACCCGCGTCGCGACCCAGGCGTAGCCGTGCTCCGGATAGGCGACGACGTCCGGGAAGCTGCCGGCGCTCATCGCGAGGATCTGCGCAGGCTCGTCGTGTGGGTTGCTGAAGGCGTGCACTCCAGCCCGGCCCTCGGGGCAGGACACGTAGTCGCCGGGAGCGAGCTCTTCCTCGCCTGCGGCGGTCCGGAACACCGGCCGGCCGCTGAGGACGAAGAACATCTCCTCGGCGCCGTAGTGCATGTGCCACCGCATGCCCTCCGCGCCGGGCCGCAGCTCCCACAGCGTCGCGCCCATCCGTGCGTTGTCGGGGCGCCAGAAGCTCCGCTGTCGGAGCCCGGTCTCGTCGTCTTCGCCGTCCCAGGGGAGATCGGCGAACAGGTTCTGGCGGTTCATGTTGTCGTACCTCCGTAGCTAGCGGTTAACGGCAACGCCAGCCGTCCGCCCCTCGGCGGCCGGCCACCTCGCCCGAAGACGGAACCGCTAGTACGCCGCCGGATCCACGCAGCGATCCTAGACGTTCCCCTACCATGCGACACCGGCACCGTCACCGACCAGGAGGAGTGCGTTGACGATCACGGACCGGCCGGGAGACAGGCTCGCCGTCCACGGACTGCGCGTCGGAGGACGCGTCCTCCGTAACCCGACGACGTCGCAGCTCTATACGGCGGCGCTCGATCGCGGCGAGGCCGTGCTCGCCGAGGACGGGCCGCTCGTCGTCGACACCGGCCGCTTTACCGGCCGCTCGCCCAAGGACAAGTTCATCGTGCGCGAGCCGAGCTCCGAGGACCGGATCTGGTGGAGCGAGACGAATGCCGAGATCTCGGAGGAGCACTTCGACGGGCTGCGCGCGAAGGTCGTCGCGCACCTCGAGGCGGGCGACGTCTACGTGATCGACGCCTACTGCGGAGCCGATCCGAAGCACCGGCTCGCGGTGCGCGTCCTCACGACGCACCCCTACCACGCGCTCTTCGCGAAGACGATGTTCATCGAGCCGGCCGAGGCCGACCTCGCCGACTTCGAGCCGGACGTGCTCGTCCTCCACGAGCCCGAGGTCGAGGCCGAGCCGAAGCAGGACGGCACGCGCACGGGCGTCTTCGTCTGCCTCCATCCGAGCCGCGGCGAGATCCTGATCGGCGGCACCTTCTACGGTGGCGAGATCAAGAAGTCGGTCTTCACGCTGATGAACGACCGGCTGCCGCTCGAGGGAGTGATGCCGATGCACTGCTCGGCGAACGTCTCGCGGGACGGCAAGGACGTCGCGGTCTTCTTCGGTCTCTCGGGCACCGGCAAGACGACGCTCTCGGCAGATCCCGAGCGGCTCTTGATCGGAGACGACGAGCACGGTTGGGGCGACGACGGCGTCTTCAACTTCGAAGGCGGCTGCTATGCGAAGACGATTCGCCTCTCGGCCGAGGCCGAGCCGGAGATCTGGAAGGCCGTGCACAGCTTCGGGACCGTGTTGGAGAACGTGGCGGTCGACGAGCGTGGCGTTCTCGACCTCGACGACGACTCGAAGACCGAGAACAACCGCGCGGCGTACAAGCTCGAGCGCATCGCGAATGCGCTGCCGACCAAGCGCGCGGGGCATCCGCGTTCGGTGGTTCTCCTCGCCGCCGACGCCTTCGGGATCCTGCCGCCGATCGCGCGCCTCAGCCGCGACCAGGCGCTCTTCTACTTCCTCTCGGGCTACACGTCGAAGCTCGCCGGCACGGAGCTGGGCGTGACCGAGCCGCAGCCGACCTTCTCGACCTGTTTCGGCGCGCCGTTCCTGCCGCAGCCGCCGACCGTGTACGCGAGGCTGCTCGGCGAGAAGCTCGAGCGCCACGGAGCGACCGCCTGGCTGATCAACACCGGCTGGACGGGCGGCCCCTTCGGCGAGGGCCACCGCATGCCGATCGAGGCCACGCGCGGGCTGCTCGGCGCCGTGCTCGCGGGCGAGCTCGGGGACGTGGAGTTCCGCCGGGATCCGGTCTTCGGCTTCGAGGTTCCGGTGAGCGCCCCGGGCGTCGACGAGTCGCTGCTCGATCCGCGCTCCACGTGGACCGATCCGGAGGCGTACGACCGGAAGGCACGCGAGCTGGCGCAGATGTTCGCCGACAACTTCGCGCAGCAGCACGCCGACGCGCCCCCGGAGATCGCGGCGGCGGCACCGAAGCCGGGCGCCTAGCGAGGCCTCGCCCGCGCGCGTCCTGCCCGCGCCCGGAGCTTCCACTTCCGCAGTTCCTCCTTCCGGAGATGCGCGTCGTGCCGGATCGCGATCGCGTGCAGCTCGCGCTGGAGCTTCCGCCAGCTGTGGAGGCGCTCTCGCGAGAGCTCGCCGGACTCGACTGCCGCGAGGACCGCGCAGCCAGGCTCGTGCACGTGCGCGCAGTCGGCGAAGCGGCAGTCGCCGGCCAGCTCCTCGACGTCCGCGAAGGTCGCGTCGAGAGCTTCCGAGCCGACGTCCCAGAGCTGCAGCTCCCGCAGGCCGGGGGTGTCGATCACGAGCCCGCCGCCCGGCAGGACGAGCAGCTGCCGGTGCGTGGTCGTGTGGCGGCCCTCGTCGTCGTCCTCCCGGGTCTCCTTCGTCGCCATCGCCTCCTCTCCGAGCCAAAGGTTCACGAGCGTCGACTTGCCGACCCCCGAGGAGCCGACGAGCACGGCCGTCGTACCGTCCGGGATCCGGGCGCGCAGGGCATCGCAGCCCTGGCTGGTCACGGCCGAGACGACGTGCACCGGGACGCCGAGAGCCACCGCCTCGACCTCCGCGACGAGCGGCCGCGGATCGTCGAGCCGGTCGGCCTTCGTCAGGACGATCTCGGGCGAGGCGCCGCTCTCCCAGATCGTGACCAGGTAGCGCTCGAGCCGGCGCGGCTCGAGGTCGGGGCCGAGCGACGAGACGGCGAAGGCGACGTCGACGTTCGCGGCGAGCGTCTGCGCGGTCGTGGTCAGGCCGGCCGCGTTGCGAACGATCGCGCTACGCCGCGGCAGCACCGTGCGGATGAGACCGTCGCTCAGGCCCACCCAGTCACCCACGCCCACGTCGAGCCCTTGGTGCTTCAGCCGTCCCGGCAGGCGGGTGCGGACGGCCGCCTCGGCCGTCCAGACGTCGAACGCGCCGCGGTGGGCTGCGGCGACGCGGCCCGGCACGAGGCCGGGCTCCAGGTTGTCGGCGAGCTCGGAGTTCCATCCGAGGTCACCTAAGTCGAATCCAGGCAACGCAAAGCTCCTTCACGAAAAGATGGGACGCCGCGCGTCCCCGCAAAGGAGCGCCCGGCGCTAGGTCAGCAGGACCGAGGAGGTGGCAGGCACAGGCTTCATTGTTCGATCCTCCTCTCGCCGGGAAACGGGACTGAGGCAGCGTAGGCGGCGCGCCGGCCCGCGTCAACCCCCGCGCGAAGCGGCGCGATCGCGTGCTCGTGTTGGCGAAATGCGCGGCAGAGTGGTAGGAATCTCGCGCGATGCGCAGCGAGGACGCCCAGCCGGTCCGGATCCACACGAGCCGCGCGGAGCGCGGCCCTGTCGCCCCGGCCCGCCGCACGGACGAGCTCGACCGCAGCATCATCGAGGCGCTGCAGGCGAACGGGCGCGAGTCGTTCCGCGCCATCGCGGCGCGCGTCGGCGTGTCGGAGGCGACCGTGCGCGCCCGCTACGGGCGGCTCACGGCGGAGGGGATCCTCCAGGTCGTGGGCGTCACGAACCCACTCGGTCTCGGCTACGAGCAGGCACTGGTGGGCGTGAAGACGTCGGGCTCGCCGGAACGGGCCGCCGACGAGATCGCCCGCTGGCCCGAGGCGGACTACGTCGTGGCGACGGCAGGGCAGTTCGACCTCGTCGTCGAACTGGTGGCCGCCGATCGACGCCATCTGCTCGAGCTGACGAGCCGGCTGCGCGCGTTGCCGGACGTCGTCTCGACCGAGACCTTCGTCTACCTGGAGATGTGGAAGCAGCTCTACGACTGGGGGAGCGGAATGCCAAAGGAGGACACGACGGGATGAGCATCACGCAGGCGACGTCGAAGGATGAGCTCAGGCGGCTGGCGAACGACCACCTCTGGCTCCACTTCACGACGATGGGCGCCGCCCATGAGCCGCCGATCATCGTGCGCGGCGACGGTTGCTACCTCGAGGACATCCACGGCAACCGCTACCTCGACGCGCTTGCGGGGCTGTTCTCCGTCAATCTCGGCTACGGCTACGGCGAGGAGATCGGCCAGGCGGCGCTCGAACAGATGCGGGAGCTGCCCTTCTACACGAACTGGACCTACGCACACCCGCGCGCGATCGAGCTCGCGGGCGAGATCGCGTCGCTCGCGCCGGGCGACCTGAACCGCGTCTTCTTCGTCTCGGGCGGGTCGGAGGCGGTCGAGTCGGCGTGGAAGCTCGCGCGCCAGTACTTCGCGGTGCGCGACGGCGCGTCCGAGGCGATCGGTGTCGAGCCCGGCGAGCGCGTGCCGGGCCAGGAGGGCGGGCCCCCCGCGCACCACAAGTACAAGGCGATCGCGCGGAACATCGCCTACCACGGCACGACGTTCGGGGCGCTCTCCCTGAACGGCGTCGAGCCGCTTCGCGAGCCGTTCAAGCCGCTCGTCCCCGAGGTGCGGCACGTCAGCAACACGAACCGCTACCACCGGCCGCCCGAGGAGACGGAGGAGGAGTTCACGGCCTTCCTCCTCGACGAGCTCGAGCGGACGATCCAGGAGATGGGCCCCGAGACCGTCTGCCTCATCCACATGGAGCCGATCCAGAACGCGGGCGGCTCCTTCATCGCGCCGGCCGGCTACTGGCGCGGCGTGCGCGAGCTCTGCGACCGCTACGACATCCTACTCTCGGCCGACGAGGTGATCACCGGCTTCGGACGCGTCGGTCACTGGTTCGCGTCGGAGCGCTACGACATCCGGCCCGACATCGTCACGTGCGCGAAAGGGCTCTCCTCCTCGTACGCGGCGATCGGGGCCGTCGTTGCCACCGACCGCCTGATGGAGCCGTTCCTCGAGGCCGCCGCGATGTACACGCACGGGATCACGTTCGGCGGTCACCCCGTGATGAGCGCGATCGCGCTCAAGAACATCGAGATCATGAAGCGGGAGCGGATCATGGAGCACGTCCTCTCGAACGAGGACGCCTTCCGCTCGACGCTCGCGCAGCTGCTCGAGCTGCCGATCGTCGGCGACCTGCGCGGCACCGGCTTCTTCTATGCGATCGAGCTCGTGAAGGACAAGGAAACCCGCGAGACGTTCTCGGCCGAGGAGTGTGAGACGCTCCTGCGCGGCTTCCTCTCGCAGCGGCTCTTCGAAAAGGGGCTCATCTGCCGGGCCGACGATCGCGGCGACCCCGTCGTACAGATCTCCCCACCGCTCGTCGCGACTCAGGCAGAGTTCGACGAGATGACGGGAATCCTGGGGGACGTGCTCGCCGAGGCCTGGGAGAAGCTGCATTGACGATGGAAGCAACTGCGGCGCCTCCGGCCGCTCCGGCCGCCGAGTACGACATCCGCCTGATCGGGCTCACGAAGCGCTTCGACGACGTCGTCGCAGTCGACAACATCTCGCTGGACATCGACCGCGGTCACTTCTTCGCGCTGCTCGGGCCGTCGGGCTGCGGCAAGACGACGACGCTCCGCATGATCGGTGGCTTCGAGGAGCCCACCGCCGGCCGGATCGAGCTCGGTGGCGTCGACGTCGCGCCGCTCCCGCCGTACAAGCGAGACGTGAACACGGTCTTCCAGTCGTATGCACTCTTCCCGCATCTCTCGATCTTCGAGAACGTGGCCTTCGGCCTCCGGCGGCGCGGCGTCAAGTCGGGTGAGCTCCGACACCGTGTGGGGGAGGCGCTCGAGCTCGTCGGCCTGGCAGGGCTCGAGCGGCGCAAGCCGCGGCAGCTCTCCGGCGGCCAGCAGCAGAGGATCGCGCTGGCCCGCGCACTCGTGAACCGGCCGCGCGTGCTCTTGCTCGACGAGCCGCTGGGTGCGCTCGACCTCAAGCTCCGGAAGGAGATGCAGCTCGAGCTGAAGCGTATCCAGCACGAAGTGGAGATCACCTTCGTCCACGTCACGCATGACCAGGAAGAGGCCATGACGATGGCCGACCGGATCGTGATCATGAACAACGGCCACATCGAGCAGGCCGGGACGCCGAGCGAGCTCTACGAGTCGCCGCAGACGGTATTCGTCGCGGGCTTCCTGGGGGTCTCGAACCTGTTGGAAGGGACCGCGGTGGCGGAGGACCGGGTCCAGTTGACGGACGGAACCGAAGTCGTCTGTCCACGCGAGGCGTTGCGGGGAAGAGCCGGCACGGTCCAGATCGGCGTGCGGCCGGAGAAGCTTCGCATCGGAGGGGAGGCAGCAAACTCGCTTTCGGGAACGATCACCGAGAGCGCCTATATCGGCGTCTCGACCCAGTACATCGTCGAGACTCCGGCTGGACCAGTCACCGTCTACGTGCAGAACGACCGGCCGGGGGGCCAGGTCGCGACAGGGGAACGGCTCACGCTGAGTTGGAGCCCAGAAAGCACCTTCGTCGTCGACGCCCAGGAGGGCATCCAGTGACCGATCAGATTACTCGCAGAGTCTTTCTCCGCCGCGCGGCCGCGAGCGGCTCGATTCTCACCGTCCCCGGGCTCCTCGCAGCCTGCGGAGGCGGAGGTAGCTCGCCGTCGGCCGGCGGCGGCGACACGGTGCCGCACAAGCTCGCCAAGGTGCTGCACTTCTCCAACTGGCCTCTGTACATCGACAAGAAAGGCAACCAGCACCCGTCGCTCAACCAGTTCCAGCAGAAGTACGGCGTGCATGTCGCCTACACCGAGGACATCAACGACAACGCCTCGTTCTTCTCCAAGATCGAGCCGGATCTGACGCGCGGCCAATCGACCGGCCGTGACCTGATCGTGATGACGGACAACTCGCGGTACCCCGCCCTCTTCGTGCAGAAGGGCTGGGCCGAGAAGCTCGACAAGAGCGCGATCCCGAACATCAAGAACCTGATCCCCCAGCAGCGGCATCCGAGCTGGGATCCGAACCGCGACTACAGCCTCCCGTGGCAGTCCGGCTTCACCGGGATCGGCTGGAACGCGAAGCAGACCGAGCCCATCACGTCGATGGGCGAGCTGCTCGGGAGCCCCAAGCTGAGGGGCAAGGTCGGGCTGCTGACGGAGTTCTCGGACACGATGTGCCTCGTCATGGCCTACAACGGCGACGACCCCAGCCACATCACCGACAAGACGTTCAATCGGGCCATCGCCACGATTCAGAAGGCGGTGCACTCCGGCCAGATCCGCCAGTTCTACGGCAACGACTACGCGAGTGCCCTGTCGAACGGCGACCTCACGGCGACGATGGCCTGGTCCGGCGACATCGTCCAGTTGCACGCCGACAATCCGCACCTGCAGTGGCAGCAGCCGGAGACCGGCGGAGACATCTGGACCGACAACATGCTCATCCCGAAGGGCGGCAACGTCTACACGGCGTCGGTCTACATGAACTTCGTCTACGAGCCGAAGATCGCCGCCGAGATCGAGGACTACGTCAACTACGTCTGCCCGGTGCTCGGCGCGAAGGAAGTGCTGCTGAAGAAGGATCCGGCGGTCGCAAACAACACGCTGATCTTCCCGACCAAGCAGCAGCTGGACATGGCGCACACGATCGACCCGAACGCACTCAACAACGAGAAGTACCAGACGACCTGGCAAAACCTGATCTCGGCCTGAGCAGCGGCTGATGGGCTTCGGCTTCTTCCACCGGCACCGCGGCACGACGCCCTACCTCCTGCTCTCACCGGGGATGCTCTGGCTGGCGGCCTTCTTCCTGGTCCCGCTCGGCTTCCTCGTCTATCAGTCGCTGCAGTCCGGCAGCATCGTCGCCGGCTTCGGCTTCCACTTCACCTGGCAGTGGAGCAACTACTGGGGTGCCGTCAAGGGCTACCGCGGGGAGTTCGAGCGCTCGTTCATCTACGCCGGCCTCGCGACTCTGATCGCGCTGGTAGTCAGCTACCCCGTCGCATACTGGATCGCGTTCCGCGGCGGCCGCTGGAAGAACCTGCTTCTCCTCTTCATCGTCGCCCCGTTCTTCGTCACCTACCTGATCAGGACGCTCGCCTGGCAGACGATCCTTGCCGACCATGGCCTCGTCGTCCGCCTGCTGACCGACATCCACCTGATCTCGCCGGGAGGCCGCGTATTGGCGACGGGCACCGCGGTCGTCGCCGGCATCACGTACAACTTCCTGCCCTTCATGGCGCTTCCGCTCTACGTCTCGTTGGAGCAGATCGACCACAGCCTGGTCGAGGCCGCCGAGGATCTCTACGCGAGCAAGTGGGTCTCGTTCCTGCGAGTCACCTTCCCACTTTCGCTCCCGGGCGTCGTGGCGGGCACGCTCCTCACGTTCATCCCGGCGGCGGGCGACTTCATCAACGCGACCCTGCTGGGCTCGCCGACGACCCACATGATCGGGAACGTGATCAACTCCAAGTTCAACGATCTGATCGACTATCCGGCAGCCGCCTCGATGTCGGTCATCCTGATGGCGATCATCCTCGCAATGGTCCTCGGCTACGCCCGCGCGGTGGGCACGGAGAAGCTGACGGGATGACCTCCGTCGCCGTCGATGTGCCGCGCTCGCGGCCGAGCGTTCCTTCCAGGGCCTTGGCCTTCGTCCGGCGTCAGGTCCTGACGGTCTACTCGCTCCTCTTCTTCGCGTATCTGATGCTTCCGATCGCGGTCGTCGCCGTGTTCTCCTTCAACCACCCGCACGGCCGATTCAACTTCGTTTGGAAAGGCTTCACGTGGTCCAACTGGGCCCAGTGGAACGCAATCCCCGGCATCCAGAGTGCGGTCGAGCTCTCGCTCGAGATCGCCGTCGTGGCGAGCGTCCTGGCGACGGCGCTCGGCACCCTGATGGCTCTCGCGCTCGTGCGCTACGGGTTCCGGGGGCGCGGGACGACGAACTTCATCGTCTTCCTGCCGCTGTCGACGCCCGAGGTCGTGCTGGGCGCCTCGCTGCTGACGCTCTTCCTGAACCTCAGCCTGCACCTGGGCTTCTTCACGATCCTCATCGCACACGTGATGTTCTGCGTCAGCTTTGCAGTCGTCACGGTAAAGGCGCGACTCGTCGGCTTCGATCGCCATCTCGAGGAGGCCGCCATGGACCTCGGCGCCAACGAGTGGACCACCTTCAAGAAGGTCACGCTTCCGCTGATCGCGCCCGCGATCCTCGCGGCACTTCTTCTCTGCTTCGCGATCTCGGTCGACGACTTCGTGGTGACGAACTTCGTCGCGGGAAATCAGGTGACGTTCCCGATCTTCGTCTGGGGCGCGGCGCGCGTCGCGACGCCGCCGCAGATCAACGTGATCGGGATCGCGTTCTTCGTCATCGCCGTGACGGCGATGCTCGGCAACGTCTTCTTGCAGAACCGGCGCGCGAAGCACGCGTGACCCGACCTTCGGTCGAGCCGCGTCTGCCGGCGTGGTGGCTCGAGGACGCGCTCGCTCGGGAGGGTGATCCTCCGCCTGCGGCTGCCCTGCACGGTGACGCGACCGCGGACGTGGCGATCGTCGGCGGCGGCTACACAGGGCTCTGGACCGCGCTTGCTCTACGCGAGCGCGCGCCCGAGCTTCGGGTGGCGCTGCTCGAGGCGGAGATCTGCGGCCACGGGCCGAGCGGGCGCAACGGCGGCTTCGTCCACGGCTACTGGGCCGCGCTCGGGTCGATACTCCCGGTGCTCGGCGAGGAGGGCGCGCTCGAGCTCGCCCGGGCGGGTGAGCGAATCATCCCGGGGATCCGGGCGTGGGCGGAGGAGCGCGATGAGGACGTGTGGCTCCGCGAAGGCGGGATGCTCGAGGTGTCGGCCGCGCCGGCGCAGGACTGGGTGGTCGAGCGGGCGGTCGCCGCTGCTCGCGGCATTGCCCGTGAGGACCAGGCCGAGGCGCTGACCTCGGCCGAGGTGGCGCAGCGCGTTTCCTCGCCGGTCTTCCGCGGCGGCGTCTTCTATCCCGAGTGCGCGACCGTCCATCCGGGCCTACTCGTGCGGGCGCTGCGGCGGGCCGTGGTCGACGCGGGCGTGACGTTGCACGAGAGGACGCCCGTCACGGCCGTGCGGGCCGGGACGCCGAACGAGCTCGCGACGCCGGACGGGATCCTCCGCGCCTCCGAGGTCGTCCTCGCGACGAACGCGGCGCTGACCGGCTGGGCGCCGGCCTCGCGCAACCTGACGAACTTCGGCTCGTACGTCGTCCTGACGGAGCCGGCACCGGAGGCTCTCGCGGAGATCGGCTGGACCGGTGGCGAGGCTGTCGTCGACGGGCGGATGTTCCTGCACTACTTCCGCACGACGAACGACGGACGCGTGCTCATGGGTAGCGGCAGCGGGCCGATCGGCTTCGGCGGGCGCATCGACGACCGCTTCTCGCGCGATCTTCCGACGGCCGCCCGCGCCGAGGCGGCGCTGCGCCGGCTCCTGCCGGGGCTCGCCGGCGTGCGCGTCGAACGAGCGTGGGGCGGGCCGATCGACGTCTCGGCCGACCACCTGCCCTTCTTCCGCACGAAGCCGGGCACGCGGATCCACTACGGCGCCGGATACTCGGGCCACGGAGTAGGGCCGAGCTGGCTCGGCGGCCGCATCCTCGCCTCGCTCGCCCTCGGCGCCGACGACGATTGGACGCGCTCGCCGCTCGCGGCGCGGGCCGTGCCGCGCCTACCGCGCGAGCCGTTCCGCCGGCTCGGCGGCGGGGTCGTCCGCCGGGCGATCATGAGCTGCGAGACGGCCGAGGAGGAGGGACGAAGCCCGTCCCTCGCAGCGCGAGCGGGAGCCGCGCTACCGCGGCTGCTCGGCATGGAGCTCGGCACGCGCTGAATCCGCTCACGGCACAGCGAGTACGCTCGGCCGATGGACGTGCTCGTCTGCGACGTCGGGCCGCGGGACGGCCTCCAGAACGAGCCGGACGTGCTCCCTTCCGAGACGCGGGCGGAGCTCGTCGACCGGCTCGCGGCGGCGGGGCTGCACCGGATCGAGGCCGTCAGCTTCGTCCGTAGCGACCGCGTCCCTCAGATGGCAGACGCCGAGGCGGTCGTCGCGAAGCTGCGCCAACGCGACGGCGCCGAGCTGTCGGGGCTCGTCCTCAACGAGCGCGGCTGGGAGCGCTTCGCCGCGACCGGGCTCGACCGGGTCAACGTCACCTTTGCGGCGACCGAGACCTTCAACCTGCGGAACGGGAACGCGACGCTCGCCGAGGCGGTGGAGCGTGCGGACGCGATCCTCGCCGCCGCCGGGGACACGCCGGCAACCGTCACGATCTCGTGCTCGTTCGGCTGCCCGTTCGAGGGGCACGTCGATCCCGGCGTCGTCGCCGAGCTCGCGTCGCGCTTCGCGGGCCGAGCGGAGGTCGTCCTCGCCGACACGATCGGCGTCGCGGCGCCCTCGGCCGTGCGGTCGCTCCTCGAGCGGGCGAGCGCGCAGGGCTTCCACGGCCACAACACGCGCAACACCGGCTACGCAAACTGCCTCGCCGCACTCGAGGCCGGAGCTCGCGTGCTCGATGCCTCGGTGGGCGGGCTCGGCGGGTGCCCCTTCTCGCCGCGCGCCACCGGCAACGTCGCGACGGAGGATCTCGTCTACCTGCTCGAAGGGGAGGGGGTCGACACGGGCATCGACCTCGACGCGCTGGTCGCGGTGTCCGGCTGGCTCGAGGGCCTGCTCGGCCGCACGCTCGAGGGCTACGTCTACCGGGCCGGGAGCTGGCCGCCGTGAGGCGGGTGCCCTGGCAGATCAAGGCGGTGCTCGGGCTGATCGTGCTCGACGGCATCGCGGTGATCGCGACGTACTCGCGCTTCCCCGCAACCGAGCTCTACAACGTCCACCACAGCGGCGTAGCCGCCGGCTTCGGGCGGGAGCTCGTTGCGCTCAACTTCCCGTTCGCGCTGGTGGGGATCGCTCTAGTCGGGCTCGCTTGGCCCCGGCTCCATGGACTGCTTCGCGTCGCCGGAGTCGTCGCGATCGCGCTCTGCGCGGTCGTCTACTTCGCGGTCGACCAGGCAGACCTCGACGCGAAGCCGCTGAACGCGGTCCCGGCCCTCGGTCTCGCGCTCGCCGTCGGGCTCGTGCTCTACGTCGGTGTAGCGGCGGCGCCGAGAAAGGGGCGCGGCGATCGAGCGCGGATCGGTCTCGCGACGGTCCTCGTGTTCTTCTGCGCGCCGCTGATCGCCGCGGAGCTCGGCTTCTTCCTCGACGGCGTGCCGATCCTCGGCCGGTTCTTCGAGACCGGCCGGCTCACGGCGCAACCGGGAGTCGCCGGGCTTCATCAGGCCGTCCACCACGGGCAGCACCACGGGTGGGAGGCGACGATGCTCGCGCTCACCGCGCTCGCCCTCTCGCGGCTGCCGCGCCCGCGCGCGCTCGACCCGTATCTCGCGCTCATGCTCGCCTACGGCGTGGGGAACCTCGTCAACGACGATTGGCTCGAGCAGGTCGTCAAGCGCGGCTGGACGAGCCACGAGGTGCCGAGCGTGCTCGTCCCGGCGGCGAACTGGGGCTGGGCGGCCGTGCTGGTCGGCGCCGTCGTCGTCTGGGGGGTCTGGTTTCGTCAGCCGAGGCGGACGACACCCGCCGAGGCGAGCCCGGCGATCTCGCCCTCGGCGTAGCCGAGCTCGCGGGCGATCTCCTCGGTGTGCGCTCCGAGTGGCGGGGGCGGAGCCTGATGCCGCACCCGCTCGCCCTCGGCCGAGAGCGGCGCCGCCACCGTGACGAGGTCTCCGACCTGCTGGAGGATCCCGAGCGCCTCGGTCTGCGGGTGGCGGGCCACCTCGCCGACGTCGCGTACCGGCGACGCCGGAACTCCGGCGCCGACGAGCGCCTCCAGCAGCTCGGCCGATTCGCGCCCGGCCGTCCGCTCCTCGAGAAGCGCGACGAGCTCGGCGCGGTTCTCGACGCGGTCGGGATTCCTGAGGAAGCGCGGGTCGGACGCGAGCTCAGGCGCGCCCAGCACAGCGCAGAGCGCGCCGAAGAGCTTGTCGTTCCCGGCCACGATCATCAGCTCCCCGTCCCGCGTCGGGAAGACCTGATACGGCGCGATCTGCGCGAACGCGCTGCCTTCACGCCCAGGCACGACTCCCGTGCCGAGATAGCCGACGAGCTGGTACGAGAGCAACGAGAGCGCGGTCTCGTAGAGCGAGACCTCGAGCGTGCGGCCGGCTCCGCTGCGTTCGCGCTCGTACAGCGCCGCGACCACGCCGAGCGCAGCCCAGACCCCGGTGCCGAGGTCGATCAGGGAGACGCCGACGCGCACCGGCGGTCCGCCGGGCTCGCCCGTCACGCTCATGATCCCCGACGCTGCCTGCACCAGCGGGTCATACCCGGACTGGTCGCTGAGTGGCCCGCGCGTGCCGAAGGCGCCGATCGAGCAGTAGACGAGACGCGGGTTGCGGCCGCGCAGCTCGGCGGCACCGAGCCCGTGCCGCTCCGCAGCCCCCGGCCGGAGGCTCTGGAGGAACACATCGGCGCGGTCGACGAGGCGCAGCACGATCTCGCGGCCGCGCTCGTCTCCCAGATCGACCGCGAGCGAGCGCTTGCCTGCGTTCGAGGCGAGGAACATCGCGCCCTCGCCGTCGATGAACGGCGGGCCCCACGCGCGGGCATGGTCGCCGGCGAGCGGCTCGACCTTGACCACGTCGGCGCCTAGCGCCGCGAGCAGCTGCGTCGCCGTCGGTCCGGCGAGGGAGGACGTGACGTCGACGACACGCGTTCCGGCGAGCGGCCGAAGCTCCGTCAACTCGGGTGCTCCCAGACGACATGCGGCCCGCCATGTGGCAAGTCCACCGTCTCTGTGGGAAGAGCCCCGAGCCGCTTCGCAACGCGCTGCGAGGGGACGTTTTCGGGCGCGATGAGCGAGATCAGGCGGGCATAGGCGAACCAGTCGCGGACAGCAGTCGCGGCCTCGGTCGCGTAGCCCTTGCCCCAGTGCTCGTAGGCGAGCGCCCAGGTCAGCTCGGGCTGCGCCTCCGGCGAGCTCGCTCGGGTCCAGTCCACGGGGTCGTAGAAGTTGAGGCCGACCCGGCCGATGCGCTCCCCGTCGGCCGTTTCGACGATGAGCTT
>Ga0209810_1000757_pt1 | contig 61285 bp, 55 predicted proteins | sample Coa_R1_7_FD_187159 | JGI IMG/M metagenome (GOLD analysis project Ga0209810, IMG submission 187159) | Surface soil microbial communities from Centralia Pennsylvania, which are recovering from an underground coalmine fire - Coalmine... | ecosystem: Environmental > Terrestrial > Soil > Unclassified... | reverse complement strand
TCTATGCAATCGAACCGCTAACTGCGACGCTTGAAGAGCGGTTTTTGCAACTCACGAGCGAGCGCGGCGCATGATCGACGTCATCCTCATGACGTTCAAAGAGCTCATGCGCCGGCGATTTTTCGCCGGCGCTGCCGCCGCTACCGCGCTGCTCGTCGGCATTACCGGATGGGGATTCTCTTTTTTAAATCATGTACGAACGCGCGGCGGCTCGCCGGTAACGCATCTGGAGGTGCTCGGCATGACCGCCGTGCTGCTGATCCTCGTCGCGTATCTTTTCAGCTTCCTGCTTGCGATGGCGGCCGTATTTATCGCAGCGCCGGCACTTGCAAACGACGTTGAATCGGGCGTTCTCCTGCCCGTTCTCACGCGTCCGCTTTCGCGTACCGCGATCGTCACCGGTAAAGGCGTCGCGTTGGCCCTCGTGGTTGCGGCGTACGCCTGCATTACCGGCGCGTGCGAGTTTGCCGCCGTGCGAGCCGCGACGGGCTACGTTCCGCCGCACCCGGTAGCGATACTCGCGTTCTTGGCGCTTTCCGGAATCGTCATGACGGCACTGGGGCTGCTCATGAGCACACGCATGCCGGCGCTTGCGGCGAGCATTGTCGCGATCGTGCTGTTCATCATTGCGCGTCTGGGCGGTATCGCGCAAACGCTTGGAACGTTTTACGACAACGATACCGTACGTCACGCCGCGACGATTACGCAGTTGCTGCTGCCGAGCGACGCGATGTGGCAATCGGCGCTGTACCAGATGGAGCCGGCAAGCATGATTGCAGCGATGAGCGCGAGCCGGGAGTGGGCCGGTCCATTCTTCGTCACTTCGCCTCCTCCGGTCGCGATGGTGCTGTGGACCGTGGGCTGGATCGTGGTAATTTGGGCGTTCACCGCGCGCAGTTTCGAATTGCGCGACGTCTGAATCAGTCGACGGCGGTATTGTTGACGAACTGCATCGCCGCTTCAACGCCTTCGTCGAGCCACAGCTGCGCGCCGCGAGCCGCGACGTCGATTATCGCCGGCAGTTTTTCTTGCTCTTGCGCGGTAAACGGGCTGAGCACGTGATCGATACTCTCGAACTGCGGGCGTCCCAGACCGACGCGGATACGAGGAAACTGTTCGGTCATTGTCGCGATGACCGAACGCATCCCGTTATGGCCGCCGTGGCCGCCGAACGGGCGCATGCGCACCTTTCCAAATGGGAGATCCATTTCATCGTAAACAACGAGCAGTGCTTGCGCCGGCGTGCGGTACCATGACGCGATGATGCGCAAAGGGACGCCGCTGTTGTTCATGTAGGTCTGCGGCTCGAGCAGCACCAGCTTGCGCTGCGGGTCGTACGATTGCCGCGCGCCGTCTTTGGTCTTCCACGAACTCATGTTCAAGCGGCGCGCGACTTCGTCGACGACCATGAAGCCGACATTGTGGCGCGTACGTTCGTATTCGCGTCCGGGATTTCCGAGCCCAGCTATTATTCGAACCGGAGCTTGCGCTATTCGCTCGCCCCTTCGGCTGCTTCAGCCTCACGCACCAATTCCGGCTGCACTTCTTCAGGAGCTACCGCGGCGGCTTCTTCGAGCGCGCGCGCGGTCTTCGACGATTCGACCGTCACGACGATTGCATCGGACGCCGTCACCAGCTTGAAGCCGGCCGGCAATTTCACTTCACCGGCGGTGACGTGCTCGTGGATGCCTAGTTCGGTGACGTCGACCTCGAGATGATCGGGCAGTTTGTTCGCGGGACCTTCGACGTCCAGTTCGTGCACGATAACGTCCATCACGCCGCCGAAATTGCGCACGCCGTCAGCGGTTCCCATTGTGACGAGCGGAAGCTTTGCATGCACCGTTTCATTTGCGGAGACGCGCTGCAAATCGATATGAATCGGCCTGCGGGAAACGGGATCGATCTGCACGTCGCGCACGAGCGCCGTATCGAAGCGCTTTCCGCCGAGCTTCAGCTCGACGAGGCCGGTGCGGCCGCCGCGATGCAAAAGGTCGTCAAACGCGCGCTGTTCGACGGCGATCGGTTCGGCCGAACCGTGGCCGTAGAGAATACCCGGCACTTTGCCGGCTTTCCGCAGCGCTCGCGCTTTGGTGGTGCCGCCGCCGTCGCGCCGCTCGATGTTCAATGATTGCTGTTGCCCCATACCATCCCCTTATTATCGCACGACCACCGGTTCGGCCAGCGGTTCGGTTACCTCACTCATTTTTTTTTCTCCGTCATCCGTGAAGAGCTCGGACACGGAGCGGTTGGTCGTGATGCGGTTGATCGCATCGGCGAACGTTTGCGCGATCGAGAGTTGTGCGAACTTCGGGTGCTCGGAGACTTCCGGAAACGGAATCGTGTTCGTCACGATGACCCGTTCGATCTGCGAATCGTCGAGCACCTTGACCGCTTCGCCCGCGAAGATGCCGTGCGAGGCGACCGTGAACACCCGCGTCGCGCCGCGCGCGATAATGGCTTCCGCGGCTTTTGCAAGCGTGCCGCCTGTCGAAATCATGTCGTCGACCACGACGGCGACTTTACCCCGCACGTCGCCGACGATATCGGTAACTTCCGAAATGTCGGGCTCGGGACGGCGCTTGAAGACGATCGCGAGCGACGCGTTCAGACGCTTTGCGAAGAGTTCCGCGCGATGCACGCCGCCGGCGTCCGGTGACACGACGACGATGCGGTCCTCGCACAACCCTTCTTTTTTAAGATAGTTGCACAGCGTCGGCATCGCCATCAAATTGTCGACCGGGCCATCGAAGAAGCCCTGAATCTGCGCGGCGTGCAAATCCATCGTGACCATGCGGTTCGCGCCCGCGGTCTTGAGCATGTCGGCAACGACCTTCGCCGAGATCGGCTCGCGTCCGGTCGTCTTCTTGTCTTGCTTGGCGTATCCGTAATACGGAACGACCGCCGTGATGCGCGCGGCCGAGGCGCGTTTGAGCGCGTCGACCATCAGCAGCAACTCCATGATCGAGTCGTTCACGCCGTTGCCGTTGAGCGACTTGCAGAGCGACTGGATCACGAACACTTCCGAGCCGCGCACGTTCTCGCCGATCTGGACGCGCGTCTCCTCGTTTTTGAACTTCGACACCAGCGCTTTGCCGACGTGCAGCTTCAGTCGCTTGGCGATTTCGTCGGCAAGTTGCGGATTCGAGTTTCCGCTAAAAAGCAAAGGACTTGAGGTCAACGGGCGCATCTCCAGCATGTCGGTAGGGCGTAAGCAGGCGCTGTGGAGGTTCCCGTGCTCCGGGCCGCAACCCTCGCTCGGGGCTGTGGGTACCTGGTAAGCGATGGCCCAGAAGTTCAAACTCGTTGCGCCGTTCCAACTCGCAGGCGACCAGCCGAAGGCGACGCAAGCCTTGGCGGAAGGCGTTTTGCGCGGTGACCGGGCCCAGACGCTCCTCGGCGTAACGGGCAGCGGTAAGACTCTCGCCATGGCGCGCGTCGTGGAACTGGTACAGAAGCCGACGCTGGTGCTGTGCCACAACAAAACGCTCGCGGCGCAGCTGTGTGCCGAATTCCGGGAGTTTTTTCCGAACAACGCCGTCGAGTATTTCGTCTCCTACTTCGATTACTATCAGCCCGAAGCGTACATCGCGCACACCGACACCTACATCGAAAAAGACAGTTCCATCAACGACGAGATCGAGCGTTTGCGTCATTCCGCGACGCAGTCGCTGATTACCCGGCGCGACACGCTGATCGTGGCATCGGTGTCGTGCATCTACGGCTTAGGTTCGCCTTCGGACTACATGGAGATGTCCGTGCGGCTTCGTCTGGGCGAGGAGATGGACCGCGACGCGCTGCTGCGCAAACTCGTCGACATGCAATACCGCCGCAACGACATCAACATGGTGCGCGGCACGTTCCGCGTGCGCGGCGACACGCTGGAATTCATGGGCGTCGACGAAGAACTTATCCACCGCATCGAGTTTTTCGGCGATCAAATCGACGCCATCAACGTGGTCAACGTCATGACGGGCGAGTACGTCGAGAGCAAAGACGAACTACTGATCTTCCCGGCAAAACATTTCATTACTCCGGATGAGAAACTCCGGCGCGCGATCCGTGCGATCGAAGATGAACTCGAGGAACGCCTCAAACTTTTCAAAGACAACGGCAAACTGCTGGAAGCGCAGCGCTTGGAGATGCGCACGCGCTACGACCTGGACATGCTGCGCGAAGTCGGCTATTGCAACGGCATCGAGAACTACTCGCGGCATCTCACCGGCCGCGAACCCGGCGAGCGTCCGTGGTGCATGCTCGACTTCTTCCCCAAGGATTGGCTCGTGTTCATCGACGAGTCGCACGTGACGCTGCCGCAGGTGCACGCCATGTACGGCGGCGACCGTTCGCGCAAACTTTCACTGGTGGAGCATGGCTTTCGTCTGCCGAGTGCGCTCGACAACCGCCCGCTGCAGTACGACGAGTTCGACGCGCTCGTAAAACAGATCGTCTACGTTTCGGCGACGCCGAGCACGTATGAGATCGGGCGTAGCGCGCAGGTCGTCGAGATGATCATCAGACCGACCGGTCTGGTCGATCCGGAAGTAGATGTGCGGCCGACGCGCAATCAAGTCGACGATTTAATGGAAGAGATCCGGCAGCGGGTCGATCGCAAAGAGCGCGTGCTGGTGACGACGCTTACGAAGAAGATGGCGGAGGACCTCACGGACTTCCTCATCGAGATGAACTTCAAAGTGCGCTATCTGCACAGTGAAGTCGACACGCTCGAGCGAGTCGCCATTTTGCGCGATTTGCGGCTCGGGGTTTTTGACGTGCTGGTCGGTATAAATCTTCTGCGTGAAGGCCTGGATCTGCCGGAAGTCTCGCTGGTCGGCATTTTGGACGCCGACAAAGAGGGATATCTGCGCAGCGGCACGTCGTTGATTCAGACGATCGGCCGCGCGGCGCGCAACGTCGACGGCAAAGTCATCATGTACGCCGACGTCGTGACCGAATCGATGGCCAGGGCGATCGGCGAGACGCGCCGGCGGCGCGAATTGCAGCTCGCATATAATAAGGAGCACGGCATCGAACCGCGCAGCGTGCGCAAAGAGGTCCGCGACATCCTCGCGATGGTCGGCGCAACGGAAGAGACGCAAGCGGACATCCGGCGTGAAAAATTGCCGCGCGACGTTGCCGTACGCATGGCCGCGGATCTCGAAAAGAGGATGCGCGAGTACGCGGCTAATCTCGAATTCGAGAAAGCCGCGGCGCTGCGCGACGAGCTCATCGAGCTGCGCAAACACATTGGCGGGAACGAATCGCTGCTGTTCCAGGGCAAGGCACCCAAGATCTTCGAGCACGCGCTAAAAGAACTCGTCGGCTCCTGAGCGCCGGGCAGCTGCTAACCAGGCAAGAGCCCGCTCCTTGCCGCGCTCCGCACGACAGCGCTGTAATACTCTTGGCACAGTCCGGAGGTGCGCAATGATTGCTACACCGTCCCGTTCACTCTTCGCCGCGCTCGTCTTTGCGTCGTGCATCCTAAGTCCGGCAGCGGCGAAAGCGCCGCCATGGGTCCCGTCCGAAGGCGTCGGCAGCGTGCATATGCCGATAAGCTGCACCGCCGTTCAGAAAGAATTCGATCGCGGGCTGGCGCTGCTTTACAGTTTTTGGTACGACCGCGCCGTTGCGGTTTTCGATGATGTTATCGCAACCGATCCGCAGTGCCGCATCGCCTACTGGGGCGCGGCGATGACGTACAACCATCCGTTGTGGGCGCCGCCTACCGCGGATGACGTCAAGCACGCCTTGGATTACGTTCGGCGCGGCCGCACGGCGAACGAATACGGCGAGCGCGAAGCGGGCTATTTCAGCGCCGTCGCCACGCTTTTCGGCGACGGCAATCCCGAGACGAAGGACGCGCGCGATACCCAATACATGAACCAGATGGCGCAGCTGTATTCGCGCTATCCGGACGACGACACCGCCCTCTTTTACGCGCTCTCCATCGAGGGATCGCCCGGATACACGCGGGATGCATCAAAAATCGAACGCGCCGGAGCACTCGCGCAGGCCGTTCACCGCAATAAGCCGCAGCATCCCGGCGCCCTGCACTACATCATTCACGCGTACGACGAGCCGGGATACGAAGCGCGCGCGCTTGATGCCGCTCGAGCTTATGCTGCATCGGCGCCCTCGATACCGCACGCGCTGCATATGCCGTCGCATACGTTCTTGGCTCTGGGCTTGTGGGACGAGTCGAACGCGACCAACGCGCGCGCATGGGCCGCCTCCGAACAGAGCGTCAAGGATGCCGGTCAGCACGCGTACGATCGAGATTTTCATACGTTTTTGTTTTACGAATATGGCGAATTGCAAGCGGGCCATTACGCGAAAGCCAGGCAGCTGCGCGACGTCGCCCTCGACGAGTACCGTGAAATCGTACGCGGGTACCGGACAATGCCGAAAGAGCAAGCCGACGATACGTTTGATGCCGGCGACGTTGCACTGACGATCGCCGCCTGTGCCTATGAAACGGGCGATTACTCTGCTGTGAATGCTATCACATCGGACGGCCTGGACGGCGTGTGGGAAGCATCTCACCTAGAGGTTGAAGCTTTGGCTGCCCTTGCCGCGCACGACGCTTCAAAGACGTCCGCCACAGCCGCCGCGCTGCAGAAATTTGTTTCGGCGAACGAGTCCCAGTACTCGCCGAATGGAAAGCGTTATGTCTCCATTGCGCTCGAAGAAGTCGATGGGTTGGATGCAATTGCAAGCGGCAATGTTGATAACGGGCTTGCATTCCTGAAGCGCGCCGCGGACGATGAGAGTCATCTGAGCGCGGTTTTCCAACCGGCTCTCGTGCCGCCCGCGCACGAACTGTACGCAACGCAATTGCTGAAGAACCGTCGCTACGCCGAGGCCGCAGCGAACTTCCGCATCGCTTTGGCATTAACGCCGAACCGCCCCAAAGCGCTCTTTGGGCTTGCGCTCGCCTCGCAGCAGTTGCACGACAACGCGACGGCGAGCGCTTCGATGGCGAAGTTCAACCAAGTCTGGAAGACGGCGGACCGCAGTGCCGCCGCGGCGTTGTCGGACGCGAATGAAAAGCTGTGATGTAGCACGATAGGAATTCGGCAACGGTCTTTCTCAAAGTGTCCGTCGTGCGAATTTCTTTAAAGGAAAGCGCGCGCCACGGGAAGATCGCGTGCTTGCAAGGAGCGTTGCCGCCGCAGGCGCAGCCCGCGGCGATCCGGTACCGCACGCGCACCGGCGCGCTTCTTCGCGTGGACGGAGCGGCTGCGGGCGCGTACGACCGCGAGCATCACGAGATCGTGGTCCCGCCGGCGGAGCGCGAGCGCGCGCTCTCGTTCGAAGTAGAACTCGAAGCGCTGCCCACCAACGGCTTGCCGTCCGGGCCCGGAGTTGTGTGGTGGTATTTGAATGCGCGGTCGCGCGAGCGGCCGCGGATGTTTGCCGAAGTTGTACCGGCGAATCCCCTCGACGGCGCTGGAAGCCGTTCGATCCCTCACGATGATAAAGCGCCGGGTTTGCCCATCATCGGGCATAGCCACCTGGACGTCGCATGGCTTTGGACGTACGAGCAAACGCAGCGTAAGGCCGAGCGGACATTTGCAATTGCATGCGACTTGCTCGACCGCGATGCGTCGTTTCATTTCATCCAAAGCCAGCCGCAGCTGTACCGGTTCGTGGAAGAGGGCGATGGCGAGCTTTTTGCTCGCGTTGTGCGGCACGTTGCCGCCGGGCGCTTCGATCCGGACGTCGCAGCGCTTTGGGTTGAAAGCGATTGCAATATTCCGTCGGGAGAATCGCTACTGCGGCAGATGCTGCTCGCGCACGCCTATTGCACGCAGCGGTTCGGCATTTCGCCGCAGATCGCATGGCTGCCGGACACGTTCGGATTTGCTCGAACGCTGCCGCAGCTGCTGGCGCACGCCGGCATTCCGTATTTTTCGACGACGAAGCTGCAATGGAACGACACGACTCGGTTTCCATATCCGCAGTTCGTCTGGGAGGGTCCGGACGGGAGCAGCGTCGTCGCTGCGCTGATTCAATCGTACGACGGCGGGCCGTATCCGTGGCGCGTGAGCAAAGCGAAGGAACGGCGCGAACCGCTGGTGGTCGGGTACGGTGACGGCGGCGGAGGCGTCACATCGAAAATGCTGGAGCAAGTCGCGAATCTGGGCTCGTGGATACGCCCGCGCGATTGGTTCGACGATCTTGGTGCGCGCGCGAGCGATTTGCCCGTTCATGACGACGAACTCTACCTCGAGTATCATCGGGGCGTCTACACGACGCATCACGACGTCAAGTTCCACAACGGCCTGCTCGAGCGCGCGCTTTCGGAAGCAGAGGAACTGCTCGCATGGTGCGTGGCGGTGCACGCACCGAGAGCTACCATCGCGGAATTCGCGGCACGCCTGCGCACCGCGTGGGAAATCGTTCTGCGCAATCAGTTCCACGACGTTTTGCCCGGTACGTCGATTACGCCCGTGTATACCGACGTTTGCAACGAATACGCCCAAGCGGAAGAACTCGTCGCGGGCGTCATCGGTTCGGCGCAAGCGATTCTTCCACGCAGCCGGCGCCCGGAACCGCTTTTGGAGCGTTCGGAGCCGCAGAAAGACGAAGAGGGAATGTACGTCTTCGACAACGGACTGGTGCGCGCACGCGTGCGCGCGAGCGGCGCGATCGTCGAACTCGCTGCGGCCGGCGCGCGCAACGTTGTCACGCAAGCCAACGTGCTGGCGCTCTATCGCGATAAACCCAAAGCGTGGGAAGCTTGGAATATCGATCGCGGCTACGATCGGCGGCTTATGCGACCGGCGCATGGACCGGCGCGTGATGATGCAGGCGCGCTTTCCATCGATTTCACACTCGGCAGCTCGCCGGCGACGATGCGGCTCGCGCTTTTTGCCGGTGAGCCGTTTTTACGCGTCAGCCTGGACGGGCATTGGAGCGAACGGCGCAAACTGCTCCGTGTCGAAAACTGGCTGCCGGTACAAACCGAACGAGCCGTGTACGGAGCGCCGCACGGCATCGTGGAACGCAGCGCGCGCCGCGACACACCCGCCGAACGGGCGAAATTCGAGGTTCCCGGGCAGCGTTTTGCCATGGTACGCGATTCGGCGGGCGATGGTGTGGCAATGTTTGCGATGGATACGTACGGATGGAGTGCCCGCGCGCTGCCGCAAGGGGGAATTCAGCTCGGTCATTCCCTTTTGCGCGGAACGACTTGGCCGGACGAGCGCGCGGACATCGGCGAGCACTTACTACAGTACGCGTTCGCGCCGTTCGCCGGGGCAAATACCGGCGCGCTGGAGCGCGCGTGGCTGCGGTTCGCGCACGAACCTCGCGTCTGGCTATTCGACTGCGACGACGACGCAGTGTTTGTGGTTGCGTGTAAACCCGCGGAGGACGCCGACGGTGTGATCGTGCGGGTGCGTGAATGTGACGGCGCCTCGCGCAGCGTGCGCCTGCGCTGCGGAGCGCGCATGACGCAAGCGCTGTGCGTGGACGCGCTGGAGCGTACGATCGATCGGAATGTTGCGATCGAAGAGGAATCCCTGGCGTTCGACCTGGCTGCCTACGAACTGCGGACGTTCCGCGTAAGGTTCAGTCATGCAGCGTGAGATCGACATCGTGCTCTTCGACCTGGACGACACGTTGCACGACGATACGCTGGCGTTCACGACGGCTGCGGAGGAAGTGGCGCGCGAAGTCGCTGCCGAGCACGGCATCGACGCGCTGGCGCTCAAAGATGCGTACATTGCCGAAGCGGAGGGGTTTTGGATTCGCCTCACGAGCGAGCAGGTGCGCACGAAGATGTCGCAGCTGCGCGCGACGATGTGGGGCAATGCGCTGACGTCGGTCGGCCTGGCGGATCCCGCGCTGGCCGAACGCAGCGCCGTCAATTACAATGCGTACCGGCAGAAATACTTTTCGCTTTTCCCCGGAGCGCTCGATTTGCTTCGCACGCTCAAAGCGCGAGGTAAGCGGCTCGGGCTCGTCACGAACGGCGTTTCGGAAACGCACCGCGACAAAATCGCACTTCTGCAAATCACGGAATACTTCGACGCAATTTTTTTAGCCGATGAAGTCGGCATGGTCAAACCCGATCCGCTGCTCTTTGCGCATGCCTGCCAAAAACTCGCGGGCTCTCCGTCACGGAGTGCAATGGTGGGCGATCGCTACGATCGCGACGTGTCCGGTGCGTTGGAAGCGGGCTTGTACACGATTTGGGTCAACGTGCGCAACGAGAGCGTACCGCCCGGCGCACCCAAGCCGCACGCCATCGTTCCATCGATCGCGCAAGCGGCGAGTCACCTGTTATGAAAGACGTTTTCGGCACTGCGCTGCTGTTATTGCGGCGCAACGCTATCATCGTCGTGCCCTCGCTCATCGTCGGCGTTCTAAGCGCCCTGGTAGCGTACGTGCTTTCAGCTTCGGGGTTTTTATCGTGGGGATTCTTCGGCGATCTGAACGCGCAGGGTCCCGGCGCGTTTTGGCTGTTCTTCGGAACGATCGTCGCGTTCGGGCTGCGTGTGCTCGGCGCACTCGTCGCGATCGCTTTCACGACCGGGATGGCGGGGGCGGCTTGGGACCACGGCAGCGCAACACTCGCGGACGGCGTTGACGCGTTCCGGCGCGAGGGGCTGCAAGTGCTCGTTGCGCTCGCGCTGCTGTTTCTTATCGGGCTTGTCGCCTCGGCGTTGGTCGTGCCGACATTCGGGATCTCCTTGCTGGTCTACATGGTGTTCATGATTTACACGATGCCGGCGGTCGTCGTCGCCGAGCTACCCGCACAAGATGCCATTCTGGAATCGATCCGCACTGCCGCGTCCAATTTCGGCGTGACGCTTCTGCTGGTCGTGTTGATCGTCGTCCTCGCAGTCGTCGGCGGTCTTCTCGGCTCCGCCGCGGGCCGCATACCGTTCTTGGGTGAGGCAGTGTCGTGGATCGTCATGGAAGCGGTCGTTGCGTACGCCACGCTGGTCGTCGTCGGTGAATACCTCAAACTGCGGCGCGGTACCGCGTTAAAAAACTAAGGCCCGTTAAGCGCTTCTTCCGAACTCCTTCCTAATCTAGCCCTACCCTCATTGTCTGGAGGTACCTCATGCAATCTTCAGAGGACTTGGGCAGCACTTTTGGACGCGCGTGGCAACTCCTAAGCAATAACTGGATTATGATCGTCCCCGGCATCGTGATCGGTATCGTCGCCGCCATCGTCGTGTGGCTGCTGACGCTCTACGGCATAGCTTCCGGGGTCGGCTTTACCGCTGTGGGCATGGGTGGCGCAGGCGTCATGTCGGCATTTCTAAGCGCCGTCTTGGTGCTCGCAGTTATCATGCTTGCGAGTATTTTGGTGATCGCGTACACGACCGGCATGGCCGGCGCGGCGTGGCGTTCCGGAACGGCAACGCTAAACGACGGTGCTGCGGCATTCCGCGACGATGCAGCGCAGATTTTCATTGCCGTCGTGCTGCTGTTCTTGCTGGGCTGCGTTGCGGTCGCGCTTTCGATTCCGACGCTGGGCCTTGCACTGCTCGCATTCTATTTGTTCTTCTTGTATACGTTGCCGGCAGTGATCGTCGGCAGCCGCGGCGCAACCGAAGCGATCGGCGAATCCGCGCGTATCACGTCGAAGAACTTTGTTGCGACGCTCGTTATTGTCGTACTGCTCGGCATCGCGTTCCTGATCGCCGGTTGGATCGCCAATATTTTCCACGGCATTCCGCTGGTCGGCATGATCGTGCGCCAGCTGATTCTGCAGGTGGTGACGGTATTTGCGACGCTCGTCATCGTCGGGGAGTACATCAAGCTGCGCTCGACCGTCGAAGCTGTAGGCGTCGGCACGCCGCCGACGGCTAGCCCGCCTCCTCCGACAGTCTAAGCGGCCGAAACGAATCCGCGCGGGGGCGTGTTGAATAGCACTGCATGCCTCACGACGACACGCCCCTGACGCATAGCCATCATGGCAATGGAGCGGCCCCTCGCGGGCTCGACTCCATTATCATTAAGGGCGCGCGCGAACATAACCTCAAGAACGTCGACCTGGTTCTTCCGCGAAACCGGCTCATCGTCATAACGGGACTGTCCGGATCGGGGAAATCCTCGCTTGCCTTCGACACGATCTATGCCGAAGGCCAGCGCCGCTATGTGGAATCGCTCTCGTCGTACGCGCGGCAGTTTCTCGGACAAATGGAGAAGCCGGACGTCGATTACATCGAAGGTCTGTCGCCCGCGATCTCCATCGACCAAAAATCGACCTCGCGCAATCCGCGTTCGACGGTCGGCACGGTCACCGAGATTTACGATTATCTGCGGTTGCTCTTTGCGCGCATCGGCGTGCCGCACTGTTACAACTGCGGCCGCGAAATCAGCTCGCAAACGAGCGAACAAATCGTCGATTCCATCATGGAACTCGCCGAAGGGTCCCGCATTCAACTGCTCGCGCCGCTCGTGCGCGGCCGCAAAGGCGAGTACACCAAGCTCTTCGAGGAGATCGCCAAAGAGGGTTTCTCGCGCGTTCGCGTAGACGGTGAAACCAAAGAGCTGCGCGAGAAGATCGTTCTGGACAAAAAACGCAAGCACACGATTGAAGTGATCGTCGATCGTTTGGTGATGAAGCCGGATATCCGCAAACGGCTCACGGATTCCGTGGAAACGACCCTGCGGTTGTCGACGGGCATTGTGACGGTGCTTGTGGAGGACGCCCAGAGCAAGCAGAACCGCGAACTGACGTTTAGCGAAGCGTTTGCGTGCGTCTATTGCGGACTGTCGTTCGAAGAACTTGCGCCGCGGCTGTTTTCGTTCAATTCCCCGTACGGCGCGTGCCCCGGCTGCAGCGGACTGGGCGAGAAGATCGAGATCGATCCGTGGAAAGTCATTCCCGATCGCAGCAAGTCGATCGACGACGGTGCGATCGTGCCGTGGAGCAAAGCGATCGGCAGCGGCCGTTTTCCCTCGATGAATCCGTATTACTTGCAGCAGCTCGAGCGCGTGCTGCGCAAGTATCGAGTGAAAACGACGACCCCGATCAACAAAATGTCGGACGAAGTGCTCGATATTATTCTCTACGGCACGGATCGCGAACAGAATTTTGCCTACGAGTCGCGTGCCGGCAAAGTATGGGAATATCGCGCGACCTTCGAAGGCGTCATCAACAACCTGCAGCGCCGTTACAGCGAAACGTCGAGCGACTATGTCAAGGAAGACATCGAGAAGTTCATGTCGGCATCAACCTGTCCGCAGTGCAAAGGCGCCCGGTTGAAACCCGAAGCGCTGGCCGTAACGGTCGGCGGCGCGAACATCGATCGGCTCACGCGCATGTCGATCGAGCAGTGCGAACGCTTCTTCTCCGAGTTCAAACCCAACGCGCGCGAGGAGCAGATCGCGCAGCAGGTGCTCAAAGAGATCCGCGCGCGGCTTGGCTTCTTGACGAACGTCGGCCTGAATTACCTGACGCTGGCGCGCTCTGCGACGACGCTTTCGGGCGGTGAATCGCAGCGTATCCGTCTGGCGACGCAGATCGGCAGCTCGCTGGTCGGCGTACTGTACATTTTAGACGAGCCGTCCATCGGTTTGCATCAGCGCGACAACGATCGGTTACTGGCCACGCTGCGTACGCTGCGGGACCTGGGCAACACGCTTATCGTCGTCGAGCACGACGAGGATACGATCCGCACGGCAGACGTCGTCGTCGACATCGGGCCTGGTGCGGGCGCAGAAGGCGGACATATCCTTTCGGTCGGTGCGCTCGAACAGATCATCGAACATCCGCAGTCCGCGACCGGCGCGTACATCTCGGGGCGCAAGTTTATTCCGATTCCCAAACGCCGCCGCGCGCCGCGCGGGTGGCTTCGCGTCAAGAACGCGAAGGCCAATAATCTGAGCGGCATCGACGTTGACTTTCCGATCGGTGCATTCGCATGCGTCAGCGGCGTCAGCGGCAGCGGTAAATCGACGCTGGTGAACGAGGTGCTGGTCAAGGCGCTCAATCAGCATCTGCATGGGCAGCCGGCCAGCGGAACGTACGGCACCGTGAAGGGCGTCGATCAGCTCGACAAGCTCGTCGTCATCGATCAATCGCCGATTGGCCGCACGCCGCGCAGCAATCCCGCCACATATACCGGCGCGTTCGATCAGATTCGCGAGCTATTCTCGATGGTGCCCGAAGCGAAAATGCGCGGCTACACGCCCGGCCGTTTCTCGTTCAACGTCAAAGGCGGCCGCTGTGAAGCCTGTCAGGGTGACGGCATCATCAAAATCGAGATGCACTTTCTGCCCGACGTGTACGTGCCGTGTGAAGTCTGCAAAGGTAAGCGCTATAACGCGCAAACGCTCGAGGTCAAGTACAAAGGAAAAACGATTTCCGACGTGCTTGAAATGCGCGTCGATGAAGCCAATGAGTTCTTCTCGGCGATTCCACGCATCCATAACAAGCTCAACACGATCTGCGACGTGGGTCTAGGCTACATCAAGATGGGGCAGCCTGCGACGACCCTTTCGGGCGGAGAAGCGCAGCGCGTGAAGCTCGCGACCGAACTTTCGCGCCGTTCAACCGGACGCACGTTCTACGTCCTCGACGAACCGACGACGGGCTTGCACTTTGCGGACATTCACAAGTTGCTCGAAGTGTTGCAGCGTCTGGTGCAGTCCGGAAATTCGGTCCTGGTTATCGAGCACAATCTCGACGTCATCAAGACTGCGGATTATCTCATCGACCTGGGTCCCGAAGGCGGCGATCGCGGCGGCACGGTCGTGGGCACCGGTACGCCCGAAGAGCTGGCAAAGAACGAGCGTTCGTACACCGGCAAGTATCTCGTGCCGGTGCTGCTGGATCAGCGCGCCGTCGGTCACCTTCATCCGGACGCGCTCACGGTTGAGGCGCTCGAGCGCGAGAACCTGCGGGTGCTCGACGATCTCGCGAAGGGCGGACGCATCGCCGTCGAAGCGTAGCTGTCGTTTCTTGTCCCTCAGCATGACAAGAATGACTTTGCCATGAAGGTGGCTTCGTGACAAAATTTTGGGTGGCCATGCTGGTCTGCGCCGACTTAAAACGCTCGCGCGACTTTTATCGCGACGTGATGGGGCTCAAGCTGAAAACGGATAAGGCGCCGCACTGGGTCGAGCTCGAGCTCGGCAACGGCGCTACGCTGGTGCTGCATCCGAAGAGCGAACTTGTCGCGGTTCGTCCCGGTTCGCTGCAACTCGGCTTCACCGTCGACAACGTAGACCGGTTCGTCGCCGACTGCGCCTCGTTTAACGTACCGGTGTTTCAGGACCCGTACGATGAAACGTTTGGACGCATCGCCATCATCGGGGATCCCGACGGGTACCCGATCCAAATCATGAGTGCGAGCCGCAAGCACAAAGTCGCCTCATGAGCGTAAAGCGGCCCGAAACGCGCGCCGAAGAGCTTCGCAAACGCATCGACGACGCGAATTACCGTTATTACGTCCTCGACGACCCGCAAATCGCGGATGCCGAATACGACGATCTCTTTCGCGAGCTGCTCGATCTCGAAGATCGCTATCCCGAACTGCGCACGCCCCACTCGCCTACCCAGCGCGTGGGCGCCGCACCATCGGAAAAGTTCGCGCCGTACGAGCATCATCGGCCGATGCTCAGTCTTGCCAATGCGGTCAGCCCTGAAGAGATGCGCGCATTCGACGAGCGCGTACGTAAACTCGCGGGCATTCGCAGCGCCGCGTACGTCGCCGAATTGAAGATCGACGGTCTAGCAACGTCACTGCGGTATCGCGGCGGCGAACTGGAACGCGGCGGCACGCGCGGCGACGGACGAATCGGCGAGGACGTTACCCCGAACTTGCGGACGATCGGGTCGGTTCCGCTGCGCCTTCGAGGAAAAGCGCCGGCCATCATCGAGGCCCGCGGCGAAGTCTACCTTCGAAAAAGCGATTTTGAAAAGCTCAACGCCAAACGTGAACGCGAAGGCTTGCCGGCGTTCGCGAATCCGCGCAATGCGGCTTCCGGCGGCGTGCGCCAACTGGATCCGAAACTCACGCGGGAGCGCAAGCTGTCGTTCTTTGCGTATTCGATTGGGGAGCTCGAGGGCGCAAAATCGATCAAGACGCAGTGGGAATCGCTGGAATACCTGAAGGCGCTCGGATTTGCGGTGAATCCGAACGTCGCACGGTTTGAGTCCATCGAAGAAGTGATTGCGTACTGCGAGCAGTGGGAAGTAAAGCGCGACGAACTGGATTACGAGATTGACGGGGTCGTCGTTAAGGTGGACCATCTTGCGCTGCAGGAACAGCTCGGCGTTGCCGGGCGCGATCCGCGCTGGGCCATCGCATACAAGTTCAAAGCACGTGAAGCGCGCACAAAGCTGCTCGATATTACGATTACCGTGGGGCGTACGGGCACGCTCAACCCCAACGCCGTGCTCGCCCCGGTGAAAATCGGCGGCGTTACGGTCCAAAATGCTACGCTGCACAACCTCGAATACATTCGCAGCAACGACATTCGCGTCGGCGATACGGTCCTCGTCGTTCGCGCCGGCGATGTGATTCCGCGCGTCGTCGGGCCGGTTTTGAGCGAACGCAAAGGCAAGCTTCCCGAATTTTCTATGCCCGACACATGTCCGGTCTGCGGCGCGGACGTCGATCATCCGGTCGGTGAGGCGATGTCGCGCTGCACCAATGCGACGTGCCCCGCACAAGTGCTCGAGCGCGTCCGTCATTTTTGTTCGCGCGGCGCGATGGACATCGAAGGCATCGGCGACGTGATGGCGCAGCAGCTTACCGAGCTAGGCTTGGTAAAGAACATTGCGGATATCTACAACCTGGACGCAAACCGCCTGGCGCACGTTCCGCGCACCGGTGAAAAGACGATTTCGAATCTCCTGCGCAACATCGATGCCTCGAAGAAGCGCGGCCTCGCACGTCTGCTTACAGGGCTTGGAATTCGCTTTGTCGGAACGCAAACGGCGCAGATTTTGGCCAGCGACTTCGGCTCCATCGACGCGATTGCAAATGCAAGTCCCGATGAGTTGCAGCAGTCGGATGGCATTGGTCCCGAGGTTGCGTCGAGCGTACACCTCTTTTTCCAGCAGCGCGCAAACCTTGCGATGATCGAGCGCCTGCGCGACGCGGGCGTCGCCATGACCGCGCCCAAATCCGCGAAGGCCGGGGACGGAAAGCTCGCGGGCAAAACGTTCGTTCTTACCGGCAGCCTGCCGAGCCTCACACGCGAAGATGCAACGGCGCTCATCCAAAACGCCGGCGGTAAAGTTACGGGCTCGGTGAGCAAGAAGACCGATTACGTGGTCGCCGGCGACGATCCGGGCAGCAAGTATGCCAAAGCGCGAGAACTCGGCATCGAGATCCTCGACGAGGATGCGCTGCAGAACCTACTGCGATAAGAAAATCAGCCGCTCGAAACGTGCCGCGCAACCGTGCCGCGCCATAACGCAATAGGAAATTGATACTATCCCTTATGCATGGCGCGTGAGAGGAGAACGCAGGTTGGTTTTTCGTAGGTACACTCCTTGCCGCTTTTTGGAGGTGTCATGTATCTGCGATTCACGACCACCACCATCGTTGCATCGCTCCTGTTCGCCGGCCTCGCCACGCCGGTGCGCGCCGATGGGATCGACAAACTCACCGATAAGCCGCTGAATACCTATTTCAACTTTGCCGGCATGCGCACGCGCGTCGACAAAATCGAGACCGTCGCGCAACCCGATGGCCGCGCAATTCTGCAGAAAGCCGGCGGCCCAAACGGCACCAACGGCTACATCATCGTTACCGTTGACATGCAAAACCCCAGCGGCGACAAAGCCATTGGGATTCCCGGCGTGAATTTGGGATTCGAACTCGCGGACGGCAGCCAAATCGATGAAGAAGCGCCGAACGGCGCCTTCATTGCGCCCAGCTTGAACGACCCGCCGGATACGCTGCATCCAAAGCAACACGTGCAACTCGTGTACGTCATCACGAATTGGAACGGGCAGCCGATCACCAAGATGTTCCTGAAATGCAACTCCGGCACAGAAGACAACAACGCCGGTTTCCGGTACGTGCGCTTTCAAGTCCCGAAAAGCTTCGTGACCCCGCTGCAGCCGGTGCCTACGCCGCAGCCGACGGACTCGCAGTAGCGCGGCACCCCGGCAATCCGGGGTACATCTAGGCCGTGGAAGGCCGGCAAAAATACACGTGTCCGTGCTGCGGCTATCGCGTTTTTAGCGGGCCGCCCGGCACGGAAGACGACTGCCCGATTTGCGGGTGGCGCGATGACGTTATGCATTTGCGCTTTCCCACGTTCAACGGCATGCCGAACGGGATATCGCTTGTCGACGCGCAGATGAACTACTCCATCCTAGGTGCTAAAGACGCCGCTGCGTTGAAAAACGTGCGCTTTCCCGGCCCGCAAGATGAGCGGGATCCCGATTGGCGCGGAATCGATCTCGATATCGACGAGCCTGCGCATCCACCGGTGGACTTTGACGGCTTGCCGGAACCCGAGGATACCACCACGCTGTACTACTGGCTGCCTTCATATTGGCAAAACGCGCGATAACGATCGGCGTCGTTTCGGACACGCACATGCCGCGTTTCGGAAAGGCGCTGCCCGCGGCGCTTCGTGATGGACTAACGCTGCATTCGGTCGATCTAATCGCACATTGCGGCGACATGGTGGACGCGATGGCAATTCCGATCTTCGAAGCCGTAGCGCCGCTCGAAGCGGTCGCCGGCAACAACGATCCGCCGCAGCTCGTGAAACGGTTCGGCCGAAAGAAAATCCTCGAACTGGGAAGCGTACGGATCGGCATGGTACATGGCCACGACGGTATCGGCCGTTCAACGCTTGCGCGCGCTGAAAATGCGTTCGAGCATGATGATGTGAGTGCTATCCTCTTCGGACATTCGCACGTGCCGTATTGTCATTGGCATGACGGCGTGCTGCTTTTTAATCCCGGGTCGCCGACGGACAAGCGGCGGCAAGCGAACTTCTCGTATGGTATCATTCGCATCGTGGGTAAACGCATTGAACCGCAACTCGTTTTCTTTTCGGACAAATCGCCGTGAGCACAGAAGCAGAGATTCGTGAACTCGAAGAACGCGTGAAGCAGGCGGATGTCATAACGGACCCCGATCTGCTCGACGAATTGCTCGTCGACGGATTTACGTTTACAAGTCAAGACGGGAACATCTACACCAAAGAACAAGTCCTGCGCGCGCACCAGCCTGCCGGCGTTCGAAAACTCAAAAGCTTCGAAACGAGCGATCTGCGAATCCGTGCATTCGAAAACGCGGCCGTAGTCAGCGTGCGAGCCGAGCTTGCGACCGAATCGATGCGGCTCACGCTGCTGTTCACGCGATTTTGGCTAAGAATCGACGATCGCTGGCGGATCGTCGGCGGGAGCGCGCTAGAGCTGGAACACTCGCATTAGACGCGTCGATCGACGTGCAGCTCGCCGACGCTGAGGCGCTCGATCCGCACCTCCTTAAAGGTTGCGTGCCGCGCGGAAAACCGCCCGACGGCGAACGCGCCCACCGCGAGCGCTCCAATTGCGAAAGCTCCCACGGCACACGCTCCAGCGGAAAGCGTTGCGATTGCGGCAGCTCGTATAGCGATCGGACCAAAACGTCGCGGTTCCATAGCGGCGTACCTCGCTTAAAAAATTCGCAGCAGTTCGCGCTCTTCGATGTCGGGCTTGGGAAGTGCGGCGGGAAGTGATTCGTAGATATCGCGCGCAATGACGCCGCGCGCGCGAACCGATACAGCATGCTTTCCCGCGAGCCCGTGCCAATATGCGCCCGCGCGCGCCGCATCGACGGGCGATAGCCCTTGCGAGAGCAGCGTCGCGATAACGCCGGTCAGCACGTCGCCGGTGCCGGCGGTTGCGAGCGCGGTCGTTCCCGTGGTATTGATGTGCACCGTTGAACCGTCATACACGAGTGTCGCCTGACCCTTCAGCAGGGTCGTAACGCCGGTGCGATCGACGAATTCACGCAGGCGCGCAACGCGCTCGCCTTCTTTGATGGTCCCCTTACCGGAAAGCCGTGCGAACTCGCCCTCGTGCGGCGTCAGCACAATGTTCTTGTCGCGCAACGCGTCGAGGTTCTTTGCGAAATGAAAAAGCGCGCTCGCATCGGCTACGACAGGCAGCTCCGTTTGCCGGACGATTCCGCGTACGATCTCGCCCATCCGGTCGTCGAGCGCGAGGCCCGGTCCGATACCGATTGAGGAACAGCGCTTTGCGACTTCGAGCAGATCGCGAACGACCTCGCTCGCCGGCGTGCCTGCGTCGAACGTCACGACCACTTGTTCGATTAGATGCGTGCGAAGCGTTGCTGCTGCGCTCTGCGGCGTTGCGACCGTGACGTACCCCGCACCGGCGCGCGCGGCCCCCATTGAACTAAGAATGGCGGCCCCGGGAAATTGTTCCGAACCCGCGATGATGAGCGGCGCACCGGCGCTGCGTTTGTCCGACATGTCGGCGCGGCGCGGCAGCAGCTGCAAAAATTCCGCATCGTCCATCGCACGGTACTCGCGCGAACGTGCCTGCAACGTGTCGCGCGGCATTCCGATGGCGCCGAGCCACAGTTCACCACAATTCGAGCGTCCCGGTGAAAGCAGCAATCCAGGTTTTAGCGCGGCGAGCGTGACGGTAACGTCGGCGCGAACTGCCGGTTCGATCACCATGCCGCTCTCGCCATCGACGCCGGGCGGAATATCGATCGCCAACACGGGAATCTCCGAGTCGTTCATCGCCGCGATTACGGGGGCGTAAACACCCGGCAGCGGAAGACGTGCGCCCGTTCCGACCAAACCCGCGATGATGAGTCCGCAGTCGGCGATTGCCGCGCGCGCTGCCGTTTCCGTATCCGGAAACGGCCGTACGTCGACGCCTGCAGCTTTCGCGCGCGTCTCTGCATCGAGCCGCGCCTCCGACGGATTCGGCGCCGGCTGCGCATATATGACCCGATCGTACGTGTCGAGCAGCGCGAGCGCGGCAAACGCATCGCCGCCGTTGTTTCCCGGCCCCGCGAACGCAACGATGCGCGATCCGCGCGCGTACCGCTTGGCAACGTCGGCAATGCGTTCGCCCGCAGCACGCATGAGCGCCACATTGCCGATGCGCTGCATAGCTTGCCCGTCGGCCTCACGCATTTGTTTGGGCGTGAGCACGTACATGTTACGAAGCATCTCCTTCGAGCACGACGACTGCAGCGGCGAGCGTCGCAGTGTGCGTGATCGAAAGATGAATGCGCGTCACGCCGCGGCGCTCGGGCAGCTGTGCGGCCCGGCCGTAGAGCCGGATCACCGGTTTTCCACTTCGCTCGTGCGAGACGCCGACCTCGCGCCACACGATCGCGTGGCCGAATGCTTTGCGCGTAGCTTCTTTGGCGGCGAAGAAGCCGGCGAGGCGCTCCGCGCGGTTGCGTTTGCGCATAATGTACGCGATCTCTTCTTCGGTATAAACCTTGCGCGCGAACCACGCGAGTTTGTTCTCATCGAACTCGTAGCGCGCGACCTCGGCGAGGTCCATGCCGATGCCGACAACCATGCGAGGCGACTTCGCGCCGGCGTCGAAAGACACCGCTCCAGGATGGACACGCAGCTGCGCATCGTTCCGATCAACGCAATCGACCCGGCATTCCTCGCGCGCTTGGGCCTCTGTTTGGAGGAGCGGTTCCTCTATCACATCGAGGTGGAACGCGCGCTTGCCGTTCCGCGCAGCGCGGTCAACAGCACGCGCGGTCAAATGTTCCTCTCGACGCTTACGAGCAAAGTGGTGCGCCAGTATCCCGATGGAAACGGCCTGCTGCTGGCAATCACCGAATTCGATTTGTACAAAACCTCGCATCGCTACATCTTCGGCGACGCCGACGAGCAGCGGCGAATCGCCGTCGTGTCGCTGCATCGCTTGCGCGGCGAGTTTTACGGTGAAGATGCCGACGATAATCTGCTATTTCAGCGAACGCTGAAGGAAGCGGTGCACGAGCTCGGCCACGCCATCGGGCTCAAGCATTGTTACAACGCGCGCTGCGCGATGTACTATTCGAACTCGATCTTCGAAACGGACAACAAGATGTCACACCTGTGTGACGTCTGCGACAAGCGCAGCCGCGCGCGCAGTTAGCGACGCGCTGATTCGCTTGCTTGCCTGCTTCCGCAGGTGGGCCAAAACTCCCGGCCGCCGGACTAAATAATCTTTCTCTTTACGCCGTAGATTCGGATAAGGGGCGGGGTGCCCCCATTTCCCGCTTGAGGTGTCCGTGATCCAAGCCCGACTCGTAGCCTGGCGTTCGCGACTAGGAATCGTGCCTCGAATCGTTGTTGCGGCAACTGCTGCGATTTTGTGTTTCGCGTTGGCGTGGTACGGTGCGCGCTACGCGGGCTTCGAACTCATTCTACTGGCGCTCGTGACGCTCACGGCTGCGCTTGTCGGCGTTCCGATGGGACCGGTTCTCGCGATCGCCGTCGGCGCGATCGATTTCGCCGTACGTCAACATCACCATCTGCCCGCCGCAGCCGGCACCGGCCTGCTGCTGGGCGTGCTCGGCGCGATCGTGAGTCTGCTTTTTGCGGGCGAAATCATTCCGATAGAAAATGAAGGCGATCGTTTTCCGGCGCTGTTCGGCTCCGCTAACGTCGCCTTGCCGCGCGCTGAAGGGTTGCAGGGTTCGATCTCCGCACTGGCGTCCGGCATCCGCGAGGTCTCGCAAGGCGACTTCACCAAGAATCTGGCGGTTTCCGATACCGCGCTTTCGGAACTGGCGATTGCGCTCAACAAACTGATCTTCGGAATGCGCGAGTTCTTGGCTAACCTGCACGAACACGCCACGCAGCTCGGCGGCGCAGGCAGTGAACTGCAAACCACCGCGTCGACTGCGCTTGCGGTCATCGAAGGCGCGGCTGTCGCGCAAGGACAGCTCGACGAAGGCATCAACGAGCAGTCGAACATCGTCGAACAAGCGACGCAGAAAGTCGCGCAGCTCACGGAAACCATCAACGCTATTGCGGCGGCGGCCGAAGAGCAGACGCGTAGTCTGGACGAGACGTCGCTCGCCGTTACGAACATGGCGACCTCGATCGAACAGGTTACCGCGCAGGTCGACTCGCTTGCCTCGATTTCAACCGAGACCTCGCACACCGCCGAACGCGGCGATACGGCGATTCACACCATCGTCGAGGGCATGGACACGATCCGCTCGACAATCTCGGAGCTCGGCGGCGACATTGCGCAATTGGGCAGCAATTCCGAGCAGATCGGCGACATCGTCAAAGTCATTGACCGCATCGCCGAACAGACGAACCTGCTCGCGCTCAATGCCGCAATTGAGGCGGCGCGCGCCGGCGAGCACGGCCGCGGTTTTGCCGTCGTTGCAACGGAAATCCGCAAACTTGCCGACGGCAGCGTGCAAGCCACCAAAGAGATCGCGGCGCACATTCAATCGACGCAAAACGTCATTTCCGAAGTCGTGAACGCGATGGAGCGGCTCACCGAACGCGTCGAGGAAGGCGTCAACAGCACGAACTCTGCGTCGGGCGCGCTGCGTCAGATCGTCGAGGCGGTACTCGGCGCGAACCAGCAGATTTCCGAAATCTCGTCGGTCGCGCGCGCGATGAGCAGCAACTCGTATCAGGTGATCCGATCGATCGAAGAGATCACGCGGTCCGTGCAGCTCAACGTTCAAGCGACGCAGCAGATGTCTTCACATTCCGATCAAGTCAATGTGGCATTCCGCAATATCGCCACGATTTCGCAGCAGAACGCCTCGTCCGTCGAGGTGCTCACGTACGTCAACAAGGAAGTGACCGAAGCGGCGCAACGCATGCTGGACTCGGTCAATGAGGTCAACGATTTCGCCGGCCGTATCGACAGCCGACTGGCGCAATTCAAGGTCAACGACACCGACTCGGAGGGAGAAACGGTATGAGTATGCGAGTGCGCCTGCTCGGCACCATCGTCGCCGCAATTGTACTCTTTTTCGTCATCAGTGTTGCGGCGGCGCGGCTGACGCTCACCCGCGATCTGATGGATCAAGGCCGCACGCAGGTCACCAACGGTTCAAACGCGTTCGGCGGATATTGGGACTCACGCAAAGACCAGATTCGATTGCTGATCGCGCAGGACGCCGTCTCGGACGCGCTGCGTAAGAGTCTGCAAAGCGGCAACAAACAAGCCCTGCAGGACCAGCTCTCGAACATCGCGCGCACGTCGGGCCTCTCGTTTTTGACCGTCGTCGACAATCAGGGCAACGTCGTTGCGCGGGCAAACGGCGGCGCGGGCGGTTCGGTGCGGGACAACAAGTACGTGCAACGCGCGCTCACGGGCGAGACCGTCAGCAGTGCAGCGATCATCCCGCCGGGCGAACTGGCGGGCGAAGGGCTCGACTCGCAGGTCGTAACTGACGTGAAGAGCGGCAACAAGACCGTCGAGCATATCGATAAAGGTCTTGCGCTTATCGCTACGGCGCCGATGAGCGACCAGAACGAACGGACGCTGGGCGCAATTTACGGCGGCGTGCTGATGAATCACTATTACGATCTTGTCGATCAAAGCACGCACGCGCTGGGCGGACAAACGGCGGTACTCGACGGCGACGCGACGATCTCGAGCACGATTAGCGAACCCGACGGTACGCGCGTAATCGATACGCAGGTCCCCGCCTACGCGAGGGCGCGCGCCGGCACGCCGTGGATTGGCGAGGACAATGAGGGCGGCACCGTGTATCTGGCGCGCCTCGATCCGATCACCGACGATCAGGACACGGTTATCGGCGCGCGCTGGTACGGTACGCCGAAGTCGCAGATTACTGCGATCATCAATCATATGACGGAAACGTTCGTGCTCTGGGGGCTGCTCGCAATGCTGATTGCGCTGGTCGTTGCGCTTCCGGTCGTTCAGCGTATCTCAAACGCTATCGCCAAGCGCAGCGAACAGGTCAGTGCGGCGGCCAAGGAACTCGGCGTTGCAATCGTCGGCGGCGAGGTTTCCGGCGATCACGTTGCAGCCACGAAGGCGGCCGTCGAACGCGCCGGTCAGCTCATCAGCGAACTCGGCAGCGGCGGCGGATCGTCCAAAGTTGCGGAGCTGCGTGCGGTCAACGACGAGCTGCACGGCGACATGATCGTCATCGATACGCTCTCGCAAGAAATGAGCAACCGTCTGCAACAAGCGGTTACGCGCGTCGCGGAGCTCAACGACGTTGCGTCGGGTCTGGACAAACTCGTGCACGGAGCTTCGGCGAAGTAGAGGTGCAACGTGGCTGACGTCATCCTATTCTTCGCTAGTAACGCCGATACAATGATCGCCACCAAGGCGCTCAAAGATGCGGGCGTGACGGCAAAGATGATTCCGAAACCCGCGAGCGTGAATACGTCGTCGAATCTTTGCTTGAGCATCGACGGAGGCGCCGAGGGCGCCGCCGTGACGGCCATTAAAGGCGCAAACATCGCGCTCGGCGGGGTCGTTAAGTAGTTCCAGCACAAGATACGGCACGACATTGTCATCGTGGGTATCGAACGATCCCTGAGCCTGTCCAAGGGCTACTTCAACGCAATACCCGAGCATCGGCGAGGTTGATCTCGATCTCCTCGCCGGCGCGATCGACCAGCAGCGACCCGCCAGTCACTAAGCGAAGCGCCGTTGCATCGAACGGTTCGGTTTCACCGTCGCGCAGTATGCGATAGCGCGCACCGGGGATGCGCGCGGCACGTTCCCACGCGTACATAACTTTCGCGGGCGTTTCGAGCTCGTCGTACGTCGCGTCGGCGTGGCTCAGGATCGCGTTTAACAGCTCGTCGCGTTCCACTCGCGCAACGTCGGAGACGAACGCAGGCGGCGGCACGATCTTTTCGAGTTCATCGTTGCTTGGGCGCATAACGTTCAGACCGATGCCGCAACCCACCCAAGCGTACTCGCCGATGACGCGCGACACGCACAAGATGCCGGCAACTTTTCGATCGGCGATCAGCAAATCGTTCGGCCACTGCACGATCGGCTCGATGCCGAAGTCGCGCATGCCGCTCGCAACGACAAGCGCCGTCCAAAACGGTACGATCCACAGATCCGCGGCCGGTAGTGCGTCCGGCAGCGCGATCGTGCAGAGCAGCGCGCTGCCGGGTGAAGCGATCCAGGAGCGTCCTTTTCGGCCGCTGCCGCGTTCTTGATAGTCGGCGACAAGCGTCAGGCCGCGCGCCCGTTCGTCGCCGAGAACGCCGGCGATGTCTTCATTGGTGCTGCCGGTAACGGCGACGCGTTCGATGCGAGAAAAGCGGCTCACCGCACGCCGCTTTCGCGGTGCAGGCTTGCCTTGCCCCCGGCCCGTATTTGAGGCGGGCTATGGCAATCCAACGTACGCTCATTCTTTGTAAGCCCGATGCCGTCTCGCGCGGTTTGGTCGGTGAAATCATTTCGCGCTTCGAGCGCCGCGGCTATCTGATCGTCGCGATGAAGCTGATGCAGCTCGACGGCGAACGAGCCCGCCGGCATTACGGCGAGCACGAAGGCAAACCGTTCTTTCAAGGCTTGGTCGACTTCATCACCAGTGCGCCGCTCGTCGCGATGTGTGTTGAAGGCGAAGACGCGATCGCGGGCTGCCGGCAAATCATGGGCGCGACCAATCCGCTCAATGCGGACCCGGGTTCCATCCGCGCAGATTTTGCCTCGACGATCGGCCGCAATCTGGTGCACGGAAGCGACTCCCACGAGAGCGCAGAGAAGGAGCTCGCGATCTTCTTTGACGCCAAAGAATACGTAACGCGCAAGCACGATCTCGAGCGCTGGATCTTGGAGAAGTAGATGTCGCTGGAATCACTGCGCGGCGGAGGACGCCCGATCATCGAAGGGGTGCACGCGCGTGAAGTGCTGGACTCGCGCGGTAACCCGACGGTCGCAGTAAGCGTTGCGACGAGCTTCGGCTTTGTCGAAGAGGCAATGGTTCCATCCGGCGCGTCCACCGGCGCGCATGAAGCGGTCGAACTGCGCGACGGCGACAAATCACGCTACAACGGCAAGGGCGTTTTGAAAGCGGTCGCCACCGTGAACGATGTGCTGGGACCGGCACTGGAAGGGCAAGATGCGACCGCGCAGCGTGAGATCGACCAGCGGCTCATCGAGTTCGACGGCACGGCGAATAAAAGCAAGACCGGGGCGAATGCAATTCTCGGCATCTCGCTTGCGGCCGCGCGAGCTGCGGCTGCGAGCCTTTCGTTGCCGCTTTTTCGATATTTGGGCGGACCTGCGGCCTCTACGCTTCCCGTGCCCATGATGAACGTCATCAACGGCGGCAAACACGCTGAAGGCGCGCTGCAATTCCAGGAGTGCATGATCGTTCCGGTCGGCGCCTCGTCGCTGCACGAGGCCGTACGTTACGGCGCTGAGGTATTTCACGCGCTGGGCAAATTGCTGCACGAACAAAATCAACCGACGACGGTCGGCGATGAAGGTGGATACGCCCCGCGCCTCGATACGCTCGATCAGGCAATGGATCTGCTCGCGCAAGCCATAGAACGGGCGGGCTACAAGGCGGGTGCGGATATCGCAATCGCGCTCGATTCCGCCGCGACCGAATTTTATCAAGACGGCAAATATTTTCCGCTAACCAAAGATCGCGCGTTCAGTGCGAACGACATGGTCGCGTTCTATCGGGACTTGATTGCGAAGTATCCGGTAATTTCGATCGAAGACGGCCTTTCCGAAGATGATTGGGACGGCTGGGCCAAACTGACCGCGGAGATCGGTTCGCGGTGTCAGCTCGTCGGCGACGATCTGTTCGTCACCAACACCGAGCGCCTCGCGCGCGGCATTCGCGAAGGCGTTGCGAATTCAATTCTTATCAAGGTCAACCAAATCGGCACGCTGACGGAGACGCTTGACGCCGTCGAAATGGCACACAAAGCCGGATATACTTCCGTCATTTCACATCGTTCCGGCGAAACCGAAGACACCACAATTAGCGACATTGCGGTCGCGACCGCCGCCGGACAAATTAAGACCGGGTCGCTGTCGCGAAGCGATCGGATCGCGAAATACAACCGCTTGATGGCGATCGAAGAAGAATTGGGTGCGGCTGCGCGTTATTCGGGCAAGGCTGCATTCACCGCGCTTCGCCGCTGAAGAAAGGACGCGAAAATGAGTATTGCACGTTCTATAGGCATTTTACTGACTTGCACGATGCTTGCCGCATGCGGCCATAGTTCGAAAGTGCAAACGCAAAGCGCCCGCGCGGTAAACCAGGCCGCACTCGGTGGAACCGTCGTCGTTCCGGCCGGTACGGAATACTACGGCAGACTGCAGGAGCCGATCGGTTCGAAATCCAGCAAAGACGGACAGCCGTTCCAGTTGCAGCAAACCGATACGCTCATGCACAAAAACGCGGCGCTGCACGGTACGGTCGTCGAAGGCCATCTCGAAGGCGTGCAGCCTGCGGGGCCGATGCATAAGCCGGCGATGACGATCGTCTTCGACGACATTGTTTTGCCGGACGGCACGAAATCGCCCGTGAACGTGCAGTTGCTCTCGATGAAAGCTTTTGAAGCAAAGACGCATCATCTGCGAACGCTCGGGATGATGATCGGCGGCGCGGTCGCAGGTCACGAGTTGAAAAAACACACCGGACACGGCGGAGCGTTCCTGGGGGCTGCGGGCGGCTATGTCGTTTCGCAAGGTTTGAAGACCGACATTTACGTGCCCGCAGGCACTGTGCTCACCCTGCGTTTTAGATCACCGGTTACACGATAGATTTAGACATTTTTCATATTCGTGGGCACAGCTGCCCCATCATGACTATACCTACCAAACTGGCGGCAGGGCTGTTGAGCGCGAGTTTGCTCGCAATCACAGCTCTTCCGGCGATAGCACAACAAGCACGCGTTCCGCGCGACGTGCGCGTGATGCAACGCGGAACCATGATTGGGCCGGGCATGCTCGTGGGACGTCCAACACTGCAAGATCCGGGCGACAGGCCGTTCATGGGCACGTTGCCGCAAAATGCACCGGCAATGCGACCCGGCGCGAGCGCTCGTTCACCGTTCGGCGCGGCCGTCGTAACGCGCGTTCAGGGCGGCGCGGTTACGTTCCGCAGCCAGTCCGGCTTTTTCGGCAGGATGACGCTGCCCTTAACGGCGGTTCAACGCCTGCACCTGCGCACCGGTTCTACGATGACGCTGACGCAACTGCGTAACGGGTTACTGCGCATTCAAACGATTCGCGCGCGGCCCGGCTGTCCGGGTACCTCGACGTCATCCGGGCTATGCATGCAGAGCATTCACTAACCTGACATAAGGAGAGGCCGCCCTGCTGTTGGAATACGGGAACCCTCGCGGGGCCCGTAGCTCAGCGGTAGAGCGGCCGGCTCATAACTGGTTGCGCGTAGGTTCGAATCCTACCGGGCCCATTCTCAGTTTAGCGCTCAGCGGGCGGTGGAATGACGCAGGCATGCAAGGCACCGTCATTCTCCGCTTGCTTGCTGTTTTTACGTGTATCACGGCGCTGTGCGGATGTCATTTCAATACGCGCAACCCCGGCGGTGAAACGCCGGCGCCTTCGAACACGACGCTCGCACAAGCGAACTCAACCGCGGCTCCGGACCAAATGATGAGCAAAACTCCGGCCGCAAAGTACATTGCAAAAACCGGCGCGGATCTGAAAGGCGTCACCTTTGCGGTGTGGGCCAACGGCCGGCCGATCGGATCGGTGCAGTGGCCCAACAAAGCTTTAGACATTACGCCGGGAATGCGCGGCCACGCAAACGTACTTGTTATTGAATGGACGCGTACGACCAAGAACGGCAGCGGAACGATGACGATTTCAACGGCGCCGGGCAACAAGCTGGTGCTGACCGCGCACGTTACGCCGTCGTCGGCCGCGAAGGGACGCGTTTCGAAGACGATCATTGCGCCGCAAGCGCCCGTCGGGAGGCCATCGCCCGGCCCGTAACGCTCGATTCGTCATATCGCGCGGCGTACGAGCGCGACGGATTCGTAAAAATCAAACGCGTTTTCGATGCGGATGTGCTCGCGTATTACCGCGAACATCTTTCCGCGGAGGTCGTGCGCCGCAACACCAACACCGCGCCGCTCGAAGATCGCGACACGTATCATAAAGCCTTCTTACAAGTTACGAATTTGTGGCGTACGAGTGACGTCGCGCGCGAATTCGTGTTCGGAAAACGTTTAGCATCGATCGCGGCGCAGCTGCTCGGTGTGGAACGCGTTCGTCTCTATCACGATCAGGCTTTGTATAAGGAGCCCGGCGGCGGCATTACGCCGTGGCACGCGGATCAATTTTATTGGCCGCTATCCAGCGACAAAACGATTACGGCATGGGTGCCGCTGCAAGCGACGCCGCTGGCGATGGGACCGCTCGCGTTTGCCGCCGGCAGCCATCGCATGACATTCGGCCGCGATTTCGAGATCAGCGACAAGAGCGAGCGCAGTCTACGCGAGGCACTCCAAAGCGGCCGCTTTCGCGAAGTGAACGAACCCTTCGAGCTCGGCGAGGTCAGTTTTCACTCGGGCTGGACGTTCCACCATACCGGCGCTAACTCGTCGGACTGCGCGCGGGCGGTCATGACGGTCATCTACATGGCCGACGGCATCCGCCTCATCGAGCCTCAGCGCAAGCAGCACTTTGCTGACTGGGAGGCGTTCATGCCGGGCGTCAAACCGGGGGAAGTGGTTGACAGCCCCCTGAATCCCGTGTTGAATTAGCCTCGTACGTCTTCACGGCGCCATCGTCTATCGGTTAGGACACTGCCCTTTCAAGGCGGAAAGACGGGTTCGATTCCCGTTGGCGCTACCAATTTAAAGCCGCGTTTACGCGGCTTTTTTATTTGTTTCTGGCGCAGTTCTACTTATAGTTCTACTTAAACGTCGCGCGGGTTCGCCACCCGGCTCGGTTATGCGGTCGTGCCGGCGAATAACGACACAGAAGCGTACGCGCATCCGTCGCAAGATTAGACTGCGCGTCAGCGCTAGCTGGTGCCGTGTTCTTTTGGATTTACAACGCAATCAGTCATTGAGGTGCGAGGCAGTATTAGATACACGTCCCCACGCGTGATTTTAGATGCAAGGCAGCGGCGCAACCCCGCCGGCCCGCCCGTCGCTCGCGTGAGCGTAGCTCGGTAGAACCGGCGCTAGCGGGCACGAGAACGTACATCCCTGTCTTCACGATGTACGTCCCTCCCTAAACTGCTGTGCTTATCGCTTCTTCGTGTCCCGGCGTAGCCGTTTCAAATTGAGACCGGGCGGCCTCACGTTCTGCTCGGCGCTTGAGCTCCGCAAACTGCTTCATTTGCATAATCCAATGCGTCCACTCGAGCACTCCGAAACTCATAAACGGCTGCAGCCACCGCGGCTGCATATTCCAATAGCCGCTAACGATAAGCCGCGTTTTTCCACCGGGAAGCTCTTTCAGCCAAAACGCCCAGAGCGATTCACTGTGCGGTATTCGCGAACGCAGCCCCAGGAAACGCTGCGGCTCAAGCGCTGCCACCTGCCACGCCTTGCGCTCGAGATCACTGACGTGCGGGCCGCCGAGATAATCGCCCACTTTGACGTCTTGCCACTCACGGTGAAGCGTCTTGGCACTAGGCCGGCCGAAATTGTCCAGGTAATCCCAGCTGTACCATCCGGCGCGACCGTAGCCCATCTGCAGAAGCCACGGCCAGACTTTGCTGGGCGGCGCGTCGATGGTCACCGCCATGGTGCCGCTACGCGTGCCCCCGGATACGAGATCGGCGCCGGGAAACGGCGAGTTCACTTCGTCGCGCGTCGCGCCCCAACGCAGCAGCCGTGGACGGATAAATGCGCTGTACGCTGCAATCGTTAGCGCAGCGAGCGCAGCAAATCTACGCATGTCTTAGTTCCCCTGGTCCCACAATGTCCGCTGCCGCGCCGCCTACCTTGTCATAGGCTCGAGACCACAACTTAACCGCCAACACCGCCACCCAAAGCAGATATGCGCCGATGTTAATGCGCTCGTAGATCCCGATGCCTGGCGTTGGCAGGTTTGCAGCGAGGCGCGTACCCTGCCACCCGGTCAACGCACCGAATAGCAGAATCACTCCGACCGTCGCAACGGTATAGTATAGAAAGCCTCGCCCGAGCGCAGCGGCAGCGAATCCCATCGCTGCCAGCGTTAAAGTGAGCCAGGCCGCGGTCCAAACGATATGCAACGTATCAGTGAGGCCCATCGGCGCACCGCGCATGTGCATCGGCGGCCAAAACGTACCGTAAATTGTTGCTGCAGCTAGAAGCGCTGCTGGAACGCGTAACCCGCGTCGTTCACGCGCAGAGAGCCACATACCGACGCTAAACAAAAGCATTAGCACACCGTACGCTCTGCCCATGGCAATGTCTACACCTCGCGATGGCAAATCGATCGCCGAAAGTTCGCTAATCACCTGATTTACGAAGTCATATCCCGGATAGCTCAGCAATGCCGCGAGATCACGGGCTATATATACCAGCGAAGCGAGAATGCCGCAAAAAAGCAGGCTTTTTCGTAACATGCTCGAGTCTAGATTCGCCATACGGTCATGGTAGTCTAGCTTCGCGACACACCTTGTGAAGCGACCGAGAACGATGGTGTTACAGTAGGAAGTCTTGGTACAGGACACTACGATCTCCAAGGACTCGGGAAACGGTTGAGAACTCGCGCTCCTCCACCGTCCGCTACGTTCCCAGGTCGGTCCCGTTGAGCTGATACCGTGTGGGTATGCCCTTCACGGAAGAACAGTTCTTCGAAGTCTTTCAGCGCTACAACAACAGCGTCTGGCCCGCGCAGTTGGGGCTGTACGCCGTCGCTATCGCTGCGGTGGCGCTTGCACGTCGCGGCGCATCGAGCGACAGTCGTTACGTGGCCGGGCTTCTTGGCTTACTCTGGGCATGGACGGCCGTAGTCTACCACGCCATATTTTTCAGGCAAATTAATCCCGCTGCCACGCTTTTCGCTGGGCTGTTCTTGTTCAGGCGGCGCTGTTCATTTGGTACGGCATGATTCGTGCAAGCGTCCCCATATCGGTGAAGCACAACGCTTGGCGCGCTGTTGGCCCAGCGCTCGTCGCTTATGCACTGCTGTTGTATCCTTCGATCGCAATGATGAGCGGCCAGCGCTACCCGGCGATGCCGACGTTCGGCCTGCCATGCCCGACAACGATTTTCACCCTGGGGCTACTCATGTGGACGAGAGCGGCTCCTACCATTCTGTTGATCATCCCGCTGCTGTGGGCGCTCATCGCTACGCAAGTTGCGGTTCAGTTCGCCGTGTATGAAGATTTCGGGTTAACGCTAGCAGCGCTTGCTGCATTAGCGCTTGTGTTTGCGAATCGCCGCAGTCGCCACGTTATTCAGGCCTCAGGTGCTCTATGACGATCGCCGAACAAGTGCGTCCACTATCTGACGAAGAGGTCCAAGAACGCCGTAAGCGTTTTGGGCGGAATGTGCTCGTACCACAACGGCGCAATTTTGGACTCATGTGGGTGGTGCGGTTCTTCATGGATCCGATGGTCCTGCTGTTGCTCGTGGCCGGCGGCACCTATTTCGCACTTGGAGATCGTTTCGACGCGATCGTGGCGCTGGGTGCGCTCGTCCCGATCTTTTTTGTAACGTCCGTGCTGGAGCGCAGGTCTGAGCGGGCGCTCGAGGCGTTGAAAAAGCTCTCATTGCCCACCGCGCGCGTTCGCCGTGGATTCCACGATACGGTCATCGATGCGCGCGACGTCGTTCCGGGCGACCTCATGTTGGTCCAAGAGGGCGACATTTTTGTTGCGGATGGAATCTTGGTCAGTGGAACGGCGCTAATCGTAGATGAGTCCATGCTCACGGGCGAGTCACATCCGGTAGTGAAAGAGCCGGGCAGCGGCGAGCTTTACGCGGGAACAGCGCTACGAAGCGGGCGCGGCGAGGCCATCGTTACAGCAACGGGTACGGCGACGAAGTACGGCCGGATCGGCAAGCTCATGTCCGAGATGCGCATCGGCGCAACGCCCATCGAGCATGTAATCCGGCGCCTCGTTTCAAGAATAGGCGTTGCCGTCATTATACTGTGCGCCGTCGTCGTTATCATCGAGCGCGGACACGGTGCACTCTGGCCCGCTGCCATCATTGCCGGTGTGAGTCTGGCCATGGCGGCGATACCCGAAGAGCTCCCCATGGTGTACACGCTCTATCTTGCGCTGGGTGCATGGCGCCTTAGCAAGCAGCGCGCGTTGGTACGCCGGCTCGCGAGTGTTGAAACCCTGGGATCCGCAAACGTGATTTGCGTGGACAAAACCGGCACACTCACCTACGGACAGCTGGAGGTCGCGGGCTGGTGGACGCCGCCGAGGCAAGATCAAAACGGGTTGCTCCATACCGCAGCGCTCGCATGTGAGCGGGACCCATTCGATCCCTTGGACCTTGCGTTGGTACGATTTGCCGCTTCAAACGGCATCGATACCAACGCATTGCAAACTCGAGCGCCGCTTGCGAGGTATCCTTTCGATGCCGCACATCGCCGGATCACGCAGATTTGGCCCGATGAACGAGGCGTTCGGATCGCCACGAAGGGTGCCGTTGAAACGATCGTAGCACTTTGTCGTTTAACCGATGATGAGCGTAACGCAATTCTCCAGAGGAATGAAAATTTTGCCTCGGATGGCATGCGTATCATTGCAGTCGCAGGTGCCGTCCATGCAGCAACCTACGGCGATCGGACTCGCGACGAGTCGGACCTGGAGTTCATCGGGTTACTCGCGTTTAGCGATCCCGTTCGCGAGGATGTTCCGCCTGCAATTGCGGATTGCGCTCGCGCCGGCATCACTGTGATCATGATAACCGGAGATCACCCCGCTACGGCGCAAGCGACGGCGCGACAATTGGGATTGCGCAGCGAACGCGTACTAACGGGCGCAGACGTTGACGGCATGTACGATACCGAGTTGATTGCGGCACTAGCGCATGTCCGCATTTTCGCACGCATACAGCCCGAGCAAAAACTGCGTATCGTGAAAGCGCTGCATGCGCGCGGTGATATCGTCGCGATGACGGGTGATGGAACCAACGACGCGCTCGCCCTACGCGAGGCGGATATCGGTGTCGCGATGGGCCAGCGCGGTACCGAGGTAGCCCGAAGTGCGGCGGATCTCATATTGCTGGATGACAATTTCATAACCATTGTGGGAGCGATTGCAGGCGGTCGCCGCATCTTCCGAAATTTGCGCCGCGCATTTCGCTACCTGAACGCGTTTCATTCGCCGCTGATTATCTCGGCTGTGGTCATTCCTTTCTTTAGCGTGCCATTGCTGCTTTTCCCGATTCACCTCGTCTGGCTCGAACTGATCGTGCACCCAACTTCCGCGCTCGTCTACGAAAATGACCCAGCGGGCGCACATGACCTGATGACTGAGGCGCCGCGCGGGCGTGCTAGCGAACTGCTTCGGCGCAAAGATTGGATTCGTCCGCTCCTTCTCGGCGTGGCGCTCGCTGTCGGCTGTCTTGCAGTCTATCTGGGCGATCTGCAATCAGGCCTCAGTGCTGAGGTCTCACGCGGAGTGGCGCTCGCGACGATGGTCGCCGGGCAGATGCTGCTCGTCCTGACGGAGCGCTCAACGCGGATACCGGTCTGGAAACAATCTTTTACAGACAACCGGCTCCTCATACCCATATTGGTCGGCACGCTCGCCATGATGCTGGCCATGCTCTATGTTCCGGCGTTTGCTCTCGCGTTTAAAGTAGCGCCGCCGACGATCGCACATCTCGGTGAAGCGCTTGGCGTTGCGGCTCTTTGCACCTTGTGGCTGGAGCCGTTTAAAAAGGAATAGTCTCATGAATGCAGCTCACGTTCATCTTATACTGAATCACGCGCCCCTGTTTGGGTTGTTCGCCGGCATCGTGCTATTGATCTGGGGACTGCTGCGTGGTTCATACGAAATGCGCCTCGCGTCGTATGCAGCATTCATTCTGTCGGCGTTGGCGGCAATTGCCGTTTACCTTAGCGGCGGCGCTGCGGAATCGTTAATCGAGGACCTGCCCGGCGTCACGGAGGGCGCGATCGAACGGCACGAAGACATCGCGAAGATTGCAATGCTCGCGATCGGCGCGAAGGGCTTGCTTGCCGCCGCCGCGTCTTTTGTGGAGCGCCGCGGTGCATTTCAGAGGTCCGTGCTGGCGGCTCTTCTGCTGGTTGCAGTGCTCGCCGTCGGCGTCGTTGGTTACGCCGCAAATCTTGGCGGCCAAATCCGACACCCTGAGATCAGCGCTCACCAGTGAATAGTGCGCGAGCCGCTCCCTACATTATACTTGCCGTCGTAGCGCTTATCGTATGGTACGCGCACGATACGCTGCTCCTCGTCTTCGCCGGCATACTCTTGGCGCTAGCCTTGCGCACTGCCGCCGAATTTACTGCAAAAACGTTTCACATGCGAATCGTGTGGGCCGTGTGGGTCACGGCTATCGCGGGGCTCGTATTGGTTGGCGTAGCCATGGCCGCGGTGGGGAATGCGGCCGCGACGCAGATAGCGGCATTACGAGACACGCTTCCCGGTGCACTAACTGATCTTCTTCAACACTTGCGAACCACGCCGATAGGGATATGGATCGCCAACAATCTCCCCCATGCTTCAGCAGTGATACCGGACATGGCTCACCTACTCAGTCACGCCGGCGGCATACTTTCCGGCGCGCTAGGGGCGATCGTCGCCATCTTTGTAATTGCTTTTGTAAGCATTGCGGGCGCCTTGGAGCCCGAGCTGTACGTCAACGGTCTTGTCCAGCTCTTTCCCGCAAATCGGCGGGCGCGTATACGCAGCGTTTTTATAGAGATAGGGCATACGCTTTGCACATGGTTCATCGCACGACTTTTTACTATGGCGGTTACGGCAACGCTTGTAACGGTCGGGCTTACAATACTGCATATCCCGCTCGCCGTTGGGCTCGGTGTCCTCGCCGGCATGCTCGCATTCATTCCAAACATTGGGGCCTTTATTGCCGCGGCGCCGGCCGTGGTTCTCGCTTTCGTTCAGAATCCGACAGCTGCGCTAGAGGTCGCAATAATGTACCTGATCGTCCACGTACTCGACGATTTTGTGGTGGCGCCGGTCGTGGAACGCAAAGTCGTGAAATTGCCGCCGATCCTCACGCTTGTCGCACAAATCATACTCAGCGTCGCGAGCGGTGCCGCCGGAGTAATGCTGGCAGCGCCGCTCGTCGCGGCCAGCATCGTAATCGTGCGCCGCTTGTGGGTGGAGGATGTCGCCGATCCCGCTCTTACCAATATTCCCGCTCCCCCTAGACCTGTTCACTAGACACTCGCACCGTATTCCGTTCTAAGGTTCGGGTGAACGCGTCCGACTTTTAGAGCGAGCGGACGCCGCCGACAAAGCATTGCAAAATCCCTTTAATACACTGTATTTTTCGTTTTGCAACTTAATTGCGGCTCCGCGGTTCATGTGAAATGGAATAACAATTCTGAAAGTATGGAATAGATGAATCTCACCCAAACAACGCCGCGCAGCGTTCGAGAGAAACTCCTCGGGCTTGTGCAACTGGCGCGAACCACCGATAAAGCAAAAGCGTTAGCGCACGGAACCATAGGGGAGTACGAGTACCCTTCCGCAATGGATGAAGGCCTGTTCGAGTTTCTTGGCATGAAAGCCTCAGATTTTCTTGAATTCCTGAAGATCGCGAAGAGCGATGCGGAGATCGAGGGCTACATAAAAGGTTTCGTCGGAAAGAAATCGCCGGACGAAATCGCTTCCTTTAACCATCGCTGGATGACCAGCGTTCCCAAGGGCGAATCACTCCAGCATTTCACTGCACTACGCGCGCGCATCGCTCCCGATCGCACCGATGTTACGACGTGGCCTGACCTACTCGACCTCGACGAGGGCCGCAGCGTCGATCATCGCGAGCCCGCGAAGGTGTACAGCAAAACGCCGTAGTCCCTCTTAATCGATATCGGGTGAAAAAAGAGCAAAGGCCTGTAATCTGCAAAGGTTTACAGGCCTTCTGCTTGCCAACGTTAATCTCGCCCTCACGGAAGCCGGCTAAGTCTGCTTACGCTTCATCATATCCGCAGTTTGCTGCCCGAGATACGCACAATCATCCGGTGCGACGCTAAATCAAAAGCACTGAAACAAGATGGGTTCCCCGCGCGTAGCTGGCAAGAAACCTGCTTAAATCGGGTCCGCCTTTTTGCTCCTTTGCGTAAGTGCAAGCAGTGTATTCGCAATGTCGGATGCATCGACGCCTACCTTCTCTGCCACACGCAAGAGCAACGACTCCTGTGTCTGCTGGTGATACAGAATGCGGCTGATTGCACCATGGTCGACGTCCGCACGAAGTTGGTCGTGAAGAGATTGTTGACGTTGACCCACGGCGATTACGAAGATCATGACCAGCTGAAGTACGTTGGAACACGTCAGCAGGAAGAGGAACGGGTAAGGGTCTAGGCGGGTAGCGGCTCCGACGGTTACCCATACGATTTGCACGACAATCGCCGTTAGTAGGGCCAGCGGTGTACCGGTCCCGGCGGCTATCCGCCGGCATATGGTCGCAATGGGCGAGAGTTTCTTTGCATGCAGCTCGTTGACGTTGTCAATTGCCGGATGGTCGTCAGGATGCTCCTCGGCCGCTATGAGTGTTCGCGAAAGTGTATGATCCGACATAATGTCAACGGCCTTCTTAGGGGCCGCAGCGGTTATCCTGGAGCAAGCGGCGTTGTTCAGTTATCTAGCAGGCGATCGCCCTATAGGCCTCTTTCCATGCACTTGCGAGTCTGTCACGGGGGAACCATAAACCGAAACATGATGCAACGGCCGCTTCGCGCGCTCATTCTCGTCGCACTGGCAATCGGGATCGGTGTGCTCGCGTGGATGATTGCCGCTGTCATGGAGCGCGTGCACAATCTCGTCACGACGATAATCATCGCGATCTTATTTGCATACGTGATCTTTCCGGTGGTCCGCCTGCTGAACAGGCGGATGCCGCGGGCACTGGCTGTAATCTTCGTTTACGTCGTCGCCCTTGTTGCGATTGGCTTCGCCGTCGCCTATTTGGCGCCGGCGGTCGCGAGCGAAGCCGTCGATCTCTCACGGACGCTCCCGGCGATGTTACGAACTGTAGAAGGCCAGATCGCGCATCCGGGAACAAGTCCGATCCTCGGCCACTTCCCTCCGGAAGTGCGAACATTTATCGTTCAGAATGCCGCTCGAGCCGGAATAATTGCAAGTACGTTTGCGGGAAACATCGGGATGCAAGCCTTCGGCATGCTGCGTGGCACGGCGACGCTCATCGTCGACACGTTCCTGATGCTGGCACTCGCATTTTTCTTCATCATCGAAGCCGAGCAGATACGGGCGACTTTTCTGCGGCTGATACCGCGCAATGCTCGGCCTGCGGCCATCGGTTTCATCGACGACGTCGATCGCGTGATCAGCGGGTTCGTTCGTGGCCAAATCCTACTCGCGATCGTCATCGGAATTGCCGTGACGCTGATCTTGCTGATCACGGGTGTTCGTTACGCGACGCTGCTCGGTGTGCTGGCTGGACTCGCGAGCGTGGTGCCTATTGTGGGGGAATTCATTGGGGGCGTTCCAACGTTTCTTGTCGCGCTGTTCACGGTTGGACCCATCAGAGCACTGATCATCCTTGCGCTTTTCGTCGTTGTGTTCGAGGTGCAAGGTCGCGTCTTGGCCCCGGTCGTCGTCGGCAAGAGCGTCGGCGTGTCGCCGCTGGTCATTTTCGTTTCGATTTTATTTGGAGCCGAGGCTTTCGGCCTGGTAGGAATGGTGATCGCAGTCCCGGTGGCTGGAATCATCCGTGTGGCGCTCGACCGGCTGGCTCCCGTGGAAGAGCCTGCCGAAATCTCCTCGATGGATTCACGCGACAAAGTTCCTGTTGCGCCACACGATGGGACGATCGCGGAGCCATAACATTGGAAGGAGCAAAAGCATATGCATCGGGCAGTTTTGGCTATCAGGCTTCGAGCCGTTTGCGCGACCGTCTTGTCGCTGGTAACCATATTTCCGGCGTTGGCATCGCCCATCGCCGATGCAAGTGCAAATCTCGCCAGGCGCGATCCCCGCGGACGAACTCAACCGCCGGCGTGGGTAGCATTCAAACGTGCCTGGGCCGATATCGTGGGTTACAGTGCGACCGTCACGATCTTCGAGAAAAAGAACGCTCAGGTCCAGCACGTGGTTTTTGACTACAACTTCCGCAAGCCATCTAGCGCAACCGTGCATGTGGTCCAGGGCCCCAACGCGGGCGTGACGCTCGTGTGGAACGGCGGAAGCACGATGGCAGCCCACCGCGGCTCAGGTTTCTTTGCCCAATTCAAGAGGACGATCTCCCTACACGATCCTCTCGTGACGACGATCCGCGGCTCGTCGATCGATCAACTGAGCTTCGGCGCCATCCTTACTCACGCGCAGCAGACGGCGGGAGCGGTCTCGCAGAGTGGTGGGCCGCTGATCGGCGGTGTCGCCACGGAGGCGGTAAAGCTGATCCCCACCGCTTCGGTGAGCGACGCCGGATTGACGCATGAAGTGGTCGATATCTCGGAGAGGACGCACTTCCCGATGCGAGTGCTCGGGTACGACGGCGGCACGCTCGTGCGCAGGATCGATTTTTCGAACGTCAAGCTCGAGCGTTAGTGAGAGGAAAACGTTGAGTGGCCTGGCGTTCTCGACAAAAGTGAGCCGTTTAATTTGGTACGCCGCGTGTAATCCACGCTGGCGCGTCGATGAACGCGCGCAGCGCCCGAACCTCAACGCGAGGCGATCGCGCACCGGTACGGACGAATGGGATCTCGCCGCGCGTAACCGTCGATCGTCAGAAGTCGATCGTCGGGAAGGCCGGACGCGACCGCAGCAATTTCACGAAGCCTCTGACGACCCGCAGCGGCGCCTCAGTGCATCAGACATTAAGGTTGCTCTCGTGCAATCTTCGATGACAAAAAAAGATATTCGGCGTCGTATGCTCATCAGCCGAGGACGATGAAGTAGATAATTTTTCGTTCTTCGAGACAGGCCGCGAAACGAACCGGCGACGCTTGAAGAGCGCGAGTATTATCGGTCAGCGGTCGAGTTCATATTCGGCGTAAAAGTGCGGGCGTAGGACGCCTGGTGTTGCCATCGGCGTTGCCCATCATCGCCAAGGTTCCGAGCTCGGTCGCCGAGTTGCAGTTTTTAAAAAACGGCGGAGATGCCTCTTGGGCATCCCCGCCGTTACCATGCGTGTTTCGATTGAATGCAAAGGCAACTCAGTTCTGTCGTGACCGGCAGAACCTATACAACCGCGTCCAAGATTCAATTAAAGACGACGACTCGCCGAAGGTGATCACTCGGTGGTAGCGATGGGTTCCAAGAGGAATGCGGATCGCGCTTTCATCATTGAGCAGCTCGATCATCGGAGCGCTCTACTTCCCTCTGATCGTGATTCTCTTCGGCTGCGCTTCGGGACGGCGGTTCAAGGTCAGCACGAGCATGCCGTCATTGATCTGCGCTTCGATACTTTCGGTGTCGACGTCTTCCGGAATCGTGAACGATCGCGAGAAGTTTCGCCGATCGTTCTTCCCGCTAACTGAAAGGATGCCGTCCTTGAACGTCACCTCGATCTGTTCAGGCTTGTAGCCGGGGACGGGGATCTCGACCTCGTAACCGCTCTCTGTGCGGGTGACGTCATATTCGAACGCCCAATTCGAGCCGAGCGATTGAAACGGATCGAAGCCAAAGAGGTCGCGGAAGGGCCGCCAAGGGGCCATGCGGTCTGCCGTATTGCCGTTTTGCGAGCGTGCTAAAGCACTGGCCATGGTCTGTATGCATCCTCCTTTCGCCATGAACGAAGGCCGTAGCAGTTCATATTCTATAAATTTTGGCACTCTTGTCAAGAGACTGCTAATGACCCGATTCGCTTCCGGCCCATGGCGCTGGACAACGTTTAGCGCCGTTCGATGAAGACGTGCATCGCAGCTGCCGACGGCACTTGGCGAACGACCGCATATCCAAGTCCCGGCAAGTTCAAGTCTTCAAACAGATTCTCGCCCGCGCCCAGCAAGATCGGTGCAGCCGCGAGGTGCAGCTCGTCGATCAGCTGCGCTTGCAGATATTGGCGAACGGTGGAGACACCGCCGCCGATCCGTACGTCGCGGCCTTGCGCACGTTCCCGAGCGCGCTCAAGCGCCGTTTCGATGCCGTCCGTAACGAAATAGAACGTAGTGCCGCCTTCCATCTCCAGCGGTTCTCGCGGATGGTGCGTCAGCACGAAGACCGGCACGTGATAGGGCGGGTTATCGCCCCACCAGCCCTTCCATTCTTTGTCACCCCAATCGCCCCGGACCGGCCCGAACATGTTGCGGCCGAGGATCCACGCGCCGACATTCTCGAAACTGCGCGCCGCGATTTCGTCGTCGACGCCCGTCGTGCCGCCGTCCTGCCCGAGAACCATCCGCTTGAAGGTGCGCGTGGGATAGAACCACTCATGCACCTTAGTCCCGCCGCGCCCAAGCGGATCATCGAAGCTTTGCTCCGGCCCCGCACCGTAGCCGTCGACTGAAATCGAGAATGCGGCAACTCGAACTTTTGACATCGTGCCTCCGAATAGTGTTTGCGATGCGCAATCAGTGGCTAGTGATTTCCAGTTGGGCGCGACCACGATTCATCCGATCTTTCGGACATTTTTCTTCTGTCGTTGGATAACCTCGGGGAAAGGAAATTGGCGCGCGCACAAAAGTGGTTTCGATCCAGCAACGCTAGTGTTGCGAGCATTTACCGGAGCATTTTTGGATATAGAATCGACCGATGAAGATTGCGACATTTAACGTGAATGGAATCAATGGGCGTCTGCCGGTACTCCTCGATTGGCTCGCTCGGGCAAAGCCGGACGTTGCATGCCTTCAGGAATTGAAGGCGCCGCAAGAAAAGTTTCCCAAGGACGCTCTACGCGACGCGGGCTATGACGCGATCTGGCTAGGACAAAAAAGCTGGAATGGCGTCGCTATTCTCACGCGTGGGCAGACTGCGCAAGAGACGCAGCGCGGCTTGCCCGGCGAGCCGGATGCGGGACACTCGCGTTACATTGAGGCTTTAGTAGACGGCATCGTGATTGGCTGCCTGTATTTGCCGAACGGCAATCCCGCTCCGGGCGCGAAGTTTGATTATAAGTTGGCGTGGTTCGATGCGCTAACGAAGTATGCCGGCGGTCTGCTGGCGCGAGATGTGCCGGTCGTACTCGCTGGAGATTTCAACGTCATGCCGACGGACCTGGACGTCTACAAACCCGAGAGTTGGCGCGACGACGCGCTCTTTCGTCCGGAAGTTCGCGAGGCATTTCACCGGCTCATAGTGCAGGGGTGGACCGATGCGCTGCGCCGCATGTATCCGAACGAGCGGATCTACACATTTTGGGATTATTTTCGTAATGCATTCGGCCGTAACGCGGGCCTGCGCATTGACCATTTGCTGTTGAGTCCAGGCCTTGAAACGCGTCTGTTAGCAGCAGGCGTTGACCGGGACGTGCGTGCCCGGGAAAAGGCTAGTGACCATGCACCCGCGTGGATTCAGCTATCAAACACGAGCGCGTGAACGAGATTCTCATCGGTACGGCGGGATGGTCCATCCCCGCTTCTGTCGCCGACCACTTTCCTGGAGAGGGGTCGCACCTCGAACGCTATGCGCGCGTTATGACCGCCGCGGAGATAAACTCATCGTTCCATCGACCTCACCGTCGTTCTACATACGAGCGCTGGTCGTCATCCGTACCGCCGAACTTTGCGTTTTCCGTGAAAATCCCGAAAACGATCTCGCACCAAAAGCGCTGCATAGACTGCGCTGATGAGCTCCGGCAGTTTCTGAGCGAGAGCGCGGGGCTCGGTAGCAAACGCCGCGTGCTGCTGTTGCAGCTGCCACCAAGTTTTCAGTTCGAAAAAGAACGGATGGAGCGGTTTTTTGCGCTCTGCCGCCGCACGGAGGTCCCGAGCATCGTGTGCGAGCCACGGCATGCCTCGTGGTTTACCGCGGAAGTCGACGCATTGCTGCAGGCGTGGGGTGTAGCACGGGCCGGCGCCGACCCCGCGCGTGCGCCTGGAGCAGAAAAGCCGGGCGGTTGGACCGGAATCAGTTATTTTCGCTTGCACGGTACTCCGCGTGTCTACTATTCGTCGTATTCCGCCGAAAGTCTCGACCGCATCGCCTCGATGATTTCAATGGCGCCAAGCCAGACGTGGTGTATCTTCGACAACACCGCTTCCGGCGCGGCAGCCGCAGACGCGCTGAGCCTTTGTTCGCGTTTCGACCGCTGCATGAAGGAGCCGGCGTCGTCGCGATGCCATTTACAAAACTAAAGGAGGAATGATGCTCGCCGCGATTGCGCTTTCGGCTGCGCTGCAAAACGCAGTGCAGGCCAACAAAACCCCAGCCGCCGAGATCGGCGTCGTGCGTTCCGGGAAGCTCATAGTCGATGACGCCTACGGTATGGCAGACCTCAACCGACACGTGGCTGCAACGCCACAAACGCAATTCGAAATCGGGTCCGTCACCAAACAGTTTACCGCGGCTGCGATCTTGCAGCTGAAGGAAAAAGGCGAGCTGAACCTTACCGATCCGCTCGGAAAGTACGTTCCGGAGTACACGCAAGGTAAGGACATTACACTCGAGCAGTTGCTCTGGCAGGTTAGCGGCGTTCCGAATTACACGGAGGTCAATCATTTCCAGCATATAGCAGGCAGCACGCCGGGCGGAGTGGATCCGGCGCTTGCACTCATCGCGAAAAAGCCGCTGGATTTCAAGCCGGGAACGCGGTTTGAGTACAGCAACACGAACTATATTCTCCTGGGCGCAGTGGTCGCACGTGTTTCGCACACGCCGTGGGAGACGTATATACGCCGCAATATTTTCGAGCGCGCAGGGATGTCGCACAGCGGGTTTATTCAAGACGAGCCGCGCCTGCCGGATACAGCGACCGGATACGCACGGGCAAAGAACGGCAAATTGCAAGTCGCGCCGCCCCTGCACGGTCCGTGGGCGGGGGCCGCCGGCGGGATTGTTTCAACCGTCGCCGACATGGCAAAATGGGACGCGGCCTTCTTTGACGGTAGGGTCATCAGCGCGCAAGACGTGGCGCTGGCAACGACGGCGCACCGCTTATCGTCGGGAAAGTCGACCGGTTACGGCTTCGGCTGGTTCGTCGACAAAAAAGCGGGACAGCCGGAAATCGCGCATAGCGGCGGCACGTTCGGATTCGCATCGGAAAACGAGTACTTCCCGACGTTGCACGAGTTCGTCATCGTCCTCACCAATGTAGCCGCCCTCGATGCTGGGTTTATTGCAGACCAAACGTTCGACGCGATTAACCCCCAAATCGCGGCGCTGGAAAACAAGCCCGCAAAGGGCGAAGATCCGGCAATAACGGCGTTGGCGCGGCAATGGATGCACCGCATGCAGACGGGCGACATCGATAAGTCGCAGCTTTCTTCGGCGTTTGCCAAGCATTTGACGCCGCAGATGATCGGCGGGATGAAACAAGGACTTGCGCCTTTGGGCGATCCCACGTCGTTCGTATATCGAGGCAAAAGCAAAGAGAGCGGCAGTACGGCGTATCAGTACAGCGTTGGCTTCAAGGGCGCTCGCCTCGACCTGACCATCGCCATCGATGGCCACGGTAAGATATCCTCGCTCGGCATCGGCAGCGAGTAAGGGGACACCGCGGTGCAATCGCGTTTGATAGTACGATCGACCGATTCGATCGCGCCGTAATGCCCTACCGCAGCGTACGCACGCACGTTATAGCATGCATATGCGGCTGCGAAACGCCTTTGTACTAGGTCTTTTTTCCTTACCACTTCTCGTAGGCTGCGGCGGCGCGAGGTCTCTGACGCCGGCCGGCGTCAGGTCCACATTGATGACGCGGGAAGAGGCGCGCAACACGATAACGCACATTGTCGTTATCTCGCAAGAGAACCGCACGTACGACGATATCTTCGGCGGTTTCGCCGGTGGGCCCGCAGCGTATCCCGGCGGCGACGGAACCGTTCCATCGTCGATCGCACCGGACGTGAAGCCGGCCGGATTCGATACGGATCCGCCGCACAATGCGCACGACTGGTATCGGTGTTTGCAAGTCAACAGATTCACCAAACGCACGTGGGACGATTTTAAAACGCGGCGTATGGCCCCAGTCGCCGATTCCATGTCCGACGGTCGGACCGCCATATAATCCGGATGCAAGAAAGTTTGACGATGCAAGCGCGCTAACGATAATTGACGATAGGCATCGGGCAACCTACGTGCGTCTGGCACAAGAGTTTGAGATATCGGACCATTATTTTGCCGTGCAGGATGCCGATTCTTTTGCCGGTCACCAGTTCATCGTGGCGTTGCGTTCGCGTAACGATTTGAATCAAATCATTGCAGGCACGCCGACGCGCGGCGATCATTTGCTGGATTGCGGAACGCTGGTTAATGACGATGTACAGACGCCGGTTCTCGATCGCTTCACGGGCTTTACCGATTGGCAATATGAAGGTACGGCCGGCGAGTGTTGGAACGGCGCGACGTTCGCCGACCGCCTGGACAGCCGGCGGATTACATGGCGCCATTATAGTACCGACCGCTCGGGCGTATTCAACGGCTTTATCAACTTTGCATCGTGGTATCCGAAAACGAATCCCGACGATCCGGACTCGCACTTTCGAATTGTTCTGGATCATCTGCAGCGCGACATTGCGAACAACGATCTGCCGCAGTTTACCTGGGTGAAGCCGCCGTGCGTTGCCCTTTCCGATCATCCCGGACGTACGCACGATCCATATGGCGGTTCAGATTGGGTTGCATCCGTCGTGAATTGGATCGGCAGCAATCCGGCGCTGTGGCCCCATACGGTTATTTTCGTTGTATGGGACGACTGGGGCGGTTTTTACGATCATCGCATACCTCCGTGGCCCGGTTTCGGATTGGCTGATGCGCTCACGCCGGGCATGCGGCAACCGTTCATCGCGATTTCTGCCTACGACAAATGGCCGGCAACCGTCATGCACGGATTTGCGACGTACGCATCCGTCCTTCGTTTTACCGAGGATCTGTACCGCATGCCGCCACTCAATGCGCTCGATGCGTTTGCTCCGCCCCTGCACGACTATTTCGATTTCGACAAAGCGCCCAGACGGTTCAAGCGCATCCCGTATTCCGAGCGGGATTTCGATGCACGAACCGCGTGCAAAAAATATGTCGGCATTCAGCCGTACGAGGTCGACCAGTAAAACGTCCGCCGCCAGCGCTAACGTAGCAGTGCGGCGGCTTGCTGTTCGAGTTGCGCCGCTCGGGCTTCGAGCATTTGGAGCACTGCATATTGCGCCTCCGTGGGTGCCGCGTCGGCAGAATCTACACCTTCGGCGAGATAGCTAATCTTGCCGTAGACCTGCTGCGGATAGCGCAGCGCGTCTTCGCCTTGCGTTACTTCAGGTTCGTAGATTTCATGCAGCAGCGCATCGATTTGCGAACTCTTCGATGCCGCTTTCGCTTTCGCTTTTGCGGCGTTGAGCTTGTCGATCGTTGCGGTGAGCGTCGCCAGGTCGCGCTGCGCGCGCTGCATGAATGCAAGTTCTTTTCGCAGCGCCGTCATCGTCGCGTGCGAACGCGGGTCCATTCGCACTTCGACTTGACCGCTCTGCGTGTGGGCGCCGTCACTGACTCGAACGGTGTACCGGCCCGGCAAGACGCCGGCGCCGTCAAACCCGCCCGCGCCCCACGGGACGTAGTTTTTCACCGGATGCAGTGATTCGTAGGTCAGATCCCACCACAGGCGGTTAATGCCGGCCGTGGGTTTGTCGAAATGGAGCGTTCGTATTACTCGCCCGTTCTCCAGAATCTCTGCAGTGAGTTTCGCTTTGGCGGCGGGCGCATTCTTCAGGTAGACGTTGATATCCGCGCCGTACTGCGGGTTTTCGCCTGCTCCGGGGACAGAACCGAAACCTGCCCGTACGAACCGGTACGCTGGACGCATCGTGAAAAGGTGCAGCGGCTGCGATGCAATTGCATCGGTGAGTTCTTGCAGCGGGTGCAGGTCGTCGAGAATCCAAATCGCGCGGCCGTGGGTGCCGACAACGAGATCGTCGAAACGCTTCTGCACGGTGAAGTCGTACACCGGAACCGTCGGCAGATTGTTCTGCAGTGCAATCCAATGCGCGCCGTCGTCGTACGAGAGCCAGAGTGCGGTTTCCGTGCCGGCGTACAGCATTCCGCGGCGCACAGGATCGGCTTTGATCATCCGCGCGTAACTGTCTTGGGGTAAGCCGGCGGCGATCGCCGTCCACGTCCTGCCGTAATCGTGGGTGCTGTAGAGATGCGGTGCGCGGCCGCCCGACTTGTGGTAGTCCGCGACCATGTACGCCGTTGCCGGATCGAAGGGCGACGGATCGACGTAATCAATGCGCCCCCAGGCTCCCGGCGTATCGGTTTTCATCGCGGCGGGCGTGACGTTACTCCAATGCTTACCGCCGTCGCGCGTCAGCCATACAAGCCCGTCGTCGGTTCCCGCCCAGAGCTCACCGTCGCGCAGCGGCGATTCCGCGATGCAGAACACCGTGTCGTAATACTCGACGCTGGTGTTGTCACGAGTAAGTCCGCCCGAGAATTGTTCGAAACGCTTGTCGTTTCGCGTGAGATCGCCGCTGATCGCGCGCCAGTGCACCCCGCCGTCGTCCGTAGCGAAAACTTTGTTGCCGCCCATGTACAGGCGATGCGGATGGGAAGGTGACATCGCCAGCGGCGAGGTCCATTGAAAACGGTACTTGAGATCTGCAGCAGGCCAGCCCATCGCATCTTCAGGCCAAACGTCGATCTCTCGCGCCTGCTTCGTGCGCCGGTCGTATTGCGTGAGCGCCCCTTGATAGCCGTCGCCATAAATAAGATTCGGATTGCTTTGATCGAAAACGATCCACCCGCTCTCGCCGCCGCCCGCATCGAAAAACTCGCTCGGTGCGATGCCGCCGAACGCGAGGCTATTGCTGGGGCCGCATGCACTGCCCGCATCCTGCGTTTCCGAGCATACCGTGTACGGCGTGCGATCGTCCGTATCGACATGATACGCTTGCGCGAGCGCAATCGGCGCGTTCAGCCACGTTTTCGGGCCGTCGTTCGAAACTTCCGCGCCGTCGTCGTCGCCGGCGATCATGCGCTGCGAATTCTGCGGATCGATCCATAGCGAGTGATAATCGCCTCCGCGTGTGCCGCGCAGAACTTTCGCCGTCGCGCCGCCGTCCGTCGATTGCCACATCTGCACCGACATGAAGTACACATGATTCTGGTCTTTGGGATCGACTGCCAGCGTGGTGAAATAGAATGGGCGCTGATCGATGCCGTGGCTTTTGTTGACAGTCTTCCACGTCTTGCCGCGATCGTCGCTGCGCCAGAGTGTGCCTTCGGCGGATTCGATGAGCGCATACACTCGCGCCGGGTTGCTCGGCGCGAATGCGACGGCGATGCGCCCGGCCGTTCCCGACGGCAAACCATTGCCGCTCAAACGCGTCCAATGCAAACCGCCGTCGTTGGATTCGTATACGCCGTCGTTCGGGCCGCCGCTGTTCAAATGGTACGGCGAGCGCCAGCCTTCCCACATGCCCGCAAGGAGGTGTTGCGGATTGGAGGGATCGATCGCAACGCTCGAACCGCCGGTGCGATCGTCCGTGTACAATACGCGCTGCCACGCTTTTCCGCCGTCGGTCGTGCGATAGATGCCGCGCACGTCGCTTGCTTTGTAGACGTCACCGAGCACGGCAGCGAAAACGCGATTCGGATCCGCTGCATCAATCGCAATGCCGGCAACGGCGCCGCTTGCATCCAAGCCGATACGCTGCCAGGTCTTGCCGGCGTCGGCCGATTTCCAAATTCCATCCCCGAAAGCGACGTCGTTGCGCAGATTCGGCTCTCCGGTCCCCACGTATACAACGTTAGGATCCGAGGGCGCTACCGCAATGGCGCCGATCGAGCTGACCGGCTCGTGGTTGAAAACCGATTCCCACGTAACGCCGCCATCACTGGATTTGAAGAGTCCGCCCAAACCGCCGGCATAGTACGTCCGCGCGTCGCCTGCGACTCCGGTGACCGCATCGATGCGTCCCGAAAGCGGCCCGATATTGCGAAATTGGAGATTCGAAAAGAGCGCCGGCGAAATAGCGAGCAATAGTACGGCTACTACGTTCATACCGCATTGTTCTAGCGCTCATCGGAAAATGCTCCAAGCGCGGCGGAGCGAGCCGGCTATTCAATGCTTTGCTGTTAGCTCAACCGTTTTCGCCGCGCGTTCAAAAACAGCCGATAGACCCAAACGTTCGCTGACTGACGCAAACTCCGCCGACGGACCGCGCCACCGCAATTCGTCGACGCTGTCATAGAGCCTCGCGTCGGTTCGAAGTGTTGCCAAGTTTTTGAACAGTAACGCCAGCGCGCGGTGTTGGCCCAGTACTTCCCGCGGAAAATCCTCGATTTTGCCATACCGCGTAATCAGAGACGCCGCGGCTTTTGCTCCGATTCCCTTTACGCCGGGGTACCCATCCGACGCGTCGCCGACAAGGGCCAAATAATCGGGGATGAACTCGGCATCGACCCCAAATTTGGATCGCACGCCTGCGGCATTGCGCACCGTATTGCTCCTTCGATCTACTTGCACGATCCGATCTCCCCGAACGCACTGCGAGAGATCTTTGTCGGGCGTCCAAATGCAGATTTTTTGAACGCGAGGATCGTGCGATGCAATCTCTGCGGCGGATGCCAGTGCGTCGTCGGCCTCGAGATCGACCATCGCCCAGACCATCACGCCCATGGCCCGCAACGCATCCTCGAGCGGCTCGAATTGCGCAAGCAGTGCCGGCTCGACGCCCTCGCCTGTTTTGTATCCGTTCCAGAGCTCGTTGCGAAAAGACTCGATGACATGATCGGTCGCAACTCCGACATGCGTCGCTCCGTCGGCAAGCATTTGCAAAACGGTGTTAAGCACCCCGGCCACGGCACCGAACCGTGGCGCTTTTCCGCTCTTGGCGCGGCTTAGACCGTAAAAGTGCCGGAACAGCTCGTACGTTCCGTCGATCAGGTGAACGATCACGGTGTGACTTGCTTTTATTGAAGCGAGCGCCGTAACCTGGCGCCGCATCGGCGGCCAAGGTACGCCTTACCCCGAACGACTTCGGTGCCGCGCATTGTTACCCACGCCAAGCCTTTTGGTGTACGAACGGGATCGCGATAGTCGAGGTCGTCGGAAAACGTTCGCGGATCGAACGCCACGAGATCCGCGAATTTCCCCGGCGCGATGGTGCCGCGGTCCGGAATGTTAAAGATGCGCGCGGGAAGCCCGGTCATCTTGCGAACGGCGGATTCCAGCGTTACGGTCCCCAGTTCGCGGACGTGTTGAGCGATGACGCGCGGGAATGTGCCGTACGAGCGCGGATGATGGCGCCCTTGCACACCGGGCGCAGCGCCGTCTGAACCGATGACCGTGTATTCGTCCCGTAAGACGCGGGCGATATCCTCTTCGTGCATCAAGAATATCGTCATCATCGCCGAGAGCTGTTCGCTCACCAGCACCTGAATCAGCGCATCGAACGCGGAGCATCCAAGGTCCGTTGCTATTTCGGCAATCGTACGGCCTTCGAAACGATGGCTGGGCGTAAACGCGATCAGGATTCCGTCGTATCCCGCTTCCGCCACGAAGTTTTGAAAATGCGATGTATCGCTCTCGAGCGTCTCGCGCAGCGCCCGAAGCTGTTCCGGATCGCTCAAGCGCTCGAGCGTCGCCTCATTCCCGCCTTCGTGAAATTCGGGTGGCAAGACCGCTTTCAAATACGTGTTGCCGGCGGTGTAAGGATAGACGTCCTGGTGTACGATGACGCCGCGCTCGCGCGCTCGCCGAATCAGCTCGAGCGAATCGCGCGTTTTTCCCCAGTTTTTCTTGCCGGTAGCTTTGTGATGCGATATTTGTACCGGAACGCGCGCCTTTTCACCGATCGTCAACGCTTCCGACACGGCATCGAGCAGCGTATCGCCTTCGCCCCGGATATGCGAGGTATAGATCGTTCCGGGCGGCAGGCAGTTCGCCAAATCGACGAGCTCGTCCAAATCGGAGAACATGCCGGGTGGATAGATGAGTCCAGTAGACAGACCGAACGCGCCGGCGGAGATCGCTTCTTCGAGTGACGCGCGCATGAAGGCACGTTCGCGCGGCGTGGCGCCCCGCCGCTCCATCCCCATTGCGGCCAAACGCAGCGTGCCGTGGCCGACAAGCGGCACATAATTCGTCACGTACCCGTGCGCATCGGTGGCGCTCAGTAAATCGCCAAAGCTCGCGCCGATGTTTTCGTGCACCGGCATGACCGCTTGGACCGACGCTAGAAGCGCCGCGCGGTGCTGCGATGAGGTCGGCGCAAGGCTTATGCCGCAATTGCCGACGACCTCGGTGGTTACCCCTTGCAGAATCTTCATCGTGTCGTCATGGCGCAGTAACGGCGCGTTGTCGCCATGCGAGTGAACGTCGATGAAGCCGGGCGCGATTACCAGCCCTGTGGCGTCGATGCTTTTCCACCCGGCGTGCGTATCCGCGTGCGGGCGCACGTCTTCAATCCGTTCGCCGTCAACGAACACATCGCACGACGCTGCAGGGCCGCCGGTGCCGTCGACGACCGTTGCGCCGGCATAGACGATCTTGTTCATATGCACGCCGATGCCTCAGTGGTCTACTGTAACGTAGTGAAGCTTATTCGTTGTCGGGCGGGACCGCCGATGATGCTTTCATTTTAGTGAAAAACGACGGCGGATACTTCGCCTTTATCGGGATGAACGCACGAGGCATTTGCCGGAAGTTGAACCCGTCGAGATTGTTTGCGCGACAGTCCGTGTAGCCGAATCCGTTCGCCGGTATTGCCGGGCAGCTGCCGCCGATGGGTGGTAATTGGAAGACTGTTTCCACGAACTTCAAAATGCTGCCGGGTTCGTACAGCGTTTTCGATACGGTGCCGCGCTGCGCGTATGGAGAAATGATCACGAGCGGCGTGCGTATTCCCAGTCCACGGAAATCCATTTGCGGCGGTCTCTCGCCATCGTACATGCCGCCCCAGTCGTCCCAAACCACGATGATTGCGCTCGACGACCATTGCTTACTCGTTCCGACCGCATTCACGACGGCGGACACCCACGACGGTCCTTCGTCGGTAATGTAGGGGCCGGCATGATCGGAATACGTGCCGTCGGGTACGACCCACGTTATGGCTTTGAGCTTACCGGTTTGCGCGGCTTTGAGCACGCTCGTCTGCGGCGTAATCACGTTTGCCCAGTCGGGACCGAAACGAATGGACCGAATCGAAGAGAACGGCGACCAAATGTAATCGCCGGCTGGAAAGTTGCCGGTCGTCGGCGTGTAGAACTGCCATGAAACGCCGCGCGCATCCAGAGAATCCGCGATGGTGCGGTACTGCGTGAAACATGGGAACGGCCCGGTCGCCGGCGAGACCATTCGCTGCGCGTCAAGGATCGACGTTCTCAGGGTTTGCGGAGAATCGCAGCTCCACGACGTCGCAGACGCTAAGCTCACGCCGCCCCGCCGGTTCAGAATTCCCGGATAATTCACGATAGCAAGGTCTCGCGCGATGTCGGTCGTGCCGGCGACCAGATATTGATGCGCGGTGAAGCTCGGGCCGAAGTCAGTCGGAAAATAATGATCGGCGAGGACGCCTTGTCTGGCCATCTGCCAGTACGGGCCGGCCTCGTTGACGTAGTTCGGCGCGTCGTTCGGAACGTAAACGTACGGGTTCCATATTCCGGACGTCCCGATGGGTCTGCCGCGGTTTGCAAGACTCGGGCAATTCGCGACGGGAAAACTCTCTGCGAGCTCCTTATCGAAGCCGTCCATCCTTCCGAAATGCCATGCGTTCATCGCATCCTGCCAACAATGCGAAATGTCGCCAATCTGGCTTTCAAAGGTGCGCGGCCGAAGCGGAATCACGCGTGAGCCGGCCATGCCGGTGGTTCGCGTGGTCGCGCCCGGATAATTCATGAACAGATTATTGAAGCTGCGGTTTTCCTGGATGATGATGACGACGTGCTGGATGCACGTGTAATTCGCAGCTGCGCAGGGCGTCGGCCGAACATTAGCGGCCTCGCTCGACGATGTGCCGATCTCTTGCCCGTTGCCCGGCAAGACTTGTGATGGACCGGCGCCGCCCCGACAGGAGGCAAGCAGGGTTCCTAATGCTAGTACGCTTCCGGCGAGAATACAAAACCGTGTGCTGCGCATCGTAAATACCTCCGCGGCACATCATTAAGCGACCCGCAACGCCCATTGTAATGATGGTTAATAAGAATACATAGAGTCCAAATACTGATTCGAGCGCATTGCAGCGCCACGAGTTATTTGATTGCGGCCGCTGCCGTTGCCGCCTGAAGTGCCGCTAGAATCGCGCTCGGCGATTTTTCGAGGCCGGCCAAGATATCGGCATGTCCGGACGTTGTGTAGAGCAGCGATCGGTTCCACGTCGATGCCTGCGGATTGAAGAAGGCAGCTTCGGCGTTGCGCAGACGCGTTTGATCGGCATTCGCGCGCGCAGCATCGCCGCTTTGCACCGCGGCATCCGCATCTGCATCGAGCGCCTGCGCTGCCGCGGTAAAGGCTTGCGCCTGCGCCAGCAGTGATGTAGCTTTGGCATCGTTGACGCGCTGCTGCACCGCGCGAGCGAGGTCGGTAAGGCGTACATCCGGGTACGTCGCATCGGCGAGGCGTAGAACCAGCATTCCGGTGTAGCGCGCGGCAGCCTCAGCTTCGTGCATGCCGGGATCGAGCAGTTTCAGCGATGCCGGATCGTCGTATGCCGAATGATACGTTCCGAAAGGGCCGCCGTAACCTGCGCCTGCTGCCGGTAAGCCCTCGTGATAAACGAACGGTTCGTGATCGCTGCCGCCGCCCATTGCGTCGACGATTTGTTTCGGATCTTCTGCGCGCCAGTAATCGGACAATACCTTTCCGTTCGGTGCGAGAACGGCCTGAGCGGCGTCGCGCATAAAACCGGCGAGATCGGGCGTGGCGTACGCGCTGAAATGCGGTCCGAACGCGACCTCATCGGTATTGATGTATGCCACGCAGCCGGCGCGCAGTTCCGCTTCGTTCTGATCGACCCATTCCGCGCTACCGAACAGATTCGTTTCCTCGCCGTCCCACGAACCGATCACGATCGTACGCTGCGGTTTCCAACCTTGCGATTTCAGCTTGCCGAGCGCGCGTCCGAGCTGCAGCATGTCGACCGTCCCACTGATCGGATCGACTGCACCGTACGTCCAAGCATCGCGATGGCCGCCGACAACGACCATCTGCTGCGCGTCTGCGCCCGGCATCGTTGCGACCACGTCCCACATCGGCCCGATGAAGCGCTTGGACTTAATAACGAAGTGCGCGCGAATGCTGCCTCCGGTGTGGACCGGCATGGCGAATCCGGGATGCCATTCACGCGGAACCGTTGGACCGTTCATCGCGCCCAAGAGTTGGCGTGCGACAAGACCCGTGACCGGTATTTCAGGGATCGGCGGCAGAGCGATCGCGGAAAACGGCTTATGTTTTGCGCCCGGAGTAGGAATGCCGATGGCCGTCGGATCGCCGGGATCGTCGAGGAGGGTGAGCGTGTTGCGCATCGCTCCGCCCAGCGGACGATAGGGACCGTCCGGATAAACGTCGCCGTTGAAATACCCGCCGTTCATCGGATCGGAAAACAGCAGCACTGCGCGCGCACCGTGTTTTGCCGCTTCGTACGCTTTGCCGGTAAGACTACCACCGCCGCCGACGCGCGCCAGAATGATTGCATCGCGCACGGATACGTCCATCGAGTCCACTTTCGCGTAGTCTGCAGCTGTGCCGTAATTTGCATACACGACGGGCCCCGTAACGTCGCCGTCGGCGGTGTAAGCGGAGTACGGTTTGCCAATGGATTTATGGTCGCGAGAATACGGATCGCCCGGGACGGCAGGTTCGTACAAATCGATCTCTTGGCGTTTGGGCGCGATCATCGTGAGCGTTTCCACCGTCGGATACGCAACCGCCACGTCGTACTCGACGAGCCGCGCATCCCAGCCCGCCTTTGCAAGCTCGACGCGAACATAATCCGCGGAGCGCTTGTCGCCGTCTTGTCCCATGCGATGCACGTACGAAGCCAGACCCAGTTCGTCGCGCATAGCTTGCGCCGCATTCGGCGATGAGTTTATAACCGCTTCGTAGCGCTGTTCCGGGGCAAGTTGTGCGGGCGAAAAACCACGAATTGCGTCGTTTTGAGGAGGCACTGCCGCGGTAAGCGATACGGCGAGCAATGCGGCGGCTACGTTACGGATCATGTTGCGACAAGTACGACTTAACTGCTCCAGCGCCCGCTTTTTACGACGATGCCATACGCCGCACAGTACTAGCGAGCATCGCGTTCGGGAATACAGCGTAGGTGAAGGCGCTGTGGAAACAAGTGCGCGAGATTGCCGCCCAGACCTACGAGCAATGGCGGCAGCACCGGTCTGCCGAGATGGCCGCGGCTCTGGCGTTCTATGGCGCTGTCAGCCTCACCGCGCTGTCCATTATCGCGCTCTACATCGCCGCCGTGGTCGCGCGCGATCGCGGCACGCGCGCATACGCGACCGGACAGACGGCCCATGCGACCGGGGCGCACAATGCACAAATTCTTGAAGTAATTTTGCGTGAAGCGTCCTCACGGCATTACGCTTGGGTGGCATTGCTCGTTGCTATCGTGGTCCTTATCGTCGCGACCGTGGCAACTGCACTGCACGTGCAGGAGATGACCGACGTCGTGTGGCGTGAGGACGACTCGCAGGAGGCCCATCCGGCGCAAGACGCTCGCCGGCATGCAGGCCAATTTGGAATAGTGCTTGTGCTTTGTTCGTTGCTTGCGTTCTTGTTGTTCGCCGGTGCCGCGATCCATGGGTTGATGAGCCGCACGCATGGCTTGTCTTTGGGTATGGGACTGCTCTACCAAAGCCTCGACGTTGCGGTCAGCGTCATTCTCATCGCGTTCGTCTTTTTGTGTATCTTCGCGTATCTTCCGCCGGTCGACGTCCCGTGGAGAAACGTTTGGCCGTCGGCACTTATTGGAGCAATTCTCTACGAACGCGGACAGTTTGCACTATCGGTTTATATTGGGCAAATGGACGCCAAATCGCCGTACGCCGACGCGGGTGCGCTCCTTGTTATCCTGATCTGGCTGTTTTACTCGTCACAGGTTGTCGTTTTCGGCGCCGACCTCACCAAAGTACTAAAGATGCGCACCGAGAAGTCCCGCCGCGTCACTAAGGTGCATTGATTGCGCGCTGCTTTTTGCATGCTCGTACGCGGCTTTTCCCAAGACTGATCTGACCGCGAAATCCCAGGCGTCGTATAGGCGCTGTTCTACCGGGAAAACAACCAGGTGGTGTTGCTGCCGGAATCGTTCCAAATAGGCGCGCAGCCGTACCGCATCGCCAAGATGTCCCCGTGCCGTAGAAAGTGCCGCCGCTGCTTCAATTGCTGCAGCCTGCGTTTCCGGATTTCTCGATGCCAGTGCATCGGCCGCGTAGCGCCCCCACAATGAAGCGGCGTCTTGAGTGCGATCTTCCAAAGTGAGATACACGCAGCCGCGCATGCTCACCTCGAGGATATGCTCCGTATTACCGACGCGTTCGAGCAGATCGAGCGCAGCAGCCACGTGCGTGACGGCTTCATCGAAATTTCGTTCCAGGAAGGCGATGCGCGCGAGCGTTTCTTGGGCCAGCGCGTCGTCGAATTCGTCCGCGGCGCGCGTTTCAAAGCTTGCCTGAAGCATGCGCCGCGCACCGGCAAAGTCGCCTTTGCACTCATACAGCAGGATGGCTAGATTGAAGCGGCACGTGCTGAGATCTCCCTCACGATTCCAACTGTGGGCCGAATCAACTGCCATGCGATAGTACTGCTCGGCTTCTTCGTAACGGCCTGCGTACAGCAGCGCATTAGCAAAAAGGGTGTAATAGCGATGAGGCGGTTCCGCAGGTTCGATTTCCAGGCCGTGTTCGAGAGCTTCCTGAGCGTGCTCGATCGCGCGCGAATAATCCCCTTCGCCGAAGTGCAGCATGCCGAGCAGGCGGTGCAGTTCGGCGGCATCGCGCGTGGAAAGCGGCAGCGCGAGCGCTTGACGCAACATTGCAATGCCTTCCCCCGCACGCCCGCTCTCGTGCCAGAACCAGCCGGTATGAAAGGCGATCGCGATCGCACATGCAGAAAGCGACCGCTCGCGGAGCGCATGCGCGAACGCTCGCTGAATATCCGGTAACGCTTGCGTATACTGCTCGAGCCACGCAGCACTTTCCATGGTGCCGTGCTTGCCGTCTAAGTCCGCAGTAAACGCGGCGTAATGCCGGGCAAGGCCGGCATCGTCCATTACGTCACACGACAACGGGTCGATCCTAAAAGTCAGGCCTGTTCATCAGGCCTCTAACAGTCGCCTCGGAAACCGTTTGCCGGTGAAGCCGAAGCCGGTCGGTGCTGATCCCGATACCGAGCGGTTTGAACCATGGCCTCCATTCCTAAAGCGGCGTGATAGCGGTCGATCCTTCACCTATTTATATCGGCTCGCCGCCGCACAGTCAGCGTGGTCTTTTATGACCACGCGCGATACCATACGGCGGCAAGCCTGCGCGCCGGCAAGTGCGAGGGCGGGTGACTAACGGAGACGCCGCAGTTGCAGCGGTTTCGCCGGTTCGATCTTGAGTTTGGCAACGATGCGGTAATCGAAAACCACATTTCCAGGAGTTGGCGCACCGGCGCGGACGAGAAAGCCTCTCGTCGACTTTTGCGTTACGTAAAGTGGAGATCGTGTGGGACTCTGCGGCGTGATAAAGACCAAGTAGGGTGACGCTCCGGTAAGCGCGGCTTGAAACTGAGCGCCGAGCGGAACGTACACAGAGCCGTTCACGAGCGTTGCTTCGCCGAAATCTTCACGCATCGGCGATGCACTCTCCGTTGTATACGTGGGGGCGCCATTTCGCGTGCCGGCGGCGAGGCCGGTCGTAAAACTGTGCGCGTGGACGTTTCCGGCATTGTCGACGGTAAAAACCACACTACCGTTGGGCGCAATGCCTTCGAACAGTGTCGCATCCGTCGTTGCGCCAAAGGAGTCGTCCGCGAGTATGTCTACGGTGCCGCCTTGGATCTGCGCGCCAAACTGCGGCGTGTTGAGGTTTACTCCGCCTCCGGCCGTTATCATTGCGCCGAACGTCGCGTTGCCGCGGATGAAAGAGGTTCCCTCGGTGTCGAAATTTCCGTGATTAGTCAAGTTACCGCTATCAGACACGTTGCCGCTATTGTCGACAATGAAGACATCGTGACCCGTGCTGTTATGTCCACGGAAGAGATTGCCGCCGTGTCCGTTCGCCAGAATATTGTCGCCGTGCGTATTGTTGTCCGAGCCGACGACGCCGAAATGACCTGAACCGAGAACGCCGGTTCCGCGGACGGACGTTCCCTTTACGCCGTTGTCAAAAGCTCCGGACGTTGAAACGTCTTGTCCAAGGACGCCTGATTGGCCGTTTGTGGATGTCGTGCTTGCAAATTTGGCTTGGCCGTTAACGCCGCTTCCGCGCGAACTTATGCCTTGAACGCCGAACCCTGTGCTGTTGTTGTTTCCTCCCGTACAGGCGGTGGTGGATGCGCAGCTTACAATGGAAAACGCTTGGAGTGCTTGCGACGGCTTTGATGCGAAGACCGCTGTCGCGGCAACGAATGCCGCCGCGGAAATAACCGTTACGAACGCTTTCATACGCGTTACCTCGAGAAAAGTACCTCAAGTCTACGCCGCTTATGTGCAAAAAACAACGGCGGCCATGAAGCCGCCGTTGTTTTTTTGTCGCGTTCCGCTTATGGAGTTTGCGGAACCGTCAAGTGGTGATCCGGATATGCCGGCGGTTTGAACGCAGGCACGGGATGTTCGCGCAGCATCCGCATCGCGGTATTCACAGCCGCTTCCAACTGCGGATCGTGGCCTTCGCGCATCAGTTTCGGATCTTGCCACACCTCGACGTCCGGCGGAATGCCCTGGCCTTCAACTTCCCATCGTCCGTGCAGACCGCCGATCGCGATACGGGGCGCCATGACGTCGCCGCCGTCCATCAACGGCGGATAGCCGCCGATGCCGACCAGACCGCCCCATGTGCGCATGCCGACGAGCGGCCCGATGTGCGCCTTGCGGAAGTACCACGGCATCGCGTCGCCGCCGGAACCGGCGAACTGGTTGATGATCATGACCTTCGGCCCGTAAATTGCGAGCGGCGGATCGATCATCGTCTTGCCGTCGCGCGGAACGAGCATGCTCATCGGCTTGCGATTGAGCATGTCGATAATGTAGTCCGCGACCTGTCCGCCGTGATTGAAGCGCTCGTCGAGAATGACGCCCTGCTTGTTGACTTGTGCGAAGAAATAGCGGTTGAAGTTGGTAAATCCGCCGTATTCAGTATCCGGCAGGTACACGTAGCCGAGTTTTCCGCCGCTCAAACGGTCCACTTCACGGCGGTTGTTTTCGATCCACGCGTAATTGCGCAGCGCGCGCTCGCTGGAGAGCGGCGTAACCGTAATCGTGCGAGCTGCGGCGCCGTCGGCGCTCGGCCCCACCGTGATCTCGGTTTGCTTGCCGGCGGTCTCTTCAAAAGCGCTGTAGATGTTGTCGCCTGCATGCAGCGGATGCCCGTTGATGGCGAGCAGATATTCGCCGGGCTTCACCGTTGCGCCGGGCTGCGTGAGCGGCGCCTGCAGACGCGGGTTCCAGTTCTCGCCGTCATAGATCTTCGCGAACCGGTAATGATTGTTTTCAACTGTATAGTCTGCGCCGAGCATACCGACGCTGACGCGATCCATGTGCGGCTCGGTCCCGCCGTCAACCCACATATGGCCGGTGGCCAGATAGCTGAGCATTTGGTGTATGAGGAATGTCAGATCGTCGCGCGAGGCAAGCCCGGGAAGATACGCGGCAAAGCGGCGCCGCGCTTCCGGCAGATTTAGGCCGCCGTAATTCTTGTCGTAGAAGAAGTCGCGTTCGATGCGCCACGTCTCGCGGTACATTTGCGACCACTCTTCGCGCGGATTCGAGAACACTTCCATGTCATCGGTGGCGATGAGGCCGTCATCGCCCTTTACCGGCTCCTCGGTGCCTTCGATGAACCAGTGATCGCGTTTTTGCACCAGCATCTTCTTGCCGTTGAATGAAAGCGCGAACGATGAAACGCCCGTGTCGATCGGCAGAGCGTGGCGCGAAGCCATGTCGAACTTCACGACCGACATCGGCGGCTGCTGCGGCGACACGCTCGTGAGCGGTGCTTGCAGCAGATAGACGTTTCCG
>Ga0209810_1000756_pt1 | contig 61300 bp, 76 predicted proteins | sample Coa_R1_7_FD_187159 | JGI IMG/M metagenome (GOLD analysis project Ga0209810, IMG submission 187159) | Surface soil microbial communities from Centralia Pennsylvania, which are recovering from an underground coalmine fire - Coalmine... | ecosystem: Environmental > Terrestrial > Soil > Unclassified... | reverse complement strand
TATCTACAACAACGGCTCAAATGCCAAAATGGAAGGGCAGGACTGGAGGCCGCAGCGGCGGCTCCGTGCTCTTCCGGCAGTCGCAGCCAGGGCGAACCGGTCACCAGCGGCTTGTTGAGCGTGGCTCCCTGAGCAGGACTCGAACCTGCGACCGATCGATTAACAGTCGATTGCTCTACCAGCTGAGCTATCAGGGATCGCATCCGGCGCGAAGGGATATAGCAAGCCAAGGAGGCCTTTGCAAAGTGGTAATAACCGCGGCCTTGGAAGCGGCGAATTGCCGAGGTCTTGGATGGGCTGACCGCGCAACCCAAATATACAAGATAGCTTAGTTAGAATTTATTCCGGCTCACCGGACCTTGCGGCGATGTCCTATCCTTTGTATAGGCGGAAGCCTCCGGACCGGCAGCCAAGGCCTCGTGGCGGAACGGTCACGCAGAGGACTGCAAATCCTTCTAACCCGGTTCGACTCCGGGCGAGGCCTCCAATCTACAAGGGCGCGCGGCCTTATTCCCCGGCTGCTGGAGGACCTTTCGTCCAATTGATGTCCCACGCACCGTCGACGGTGATGAATGGCAAGGCTCCTTCCTCCGGCTTGGTCCAGGCCTGGTGAACCGTTCCGCGCGGGATGTAATTGAAGGAGCCGGGTCCCAATTCCTCCCGGCTGCCACCCTCATGCTGGACAATGAAGGTGCCCGTCAAAATCGTATGGGTCTCGTTGGCGCTATGCCGGTGGGGAAGGACATGAAAGTCTTTCGGCACCCGGATCATTAGCTCAGCCGCGCGGGTCTGGGGATTGGTGTGCAATATGGAAATCTCGGGCGATGCTTGGCCAAGCTCGGGTATGGCCTTTTCCCATTTGATGTCGCGGGATCGGATATTGAGAGGCTGATCGCCAGGCTCGGCAGACAGCTGAGAGGCCTGGGCGGCGGCAGGCTCTGCTGGCATTAAAGCGGCCGCGATAAGGAATTGCGCCGCCAGCTGCAACCCTCTCAATTTAAGAACCATCATGAGCGGTCTCCTGTGCGGACCGGCGCGAGCTCTCCTCACTCTATCGCCGCATTGCGAAGCCGCAGAGCATTGGCGATGACGCTTACGGACGAGAGCGACATTGCTGCCGCGGCGATGACCGGCGAAAGCAGAATGCCAAAGGCCGGATAGAGGACCCCCGCGGCCACAGGAACGCCTAGAGAATTATAAATAAAGGCGAAGAAGAGATTTTGCCTGATGTTGCGCATTGTCTTCTCCGACAGGAGGCGCGCGCGCAAAATCCCCTTAAGATCGCCTTTGAGCAAAGTGATCCCGGCGCTCTCGATCGCAACATCGGTTCCCGTGCCCATAGCGATGCCGACATCGGCGGCGGCCAGCGCCGGGGCGTCGTTCACCCCATCGCCCGCCATTGCCACCTTACGGCCCTGAGCGCGTAAGGCCTCCACCTCCGCGCTCTTGTTGGCGGGAAGAACGCCCGCTTTCACCTCGTCGATGCCGAGCTTGCGCGCAACCGCCTCCGCGGTCACGCGGTTGTCGCCGGTCACCATGACAACGCGTAGGCCATCGGCCTTCAAAGCTTTGACGGCGCCGGGTGCGCCCTCTTTAATGGGATCGGCGATCGCGATGAGCCCGGCTGGCTTACCGTCGATTGCCGCGAAAACGGCGGTTGCTCCTTCCTTGCGCAGCTCATTGGCCTCCCGAAGAAGCTCTGCCGTGCTGATACCCGCCTCCTTCAGGTACGCCGGGGTCCCGATCATTAGCTTGCGGCCTTCGGCCTCCCCGCTCACGCCTTTGCCGGACTGAGCCTCAAAGCCAGCGGGCTCGGCGAGCTCGAGCTTGCGCTCCTGTGCGGCGCCGACAATTGCGCCTGCGAGCGGATGCTCGCTCGCCCGCTCAAGGCTTGCGGCAAGCCGCAGCAACTCATCCTCGCTTAAGCCTTCATAAGTGCGCACCGCCACGACCTTGGGCCTGCCCTCGGTGAGCGTGCCGGTCTTATCGACGATGAGGGTGTCGACCTTCTCCATCCGCTCGAGCGCCTCGGCATTTTTGATCAGCACGCCCGATTGGGCGCCGCGCCCGACCCCAACCATGATCGACATCGGTGTCGCGAGGCCAAGCGCGCAGGGGCAGGCGATGATCAAGACCGAGACGGCGGCGACGATCGCGAAAGTAAAGCGCGGCTCCGGGCCAAAGGCGGCCCATGCGGCGAACGCCAATATGGCCACCGCAATGACGAGCGGAACGAACCAGGAGGCAACCTGATCGGCAAGACGCTGGACCGGGGCGCGGCTCCGCTGCGCTTGAGCGACCATTTGCACGATTTGCGAAAGCAGCGTTTCCGCCCCGACTTTCTCGGCGCGCATGATGAAAGAACCGCTCTGGTTCAGGGTGCCTGCAATCACCTTCTCGCCCGGATCTTTGCCAATTGGGAGCGACTCGCCCGTCACGAGCGATTCATCGATGGTGGCGTGGCCCTCGAGGATCACACCGTCAACCGCCACCTTTTCTCCCGGCCGCACACGCAGGCGATCGCCAACAGAGATGGCATCGAGGCTCACCTCCTCGTCGCTTCCGTCCTCGCGGATGCGCCGCGCAGTCTTCGGCGCAAGGCTAAGGAGCGCTTTGATTGCATTGGAGGTGCGCTCGCGCGCGCGAAGCTCCAGGACTTGCCCTAGCAGGACGAGCACGGTTATGACGGCGGCCGCCTCAAAATAGATCGCAACTGCACCCTCCGGGCCGCGGAACGCGGGGGGGAAAAGACCTGGAGCGAGCGTCGCGACAGTGCTGTAGAGCCAAGCCACGCCTGTGCCCATGGCAATCAGGGTGAACATGTTGAGATTGCGGGTCACGATCGAGCGCGCGCCGCGCTCGAAGAAAGGCCAGCCGGCCCAAAGGACGGCGGGCGAGGCAAAGGCGAACTGGATCCAATTTGCGGTCTGTTGCCCGATGCGGGCATGAAGGCCCAAGAAATGACCGCCCATCTCCACGACCACCACTGGGACGGCGAGAATGAGGCCGATCCAAAAGCGCCGCGTCATATCGGCAAGCTCGGGATTGGGAGCTCCTTCGGCCGTTGCCGCCTCAGGCTCAAGCGCCATGCCGCAGATCGGGCAAGAGCCAGGGCCGGTCTGGCGGACCTCGGGATGCATCGGGCAGGTATAGATGACGCCTTGCGCGGCGGGGCGGGGCGCGGGGGGCGCTGGCTCCTGCTTGGCTTCGAGATAGCGCGCGGGATCGGCAAGGAATTTAGTCTTGCAGCCATCGCAGCAGAAGGAATAGGTGCGCCCCTTAAACTCAGCGCTGGCTTTGGCGCTCGCCGGATCGACCGTCATCCCGCAAACCGGATCTTTGACGCGCTGCGAAGCCTCGCCGGCGCGCAATTCCTCGGGGTGATCATGATGCTCATGCATGGGCTTCACCGGAAGTAGCTGCAAGGCGCCGGCAGGAGGGCGGCGCGGGATGGCTTGACCTGCGGATATAGTCCCGCCGGGTTATTCTTCCAAGCAAGGGCTGCTGCTGCTTGGCCCGGCTCTGGCCAGATCACCGCGCGCCGCGGGGCAGCGCTGCGAGGGCTTCACGGCCCGGCACGCGCATTCCCTTTGGCCAGCTCCAGAAATTCCCCTCATGCGCGAGCGCAGAAGCAAGCTTTTGCCGGTAGACGTGCTTTGGCACCTCGATGGCTCCGAGTGAGGCTAGATGTGGCGTCACGAACTGCGTATCGAGGAGCCGGAAGCCTCCCTTGGCGAGCCGCGCGGCGAGATGCACAAGGGCGACTTTCGACGCATCGGTCTTGCGATAGAACATGCTCTCGCCGAAAAATGCAGCGCCGAGATGGACGCCATAAAGTCCGCCCGCAAGAACGCCGCCGGCCCAGCACTCGACCGTATGAACCTTGCCCGTTTCGAAGAGCTGGCGGTAGAGGGTTTTGATCCGCCGGTTGATCCAGGTTTTCTCGCGCCCTTCGGCGGGGGCGGCGCAGCCCTCGATGACGGCATCAAAGTCAGAATCGATGCGCACCTCGAAACGCTCGGAGCGCACGGTCTTGGCCAGACTCTTCGAGACGATGAGGCCATCAAGAGGGAAAATGCCGCGCTCCTCCGGGTCGACCCAGAAGAGATTGCGGTCTTCTGCGCTCTCGGCCATCGGGAAAAGGCCGATGGAATAGGCGCGCAGCAGAATGTCGGTTGTGATCTCGAATTGCTTGTCTGGGCGGCTCACTCTTCAAACGTGAGGATCGAACCAAACCCCGTCAAGCCCGAAGTTTCGGCGCGAGCTTGACAAAGGCTTCCGGCCGCTCTCATTCGAGCGAAGGCACAAGCGTCCCGGGGAGGTCCTCCATAATGGTTTCGATGACGAATGAGATTATCGGCTCTAAACCGGTCCGGCATTTAGCCATCGTGCGCGGGATCACCGTGCGCTCGCGCAGCGTGGTTGGCAATCTTGCCGGCGGCATTCTGCCGATCTTCGAGGGTCAGGCCGGCCCCTATCTCGATCCTGCCGAGGCCGCGCGCCGGGAGGCGTTCGAGCATATGTGCGCCCATGCCACGCAAGCGGGCGCCAATGCCATCGTCCGCATGCGCTATGATGCGGATGAAATCTTGGACGGGATCACTGAGGTTTTAGCTTATGGCACCGCGGTCTGGGCCGGGCCCGTCCGGAAGGGACCGGGATGACGGCCGGGCTTGCAATGCTTTCCACGATTGTCTTTTGCGAAGACCGCCTCGCAGCGCAAATCCAGGCCAGACTGGCCGAGGTTTTGGCGCGCACGCTCGCCTCGCTGGTCACGGCGAAAGTCGAAGGGATTCTTGCCGATGTGAGGATTGCAGGTCCGGCCGGCGCCGGTCTTGAAGCCGTTGCCAATCACGCAGGCTGCGCCTTCGTTGAGGCCGCCGCGGAAGCGGACTGGCTTCGCGCTGCGCTCGAGGCGGCGAAGGAGCGGCTTGCGTTTCTGCTTCGCTGCGGCTTTGCTCCGGACCCGGGTTTTATCGAAGAGGCGGCCGAGTTTTTGTCCCTGCTGCCCAAGGGCGCGCCCTCGATGTTGTTGCGCGCGGAGCCTGAGGCCTTTCTCGAACGGCTCGCACCCTCGCTCGCCCCTGCCGCGGGTCTGATCGGCGCCCGCAATTTGCTGCTGAGCCTGCCGCGCGGCGGGTTTCATGGGCTCGTTCGCGCCGCTGGGCGCACAGTTTCCTTCCACAGCCGTGCGCGCAGGATTTGGTGACGGCAAAGCACAACACGGCTCCGCGTGGAGCACCTTGTGCCGCAGCTGCCGCTTACACTTAAGGAAAACATATCGCCTTAATGGCTCTTCGAAGCAATGCTCGATCGTAGCTCAACCGGCTGATCGCACCAAGTCTCCGCGCGAGAATGTCCGCTCGCAGCTTAGGCGGTCTCATCCCTACGGCCGATTTTTCGTCCCGAGGGCAAAAGAGCGGAAATGAGCGAGGTCCGGACAGGAAACTCAGGCTGGGGAGGAATTAAATGAACGATAGTTTCCTGACGCGGGATCAATTCCAAGGTGCAATTCAAGCCTGTGTTTGAGGCTAAACAGCGCCTGCCCGGCCAGGTCTTCGGGCGGCCCTACCGGTTGCACCTGCTGCGCGAATTCGATTATGCGATGGAGGATCTGATGAAGGCCTTCTAAAATATAAACTCGCCGCTCGCCAGCCAAACAGTTCTCTTTTGCGTGCTCGGTGCCGACCTTGCAACGCTATAAGAAAATTTACGCCTTCTACTTTAAGGCCAATCTCAGTCCTGAGGATTATTTTCGTATGCACTGGATCGAGCCATCCTCGCAACACGATCCGACTCCATTCCATACGGAACTTGAAGTCTATATTCCTAAGTCCGCCAGCTGGGCGATGTGGGGTGAAAGATCGCGAGAGATCGGCGTAATCGGCCTTGATGATCTCGCGCTCGCAAAACTTAGCGGTCTATCCAAGGCGCTTTTCGCTTGCCGCATCACGGGGGTGGCGGCAAAGCGAATGCTCCGCAATTGAGTTGAGGCACGAAAACTCGGAACAATCCCTTTGCCCCCCTACGTCATCACCGCGCTCATCGTCGCTTGCGCGCTCTTTATGGAAAACCTCGACTCGACGGTGATTGCGACCTCGCTTCCGGCAATCGCTAAGGATCTCTCCGAGGACCCAGTCTCGCTCAAGCTCGCCCTTACCTCCTATCTCGTCTCGCTGGCGATCTTTATTCCGGCGAGCGGCTGGGCGGCCGACCGTTTTGGCACGCGAACAATTTTTCGCATGGCCATTGGCGTCTTCATGGCCGGGTCGATCCTCTGCGGAATATCGAACACTTTGCCGGAGCTCGTCGGCGCGCGCACCCTCCAGGGGCTCGGCGGGGCGATGATGGTGCCGGTGGGCCGCCTCTTGCTGTTGCGCACTGTTGCGAAAGCCGAGCTTGTGAATGCGCTCGCCTATCTCACTGTCCCGGCGCTGCTTGGGCCGATTTCCGGCCCGCTCCTTGGCGGCTTCATCACCGCCTATTTCCACTGGCGCTGGATCTTTTGGATCAATGTGCCGATCGGCATTGCCGGGGTGATTTTCGCCACGCTCTTTGTTGAGGAGGTGAAGGAAGAGGCGTTCCGGCCGCTCGATGTCAAAGGGTTCATCTTCTCCGGCCTTGGCCTTGCATGTCTTTTGTTCGGGCTTGGCGGGATTGGGCGCGGCCTCATGCCTTGGCAGATTGCGGCGGCTCTCGCCGCGCTCGGGGCCGCGGCGCTTGCCGCTTACGTTCGCCATGCGCGCAAGGCGCCGCTCCCGCTGATTGATCTCAACCTCCTCTCGGTCAAGACATTCCGGGCAAGCGTTCTCGGCGGCTCACTCTTCCGGATTGGCATCGGCGCGATCCCATTCCTTCTGCCGCTGATGCTGCAGACTTCTTTTGGCCTCAATTCCTTTCAGTCCGGGTCGATCACCTTCATCGCCTCGGCCGGGGCGATGGCGATGAAGGCGACCGCCGCGCCCATTTTGCGCCGCTTCGGCTTTAGGCGCGTGCTCGCCGTCAATGCACTGCTCAGCGCCTCTTTCCTCGCCTGCTATGGACTCTTTACTCCTGCGACTCCGGTTGCCCTGATGATGGGCATCCTTTTCGCTGGGGGATTTTTGCGCTCGCTCGAGTTCACAAGCATTAACGCGATTGCCTATGCCGAAATTGAGCAGCCGCAGATGAGCGCGGCGGTAAGCTTTACATCGGCGGCGCAGCAACTATCCCTGAGCGTCGGCGTCGCAGCGGGTGCTTTGGCCCTCGAGGGATTTGCGCATTTGAGCCCAGGCGCGCCGGTGCTTGCGTTGCAAAATTTCAAATGGGCCTTTGTGACCATGGCGGTTTTTTCGGCAAGCGCCGCCGCTGTCTTCGCGGCTCTTCCGGCAGATGCGGGAGACGAGCTTACGAGCCGGCCCGCAAAGCAGGAAGCCGAGGCCATCCCGCCCGCCTCACAGTAGGTCCAGCACTTAATGTGTGGAGACCTGGATCTATTCCATCAGATAATATCTAATTCTGGCATTCGTCTCACGGCGGACACTATAGGCGAGGCGGATTTATTCTTGTCAAACTCGCCGCCGAAAGATGAATGGCAAGCCGTGAGTTCATCCAGCAGAGTCCGTCGGTCAAATCCGGGGCTTTCACAATTTACCCGCACGGCTGGCTCCGGAAGCCGGTGGCCAGCACATAAAGCTCGGAGGATCTGGCGCGGCTTGCGGGCGGCTTAACATGGCGCACGGCGGCAAACGCCCGCTTCAAGCGGGCAAGCAGCTCGTGCTCGGTGCCGCCTTGCAGGACTTTGGCGAGAAAGGCGCCGCCCGGAGATAAGACCTCGCAAGCAAAATCCGCCGCAAGCTCGGCAAGCGCCATCGTGCGCAAATGATCAGTCCTCTTGTGGCCGGTGGCGTTTGCCGCCATGTCGGACAGGACGATGTCGGCAGGCCGCCCGAGCCATTCTTTGAGCAGGGCGGGGGCCTCGGGCGCGTGAAAGTCGAGGGTTTTAAACTCGGCGCCGGGCAGCGCCGCGATGGGCAGGAGATCGATCCCGATGACCCTCCCTTTGCCCTTGTCCGCGCCGGATTTTTGCACCGCGACCTGCGACCAGCCGCCCGGCGCAGCGCCAAGATCGACGATAATCTGGCCCGGCTTCAGAATGCGATAGCGGGCATCGATCTCAAGAAGCTTATAGGCTGCGCGGGAGCGGAACCCGTCTTTCTTCGCCTTGGCGACATAAGGGTCGTTGAGCTGGCGCTCGAGCCAGAGGGTAGAGGAGAGGGTACGGCTGCGCGCGGTCTTGACCCGCTTCTTGAGCGGGCGGCTCCCCTCGCGGCCTGATGGAGCCCGCGTCGTGGTCACCGCCGCTCCAGCGCCCTCTGGCGGTCGGCCTCGATGAGCTGGTTCAAAATTCCATCGCGCAGGCCCCTATCCGCGATCCGGATGCGCCGAGCCGGAAAGGCGCGCCGGATCGCCTCCAGGATGGCGCAGCCCGCAAGCACGAGGTCAGCGCGCTCGTACCCGATGCAGCCGTTGGCAGCGCGCTCGGCGTAGCTCATGCATCGCAAGGCTTTGACCGTGGAATCGACGTCGCGGCTCGACATCCAAAGCCCATCGACCCGGCGCCGGTCGTAGCGGGCGAGTCCCAAGAAGACACCCGCAATCGTCGTCACCGTCCCCGAGGTGCCCAGCAGGTGGAAGTACGGGCAGCGCCGCTCGCTTCCGGCCATCGCAAGAAATGCCGCAAGCTCGCGCCAGGCGTAATCGACCATCGCCTCGAACGCCACATCGGAGACTTCGATGCCGCCGAATTGCTCGGCCAGAGTGACGACGCCAAGCTTCAGCGAAACCCAGTACCGGATGCGCTCGCCGAAGGACGCCTCGACACCCGTCTTCGTCCGCGAGAGCCTCCCCCGCCGAAGCCAAACGAGCTCGCAAGATCCACCACCGATGTCGAAGAGCAGCACGCTTTCGGCCGCCCTGTCGGCGAGCGAAGCCGAGCCGATCGCTGCAAGACGCGCTTCCGTCTCCCGGTCCACGACCTCAAGATTGAGCCCTGTCGATTCGCGCACCAAGCGCAGGAATTCGAGGCCGTTCGAAGCCGCGCGGCAGGCCTCCGTCGCAATAAGGCGGCTGCGGGTGACGCCGCGCGCGCGCATTTTATCGCGGCAAATTTCAAGAGCACGGAGGGTACGCTCGATGGCTCCCGCCCCAAGCTCCCCGTTGTAGCCCAGTCCCTCGCCGAGGCGGACAATGCGGGAAAAAGAGTCGATAACCTGAAACCTGCCAGGCCCAGCTCCCGGGGGCGTCTGGCGGGCAATTAGAAGGCGGCAGTTATTGGTCCCGAGATCGAGAGCCGCATAGACGTGATCGTGCGCTTGGCCTGGCCAGGTTGCCGAATCGCTTGCAGGGGCTGCGCTCCTCGGCGGTTCGTGCAACAAGCCTGCGGCGTTGGCCGCTTCCGCTGCGAAGCCGGACACCGCGGCCCGCAACGCAGGGGCCGATTGTGCGGTTCCGGCGCCGTCCGCTGCTCTCACCTCATCCTCCTAATCCTTGCGAGTGTATCAAAGATACATGGCGAACGCCAAACGAGAGCGGGCCCTTTTCCGGCGGCAGCGGCGCGATGGACCAAAGCCGCCGCGACAAGGATAATCTGAAAGGCAGAGCACCTGCCCAATGCGGCAGAGTATAGAAGAGCACGATTTTGTGATAAGGTTAAACTAGCGCGTGGTCAGAAATACCCGGACGAGCTTCTGAGTTTAAGCCTCGATCTTCTCTCACATCTAAGTGATTCTGGGGCACTCTAGCCAAATGCTAGGAACTTTTTGTAGCAGGTCTGGTTAATGGTTCACTGGCGCTGGCTGCGTTGCTGTCCGCAGGCTTGGCCCCGGGGAGCGTTCACGGCCCGGCGGCAGTTGGAGAATGGAAGAGTGGAAATGTACATTCTCAAAGCCGCACTTCTCGACATCTTGAGAATCCTTTTCTTCGCTTCTCTGAAGCTCGTGCTCTTTACCTACAGCCGCTTTCTATCCGATGCGGTGGTGGCGGGTGCTGCAGCCGATGACGGTGGCCCTGCGGCGAGATTGCTTCCTGCGGCGGGACCCTGGACGGAACTGGAACCCCTGAGGAGGCCAAAACCATGACATTCGTGGTCGAAATCGCGCTCGTGTGCGTGGCCGCGCACGCGCTAGCATTGGGCTTTGCCCGTCTCGCCCGGAGCCGCGCCAAAGCTCCGGCCCGCAGCCGCTCCCGGAGCGTGCGCCGGGACTGGAAGGGGAGCCTGCTTTCCTAATCCCAGACCTCGATTCGCAGGCCCCGTCCCCGCAGAGCGGGAAGGCTGCTATTTTAGGGCGCAAAGAGTAGATCAAAGATCAAAAGAGTAGATCAAAGATCACAAGCAGAGGGCCGGTCTATACAATCGGCATTCAAAAAGCAGCAGGAATTCCGATCTGAAGAAGTTCGCAGCGGAGATCCTGCCCGGATTAGAGCGCCATCGGAAACTGGCTTCTAGTCTGCACACGTAAATCCGGCCCCGGCACCCATGGGGTGGAATCAGAAATAGTTTAGAGCTTAAGGGCGGCTCTCAGCTCGGCGAGCTGGTCGCGCCGTTCGGCGGCGAGCCGCCGCTCCTCATCGCTTTTGGCGGCAGCGAGCTCGTCTTCCAAGGCCTCCATCTCCGCGTTGAGCCTCCCGGCGTCGAGCTCCGCCAGGGGTACCGCCTGATCGGCGAGGATGGTAAGGCCGGACGGCCCTGCCTCGGCAAACCCGCCCGAAACATAAAACTGCGCCATAGTATTCGGAGTTTCGGAAACCCCGATGACGCCCGGCTTGAGGCTGGAGATGACGGGGGCGTGATCCTTCAGAACTGTGAACTCGCCTTCCGTTCCGGGAACAATGACGGCTTCGACCTCGCCGGAAAAGACGAGCTTTTCAGGAGACACAAGCTCGAACGGAAAGCCAGCCATCGCTTCACCCCGGCAGCTGTTTCATTTGCCAAATCGCAAGAGACTCCGCGCCCCTCCAAGGGGCAAGGATCGCGCTCAAGCCTAGGCCGCCTCGGCCGCAAGCTTTTGCGCCTTCTCGACCGCCTCTTCGATCGAGCCGACCATATAGAAGGCGGCCTCGGGCAGGTGGTCGTAGTTGCCTTCGACAAGCCCCTTGAAGCCCTTGATCGTGTCGGCGAGCGGCACCAGCTTGCCGGGCGAGCCCGTGAAGACCTCGGCCACGTGGAAGGGTTGAGACAGGAAGCGTTCGATCTTGCGGGCCCGCGCGACCGTTACCTTGTCGTCTTCCGAGAGCTCGTCCATGCCCAGGATCGCGATAATGTCCTGCAGGGCCTTATAGCGTTGCAACGTCTGCTGGACCTGGCGCGCGACGGCATAATGCTCCTCGCCGACGATCAAAGGCGAGAGCATGCGCGAGGTCGAGTCGAGCGGATCGACCGCCGGATAAATGCCCTTCTCGGCGATCGAGCGCGACAGAACGGTTGTCGCATCGAGGTGCGCGAAGGAGGTGGCGGGCGCCGGGTCGGTCAGATCGTCGGCAGGCACATAGATCGCCTGAACAGAGGTGATCGAGCCCTTTGTCGTCGTGGTAATGCGCTCCTGCAGGGCGCCCATGTCGGTTGCGAGCGTTGGCTGATAGCCGACGGCGGACGGGATGCGGCCAAGGAGTGCCGAGACTTCGGAGCCCGCCTGGGTGAAGCGGAAGATGTTGTCGATGAAGAGCAGCACGTCTTGACCCTTGTCGCGGAAGTCCTCGGCGACCGTGAGGCCCGTCAGGCCAACGCGCGCGCGGGCCCCTGGCGGCTCGTTCATCTGGCCATAGACAAGGGCGCATTTCGAGCCTTTGGCCGAGCCGCCATGCTTGCGCGGATCGACATTGACGCCCGACTCGATCATCTCATGATAGAGGTCGTTGCCCTCGCGCGTGCGCTCGCCCACACCTGCGAAAACGGAGTAGCCGCCATGCGCCTTGGCGATGTTGTTGATGAGCTCCATGATGAGAACGGTCTTGCCGACGCCCGCGCCGCCGAAGAGCCCGATCTTGCCGCCCTTGGCATAGGGTGCGAGAAGATCGACGACCTTAATGCCGGTGACGAGGATCTGGGCTTCGGTCGATTGCTCGACATAGGCAGGGGCCGGCTGATGGATGGCGCGCCTCGCTGTTGCGCCGACGGGGCCCAGCTCATCGACGGGCTCGCCGATAACGTTGATGATCCGCCCTAAGCATTCGTCGCCCACGGGAACCGTGATGGGGCTCCCCGTATCATAAACCGGCTGGCCGCGCACGAGCCCTTCGGATGTATCCATCGCGACGCAGCGCACGATGTTCTCGCCGAGCTGCTGCGCGACCTCGAGCACGAGGCGGTTGCCGCCGTTATTCGTCTCGAGCGCGTTCAGGATCTCCGGCAGGTGCTCGTCGAATTTGACGTCGACGACAGCTCCCGTGACCTGCGTGATGCGGCCTGCAGGCATATTGGCTTGAACATTGGTCATTATTCGTCCTCTTGAATAGCGCGATAACTAAATCGCCTCGGCGCCGGAGATGATCTCGATCAGCTCCTTCGTGATCATCGCTTGCCGCGAGCGGTTGTATTGTAATGTCTGCTTGCGGATCATCTCGCCCGCATTGCGCGAGGCACTGTCCATCGCGCTCATCCGCGCGCCTTGGGAGGCGGCGTTCTCAAGCAGCGCGCGCAGCACTTGGACCGAGATGTTGCGAGGCAAGATCGAAGCAAGGATTTCGTCCTCGTCCGGCTCATACTCATAGGCTGCGCCGGATGCGGCTTGCTTCGCATCTTCGGGCAGGGCAACCGGAATGATCTGCTGCGCCGTTGGAATTTGCGAGATCACCGATTTGAAACGTGAGAAGAATAGTGTGCAGACGTCGAATTCGCCCGCGTCATGAAGAGCAACGATCTTGCGCCCGATATTATCGGCGTCGGCAAAGCCGATCGTGCGCACCGAGCGCAGCTCGATCACCTCGATGATCTGCCGCCCGAACTGCCGGCGCAGCATGTCATAGCCCTTCTTGCCGACGCACAGGAACTTGACCGTTTTGCCTTGGCCGGCAAGCGAGTGGGCCGTGTCGCGCGCAAGTCTTGCGATCGACGCGTTGAATGCGCCGCAGAGGCCGCGCTCTGCCGTGCAGACGGCCAAGAGGTGAGTGTCATCGCTCCCAGTCCCCCCGAGCAGCGGCGGGACGTTTCCGGTCGCGGCAATCGCCGCCGCGAGGTTGGCCAAGACCTGCTCCATGCGCTCGGCATAAGGCCGCGCCGACTCGGCGGCCGCCTGCGCGCGGCGCAGCTTTGCCGCGGCGACCATTTGCATGGCCTTGGTGATCTTTTGGGTTGCTTTGACCGAGCCGATCCGGTTGCGCAGATGCTTTAGCGACGGCATGACCTATCCGTTCTGTCTCTCTCTCGCCGCTGGCTCATCCGGACTCCTAGGCTCACGCAAAGTTCTTGGCATAGCCGTCGAGGATCGACTTCAGTTTTGCGGCCGAGTCGTCCGAGAGATCCTTTGAGGCGCGAATTGTCTCGAGAAGGCCGGCATGGCTTGAGTGCAAAAGGGCGAGCAGTCCCTCCTCGAAGGCCTGCGCCCGCTCGACCGGGAACGGATCAAGATAGCCATTGACACCGGCGTAGATAACGCAAACCTGCTCTTCCATTTTCATCGGAGAGAACTGCGGCTGCTTCAAAAGCTCGGTGAGGCGGGCGCCGCGCGCGAGCAGGCGCTGGGTGGTCACGTCGAGATCGGAGCCAAACTGCGCAAAGGCCGCCATCTCACGGTACTGCGCAAGCTCGCCCTTGATTTTGCCTGCGACCTTCTTCATGGCCTTGGTCTGCGCCGAGGAGCCGACGCGCGAGACGGAGAGGCCTACGTTCACTGCGGGTCTGATGCCCTGGTAGAAGAGATCCGTCTCAAGAAAAATCTGGCCGTCGGTGATCGAGATGACGTTTGTCGGAATATAGGCCGAGACGTCGTTGGCTTGCGTTTCGATCACGGGCAAAGCCGTGAGCGACCCGCCGCCGTGCTCGTCGTTGAGCTTGGCGGCGCGCTCAAGAAGCCGCGAATGCAGATAGAAGACATCGCCCGGATAGGCTTCGCGCCCCGGGGGGCGGCGCAGCAGCAGCGACATCTGCCGGTAGGCGACGGCCTGCTTGGAAAGATCATCATAAATGATGAGCGCGTGCATCCCGTTGTCGCGGAAGTATTCGCCCATCGCGCAGCCCGCGAAGGGCGCGAGATACTGCATTGGCGCGGGATCGGAAGCCGTCGCCGCGATGACGATGGAATAGGGCAGGGCGCCTTGCTCTTCCAAAACCTTCACGAACTGTGCGACGGTCGAGCGCTTCTGTCCGACCGCGACATAGACGCAATAAAGCTTGACCTTTTCGTCGCTGCCTTGATTGAGCGGCTTCTGGTTGAGGATCGTGTCAAGCGCAATCGCCGTCTTGCCGGTCTGGCGGTCGCCGATGATGAGTTCGCGCTGGCCGCGCCCAATCGGGATCAGCGCATCGATCGCTTTGAGGCCGGTCGCCATCGGCTCATGGACCGAACGGCGCGGGATGATGCCCGGCGCCTTCACGTCGACGCGGGCGCGCCTCTGGGCTTGAATTGGTCCCTTGCCGTCAATCGGATTGCCGAGCGCATCGACAACGCGGCCAAGGAGCTCCTTGCCGACAGGCACATCGACGATGGCGCCGGTGCGCTTGACGGTCTGGCCTTCCTTGATCTCGCGGTCACTGCCGAAGATGACGATGCCGACGTTGTCGCTTTCGAGGTTCAAGGCCATGCCGCGCACGCCGCTCTCGAACTCGACCATTTCACCGGCCTGAACATTATCGAGCCCGTAAGCGCGGGCGATGCCATCGCCGACCGAGAGGACCTGGCCGACCTCGGTCACCTCTGCTTCATTGCCGAAGTTTGCGATCTGCTGCTTGAGGATCGCAGAAATTTCCGCGGCGCGGATTTCCATTAGCCAGCCTCTTTCATGCGTGCACGAATGGTGTTGAGTTTGGTGCGGAGGGAGCTGTCGACCATCCGCGAGCCGAGCTGAACGATGAGGCCGCCGATGATCGAGGGATCAATCTTGACCGCAATGTCCACCTCGCGCCCGCCGGACACTTCGGCAAGCGCGCTGCGCAAGGATTCGACATGCCCGGGCTTGAGCGGCTCGGCCACGGTGACATTTGCGTGCGCAATGCCCTTACGCGCATCGTTCAGCGCATTGAAGTCACGAATCATCTCGAGGACCGCGAAGAGCCTGTGCTTCGAGGCGACGAGCTTCAAAAAATTGGCGGCAAGCCCGCCGGTCTCCGCCTTGTCGAGAATGGCGCCAAGAGCCTTGACCTGCTCCCCGGCGGAGAACAAAGGGCTCTTGATGAAGCGTTGCAGGTCGGCGCTGGACTGCGCCATGTGCGCGAAGTCGTTAAGATCGGCCGCAACCTTTTCGGTCTCGCCAGTCTCCTGGCAGAGCTCAAAGAGAGCCTGGGCATAGCGCCCCGGCATGCCGGCTGCCCGTAATCCCTCTCCCGCCAAAGCGGACTCCCAAATTCAAATGGCCGCAAGCCCGGCCGCAGAGCGTCCGGCTCTGCGCAGCGGCAGTCAAAACTCGAATTGCGGGCCGAAACTTGAAAACTGCCTGAAGACGCGACGGATCGCGGCCCACCCCCGAAGGCGGGGCTCCCCTAGCATAGAGCTTTTTACGGCGCAACCCTGAGGGTGCGAAATATCCGTGGCGCGGCAATTCGGTTGCGGACTTCGCCCCACGCTCCTGCCGCGGACGGAAATTGCAGCGGGCACCGTTCGTGAGTATCTACTAATGAAGCCTTCTTGGGCTGCCTCTTAGCGGACAATGACCATTGCCTCGCCCAGAACACGACCAATCTTCTAGGGCCGCGCCGGCCTGTCCCATTGATTTGGCAAGGCGTGATGCGAAGAAGCAATTGCCCAGGCGCTTTTATAAAAAAGCCACGATCGAGCAGTTTGGGAACGCCTACTCTCTCCTCCTCGATGGCCGCGCGGCAAAGACACCGGCGCGAAATCTCCTAGCCGTTCCGAGCGAAGCCGCGGCGCTCAGGCTCGCGCGGGAATGGCAGGGGCAACAAGACTTTATCGATCCAGCAGCCATGCCATTTACGCGGATTGTCCATTCCGCAATCGATGGGGTTGCAAGCCATCTTGAGGAAACGGCGGAAGACATCGCAAAATATGCCGCCTCGGACCTCGTCTGTTACCGCGCCGAGGGGCCGGAGGCGCTTGTCGAGGCGCAAAAGGCCGCTTGGGACAAGATTGTCGCCTTCGCCCGCGACAGGCTTGGCGCCCGATTCATCTGCACCGAGGGGGTGGTTTTCATCGAGCAGCCGGAGCCCGCCCTCCTTGCCGTGCGCGAGGTAATCGGCCGCATCGCCGGAAGCGGCCCCGCGGCGCCTTTCGCGCTTGCCGCGCTCCATGTCATGACTACTCTCACCGGCTCTGCGCTGATTGCCCTTGCTGTTGCTTCTGGCGAGCTCACAGCAAGCGAGGCTTGGGCGGCGGCGCATGTCGATGAAGACTTTGAGATGCGGCAGTGGGGCGAAGATGCCAAGACGCTGGAACGCCGGGCCCGCCTGTGGCTTGAAATGGAAGCAGCAGCGCAGCTTTATGTCCTGGTCGTCCTATGATGGGCTGGCGCACCACTGAGCCAATAGGGCGGCTGACGGTTAGTTCTGCGCTTTGCCATGTCCTTCAGGCATTTCATCACTGTACGAAGAGGCTCGCCGCCTTTTCGGCTCATGATGCGGCCGAACGCCGCCAATGTTCCACCCTTCCTTTCCGCGAAATAGCGAGAATGCGCAGCGCCGATCAGTTTCACAAATCCAAATATCTATCGGTTATGATATGGCCCAATTTACTGGCAGGAGACTGGCTCAAGCTTCGGTAAGCCCATGAAACCAACCTTCGAGCGGCTTTCCGCCCGCCGCGCGGCTGCCCTTGCGGGCGGCGGCAAGGAGAGGATCGAGGCTCAGCACGCGCGCGGCAAGCTCACCGCCCGCGAACGAATCGAGCTCCTCACCGACGAGGACTCGTTCGAAGAATTTGACATGTTCGTTGAGCACCGCGCAACCGAGTTCGGCATGGACAAGCGGCGTGCGCCGGGCGACGGCGTCATCACGGGTTCCGGCACGATCAATGGCCGCCTCGTCTTCGTCTACGCCAAGGATTTTGCTGTCTTCGGCGGCTCGCTTTCCGAGGCTCACGCGGAAAAGATCACTAAGCTCCAGGACATGGCGCTCAAGAATAGCGCGCCCATCATCGGCCTTTTCGACTCGGGCGGCGCGCGCATTCAGGAAGGCGTCGCCGCCCTTGCGGGCTATGCTAATGTCTTCCAGCGCACCATTCTCGCTTCGGGCGTGGTGCCGCAGATTTCGGTCATCATGGGGCCCTGCGCCGGCGGCGATGTTTATTGCCCGGCGCTCACCGACTTTATCTTCATGATCAAGGACACGAGCTATATGTTCGTGACCGGCCCCGACGTCTTGAAGACCGTCACTAACGAAATCGTGACCGCCGAAGAGCTTGGCGGCGCGGCGATCCACACCACAAAGAGTGCGATTGCCGATGGCGCTTATGAGAATGATGTCGAGGCCCTGCGGCAAATCCGCCGCCTCATCGATTTTCTGCCCTCATCCAACAAAAGCGGCGTCCCTGAGTGGCCAAGCTTCGATGACCCCAATCGCATCGAGCCCTCGCTCGATTCGCTCGCGCCTGAGGACCCTCTCAAGCCATACGACATTAAAGAGCTGATCTATAAGACGGCCGATGAGGGCGATTTTTTCGAGATCCAGGAAGCTTTTGCCCGCAACATTATCACGGGCTTTGGCAGAATCGAAGGGCGCACAATTGGTTTTGTCGCCAATCAGCCGTTGGTGCTTGCGGGCACCCTTGACTGCGACGCCTCGCGCAAGGCCGCGCGTTTCGTGCGCTTTTGTGATTGCTTCAATATCCCCGTTGTAACCTTCGTCGACGTGCCGGGATTTCTTCCTGGCACTGCGCAGGAATATGGCGGGCTCATCAAGCACGGTGCAAAGCTGCTTTACGCCTATGGCGAGGCGACGGTGCCAAAAGTGACCGTTATCACTCGCAAGGCCTTCGGGGGCGCCTATGATGTCATGGCCTCGAAACATTTGCGCGGGGACGTAAATTACGCTTGGCCGACGGCGCAGATCGCCGTCATGGGGGCAAAGGGCGCTGTCGAGATCATCTTCCGCGCCGAGACGGGCGATCCAGAAAAAATCGCTGAGCGCACGCGCGAATATGAAGAACACTTTCTCTCGCCGTTTATTGCGGCCGAGCGCGGCTATATCGACGACATCATCTTGCCGCGTGATACGCGGCGCCGCATTGCCCGCGCGCTTGCAATGCTGCGGACTAAAAAACTTGGAAATCCCTGGAAAAAGCACGGCAATATTCCGCTTTGATTGGGGAATTCCCATTGCGTGGCCGTGGCCGCTGGGATCTGCCATCAGTGCCGGCGCGATTGAGGCCGGAAAGAGCGACGCTTTTCCGGGCCTGCCTTTACTTCGCGGGCGGCGTGCAGACGATGGTCTCGTTCAGGACATAGCAGATTGACATCGTTCCGGTGCGCACATTGACGCGGAAGACACCGCCCTCGTGCTCGTGGCGCGAGGCAACAAGCGCATATTCACTGGGCGTCTGCGGCCCCGCGCCTTCGCCCGGCGGATAGCAAAGCGTGACGCCAATCGAGCCTTCTTTCAAACCGTATTGGCAGGCGCCGACCTCGCCTGTCGCTTTGTCGATCCGGTAAATCCGGTTAAGGTCGATCTCGGGCGCAGCCAAAAACTCGTAGTTCGCCGCAAGCGCCGCGGTGGCGCCCGCGCTGGCCGCAGCCACCGCGGCTGCCAAAACTCCTTTGCGCGGCGCTGAGGCGAGCCGGAACACCCTCATTTCACCCCTCCCAACCGGCTCCAGCCGATTCGGCCGAATTTTATACGAGAGCGGGCGATCCGCGATAGAGAAGGACGAGTATTAGGGATGAGGCGCGCAAAGCTGCCGCTGCCTTGACCAGGGCGCCGCCGCGGCTTAACTCCTGCTAGATGCACCAAAAGCTTCCTCCTCCGCTCCTCGTTTTCGATCTCGACGGCACTCTGGCCGACACGGCGGGCGACCTCATCAACACGCTCAACGTCATTTTAGCCCGCCAAGGGCTTGCCGGACTGCCAATGCCACAGTCGCGCCCGCTCGTCGGCGGCGGCGCACGCGCGCTCATCGAGCGGGGCCTTGCCGCGCACGGCAGGGTGGCGGCGCCCGGCGAGCTCGATCGGCTCCTGGCCGAGTTCATGGCCCATTACGAGGCGCACATCGCCGAGCAAACGGTCTTATTTCCAGGGGTGATCGAGGCCCTCGATCAGTTCGAAGCGTCAGGCTTTGGCTTCGCGGTCTGCACCAACAAGGCCGGGCGTGCGGCGAACCTGCTGTTGCAAGAGCTTGGCATTGCAGCCCGCTTCCGGGCGATTTGCGGGCGCGGCACTTTCCCGGTCAGCAAGCCCGACGGCGAGGCGCTGCTGCAAACGATCGCGCGGGCGGGAGGCGACCGGAGGAGGGCCGTCATGGTTGGCGACTCTAAGACCGACATCGACACGGCCCGCAACGCGGCCGTGCCGGTCGTCGCGGTCAACTTTGGTTACACGCGAGAGCCGGTGGAGACGTTCAAGCCAGACGCTGTCATAGGCCATTTCGGTGAGCTTTGGGGCGCCGTCGAAGCGATGGGCGCGGCGAAACTCGTCTATTCTCCTTGAACTTAAATTCGTCTGCTTCCATAAAGGCGAGAGTGGGCGCGTAGCTCAGCGGGAGAGCACTCCCTTCACACGGGAGGGGTCACAGGTTCAATCCCTGTCGCGCCCACCATTAAGTTATTGATTGCGCTGCCCATTGAAGACTGACGGTTGCGTGAACTGTGCAACTCGACGCGGAACGGCGCAAGAACCGGCGCTTTCGAGTCGTGGAAAATCCGTGGAATTTGTTCACAGCTTGGGTGACGCCCGGCATCAGCCGTCTCACTTCCGCCAAATGCCGAGCTCGTCCTTGAAGCCAATAATGACGGCGCTGACAATACCTGTGACGAAAATCCACACAATTGCCAAAGCGGCCTTCATGGCCATAGCCTCAAAACACCTCCGCCAGAAGTCGAGCTGCGCCATGTTCTTCTGCCATCTCTCCGTGTCTTTAATATTGATCCCCAAGCCCTGAAGCGTCTCGCTAATTACCCTGCTTGTCTCCGCCCGCACAATTGCGGGCGCAGATTCGATAAGGGCCTCTTTCACAAGGTCCTTTACTTCCTCGCGCGTCATGCGCTGCTCTCTGCCAGCGCTAGACGGCGGCATGTCGAGTTCCAGGACCGGTAACGGCATCGGCAACACCCATTTGAGGGATGGTCTCCGTCAAATTTAATAACAATAATCTTCCAGCCATGATGCGCCCCTCGCGCGCGTGATGGTTAGGGCCGTCCGGGCGTGTTGCAGACGCCGGGCGGCCCGCTTGAAATGCCTAGCGCAGCAAAAACCCCAGCACCATGGCCGCAAGAGGCGCGGCCACGGCGCGACGAGCGAAGGCGGCGAGGAAAAGATTAGCCTTCACTTGAAAAGCCCCCGGAACCAGGGCTCCTTAACCGCCGCCGCGCCGAGTCCAATGGCGGCGAGGATGGCGCCAGCGGCGGCAGAATTGAACCCATCCGAGGCATGAATCCCGGCCGTAGCCTCAATGAAGAGGAGAATGCCGGTCCAGGTCGAGGCCTCTTTAGCGCGCTCGATCAGGTAGTTTTTAAGCATGGGGTTCTCCAATCGCGGCGGCCGACTCAAGAAGGCTTTTCGAGAAGGCGACCTCATCTTCAACCTGTTTCTTTAGGGCGGCGATCTTGTCGTCGAGGGCGGCGCGCGCGGCCAGGAGCTGCTTCAGCTGATCTAGCAGCGCCGGGGACGCTTGCTCCGCATCTGGCTTGGAGCGCATCAACCACAGGCAAAGGGCGAGGAAGATCGCCGCGGCCGATGCCAGCGCCGCGACCCAAAGGCCGGGGCCGTGCAGCCATTCCAGCGCCGCGCCGCCACCTGCCGCCGTGCCAGCCCCGGCGCCCGTCAGAATGGGGCCAGCGGGCACATTCGGAGGATTGGCGGCGGCGGGCTCGGACCCAAGCCCGGCATAGATTTGCTTCGCATATTTAATGCGCCGCCTCTCATTCGCCGCGCTTTTGGCCGGGCGCTCATATTCCCAGCAGACCTTTGACGCGAGCGGCGCGACCCCGGCCGTTCCTGAGACGAGCTCTTGATAGAGAGCCTTGTAGTCGCTTTGCAGCTCGGCAACGGCGAACTTGCATTGTCCCTCGATCGTGCGCCAGTCGAGCCAGTTGCGGGCGCACCAAGCGACAAGATTAGAACGCCGCTTGACCCCAGCGTCACGCCATTGGAACAGGCCGATCGAGGCCTCGCGCGGATTGCTCGCGGCAAGCGGATTCCAGCCGGACTCTTGGCCGGCATTGCCGGCCATCGCCGCCGCGCCCTCTTTGGACAGGCCGCAGATGAGGAACCATTCGGCGACTTGGCGCGCAGCCGGATAGGCCGCGATCCGCGCCCGGGCGGCCGCGTCCTGCGCGCTCACTTCGGGACCAGCGCGGTCAGCGCCCGGATCACCGGAGCGAGAGTCTGGTAGATTGTAATCGCCTCCTCCGTGCCGGCCTCGATCTGGACCAGCACGGCCGGCAACTTTTTTAAAAAGTCGTCCACTTTTGAAAGATCGGGCGCGAGGCCCTTCAGCTCTTCATTATGGGCCGCAAGTTGCTGCAGCTTGGCGAGCACGCCATCGAGGGATGGAATGGCCAGTGTAGTTCCGCTTTGATCGCTCATCAGATTATCCTTTCTTTTGGTGAGATTAGACCGCTGGTCAATTCTTATGCGCCCCAGTACGGCGCCAAGAAATACTCTGGCCAGCCCGCGACATTGGTGATCGCATACCAGCCTTCGGCATGATCATGGGCAACCATCGTTCAGCTCCATTGCCTATTGCGCAGGAAACCTCTTGCCATGCGCCGTTATTTACTTTATGTGAATAGATGTTCTCGCCGTCGCAAGCAGAACAAACAGCTATTCACAAGTAAAGGAACAGTACATGAGCAAGAAAGAAAAAGCTTTACCGGCAGTCACCGAGGCCGCCCGGCACGCCGGGCAAAAGCTCGGCCTGTGGGGCGCGGTCGAGGCCGCGGCCAAGAAGGCTGTCGAGGCCGCAGAGAAGGCCGAGGCGCACGTTCATTTCGCGAATCCAAGCCGCCGCAGCGCATCCCATGCCGTCAAAATGAGCCAGCCGGCGAGGATCACCGGCCAGGAGAGCCTCACCTTCGGCCCTCGCTGCGGCGCCAGTTGAGCGCCGCCTCGATCTCCTCCTCGCGCATCTTGCAAGCGGCGAGAAAAGCGGCGAGGCCGGTGAGTTGCAGCTTAACTTGCTCCTTGGCGCCCGGCGGGCCGCCCATCAAAACAAAGCGCTCAACAGCAATGAGATCGCACTGCAATTTGCCGATGTTGAAGGCCATGGATCAATCCGCCATGTTCGAATCTTCGCGCCGCGAGCGCAGATAGCGGTCAATATCGTGCCTGAGCCCCGGCTTATTGCCTGAGAGTTCGACGAGCCCATAGGTGTTGCGCTTCAAATCCGTGTGCGGATCGAAGCCGTGCTTGAGCAAAATTCCCCAGCGGTCGATATAGGCGCGCGCGCCCTTGGGCCCATGGAAATGGTGCTCGATTGTGCCCGGCAGATAAGAGATGTTTTTCAGGATCTGGCGCGAGGCGCGGTCCTGCCATTGATAAAGCAGACCCTTATAGCCGGGGCCGATATTGCCCGGGATCGAATCCTGCACGCGGCCGATGAGCGCCATCGCCATATGATGATCGGCCGCGCCGAGCGCCGCAGTTTCGATGAATCCGCCAACCCATTCAAGAGCCTGGCGCGTCCAGGCCCAGGCGTAGCCTGGATGGCCGAAGCGGGTATAGGACTTGTTGCACTTTGGGCCCTGAAGGATTGGCTTGTTATTGGCAACAAGGCTGCAAAAGGACACGTGGTGCTCCAAATGCTCGCCGTTCGGGCCCAAGTCGTAGCAATCGGACCAGGGCTGGATCACATGATAGTGCTGCAGTAGATGGACGGTCTCGGAGGCCCAGTCCTTGCGGCGGAACTCGATATCGGCATCGATCGTCGCGATGTATTTTGCCTCCGGCGGCAGCCGCGAAATGCCGATGTTGAGGGCCGATTCCTTATGCCATGCGATGGCATGCCCGTTAGCGCGGATCTTGACGTGCCGGACGCGCGGATTGGTGAGCTCAGGCGGCCGCTCGCCGAAGGAAACCTCGACAGTGGTGAGATCGACACCGCTGTCGAGCATATGCTCCTCGAAGCGCTTATAGAGATCGATCCGGCTCTGCCAGCGGACGGGGTTCGAGACGACGGTCACGACATAAAGTTTCGAGGGATCCATAAGACACTCATTTCAAGCGTTGAATTTTGACGCGGGCCACGCCGCGCATCCTGAGCGCGCGGGCAGCGCCTTGCGAAAGATCGAGACAACGGCCCGTCCAGGCCGCCGGGCCGCGATCGTTGATGCGCACGCCCACGCTGCGGCTATGAAGGCTCACCCGCAGCCGCGCGCCAAATGGCAGGCTTCTATGGGCCGCAGTTAGCCCGGGCGGGTGGAACCGCTCGCCGGAGGCCGTCACGCGGCCCGATTCGCGGCCATACCAGGAAGCCACGCACACTTCCGCCCGGACCGGCGCAATGGCGCAGAGCCAAGCGGTCATCAGAAGTACTCGCAATTACTGCAGGGCGCCGATGCTCGGGCTGGCGCCGCGCGCAACGCCCGCGGCGTCCGCCGCCGGGACGCCATAGGCGGTGGTGCCGGCGTTCTTGGCCGGGCTGCCGGGGCCGGGATAGAGATAGCCGATCCCTCCCTGCACGAGCTTCGGATTGACGCCGATCAAATTGCCGGCGCCCGCGGCAGGATCGGCGCCGCCAGAGGTCACGCGTGTGAGCTGGGTTTTTTGCGCCGTGGCGCCGTCATAAGTCGCGCCCCAGACGATGTTATAGGCCCAGACATTGCCGGTCTCGCCTTGGCCCTGCGGGTCATCGTCCAGCCCCCAATCGTTTGTTTGAGGCCCGTCCTGCATCACCACGATATTGTTGGCGACGGTGCAATTATTCGCCTGCACCAATTCGAGCTCGCCATGGGCGAGCGCGGTGAGCGTCGTATCGAGGCCGGTTTTGTAGCAGGTGTTGAAGCGGAGCGTCACATTGCGGCTCTTATAGGCGTACATGCACACGCCGCCATTGTGAAAAACCACATTGTTCTCGATGATCGTCTGCGCGGTGTAAACCCCGAGCGAATCAAAGGTATCGGCCGCAAAGCCGGTGCCCTCCGTGTGATTCCCGGACTGGCGGTTCAGGCTCTGATAGACCACATTGCCGGATACATTGTTGTGGACCGCCGTGGTGCCGTCGGAATTGACCGGCGCGAAGATCGTCATGCAGGAGGTCTGCGGCGTGCGGTAGCCCGCGCAATCGTGGACGAGATTGCCGCGGAAATCGAGATAGTCGACATAGCTCGACCCGGCGATTCCCTGGCCGCCGACGTCGTGCACATGCATGTTGAGGAATTTAACGTGATGCGTGTAGTCGGTGCTGGTGCCAAAGGCGAACGCGGCGGCGCCTGTGATCGAGGCGGCATTGCTCGCATAGACATCAAAGCCGTCGAAGATCACATAGCGCGTGCCCTGGCCCGCGGTGATGATGTGATTGCCGAATTGCCCGGCGGGGATGGTTATCTTGGCCGCTTTAGGAACGGAGGAGCGGAACACCAGATAGCCCGTTGGGGTATCGGCGGAGCCCCCTTGGTCCTGCATATAGATGTAACTGTTGTTATAAACCCCCGGAGCGACATTGACGCACACGCCGCCATTGCCGTATCCGGTCATGACATTCTTGGCCTTGGTGATAGTCGCCCAAGCATGGGCCGAATCAGGCCCCGTTCCGTCGTTCGTATCTGATCCATTAACCGCATCGACATAGCGATTGACAGTGCAGGTATAGACCCCTGTTACGCGGGCGGGGACAACGGGAGCGTCGGCGAAAACCGGAGAGGAGAAAGAGAAAATCGCAAGGGCCGCAAAAAAGACTTTGCGCATTAACCAATCTCCTCGACGAGTAATTGGGTCATCGTAACAATGTTGCTCGCTGATGCCACGCTGAATTGTGCTGTGAGCGAGATATTGGCTGGGCTTTGAGTTCCCAGAAGCATCTGACCAGATGTGCCAGTCCCAGGATTGATTAGGTCGAACATCAAAGGAGTCCCCTGGTTTCCAGAGACTCCCTGGTTCAACCATCCTTCGGCCTGGAAGGAAACCGCCCCGTTTGCGAATGCAATAGTGTCGCCATTGCCGACACCGGCGCCCGTCACGTTTTGAGATAAAGTTACTGTGCTAGTTCCTTTTGCAGTGACAGTCGCGCCACCCGGAATCACACCAGCAGCCGCAGTTAGATCCTTGGCAAACATTCCAACTGCAACGAAACCTGGAACCGCCGCGAAATTAAGGACATTGCCGGACGGTGTTGCAGCGTTCGTATTGACCGTTCCGCCTGCGGGTCCGGTCTTCGTGATCTGCATATATCCTTTGATTGCCCAGCCTGCATTGACGACACTAGCGGGAAGTGCGAGTGCAGGAACAGTTGCATGGAGTAACGTTGTTCCGAGTTTGACCCGGAAGGTGAGGGTTCCGGGGGAAGAAGCGGCCGTGGAATAATATCCATAAGCCTCGATTTTAAAGCTTCTTCCTACATTAGGCCCTTGGTCTGTATTCGTCCAAATCACTGGCGCGACGGACGAAAATGCAGTCTCCGCGGCCGTGTTGGTGATCTGATTCCCGGCGGGTACTGTGCTATCGGCCAGCCAGAGCATGTGCATGATGATATTCCTAAACGATCTTGGCGAGATTGGCGGGCGTGTTGAGATAATTTGCGATTGTCATATGCCCGAGCGCCGAAGGATGCGTGCCGTCGCGGCCCGTGTAGGCGTCGAGGATCACATAAGTGTCGCCAACTGCGGGCGCGCCCGCGAGCGCATCGACAAAGGTCACGGCGCCGCCCGAGGTGTGATAGTTGATATTGGCGACGGCGTTGTTCTGGGCCCCGGAGGTGAAGCGCACCGTGTGGCCGCGGTAGGTGTCGGTGCCGGTGATCGAGGTATCGGTGAAGCCGCCAACCGAGGGCGCGGAGGTGATCGCCCCGGTGAAATTGGGTCCCGGCAAAGCGGCCGGCCAATAGCCGCCGTTGAGCGTCAAGACGCCGGAGGAATTGACCTCGACGGCGGCGGCCGCGTCGAAAATATCGGCTGCCGAAGAGCCGCCCGCCTGCGCGATGAAGCCAGAGGCCGATCCGTCCCGGAGCCATGCATTGTAATTCTGCCGCACCGTCTCATAGCCAGAATTCTGGAAGCTCTGGCCTGAGATGGTCTGCCAGCCGTCCGAGGTATTGGTGCGGGGAAGCAGCGTGCAGGCGATGAATTTTTTGCCGCGAGCGATGAACCAATTGGCGATCTTCAAGAGATTGGCCTGCATCGCCGCAAGCGAGGTGCCGCTATAGACGTCGTTGGTGCCGAACTCGAAGATGATGGTCGAGGCCATCTCGGCGATCCGCATCGACTTCCAGGAGTTGAGGCGAGTGGCGAATTGCGAGGCGAGAATGCCGCCCTGCGCGCATTGCACGAAGGGGAAATTGGCGATGGTGTTTTGCTCGATCGCGGAATTGAGCGTCTGCACCGTATAATTGCGCATCAGCCGGTAGAGATAGCCGCCGCGGTAGGCCTCGATCCCGCCGTCGTTGAGGCCAACGCAGATCGAATCGCCGATGAGCGCGACCGTCTTTTGCGGCGAGGCAGAGAAGCCAAGCACGGCGACGGGGCCGCCCGAGAAGTTCCACTGATCGGCCGTCTGGGTGATCGAGGCGGGGCTATCGACGAGGTTTCCCGCAACCCAGCCCTCGCCATTGTTGAGGCCTCCCGCGCCCGTTCCGCCGGCGACGCCGGTATGGACATTGACCGGGCAGTTCGGCCCCGGCGTAAACCTGGCATGATTGACAAAGAAGACCTCGTTTTGCGCCACCTCGAAGGGAATGGGATCGGAATAAAGCGGGCCGTTATGCGGGATCTCGCCAAAGCGGCTGCCGCCGAAGGTGACTGGCACTTGATCGCCGCTCGCGTCGGTGTAGCCGGAGGCGCCCATCTTCTGGATCGCAGCGTAGATGCGGACGCGGTTGCGCCCCGCCGCGCCTAAAATGCCACTCGCCGGGTCGCCCCAATTGCCGAAGACGAGCACGATATGATGCGAGGCAAACATCGCCCGGATACGCCAGCGCACCGTATAGGGGGGCGCGCCGGGCTTAAAGGAGGAAAGCGTGATCGGCGAGGCATGATCCTGGCAGGAGGGCTTATCACCCAAGATCTGCCAGCCGCCATTGGCGAGCACAGCCGCGAGCCCCGAGATGTTGCTCATCGACGGGCCGGAAAGCGGGCCATAGGTAAGGCTTGCCGGGCCCGCGACCGAGGAGGCCCAGACATTCGCCGAGGCCTTGATCTCCTTCGGCTCGCCCGGCAGCAGCACAAAGCCGGCGCTCCCGGCGGACGGCTGAGCGTCCGAGACAGAAATCAAGACCGGCGCATTGAGGGCGGCGACAAGCAGCGGCCCGGTCCCGAGCGCGGTATAGGCCGATGGCGTGACGGTAATTGTGGTTTGGCTCGCCACTTGGCTCTCCAATAAAAAAGCCGCCCAAGGGCGGCTTGCATGCCTTAACCGGGATCGTTTTGCTCAAAAACTCGCGCTTGGCGCATAGACGAGGCTGGCCGAGGGCGCCTGCGTCGAGGCCCAGATATTAGCCTGCACCTTGATCTCCTTGAGGCCGCCGGGGAGGATCACGAGGCCGGAGCTCCCGGCAGATGGCTGGCTATCGGAGATCGCGATGAGAATGGGCGCGTTGAGCGCCTCGACGAGGAGCGGCCCTTGCCCAAGCGAGCTAAAGGCGGCGGGCGTCACGGTGATCGATTGCGTGCTGGCCATGGATGGCTCCGGAATCAGGACGGCGTCTGGCCTGCGAGGATCCGCGCCTCTCGGGCGGCGGTGATGAGGCCCAATGAGACGGCATAATCGAGCCCGGCTTTGACGCGCGGATCGTCGAGCGTGATATCGCCGGTGCCCGCTGCCTCGAGGATGAAGAGCTTCATTTGAGGATCGGCCGATCCGATGAGCGCCGTCTGCTCGGCCTGCGTGAAGAGCGCGAGAAACTGCAGAAACGTGAGCCGGACCGGCGGCGGAATGACTGCCGGGGCCGGATTGGGCGTATTGCCGGCGGCGAGCCAGGCCTGATAGGACCGCCAGTCGGCATTGGCCGGGTCGGCCGGGATGAAGGCGCCATCTGTGTCGCGGAGGACGCCATTCTCATGCGTGAGCGTATAGGTCACGTCAAAGCTCCGCGTCGGCGATTATGCCGCTGGTGGTGCGCCAAAAGATCACGCCGGACCCGGTCGAGGTGATCTGCACGGCGACTTGATCTTGGGTGATGTTATAAACCGTCACAGTCCCCCCTGTCGCCGATACCGAAACGAGAGTGACCGTTGGCATTGCGCGCTTATGGGCGGCAAAGGAAAAATAGGTCGGGAATCCCCATCCGGATGCAGGCGCATAAGAGGCCCCCGCCGCGGCCGGAATGCTCTCGTAGTAGCGCCTGCAGTCAAAGAGCACCTTTCCGGGTGCAGGGCGCTCGGGCACGATTTGCGCCGCGCTATATGTGCCGGATACGAGCTCGACATCGGTGATATCGATATAGTCGGCCGCCCCCGCCGTCCCGGACCAGGCCCAGGAGAGAGAAATGCCAATCTGCACCGCCCCCACGGGGATCGTGCAATTGACCGTGTAGAAGGCGAATGAGGCGGTGAGCGAGGCCGAGGTGCTGCCGCATGTGGCCTGCCCCGGCCAGCTCCCCGCAAAGAACGAGGCCGAGCTTTGGTCGGCACCGATGCCCGTCACAATGGCCGCGACGGGATTGCCCCCAGACCAATTCGCCCCGGCGCGGGCGCGAAACGAAAATGTTACAGCCTTGCCTTGCAGGTCAATATTCGGCGCGCTCTCGAGGACCTGGGCGAGCGTTACGGTGTTGGTGTTCATCGACGAGGCGGCGCGCTGGATTCGACCAGCATAGGCGATGCCGCCAGCCATGATCGCGGTGCGCGCCGCCGTGAGGCCGGACCCGCTCGCGCTCTCCACGATCGCCCACCGGTCTTGGCAATAATGCGCCGTCCCCGAGGCGACGCCGATTGTGCAGGCCGCGCCATTGTTGCGCTGGTCGATGGCAAATCCGCTGTTCAAGAGCCGGTTGCGCGGCGCCCAAGAGATTTGTGTCGGATCGTAGGCGAGGGCGGAGCCGCCTGCGAGGCCGAACCCCGGCGTCACCAGGCTCGTGCAGGCGGCCGTTTGCATCTGCCCGGCGATGAGCCCGGTCACGCAATAGCCAGCAGCGGGCGTCATTTCTTGAACGCGCGTATCCCATGTGGCCGCGGCCGCCGGGGCGGCCAGGAGCAGAGAGAGGAGAAATCTGAGGCGCTTCATGGGCTCAACGGTTGGTGATGGCATAGGATTGAAGACTGGTGAGCTGCGTGCTCGTGAACGAGCCGAGCGCCGCAGCGAGCGCAGCCTGAATGAAGGTCCAGACCGCGCCGCCGATTGGCCAAAAGGCATCATCGAAGGCGATCACATTGGCGTCGCCTTCATCGGCGCCAAGAGCGTTCTCGACGATTTTGAGCCAATTGTTGGCGCCAGGCCAGGCGACGCCGCCGGTGCCGCCATTCGCCCGCAGCGCCCGGCGCCCCTGGCCGCGCGTGACGGGCAAATTGGCCATGGGGATAAAGCTGTTCGGATCATACGCGCTTGGCGGCGCCGAGACCAAGGCCACCCAATCGGCGCTGCTCCCGGGCGTCCCGGACGTTTGATTGAGCGCAAGCCACAGCGAATTGCCGTAGCTCGCAACCGAGCCCTTGACGTAATTGCCCGGCACCCAAGCGCCGCCCGGCACGGGATGCAGGCCCCAGGCATCGGTGTTGTTGGGATCATTGATGTCGATGACGATTTGCGTCGGCATGAGCGATTGCCTTGCCTTTAGACGTAGCGGCCGCCGTTGCTGCCGAGGGAGCCAGCGATTGTGCCGGGATAATAATTCGGGCCCCCGCCATTGGTGTTGATCACGCCGTTTGCATCCGCATAGTATTTTTGCCCGGTGACATTCGAAGGGTTGGTGATGCCGGTGAAGAGAAGGCCCGTGATCCCGCATGCGGCCGCATAAACGAAAATCGGGATCGAGACCGGATTGAGGACCGTCAAACTCGGATAGACCGACCCGGAGGTAATAAACCCTCCGTCGACCGAATAGGCGAAGCATCCGGGGGAATTGCCCATGGACCCCGATACGGGAACGGCGCCGCCGCTGATCGTGAACGGCGCCGCCGCGAGGCTAATCACGGCCTGCTGGGCATAGAGATGTGCGCCCTGGCAGGCCCCGAAATCGATGTTGCTGAGGCTGATCTGCGTGCCATTGGCCGCAAAGACGCCCGCGCCGATATCGTTTGGGCCAACTGGCGTGCCGGTCACCTGCAGCGAGAACCCGCTAAAGCTATATTGGCCGCCAGCCGCGGTGCCGTAAATTGCCGATTTGTTTGCGCCGCGAAGAATACAGTTTGGCGGAACCCCCATATTGCCGATACAGTTAATTTTGCCGACCCCGCCCGCCGGCTTGAGGGTGACGCCGCCGTAGACCCCGTCCGAGCAATAGATGGTAATTCCATAACCATTGAGGTTATAGCGCGAGATCACATCGATGGCGTGCTGGACGGTTTGCCAGGCCTGTCCCGCCGATGTCCCCGTGTTGCTATCGCTCCCCGTGGTAGAGTTGACATAAAAAACAGCGTTCGACGAAAAAACGAGCGGCTGGCGGTAGGGGTTAAGCAGACGGATCGCTGTGCCATCATATTGCATAAGCGCGATGGAATTAAGGGTGATATCGCCAGGCAGAAGCGGCGAGCCGTCCATGGCGACGATATTTTTCGTGACCTGCACGCCGCCCGCAAGATTGAGCGTGATCGCGGACGGCCCGGTGCAGGTGTTGGCGGGCAAGACGCCGATTGCAAAACCTTTGTTGACCGCCGCGGCGGCGGGCGAGGGCGTCACGACAAGCGCATTCACCGCCCCGGAATCTTCACCGTAGTGAAGAAGCGCGGCGTCCGGCGGCCCGCTCGACGACGGGATGAGCGCCATGATCGCTTGCCAGAGCTGGGTCAGATCCGCATCGCTCGGGGTCAGCCCGGCATGGGTAATGACGCTTAAAATCTCCGCCTGGACATTATTAAAGAATTTGGCGGGCGGGATCGATCCGTCGACGCCCATCGCCGCGTTGAGATCGACATAGGGCGCAACCGGATTCGAGGGCTGGTCGTAGGGCTGGATATATTTCATGGGCTAGCTCAAATCCTCATCCCATTCGATCTCGATATCGAGCGTGGTATTTGGGTCGGGCAGCGCCGCGCCCGCGCCGTTGACGCAAAAGAACTGCGAGCTGCCGCGCAGCACATAGGCCTTGCCGTCGAGCCGCGGCTCGAAGACGAGCCGGTCGTTTTGCCGCGTCAGCAAAGCAAAAAACATCCGCCGCATCCCGGCGGTGCCAACGAGCGTGCCGAGCGCGGACGGGTTGGCCGTATAGGCCGTAGCGAGCGCCGATGCCGCCGCATCATTGGGGTCGCATGGGAGCGCTGCGCGCGCCGAGGTGGTGCCGCCGGTGTTCGCCGAGGAGCGCTTCAAAAAGCTCCAAAGGAACTGTCCGGGCGTCACCGCTGCAAAGCCAGAGAGCACGATGCGCCTAATCCGCACGGTTTTCGAGGCCGAGCCCTGCAGCACGAAAACATCGGTCGGATTGGCGGCGAGCAAAAAGGAATGGCCAGCGCGGTAGGAAGCCCTTGCGCCGCCATCGAGCGCGACGAGCTGCGCGCCGGGCGCGGTCACAAAGCCTTTGACGCCCGTGTTGGGATCCGTGACGCAGGTCGAGCCGACGATCTTGCCGCCGTCGAGCGGATTGGTGGTCGTCGAGATGTCGGCCGGAAGGCCCGTCCGGGCATCCAAGATTGCGGTCATGTCTTACCCTACGAGGAGGAGAAACCAATCGGCCGAGCGGCCGCCCGCAAGAAGCGGCGTGGTGTAATGGAAGCGGACCTGCGTATGCGCGGGCTTCCATTGATTGAGGAGGCATTCAAGATCGAGATGGCGGCCGAAGCTTCCTAAAGGATCGCGCCCGCACATGCCCTTGCCGCAGTGAAAATAATTGATGCTTGGCGTCCGGATGAAGACTTGCCAGAAGACCTCGTTGTTCGGCCCGCCCGCCTGATGCCAGCCGCAGCGCGCCTGGCCGCAGCGGAAGGGCCGGTATTCCGCGATCGTGATCTGATAGCCGAGCGTCGCGGCGAGGCAGATGAAATAGTTCGCCGATTGGCCGCCCCAGGCAACAATTTCCGCTTGCGCAATCTTTTGCCGCAAGATGAGCTTGCGTTGCGCCACAGTGAGATTGGCAAAGGCCGTGCAGGCGTCTGGCAGTCCGAATTCGGCTTCCCAATCTTCGAGCGCATCGTTAGCAGGATCCTCGGGGCCTGAGAGCGTGCAGGCCGTCGAGGCGAAGGCGAGCTTCCAGAGCTTGGCGTAGAGATCGGCCACCGGATCAGCGGCCGCGCGCCAAAAGCGGTGCTGAAAGCTGTTGTGGTCCGCGTCTTGGACATCGTCGGTGCGCCAGGCGGCGCCGCGCGGCGTCTGCGCCAGGATCGACGGCAGCAGCTGCTCGCCAGAGGGAGCGGTCAGGGCATCCGAAAATTGCGGCGGTGTGCCCGGCGGCGGCGGGCAAGCGGTCACTGCGCCCTCGCAAAGAGGCGCCGCAGGCCATAGCGGTAGAGCGCCGTGACCGCGAGAATCTCAAGGTTCCAGGCAAGCGCGTGGCTTACAGGCACTTCGTTCCACCAAAGGATCGCCTGCGCAAGAATGATGCTCCCAGCCGTTCCTGCGGCCGTCTCGATGGCAGACATCAGCCGCGATTGCATGCCTTAAGCCCCGAAGATCACTTGGCCCAAGACCGGCAGCTGGCCTGGATTGAAAAAAACATCATCCGTTGGCGCGGCAAGCCGGTGGCGGGCATAGCCGTCAGATCTCGCAATCGCCTCGTCGATCCAGGCAACAGGCAGGGTGAACTGATTATCGGCGGTGACGACCGGGACGCGCTCGAAGAACATGGCGGCGAGATTGGCTTCGATTGAGGCGCGCAGCTGCGGGCTATCGATCTTAAGAGCCGCAATCTGAATATCGACAGGAACCGGCTGCGGGGCCACGATATAGACCCGCGCCGTCACCGGCCTTTGCTGGTCGATTGCCTGCGCCACAGCGAGAAGATCAAGCGAGGTCGGAATGCCGTTGACGCGGGTGTTATCGAAGAGCGGAAAGACGGTGAGCGGCGAGGCCACTTGGTTTGGGTCGGACGCATGGAAGGGCGAGACAAAGCAGCGGGTGACGCCTGGAACTGAGAGCGCCCATTCGACATAATCCGATTTCGCGCCGCCATGCGGCGGGAATTGCTTGCGCAGCAACACCCGGGTGCGGAGCTCATCATAGGATTCGGCATCCGCGCCGCCGCCAAGGCCCTGGGCACCAACGATCGCTTGGCTGGGAAGCGTGGGATAGGACGGATCCGCGGCAAACGAAAGCGGCGTGTTCGGGAGCGTGTTGGTAAAGGCGCCGGAGACATTCGCGCGCACCATGACGGTGCAATTGCCTTTCGAATCTGGGATAGCATCGGCGAGGAAGGAAAAGACCGTTCCGTCCGGACCGGTGACCGTGTAGCCCGCGGGGATGGTGACGAAAGGCCCGCTCCCCGTTTGCGTGAAGCTAATCTGGCCCTGCGCCGGGGCGGATGGCTTGCGGGTCAGCCCATACTCAAACGCGTGGCGGTATTCGAGATGGTAGCCGTCGGCCGTCGAGGCAAAGAGCTGGCGGTATAGATAAAGGACGCGTTCGTAAACGCTGCCGATGGTGAGCGTGAACGAGCGGCCGGCAATCGAAAGATTGTTGGGCTCGATCCAAGCGTCGGTGCCAGGCAGGAAGGCGCGCATCGAATTGCGCAGCCTGGTCCAGACATCAAGGAGCGAGGGGGTCGAGAAGGCCATTATTCTTCCAAAGAACCCAGAAATTCATGGCCGCCGCGAGCGCGCCATCTTGGCGGAAAAGAGAGACAGAAAGCTCCAAGCGCCCCGCATCGAGCACGGCATTGGCGGAAGCCTCAACCGATGCCGCGGCGCCCTGATCGACCAAGGTCTGCAGCGCCTCGCGGGCATAGATCGCGGCGAGATCGGCAATCTCTGCCGTCAGCTCGCGGCGGCGGAGCTGCCATAGGCGCGAGCCCAAGGGCGCAATCGAGGGATCGATGCCGTCGCCCGGCCAGCCGCGCGGATCGCCCGAGCCGTCGGGGATGAAATCATTCGGCCCGGCGCGGCGGTCGGACATCAAACAGAGGAGCACCGCTGTTTGCAGAGGTGCGCGCGCGCGAAGGCCGCCATTGTTTGAAGGCTCGTTTGGCGAGGCCGGGGCCCAATCGCCGATGAACCCATCCCAGACGGTATCCCAAAGCAGATTTGGCGCGAGGACCGTCTCGTCGATGATAGTGATGGCGACGGACATAAGTTCAATAAGCCCGTTTCAGATTCCGCCATACATCTCAATGGCTGCCATTTTCCGCGAGGCGCTGCCGGTCCTGTCAAGGAAGCGAGCAAGGCTCGCGCCGCCATCCGCGGTGCGAAGCATCCTTGACAGGCCGGAGCGCTCGCAAATTCTGCAGCCAGATGAACGGCTTGATGCGATTGGGCGCAGCATCAGAGCGCCGCGAAAACCTTCGACGAGGGGCCGTTCACGGTCTCGACCGCCGACGTGCCGGAGCCGTCGCTTGAGCCCAAATAGATATTACCGGAGGCCGTGACGTAGAGGTTGCCATCGGCGGAGAGCGTCACCTTGCCGCCAGACGTTTTGACCTCGATATCGCCCTTCGCTGTGACGGTAATCTTGCCCTCCTTGGTCTCGACCTTGGTGTCGCCCTTGGATGTGGTCAGCATCACTCCGTTCTTGCGGGCGAAATACAGCGAATTTTTCTCCGCATCGTAGAGCTTTGCCTCGCCTTCCTTTAAGCCCTTGGGGCGGTGATCGTCATGCTCGCCGCCGAGAAAAACCGAGCGCGAGCGCTCGCCGCCAAGCGCAACGACAACCCCCGTCGATCCCTTGGGCGGACGTGAGGACAGGCCGAACACTTGCGGCCGGTAAACCTCCGAATGCAGCTCGCCAGCAAAGGCATAATGCGAGACGGTCTGCTGCTTGCCGGAATCATCGACGTCCGTGATCTCGCCCAAGGCGACCTCGGGATAATAGCCGCGCATTATTCCTCGCCTGTATCCCACGCGTCATTCGATTGGCCCTTGGCATCCTTGCCGCCAAGCGCCTGCGGATCGACAAGGGTGAGCGTCGCGATGGTGCCCTGATCGTTGTTTTGCAAAAAGCGCACCTGCCGGATTGCCATCACTTGCGAGATCTTGAGCTTGCGGCTCTCGACAAAGACGAGCTTTTCCGGATCCCAGAGCTCGCCCGCTTCGTCGCGCCAGGAGGGCACGACAATCGTCGCCTGTGTCGACCAGCCGGCCGCGCGGGCGACCTGCCATTTGGCGCGGTTTTTTAGCCTGTCTTTATCGGTGTCGCCCTCGGCCAAAACCAAAAGGGGCCTATGGCGCTCGACCGTCTTGTCGCGCGAGACATATTCAAGACGGTGCGCATCCTCGCCGGATCCGAGCCTCTTTTGGCCTCGCGCATGGACCTTATCGTGGCGGTGCTTCTCGGAGAGCTGCGCCGAGGCCTGCTGGATATTGACGCCCTCGATCAAGGCACCCGCATGCATTTGAAATTGATCGGCCCGCGTCAGCTTCAAATTGCCGTCCGCCGTGCCAATCAAAAGTGCCCGGTCTTGGCGCGCCATCACTTCGAGCTCGTTGAAGACGGTCGCGCCAGGAGCCAGCCGCCAGACCGGGAATTTCGTCAGATCGGCAATCGCGCTTTGCAGCTCGACGTTGAAATCCTTGAGCAGCTCCTTGCCGATGTCGAGGATTGTCTTTTTTTTAAATTCTCCGGTCTTATGAATGGCCGAGGAGTCGATCACATCCTTGGTTTTCGAGCGGCCAGAGATGACTGCGCGGTGATAGCCGTCGCCGAACTCTGGAGAATAGGTGTCGATATATCCCTTGACGATCAGCGAGCCAGAGGCCTTGACCGCGACGTCCGTTCCCGGCCGTAGCGGCCAGGCCTCGGAAAAGAGCTGATCCGGCTCCGAGGCGATGATCGAGAAGGACCGCGCGGCCTGCTGCGCGCCAGCTTCCGCTGTTGCTTCGGTCCAAGTCGAGTATTGGTATCCCCCGGCCTCGACGGTGACGAGTTCGAATGCCATTAGCTTGATGCCGCCTCAAATTGGAGCGGCATGAACGCTGGCGTCGCGACCCGGTTGCGATCGACGAGCTCTTGGCTCCGGTTCGGATCCGCATAAAGACGCCACGCCAAGATATTCGCGGGCAGCGCGACATTGGTTTCAACCAAAACGACGGGCGCGAGATTGATGATCGCGCTTGAGATGTGCTCCGCCGCCTTGCCATACATCTCGTCAAAGGCATCCGTCGCATCCGGGCCGAGCGGCTGGTAGAGCGGCAGGATTTGCCCGGTGAGCGCGGCGATCATCGTGCGGGCGGCAACCGCCTCTTGCCGGTTCGTATAGGGGGCCGTGGCGAGGAGGCGCGCGGCCTCAGCAGCAAAGACCGTGGCGCTCGCGAGCGGCACAATCGAGACCAGCGGCGAGGTGCCCCAATGGGAAAGGCTTGCCGAATAGGCGGCGAGCGAGTCCGTCATCGCGGTTGCGAGCACAGAGGCCGGAGCGCCGCCCGCCTGCTCAGCCACGATAGTGTCGAGCTGGGCAAAAAGCCCGGTTGCGATGGCCCCCAGATTGACGGCGGGGCCGCCAGAGAGCGAGGCGACAGCGTCCGCGATGGCAAGCTGCGCCGCGCTCGAAACAGCATCCGGCAAGGGCACGGACTGGCGCACGATCTCGATCTGAGCGCCGAGGCTTGCCACCTGCGCCGCCATATCGGAGCGCAGAAAGCTTGTCTGCTGCGCGCCGGTGAGCGCCTGGCCAATCGCCCCGCCGAAGATCGGGGCGAGCCCCGCGCCCATGAGCGCGAGCTGCGCCGCGCCAAGGCCAAGAGCAACTGGCGCTCCGGCCTTCCCCTCCTCGAGGAAGGAGATCGAAAAGCCGACGTAGTTGAGAGCCTCCTTTTCCCAGCGGGGCGCCCATTTGATCGCCCGGCAGAGGCGCGCGCCGAACATCGGCAGGATCAAGAGGCCAGGCCCGGAAAGCTCAAGCCGGGCACGGAGCGCGGCGGAATCGCTATCCGCCGTCTCGCTTAAGAAATAGGCGGTGACCTCAAGGGAGGGCGCGCAGCGGCCGAGATCCTCCAAATCCCACTTGTCGGAGCCAGGATATTCGTGCTTGACGATGCGCCGGCTGCCTGGCAGCTCGCCGGTGTTAACATAAAAGCCAAGGCCATCGAAGCTTGCCTTGCGCCAGCGCCAATCCCTCATGCTGGGCGTACTCCTTTGCCGGGCGGCCGCCAGAGGGGTTTTCGCCAAAATTGGCGAAAACTACAAAATCTTGATTTTCCAAGAAGTTATAGGCGGCGATCCGCAGACTTTCTGCAAATTGGCCCAGCCGACACATCTGCCATCAGGACCGCGATAGCCAGGGCCGCCATTGCATCCGCAGCCGGAGCAAGCGCTCGCAGTCGCCGCGCCATACCCAACGCAAATTGACAAAATTGCGAGGATCGCAAGAGAATACAGTTTCGTCCGCATTGAACTAGGAGCTTGAGCCAAATGAAATTTTTCACTGCCGCAGTTTTATTTTGCAGTGCCATCGCCTCGCCGTCCAGTGCGTTAGACCGGACAATGGGCTGGTATGCCACGCAAGACGACAATATTAAAACTGCTTACGCTGGAGCAGCCATAGCCATGGTTCACGCACAGTCGCCAGAGACAAGAGCAATTTCCGATATTGACCTAAAAGAATGCCTCGACGAGACGGCAAAGGGGAAAGAAACCTGGAACCTTTCTGTATCCACTGCCGCGGCTTTATGCATTAAAATCATGGTGGACTCGGCAAGGCACTAAGGCTCATTCTTCTCCGGCGGCGGAGCCTCCGCGCTCGCCGTTGAGGACTGCGTTGCTGGTTTCGTGGCCAATACTGGCGCCGCGGCCGGAGCGCGGCCTGGCGCAGGCTCGATATGCCAATTCTCCCAAGACATCGGAAAGCGGAGCCCGAATTCGCGCGCATGCTGATGCGCCCAGCGGAGATCGCCGCGCAGATCGGCGGCGATCCCCGCCGTATGATGCGAGTGGCGCGCGACCCGATGGCCGGAACGGTCCGAGGCCGCAAAGAGCCTATTCTGATGCTCCTGCGAGCGGTAGCCGCTGAAAACGGACAGCGGATGGCCGGAAGCCTTGGCGGCTTCCATCATGGCCGCCAGACGGTTACGGAACTCAGGCTGCATGTGCCCGAGCGCGTAACCGCGCCCGGCAGCCGCCGCCGAGCCGGTCAAAGGGATCGCTCCTATGTCTTTCGTCCGCGCTTGCGGCGTGGTCTCTGAGCTAGACCCTGGCGTGCTCTCCGCCTTCGGGGAGGAAGGCGTTAAATGCCCATGCCGGCGATGGCCGGGCGTTTGCGGCGCGCGCGGCGCCGCCGGAGTCTCGCCATGGGGCAATGGATGGCGCAGCACGCCCCCAGCCTCACCCCCGAGGTGCTGGAAGCCCCCTAAAGGGGCGCTCGCCGGGGACGGCACTTCGAGAGAGGCAGTCACAGTCCCGCCGGGAGACGATGGCCTGCCCTTCGAAGCAATCGGATAGCGCGCCTCGATCGTAACGATCATGGTGCCCCCGGAGCCATCGTCACTCCAACATCATTGGTGGTCGTTTTCTGCACCTCGCGCGCGATCAATCCTGGATCGAGCTCGACGCGCATATGCACATCGAGATTGGCCTGGCCCGTGAGCTGTGTCTCGACGCGCTGCGGGAGCGCGCGGTTCCAGGGTGAAGCCCATGGCGCGCGCGGATCGGCGCCAAGCAATTGTTGCCGGTCTTTCTCCTCGGTTTTTTCCCCCGCTGGGGTAGCGTACGTTGTTCCGAGCCCGAAGGCGGCGGCCGGCGCGCCGACACCAAGGGCAAATGACGGCGCGGCGCTCACTACCGAGCTAATCAGACCGCCTCCAGCCGCTCCGCCCGCAACCGCCGCGCCTGCCGGTGCCGCGGTGAGATACTTGACCAAGTTGATGCCGGCCAAAGCCGTTTTGAGCGCCGCCGCCGCCCCGGCGAGCCCAACCAGCGCGCTTGCGGAGAGCTTGGCCGTGTCGCCCATTCCGCTCAGCGCATTTACAAAGTCAGTCGCCTTATTGATGGATGGGATCAGCCAGACCTCATTGGCGCGCTCGAAGCTCAGGCCCAAATTGGTCAGCGCTCCTTGCAGCCTCGCCGAGGCTCCGGCGATGCCAGCCATGCGCTCGGATGCGATCTGCGCCGGAAATGTGTCAGGTACCTCATTGATGGCTTTAACATATTTCAAATACTCGCCAAGGCCATATTGGGCCGCACTTTCGAACCGCCCGCCTTGCTGCTTCGTAAAAAGCGCATTGGCTTGCGCGGCTGACGGCCCGGCCGCAATGATGTCGCGCAGCAATCTGTCGGTGTCGACCTTCGCGATTGCAGCTTTCCAAAAGGCTCCTGCAGCTTTGCTCAGGACGCGGGCGTCTTGCGGTCTTAATTCTGAGCCTCCAAGGGCCTCTGTAACCCCCTTCGTGAATTCTTCCTGAGACGCAACAACGTCCGGATTATCAAGAATCGCGCGGATGCGCTCCATTTGCGCGGAGCCGATTTCCTTTCCGAGCTGACGTTTCAGGGCAAAATTCAAATTTTCTGCCGTTAGGCCGCCGCCCTCTTTCACATAGCTCGCGTAATTGATACCCAGCGCATTCATCGCCATCAGCGCGTTTTTTGTCGGAGAGAGCAACGAGCCAGAAATCGACCTGACCGCAACGCCAGTCTCCGGGCCCGATATTCCTGCCCGGTGCATGAGCGCGATCAGCGCTCCCATGGCCGGGTTTGAGAGGCCCGCCACATGCCCGGCCGTGCCGCCGAACTTGAAGGCCTCCATAAGCTCGCCTGCATCGGTGATACCGCCAAGTTTGGCGGTCTTCAGCATGATTGCGCTCTGGCGGCGGGCAACCTTCGTTGCTTCGTCTGCCGTCTCGACCGCTTGCCCGGTCGAGAAGATGATCGACTCGAGCGCCTTCACCGCGGTCGGCAAATCGGTGCCCATCGCCTGGCCCCATTCGGCGCCAACATCGACAAGGCGCTTGATGATCTCCGGATCGCTGATCCGGCCGGCAAGCGCCTTTTGGGCCTCGGCGACCTGCACCGCATCGAATTTTGTCGTCGAGCCGAGCTGCATCGCTTGTCGCCGTAGCGAGGCGGCCTGCTCATTATTCAGTTCAAGAATCGCACTCGTCGCCCGCGCGGCATCGTCGAATTTTTTCGCATTCTCCATCGCCACGCCGATATGCGCCGCCGCCGTTGCGGCAAGGCCTCCAGCCGCCGCGCCAGCAGCGCCGCCAAAGGCCGCCGCGCGGCGTGTCGGTCCTTGGGCCCGCCCAACACGTTCCGCGGCCCGCGCAGCGAGCGCATCGGCCGCGCCGACCCGCTTGCCCGCCGCGGCCGCACGCTTTTCGAGCTCGGAGAATTCCGCTCCGACCTTGCGCAGAACAGGCGAGGCATTGTCTTGAGCGGTGACGACAGCCTTAGTTTCGATTGTCTTTAGCGCCATCGTCTAGGCGTCCTTAGCGATCTGCCGCAGCAGCCATTTCTCGACGGCGGGGGCGAGCAGCTCGCCTGCCGCGCGGTAAAACGTCGCCTCCGCCTCGTCCTTTACCATCTCCTTCGGAATTGCCGGGCCGAAGAGCTTGCGGATCGGCAATCGCGCTTTTCCAACCCGCACGAACACATGGCCGTTGGGGCCAATGAAGGTATGGGCAAACACACGCCGCTTGCCCCAAGGAGCGGCCTCTACGCCCGCCGCCGCTTGGCGGGGTGCAAATTCTTTGAGGCTCATGGTCACGTCGCGCGCCACGATCTCGTAACTGCCGTTACCGGTCCCCATTGCTTGGCGCGAGCCGATGACGGAAAGGGCGCGGCCATATTTGACGCCGGCCTGCGCCGCCACCGCGCGGACGACCTGCGTCTTGGTCTTGTTGCCCACCTCGTCAACCGCCTTAGCAACGGCATAAGAGGCTCCGGATGCAGCCTCGCCGAAGAGCTTCGACAACTCCTTGGTGAATTCGACCTTAACGGCGATGGCCTCGGCCATGGTCCATTTCTTCCGCGTGCCGGTTCAAGGCTTCGGCCCAAAACGAGATCTCGGAGAGCGTCATATCCTTGACGGCTCGAACGTCCCAGCCGAGGGAGAAGACGAAGACTCTTGCGAATTTGTGGACGGCCCCGGCTCCCCCGGATTCAGGGCCTCGCGGAAAAAACTTGTGACCGCATTCCGTAACGCAAGCGTATCACGCAAATTCAGCTGCGGCAGAAAGTTCGGGTCGCAGTCGCAGAGCCGCTCGATCCATCTTTGAATGAGAGATGGCTCCTCCTGCTCGAAACCGCCGCTCTCAAGCGAAATCCAGGCGACTGGCAGGCCCAGCTCCATATAGTCGAGATATTTGGGCTCGCGCAGCGTGACCGCCTTGATCGGCTGCCCGCGGTGGCCTTTAATCGGCTCAGTGAGTTCGATGGTTTTGGCCATTAGAGACTCGTCTGCGTGTAATTATCCGTCGCAATCGACAGCCCGGTGACCTCGCCGGTCTCGGTGTCGATCGTTGGCTCGCCGATGATCATCGCGCCTGTGAAGAGATGCAGCACCTTGGCGTCGGTCTCGGCGATCGAGATGTCGTAGAAGGGCAAGAGAAAGGCTTCGTCCCATTTCGGCCTTTGCGTGCCGTTCGAGGCCGCGCCGCGGTCGAAGGTCAACTCCGCCTCGGCGGGCTTCGCCGCCGTCGAACGCGCGACGGTGCCATCATGGTTCGTCTGCGCCGTATGATGCAGGCGGCCGGGTTTGATCGTCGCCTTGCCGCGTGGCGAATAGCGCACCCCGCCGATGGTGATGGTGATTCGGCCTCCAGCCTGATGCAATGTCATGGCCTCCTTCTATAATAGCGATATTATCGCTTGACTTTATCGCCGCGATGAGCGATATTATCGCTCATGAAGACGATCTCTTTCACCCACGCAGCCGCAAAAGAATTCGACGCCATCGAAGCCTCTAGCCAAGAAGCGATTATGGCCGGTCTTTCCGCCTATGCGATCAGCGGCAAGGGCGACGTGAAAAAGCTCAAAGGCCGGCCGGAACTGCGCCTGCGCATCGGCCGGTACCGGGTCATCTTTACCGAAGACTCAACAACCGTCCTCGCCATCTATATCGGCAAACGCGGTGAGGAGACCTACAGGAGGCACTGAAATGGAACCGCAAATCATCAAAGCGCCGAACGGCGAGGAGCTCGTCATCATTACGCGCGCCGAATATGAAGCGCTGCTCGAAGCACGAGAGGAGCTGCAAGACATTGCGATCGCCGAGGAGCGTATGACCGCGCTCAAAGAGGGCCGCTATTCCATCCTTCCGCAAGAAGTCTCAGACGCGATGATGCGCGGCGATAGTCTTTTGAAAGCGATCCGCAAATGGCGCGGCCTGACCCAGATGGATCTCGCCTCGCGGACTGGCCTTGGCCAGGGCTATATCAGCGACATCGAAGCAAAGCGCCGCAGGGGCACGAAGGAGACCTTGGAGCAGATCGCCAAGGCGCTCGAAATCGACCCGTCTTGGCTCGTCTGACGTTCAGATTTTGCCATTCATCTCACGGCTGCTTTTTGCGGCGAGGCCGCTTCGGGCCAGTCAAGGATGCATTCGCACCGCCGGAGGCGGCGCGCGCGTGGCTCGCGTCCTTGACTGGCTGGGCGGCTCGCCGATCATCGCAGCCGAAAGATGAATGGGCCGTTGAATGAAGGCGGGCGGCAAACTCATTCGCGACGTTTGGCGCGGCGATGAGGAGGCCAGCCGCATTGATCGAGAGCCACGGCGGCAGAAAGACCGCGAAGGCGGCGGAGATGTCGAGCGGGGTCATGCGGCCAGCCGCTCATCCGGCCGCTTCGCGTCCACCTTCTCCCGCGAAGGGAGAAGGGCGATGGCAAAGCCGGTGGTGCGCCGCGCAATAGGGCTTGCCTTCGGCCTTGATGGGCGCCGCGCAGAAGCGGAACGCGGGGTCTAAAGGATCCCCCAATGGATAGCGGCACTGGCCTGGCTTCAGAGCAAGGACGCGCTCTGCGGCTTCCGGTGATGCCTCATTCTTCGAGATGGCACACTGCGAAGCAGGCCTCGAAGGCCGCGCCGGGACCACACAGCGGGGGATGAAGATCGTTTCTTCCCTTGCCGGGCGAATGGCTGGCAGCTGGCGCTTAGCAGGGGCATGCGGCTTTGGGGCGCGCGCTCCAAGAACCAGCTTGCTCACCCGCCCAGGTCCGGCCTTCTTGCCATTGATCTTGAGCTTGCGGCGGTTGAGCATGCCGATGACGGCGTTGCGGGTCATGCCCCAGCCGATCGCCTCTGCGATGGCCGCTGCCGTCTTGCCTTCGGCCCAGAGCTTGACGGCGAGCGCGATGCGCTCCTCGGTCCAGCCTTTCATAAGCACCCCCTCATCCCTGCCATTCTCCCGCGAGGGGAGAAGGATTTTAGTTGGCGGCGGCGTTAAGGAAGGTCGTGGCGTTGGCGGCGAAGATGCGCAGCTGATTGACGACATCGAGCGGCAGATAGGCGTTGACGCGGTTCGGATCGGCCGCCTGCTCGACGACAAGACTGTCGGCGAAGAGCTGCGCGTTTTTCATCACGCCCGCCTTGACAAGCGCGCTATAAGCATGCGCCAGGGTCGCCTTGATGTCCGAGGGCGTGACAAAACCCTGCAGCGCGCCGGGATTATCCGGCACCAAGGCGCTGCGCGGATAAGATTGCGTGATGATCAGCTTGAAATAGCGCAGCGCATAGGCAGTCTGATAGAGCGTCTCGATGTCGAGCCACGTGGAATCGATGACGCCCCAGGCATTCGTCTGGTAGGTTGTGATGAGCCGGTCAATCGCCACCTGGCCGTCGCGCGTGACATAAAAAGCCGAGATGCCGTCGTAATAGAGCGTGTTGCGGTCGGACTGCGCCCAATATTGCGACACAAGCTTCGGCGGCTTGACGCCGAGCAAGATGAGCGTCTGCATCGGGCGCGAGATTTCGCCAGCTTGCGCTAGATCGGCGCCAAGGTTTTTATGCAGCTGGACCTGCGCGCCGATCGCCGCCGCCCATACCCAGGGCGGGGTCGGCGAGGACTGTACGCCCATGATCGACATATGCGGATCGTTGCGCCCGGCGCCCAGGGTCGATTGGGCCGAGAGATTGCCGAAATTGACCGTAAAAGCGCCGCCGTAAAGATCAACCGTCGGATCCCAGCGCCCGCCCGTATCGGCCAAGAAATCGCGCAGCGAATTGAGCGATGTCGTGTCCGCATAGGGGAGAGAGATCATGTCGAATTCGGTCGAGCCGCAGGCGGCAAGGCCAGCGGTCAGACTTGGCGTTCCGGTGCCCCCCGCCATCCCGGTGATGGCGATGAGCGCCGCGTTCGGGCCTTCGTCGCCCACGAGATCCTTGTCGATCGCGACAAGATTGTGCTGCAAGCCCGCATGGCGGGCGGTGACCACGACGGTCGTTGCGGGCGGCGTGCCGGTGCCAACGGCGGCGGTGACCGGGAAGAGGCGGCTCCTGCCATTCAAATCGACATAGCCCGCGTTGATCGCCGCGGCCATCGCCGCGGCGAGCGTCGTTGGCGTATCGGCGGCGGTGACGGCAATCGCGATCTTCTGGCCCGCGATGTAAACGACAAGCGTGCCGGGCGTTGGCGTGCCGGAGAGCGCGATTTGCCCCGTGGCGCTGGCGCCCGCCGGATCGGCCAAGGGGAGAGCCCATATCTCGCCAACCGGATTGTTGACCTTCGCGGTATAAATTTGATCGACGAGCATCGAGCCCACGCCGAAGAGCGCCTCGATATTGCTCGTCTGCACGATGACCGGCACATTCGCCGCCGCGCTGCCCGCGGAAAGCTTTTGGCCGATGATAAGGTGCTTCGAATTACCGGCAAAATAGGAGAGGCCGGCGTTTACTTCCGCATAAAAGAATGGTACACGTGTTTGTGTAGGCATTCTATTAAACGAGACAGTCACAGCTCAGCTCCTTTTTCACGAGCAAGATACAAATGAAGCATACGTTCAGTGTTTATGAGATCACCAATTCAGCCGATGGTTCGGTTTACATTGGTCAATCCATCAAGCCTTGGCGGCATTGGCGCGATCATTTGCGGCGAGCGCGCAACGGAGAGGACTTGCCGCTCTACGCTGCAATTCGCAGATACGGCGAGGACTGCTTCCGTTTCGAAATCAGAGGCACTTTCGATTCCAGGGCCACAGCAAGCCAGATGGAGGTCGCTTTAATCGAGCAACGCCGCGCAGAGGCTTACAATCAGATTGTTCGCGGCCACACAGACTCAGATTATACGCCAAGCGTCCAGCGCATTTCCTCATTACGTGAGGCGATGAAAGCTATGAACGCCTCGCGCACTCCAGAAGAGCGGGAAGCTATCGCTAAGCAGCGCCAATCTGGCTTGTCTATAGATCAAAAATCGGAGATCGCCAAAGCACGCGCCGCAAACATGAGCGAAGAAACGAAAGCTCAATTGGCCGCCTTCCGCTCAGCCCGCATGAAGGCCGAATATGAGGCGATGTCTCCCGAAGAACGCGCGGCGCGCGCCATGAAAGCCCAAGCCTCTCGTTCGCCAGAACTCACCAAACGCATCTCGGCGGCCGCTATCGCCGCGCGCAAACGCAATGCCGAACTCAGGCGGCAGGGGCTTTTGCCTCCGACGGCCCAACGGAAAGACCGGGGGACGAAACGGAAGCCGCAGACTCCTTAGGCGGATCGGCCTCGATCACGTCGCCGTTGAGAAGCCGCAGATGCCAGAACGTCGAGGCCTGCACCCATTCTCCATCTTGCGCGAGCGGGCGCATGTCGCGGTCTGGCTGGCGCACGATCGCGCCCGGCACGGCGGGCTTTAAAAAGAGTTTTTGCATGATGACCCCTCATCCGGCTGCTTCGCAGCCACCTTCTCCCGTAAGGAGAGAAGGATCTATTGCGGCGGGCTCCAGGTTTCGGTGCGATTGGGCTCTGGCCGAGTGCCCGTTGCCTGCGTCGATGCGGGCGGTGTCACCGTAGAAATGACTCCGAGGAAGGCGGGCGGCGTTTGACCGGCGAGGAGGGCGGCGAGCGCCGTGGCCTTCTCCTTCTCCGGGCCATCCGGCCATTTGGGCGCAATGGCGGAAAAGGGATAGGGCAACCGGTTGAAGCCCGTCTGCGTCCCGTCAGTAACCGGGATCTCGCGATCGTCGATCTCGATTTTATAAGTCACATAGCGGACGGCGAGCTTTTCTCCGGCCTTGGGATCGGTGAAGCGAATCGAACTTTTGTGCTTCGGCCGCTTAGCGGCCGTGCGGAACAAGACCGAGGCTGCCGCATAGGAGCGGAAAAGGGCAAGCTCGGCCTGGGTCTCGATCAGATCAATCGTCGCCTCAAGCTCGTCATCGGTCGCCGGTGTCGCGGCGGCGTAAGAACCATCGGCCTTCACCACGCGGCATTGCATGGTGATTTCGAGAATGAGCTCGACATCCTGGACAAAGGGCGGTCCGCCGTTTTGGGAGGACAAGGCCTCGCCGTCGTCCTGCTCGGTATAGACGGCGATTGCCCCGGCGATTGGCTGATCGTCGGAAAGATCGACAGCCTCAATCCGGCTGTCGAACACATTCCCGCCCGCAATCGTCGCATTGCGCAGCGCGGCGCAGGCGGCGAGCCGCAGGCAGGTGCGGGAAAGGGCGCTCAACTTATGGGCACCAATGCCAGAAAAAATGCACCGCGAGGCCGCCGGCGAAAGCGCCGCAGAGCCAGATCGACAGCGGCCAGGCCTCGCCAATGGTGGCGATGGTGCGGGAAAGCGTCCACTGCCGGTCTGGATGGCGAAGCGCATAGCCCTCGACGAGGGCGAAAAAGCCAATCGCCCATATGAGGCCAAGGAGCCACATCCAAGCCATGACAACCCCTCATCCGGCCGCTTCGCGTCCACCTTCTCCCGCGAAGGGAGACGGGATTAAACCTGCGGGCCCATTTTGGTGACGCGGAAGCTCACATGGTCCAAATCGTCGTTCAAGACGCCTTGGACCTCAAAAAATGTGTTATCAGACAGGCGTTTGAAGCGGTCCTTGGCCCTTACATCGTAAGGCACGGCCGCTTTTAGAATTTCGATTGAATCATAGGCCGTCGCATGCTCGGCAACGATCGTTTGCGACGTTGCCGCTGCGTTTCTCTGCCCAATGGGCTGCGAAAATACAGCCTTTTCTGTGTAAATCGCCGTCACCGAGGCCTGCGCGCGCGACGTGTCGGCAACATATTTGCCGCCAACATAGGCCATCGGCAGGATGATGAAGGGCTCGCCGAAGATTTGGTCAAGCACTTGTGCCGCGGCAGCCGCATAGCCGCGAAACGCCACGCTCACCGGACCAGAACCTTAAAGCAGCGGGTGAGCTGCGTGCCGTCGGCAAGTCCCGCGGTGGCAAAGACAACCGAATAGGAGTCGAGATTGCCGCCGGAGATTTGGATTGTCTGCACGAGGCCCGAGACGCCCTTGTCCAGGGCCGACACGCCGCCCATGCCGATCGGAATGAAGTCTCCATAGCCGGACCCGGAGAGGCTCTCGACGTCCACCGCAACCGAATGGGACGCAATCGCGAGCGTCCCCGCCGGCAGAAGGCTCGTCCAATCGAGCGAAACGTTTTTGACGTCCGCTGGCGATTTTAGGACGTCGGGCCAGGCGAGAATCACGCGGCTTTGCCCGCCTTCGGAGGCTCCCAGCCGAACTCCCCTGGCTGCGGAGGCAGCCTGCCGCCCACCTTTTTCGGCATGCCGTCGCCATAAAGCTCGGCAACGCCAAGGGCGATGAGATGGTCCGCCCGTTGGACATGAAACCCAGCGATCTCTCCCTTCAAATAAGGAAGATCGTTCTTAAGAAACCTGACGATTTTCATGAATTAGGCTCCGATTAGACAGCCGGATCTTCGGATGCGCCGCCGAGGACGAGAATTCCCGCGACGGGAATCGCTGGGGAGGCGCCGCCAGTAAAAGTTGGCGTCACAACAGCGCGGATATAACCGCGCGTGCCGCGCAGATTGACATTGATATTTGCCTGGCCATTCGATTGCGTGATCGCGGTGATCGCCGCGCCAGCGACATCGGCCCAGCCGGTCGATCCGTCGGCGCTATCCTGAATCTTGCCGGCGACAGAAATGCCAGTCGGGCTGCCGGTGGCGGCGCCACTCGCGACAACAAATTGACAGCTCTGATAATCATAACCTGGGCCAACGAGCTGAACGGCAGAACCGTTGACGGCTGCAGAAGCCGCGCCATTGAGCGCGCTGACGATGGTCTTGAGATAGCCGCCGATATCGAGAAAGCGGGGATGCATGGGATGGTTTCCTTATGGAACGGAGGGAAGGACGATGAGCAAGCCACCGTCTCCCGCGAGGAGAGACGGCTTGCTATCAGGTGCCCCAAAGAACACTGGTGAGGACGCCAACCGACGCCGTATGCTTGACGTTGCAGTCGTGCTCGGCGATGACGCGGATCACCGTCTCATCCTTGTCGAAGGACGAGACGAGGCTCGACCCGTCCGGCGAATAGGAGGCCTCCTGCGAGGCGTCGATCATGAGGCCTGGAACATCGGCGATGATGAATTCGTCCATGTCAACGAGATAGATCTCGGAGGCATTGCCGCCGACGCCCAGATTCTGGGGGATCGATTGCGTCCAGGAGAAGGGAATGCCACGGAATGTGCCGCGGTCCATCTCGGCCCGGAACAGGAACCCGCCGACGCTGTCGCGCTGATCATAGAGGAAGTTCTTCGAGCGCTGCGACATGAACCAATGCGGATTGGTCATCGGCACCGCGGCTGCCTCGAGAGCATTGACGAGGCTCGACATGTCGGAAATCGCCGTGGCGGTCGAATAGCCCGATTGCGACGCGATAATATTCGCCGAGGCAGCGAGGAAGCGCATCCCCTTCGGCGTCCATTGCGTGCCCATGCCGCGCAGGAAGGCCGTATCCTCGAGAACGGCGAGCTGGCGAATGAGATCGTCGCGCACCAGCGCATCGGCCGAGCCCTGAGCGAAGCGGATCAGATCGTTCGAGATCGGCACGATCGCCTTAGCCTTGCGGGCCGAGAAATTAATGTCGCCGATAACATCTTGGGTCGCCGCGCTCGACGTGCCCTCGCCGACATAGCCGAGGGTCGCGCCTTGGTTGATGCGGCCCATGCGCAGATTGCCGCGCGGGATCGATATTTGGCGCGAGGCGGGCGTCGCCCTGCGCACGACCGTGCGCGGGCGCAAGAGATCGATAAGCTCGGCCGAGAGCTCGGTTGGGATGAGATAGCCGCCCGCCGAGCCAATCGAGGCCTGCATGGCGCGCACGACCATGTCGCGGCCAACCGGATCGTCGCCCATGTTGCGGGTTGCGACCTCAATCGGGGAGAGGCCGAACTTGCGGGCTATGCCGACGCAGGAGATCATGCGCATGGCGCGCGCGCCGGCCTCGGGCTCCTTGCGGCCGGGGCGGGCGAGCGGCAGATAGGCTGGAAAGCCGCGCGGATTGAGGCTGCTTGCCGGGGCCTCGCGCTCCATTTCGGCCGTCTTGTCGATGGCCTTGGCGCGGAACTCCTCCAGCGAGGTTTTGGCGCGAATGTGCTCCTCGGCGAATTCCGCCGGGAGCGAGAGCTTGCGGGCAATTTCGGCAATACCATCGCGGCGGTCCTGCTCGGCTTTGAGCTCGGACTCGACGCGGGCCCTGATCGTCTCTTCGATGGCGCGCTGATCCATGGCGGGCGCAGCCTCCGCCTTCACTTCGGTCATGGGCTCTCCTTTGGAGGCTACTGGCGCGCTGCGAAATTCAGCGCTGCGAAAACCCGCGTGATGGTCGGCGGGGATGGCGACCGCAGAAATTTCGTGCGGCTCCCAATCGATGGCCAGGTGAATGGGCGGGGAGGTTTTATCGTCAATTTTGCGCTTGTGGACGAGATAGCCAACCGAAACGTGGCGCAGGATTCCATCCTTGGCGTCGCGGAAGGCGCGCTCGCCCTGCTCCGAGCGGGAGAATTTGGCCTTGGCAATGAGCCTGCCGTCCGAAACTCGCGCGCTGCCGGGAACGATCGCGCCGAGGATCGCACGTGTGCCGCTATAATAGTCGTGGCTATCGAGGAGCGGCGCGCCCATGTTCAGGCGGTCGAGGCGGACCGAGCGCTCCGACATGTCGAGCACTTCGTCATACTCATCGCCGCTCCACAAGTCCGTGCGGCGCACCGGCGTCCCGGTCGCCGCGGTCATCTCAATGGTGCGCTCCTCCTCATTGAGCGATGAGGGCACCATTTCCATGCCGCGGGTGCCAAGGACGATCGCCGGGGAGCGCTTGGGGCGCTTGGGGCGAGGCGTCCGGCCTTCTTCGCCCTCATCGCCCATATCTTCGGCCACGTGATCTTCCTCTTGGCTCAAGAGCGGCGCGCCTCCGGCGCTCATTTCACTCGCATTCTCGCGGACGGAGACTTCAATGTCCAAGCCAGGATCGCGAGCATGGCTCTCGCCTGTCTCTACGGCCATCGTTTCCCTCTTAAACGTTGCTAGTTGCCGCTGCCCGTATCGGCAGCCGCCGCGACCGTATTCGCGCCCGCCTTGCCGACCTGCGCCGCATCGGCATCGGAGACGATGCCTTCCTTCAGGAGCGCCTTGTGCCAGGCGGCGCTGTCGGACAGCACTTGATCGGGATCATAGCCGCGGCGGCGGATCGCCTCTTGCGGCGTCATCAACAGCGCGCGCACCGCGGCAATATCGCCATCCGTCTCCTTAACAGGGTCTACCGCCTCGAATTTCGGCGTCGTAAATTCGACCGCTGAGGGCGTTCCCGCCGGAAGCTCGCCCGCCGCAACCGCATGATCGATGAACCAGCGCCAAACGGGCCGCATCATCATCGGCATGATGGTCGACCATTGCAGGACCTCGATCGAGCGGCGGAATTCGTTGATTCCGGCCTTGATCGAAGAAAAATTGACGCGGGAAAGATCGCCCGTCAAAAGCTCGTAGGTCATGTCCCAGGCGGCCGCGAGGGACTGTAGCTGGGTGCGCTTATATTCCGAATAGCCGCCGGTTGCTGCGGGCTGGGTGAATTTGATGTCCTTCGAGCCGCGGGCAATGGCGATGAGGCCGGGCTCGAATTGCTCGACCTTATCGCCATTGGCGTCGACGACCTTCGGGGCGATTCCCTCCTCGGATTCGTCATCCGCGCCCATGACGATCGCGGTGACGCAGGATTCGATCCTCTTGCGGACGAGCTCGGCCTCCTCATAGGTGTCGAGCTCGCGCGCCTTCAGGAGGCCCGGCGCGAACCAGGAGACGCCGCGGATTTGGCCGATCCTCTGGATCTCGTAGAGATGCAGAATTTGCGCCGCCGGAATCCGGTCCGAGACAAAGGACATCGGGATCGTGAAGGGGAATTCGCCCGGGTGATTGCGGAACACCCAATAGGCGCGCCGCTTATCGTTGCCATCGAATTCGATGCCCTGATGAATGCGGCCGGTCTCTAGCTCCTCGTTCTTGCGGTGATCAAGATAGTCGCCCTCAAGCAGCTGCAGCTCTAAGGGCACACGCTTATCCGGCGCGATCCGGCGGCGGACGAGGGTTTCGCCGCCCTCGAGCATCGAGCGCACGGCGAGCCGCTGCAGGCCATAGAAGTCCAGCTGGCCGGCGAAGTCGCACTCTTCGATAAAGGCGCTCCAAAGCTCGTTGATTTTTTTATTGAGCGCCTCGTCTCCAGTACGGGCCGTGGCCGAGATGCCGGTGCCGACCGCATTGTTGACGAGGACGCGAAGCGCCTTCGCCATGTGCGGATTGTTGCGCACCATGTCGCGGGTGCGGTTTCTGAGCGTGACAAGCGCGTGATAGATCTCGGCGTTCGATGAGGTCGAGGGCGCAAGCCAACCCCATGTCGCGCGGCTGACGCGGCCCGCGTCGTAATGGCGCTTGGCGAGTTCAAGACGGACACTGCGGGCGATCTCTTGCGAAAGATCGGCCAATTGGCTCTTGGCCGCGGCTTTGGATGAAAAGAGAGCGGCCGCGCGGTCGAAGAGGCCCATGCGAGCGCGCTACTGCCTGACGAACACGGCGCGGTTGGCGAGCGGGCGCGGCACGCCATCGGATTGTTTTGCGAGCTCGCGCATCATCCGGTCGCGCAGCGCAATCATCTGCGGAATCGAGGTATAGGTCACCTTGCGGCCGTTATATTCGACGCTGGTGACCCCCTGCGCGATGGCATTGGTCAAAGCATCGAGCTGCGCCTGGGTGAAGGGGCTTTGGCCGCTCATCAATCCTTGGCCCCGATCTGCCAAATCCGCATCACAAGCACTGCCGCCGCGAAGAGAACGGCAAGGATCATCCGCGCCTTGGTGACTTGATCCATTGGCTCACTCCATGCCCGCATCCGCATGCCCGCATGCCTGACTAGCTCAGCCAGCCCTTACGGCGGCCGCCGGCGAAGGGGCGCTTTGGATCAGCCGGTTTTACCTGCCCTTCATCCTTCAAGACGCTACGCTCCTCTTGCTGAGGGCTCCTCTCCGGCGCGAAGAGGTCCTTGACTTCGCCCCGGGCGGCGTGGCGCTCAGCGAGAATTTCAGACCAGCGGGCGCGGCCGACGCGGTCGATGCCGAGCCCGTTTGGATGCGGGCCGAAGGCGAGCGCTCTCGCATAGACGGCAAGATCCAAGGCCTCGTTGCGGGCCCTAATCTTTTTCCATTCCATGACCACCCGGCCGTCGCGGCGCGCGCGCCCCACGAGCACCTCGGCCGCCATCTGCTCGATATAGGCCTCGTCGGCGATCTCGCGCGACAGATGCAGGCGCCCCGGCATGTCTTGGTCCTGCTCGATGCTTTTAAGCGCGCGGTTGAGCCAGACTTTCAAGTCGTGCGTGCCGACGAAGTAGAGCGGCACGCGAAAGAGGCGGCGGCCGAAATTGTTTTTAACCTCGATCCATTTCGGCGAGGAGAGGAGGACAGCGTCCCGGGTCGACGCGCCCTTAAGGGCGCGCCATTTGCGCTTGCGCCAGACGAATTTATAGACCGCTTGGGTGTGATGGCCGCCGGTGTCGATGCCGAGCGCATCGGCCGGGAACGCAAGGCCTCCGGAATGGGGCCATTGGCGTGCGGCCAAGGCTTCGAGCTCGATCCAGGGCGCCTCGCCATTGAGATCGCCCTCGATCGCGCCGGCGGCGATCAGCCATTGCTCGGGCGTTACGGCGGTTGGAGGCGGCCCAAAACCCCAGAGCGCCCATTCGAGCCTATCGTCCTGAACGTCAACCACGAAGACCGTGCGGCCGACATGCGGAGGCACGGTGTTGCGCGGATAATCCTCGGTGCGCACCGCAATCTTCGAGGGGTCGAGATCGGAGCCCTGCTCCTCATAGCTCTCGCCGAGCCAGAGATTGACGAAGCCTTTTTCGGCGAGCGGGTCGCCGTCAGCCTTCAGCCACTCGGCCCAGATCTTGTCCCAGCTGGTCAGCAGCGAGGCGAGGGCGTTGATATGATAACTTGGCTGGCGTCCGGGGCCCGGGCGGGTTGGCTGCCAGCGGCCTTTCAAAACCATCTCGCGCTGCTGCCAGGAATCGATCCGGGCCCCGCAGCACTGGGCGATGTAATGGGCCTCGAACGGGGCGACCCGCTCGCCGCGCATCTGCGAGAACTGAAAATCGATCTCTGTGCCGCAATGCGGGCAGGGCATCAGCCATTTGCGCTGATCGCCAGCCTCGTAGGCCCTGTCGATCCGCGAGGCACCTTTAATGGTCGGCGTCGAGATGACGAGCTTCTTATGGCTGCCCGTGCGCGAGAAGGAGATTTGCCGCGCATCGAGCAGGGCCATCGGGTCGCCCTGGCCGTCGAGGTCTTGCGGCCAGCGATCGACCTCGTCGGCCAAGGCGTAGCGGACCGTTTTGGCCGAAAGGTCTGTCGCCGAATTGGCGCCGGTGAGGATAAGGCGGCCTCCCTGGAATTTTTTCGAGAGCGTCGTCGAGCCTTCGGCCGAGCGCGAGCGCTGCGGGCGGATCTTGCGGCGAATCGCAGGCGTTGCCTTGATCGCCGGGTCGAGACGCTCCTCGTTGAAGTCGCGCGCGGCGGTGATTGTGGGCTGGACGATCATCATATCGTCGGGCGCCGTATCGATGAGGGTAAAGATCCAGACAAGGCCCAAGGTCGAAAAGCCGGTCTGGGCAGATTTTTTGACCGCGATCTCGGTGTGCGGCGAATCGGCCCTGAGTTGCTCGAGCGGCTCGTGGACGTAAGGTGTGAGCGTTAGGTCGAGGCGCTGGCCCTTGGCCGGGCCGACGGGGACGATGAAATGATCGCGCCCCCAAGCGGCGGGAGAGACGACGGGCTGCGGGCGCAGGCCCTTGGCGAAGGCCTTAAGGAGGGCGCCGCGCTCCTCACGAAACCGGCTCGGGGTTTGCGCCACTGTTTGGGTCTGCATCTTCGTCCGCGGCGGCAGAGATTAGGTCGGCGGCGAATCCAGCAAGATCGTGCGCCTTGGCACGCAGCCATGCGGTGAGCGCGGGCAGCCCGCCGGAGTGGCAGAGGGCGTTGAGCTCCTCCGCCGAGGCTGGAAGGGCTTCGAGCGCGCGCAGGACCTTACGGCCGGCCGTTTCCATGGCGTCGAGCTGCGCCTGGCGGGGGACGAGCTCGCCGCGCTCCCGTTCGAGCCTGAGGCGGAGAAGATCGGCCTGGAGGGCCTCCTTCTCGGTCTTGGCGGAGACAAGGGTTGGCGGGAGCGCATCGCCTTGGGGCGTTGGCGCGGGCGGGGCGCGCTCGCCGATGTCGGCGGCAAGGTCGCGGTCGATCTCGGCGGCAAGTTCGGCGAGCTTAGAATCGTCGATCCTGGCGCGCGAGAGGCGGAAGGCGCTTCTGGCCTCATCCGGCTTTACGAGCTTGCGGCCCTTGTAGCCGGGCGCGGCGCGCGCTCCGGTCTCATCGTAAGCCGGAATGCGGCCGATCTTGATGGCCTTCGAGACCGCTTGCTGCGAGACGCCAATGGAGCGCGCGAATTCTGTAGGGGAAAGCAGGAAAGGTTGGACCGTCACAACGCCATTCTCACAACTTATCCAACCAGCACAACCCTATTTTTTCAAAGGCTTACTAGCGAAAAACCAGGCTGCTGCGGCCCGCGGATGGTCACAATGGCCGGAAGGACCCGTGACGGGGGGCAAGGAGAGCTCGCGTGCCGGTTTTGAGTGTGGTTTGGAAGGCCCAACACGGGGCCAACAAGCATCGCCCATTGCCTTGCAGCGGGCGCAACTCTCACACTACCATGATTTGATTTCTTGATATGAGTCCAGACGCACATTGTCAATCGTTATTTGTCAGGCCGTCTCGACCACACAGGCCAAAAGCGCCGTTTCCCCTCTATAGACCGGCACTACCGGAAGCACGCGCGGCGGTGAATAACTTCCTTCCCATGGCCTTTGCGGCCTGGCGCACGGCAACGCCTGATTCGCTTCAAGCTGGCCGTCGAGCACACCGACAAGCAGATCAAGCGCCGCGCGCCAAATCTCATATTCGCCGCGCTTGACCCCGGCCTCGACCGGATCGGGATCAAGGTAGGTCTTGCGATAGGCGCCAGCGACCGGCCGCTTGGCACTCTTCGAATAACCATCCGCCTCAACCTCAAACGGAATGCCGCTCACGTCGAGCACGGTCTGCCGAACGTACCATCTCGGTTTCCCGTTCGCGGCGCAGACGAACTTCACCTCCGGCTTTTCCGCGCGCCAGTCCGGGCAGCCGCCCAGGATCGCATGGCGCATAATCAGCCGCGATGGCTTTGTCTTAAGCCGCCGCCTGCCGTCAAGACCAATCACAGTCAAGCGCGCCAAAACATCAGCAATCGCCGCCGCTCGATGGCCGCCCATCTCGCCCAAATCGGCAAACGGATCCCATCCGTCCGGGATGGCAAGCTCGAACTCATCGAGAGACTTGACCACCCCGGCAATCGCTAGCGCATCGGCATGCGGCCCGCATGGCGCCGAGAAATCCGGCACGACGCCAAAGCGGTTGACGCGCACGTTTTCGCCGGCCTCTGCCGCAAAAGAGGCCGTGACAAAACCCGCAGGCAAAAACGACAGTGCGCCGCCGGCGCTCACCTTCGGTAGCTCCTCGGAATAGGCCCAGCGCAGCAGCGCCTCGATCCCAATCAGCCGCTTTGGCCTTGGCATCGCCACGCGATGCGGCGCGCCATGCGCTTTTGCCAGACCAATCACCTGTTGCCGCCGCTCAAACATGGGATGCCACCTAAGCCTTTGTTTTCGTTAAGAACGGGAGGATGATAAAATTCACGGGAGGATATACGGGAGGATTACAAGTGAAATTCTCCTTATTTTACAAAGGCCACGGGAGGATAAGAAGAACGGGAGGATTTTTCACATTACGCATAATGTGTGTGCGCGCGCGCACGCGCATATGCGGAAGGTCTGCAAAAAGCTCCCGAACCTCTTATCCTCCCGCGCCCGTTGATTTCATTTCAGAATTCCAACTGACCATCCTCCCGTTTCCGGGAGGGACGGGAGGATCACGAAACGTAACAAAGAACACTTCAAGAACTGCGTTTGAGCTCAAGATCGACCCAAAGGATGAAGTTGCTCTTCTTCGCCTGCATCCCGCGCGCTTTCATCAGCCGCGCGAACTTCTTGATAGGCCAGACTTGCTCGCCGTTCGCCGCCGCCCATTCGCAAAATCGGGCGTAGAGCACAGACGCTTGAACATCATTTCCCAAGCAGCGCCGCGTGCACGCCGCCAAAAACTCGCCCAGCGGGTCGCGCATCTTATCCATCATCGCTCCGGCGCACGGGATTGCCGTTGACGTCCAAAAAGTCCGAGACGCCCTTGGTGAGCTCGATGTCGAGCCAATAGACATTGACCGACTTCTTGGCCGCGATGCCGCGCTCTTTGAGCGCCGCCGAAAGGCCCTTGGCAGACCACACCGTCTCGCCATTGGCCTTCGCCCAGGCGGAGAAGACGGCGTGCATGTCGGAGGCCTGCACCTTCTTGCCGATCGTCGGCCGCGTGCACGCCTCCAGAAACCGCCCCAGAGGGTCGCTATCCGAGCGGTAATCGGCCGTCGCCGCCGCCACCGCTCCCGGGATCGAAAGGCCGCCATCGAGCCAGGTGCATAGCCCGTCGAGGAGGCGGTTTAAAATCCCCGCCGCCTCGCCTTTGAGCGTCTCGAAAAGTGTCGGGTCGCGCCTTTCCGGCGGGATGAAGACCGGCCAGGGCACGAGCACGAGCCGGTTCCAAATCCCCTCATCGGTCCCCGAGACCTTCGGCCGGTAGTTGCCGATCATGGTGAGCTTGGCCTGCGGCACGAAGCCGAAGAAATCCCGGTTTAGATGCCTCGCCTTGATCTTATCGCCGCCGGTGCAGAGCTTGATCAGGCCCTCGTCGAAGGCCGAGCCCTTCTTCGGCTCGCTCGTCGTGAGCATCCGCACGCCAGGCAGGCCCGCGATATCGGGCGTCGCCTGTCCGCCGGCCCGCGCACGCCCCGAATCCATGAAACTCTCGACGGGGATCGAATCGGCGTAATCGCCCGCAACGAAAGAAATCGTATTGACCCAGACCGATTTGCCGTTCCGCCCCTTGCCATAATGGAAGGTGAGCTTTTGCTCAGAAATATCGCCGGTGAGCGACAGCCCCGCCCATTGATCGAGAAAACGCTGCACGGCGCGCCCGTCATCGGGCGGCTGCACCTCGTCCATGAAGCGGTCAAAGCGCGGGCATGTGGCCTTCGGATCAAAAGCGACGGGCGAAATCTTTGTGATGAAGTCGTTCGGATCGTGCGGGTGCAGCGTGACATAAGGGCCGTCCGCGCGCTTGGCGATATGAAGCGTGCCGTTGGCGACGCAAAACTTCATCGGATCGGCGTCGAGCGCCTCGACGGCGACGGTCAGCATCGCGCTAGCTCTGTTCGAGATCGCCGCCATCCGCGCCGCCGCTTGGGAGGCGAGGCCCCAGGCGGCAATCTTATCCGAGAGCCAGACCTCCTTGCCGCGCGTGCTTGAGACAAGCACATCATCCGGCGCGCCGCGCATCGCAGCGGCCTCGCGCTGGATCGCGCGCACGGTCTCATGCTCGGCCTCTTTGACCTTTTCGGTCGCGCCCGCCTTCGCCCAGCGCTTGCCGTCCCAATAGAGCCAGCCAAGCGACTCGCAAAAGCGGAAGCGGTCCTTGAAGCGCTTCGAGAAGCGCTCGGCATTGCCGAGGTCGGTCAAGGGCAGGCGTGCGCACTCAAAATCCAAAGGATCGCCGCCATCCGGGGCCTCCCCCTTGCCGCCGGAGGAAGAAGCTTCGCGCGATCCTCCCGGCCGGGATGAAGCCGAGCCACCGCGGCGCGGCGGACGGGCGGCCTCAGGCGAAGCGGCGCGCGGGAATGAGAGAATTTCTGCGCCAGGGAAGGCACTGGAGACGTCATCGGCGCCGCTCATGCGGCCTCTCCATGCATATCGTTGAAATCCGAGCCTGGCGCGGCGAGCACAATCGAGATTGATAAATGCGGATAGGCCTTCGCGAACCGCCGCACCGCGCGCTGCAAGGCCATGCGGGTAAAGAAGGGCTCGCTATCGCCGTCGCCCAAGAGCACGAGCTCGGTGACGCTCTCCGGCACGGGAATAATAGGCCAGTCCGGATCGTCGAGCGGCTCGCGCCCCGGCACAAAGAGGGGGTGCATACGGCCCTTGGAATCGGCGCGCGTCGCTGTGGGATGGCGCACGCGATAGGCTGCGCGCCCCGCCATATTGCCGAGGCTCACGGCGGCACGGAATTCGGCGTCGGCCGCCGGGTTATTGCGCCTCAGTGCGCAGAAAACAGAGAGCACCGTCTCGATGCCCTCGCCGAGATAAAGCGTCCTGGGCGCGCCAGGGCGGGCGAGCAAAATGCTGCCGCCCTTGACCGAGCCGCGCACCTTTTTGGCGGGCAACTTATCGCCTGACGTTAAGTCGATAATGTGTGCCTTGCCATTCGGTTGCGCCAGATCGATCCAGGTGCGGTGCACGCCGGCAAAGCGCCCGTCCGGCCCTTCGATCGCCGCCGCGAGCACGGGACCGTGATGCAGGATCCGGCCGCCCTGATCCTTAGGCCTATCCCAATAGGCGGCGCCGGGGTGAAATCTCAGCCTTGCTTCGCGCTGCGCGATGAGGCCGCGCTGCGCGAGATAATCTTCGGCGAGCGTGCCTTTGATGGGCTCGCAGGAGCGCCAAATCTCGTAAGCCCTCAGCCGCTCTTTCTCGCGAAACTGCGCGGCCTTTTTTTCGTCGTTTGCACTTTTGCGCAAATCCGCAAGATGCCGCGCCTCGGCCCTCGCTTCGATCGCCCGCCGCTCTTCGGCGCTCATCGCTTGCGCCTTCGGCGGCGGCCTCCCCGTCACCGTCTCGACGGCGCGCAAAAAATCCGTGCCATCGATATGCTGCGCAAGGGCGATCGCATCGCCGCCAACGCCAGAGGCGCGGCAATTCCAGACATTTTTGCGCAGATTGACCGCGAAGCGGTCCCGCCCGCCGCAGCCGGGGCAGGGCACGCCGTTGTCGCCGAGCATCAGCCGCGACCAAAGCCCACGCCGCATGATCTCTTGCTGCACGGTGACCCGCCGCGCCTCCTCGATCCAGACTTCAAAGGCGGGATCGCGCGCGGTCATGGCGCGGCCTCTTCCAAGAGCGATGCTTGCTCAGGCTTTTTCTCGCGCTCCAACTCCGCCGCGCGGCGTGCCGCGCAGGAGGCGCAATAGGCATGGCCATCGACACAGCGCGCCTCGCTTGCCGGTCCTATGACACAGCAGGATCCGCAGCAGAATCTGGCCTGCGAGAGCAGCTCTTGCGCGCTTATGCTAAACATGAACGGCCCCCGTTCGCATCAAGCCATTCATCTTTCGGCTGCCATTTGCGGCGAGGAGGGTTTGGCGCTGTCAAGGACGCGAGCCCCTTCGAGACGGCCTTCGGCCTCCTCAGGAGGAGGGCTCGCGCCGCCTCCGGCGGTGCGCAGCATCCTTGACAGGCCAAGCCGCTCGCCGATCCTGCAGCCGTGAGATGAATGACAACCCCCGCAATCGTCATTGCGCGCCCTCGGCAACTTCGCCAGCTCCGGCAATCAGATCGAGCGCCGCGCCGATGACCGTCGCCGCGCTGCCATCGTGCAGCCGTGTGATCGCGCCGCGCAGATCCTCGAGCGGAACGCCGTGCTGAAGGGCGAGCGAGATCAGCACCGCCCCGTCGCGCGCATGCGCCGCGCCGTCGCTCGTCGGCTTGCGCGACGAGATAAAAACTTCCGCCGCCGCGCCATCTTCGTAGCGGCCAACCGAGACGGTATAATCCCCGCCGGGGAGCAGATAGCTCTCGGTCTCGCGCCGGTTAGGGAGCCGCCTTCGCATCAGGGCAGCTCCTTCACCGTCACACTGACCCGCACGGCCCGCGCGGTCATTCCGAGGCTCCCCGCTCCATCTCGCGCTTGAGCTTGCGAATATGGGCGCACGCGGCAAACTCGCCTTGCTCTTTTGCGACATCGATGAATTCGCCCCAAAGAGAGAGCGGGCACCATGCCGGGATCTTGATATCCACTAATCCGGCTTGCTTTGCCTTGAACTCCGGATCGGCATGGAGCTGGCGCATCCGCTCGCTGTGCTTTGCCTTGAACTCCGGATCGGCATGGAGCTGGCGCATCCGCTCGCGGGCTGCCGCACTGTGCTTTGCCTTGAACTCCGGATCGGCATTGAGCTGGCGCATCCGCTCGCGGGCTGCCGCACTGTGCTTTGCCTTGAACT
>Ga0209810_1000753_pt1 | contig 61525 bp, 60 predicted proteins | sample Coa_R1_7_FD_187159 | JGI IMG/M metagenome (GOLD analysis project Ga0209810, IMG submission 187159) | Surface soil microbial communities from Centralia Pennsylvania, which are recovering from an underground coalmine fire - Coalmine... | ecosystem: Environmental > Terrestrial > Soil > Unclassified... | reverse complement strand
CGGTACCGTCTTCCACCGCAGGGGTCTCCTCTCGCCGTGGCCTTCGACAGCAACGACGATGGCGAGGCCCCTGCCCCGCGTGGTGGATCCCGCCCCAGCCCTACCCCCTACTCAGGCGCGGAGAGCCCATAAGCTGGACCTCGATCCAAACATCGACGCTCGTCACTCAATTAGCCGCTGCTCGCGCTTCTGCTGGACACACGCAAGAGGAGTGTGTGCGCGCTCTCACGACCGAGTTCGGTGCTCCGGTAAGGAGCCAAGCCTCTATGTCCCGATACCTGAGCGGGAAGCAGCGGATGCCGGTTGACATCTTACGTGCTGTCACGGAGTATATCCGTATATTTGGTGATACCGACTCAGGCAGTGACGACAGCTATGGGGATCACCCTGGTGCTGCGGGGGATGAATTTCCGGGCGGCTTTGACAACGTCGTCCGGCGTTTGACGGACGAACCCCTCCTCGGACCTCGCCAAGGCGCGCTGGTTGATGCAGCCATTGGTCGCCTTAGTGAAGGCCCGGCGCTCTCTGACCACGACCACGCCATGCTGACGGAGATCATGCGCATCTTGGGCCTTCATGCGTAAGGCCATACGGCCCGTTCGCTGGGCAATGATCTTCCGTCAATGAGTCTCCGCCATGCTGGCACTCATCTTGGAGGTCGTCGCCGAATGTCGACCGTCGGGGCGAAAGCGAAGCCCAAGCCGTTGGGCGGCCTCCCGGTCGGCCTCTTCTGTCGCTTGGGCGTAGATGGCCAGCGTGGTTCGGGGATTGGCATGACCGAGTCGAGTCTGGGCGACCTTGATGTTGATCCCCTCGTCGAGCAGGGCGGTACCCGCGGTGTGCTTTAGGTCGTGGAAGTTGAGCTCCGGGAAGCCCGCTGAGGCTCGGGCAGGCAGCCACACCCGCCGGCGCCAGTTGGAGTAGTGGAGGGGCTCGCCGTCGGGGGAGACGAACACGAGAGCGTCCGGGGTGGTGGCGGTGACGCTCCGAGAGGCAAGGATCTTGGCCAGCATGGCCATCAGCCAGTCGGGTAGCGCCAGGGCGCTGCGCCGGCCGGCAGTGGTCTTGGGGTCGGCGTCGATCATCTCGCCGTGGAGGCCTCGAGTCCGCTGGCTGTCGATGGTGATCGTCTGGCGCAGGAAGTCGATCCGGTCCACCCGAAGGCCGGCAACCTCTCCCCATCGCAGTCCGAACGCCCCCAGGTAGACCATGGCACCGTTCGCCCCCACAGCGTCAGCCAGACGCGCAAGGCCGTCGGCGTCGAGGATCTCCGCTGTCCTGGGTGTCGCCTGAGGAAGCCGTATACGTCGGCAGGGGCTACGCGGGATCAGCTCCGAGTCCTCGGCGTAGTTGAACACCGCCCGAAGCACCGCGTACATCCGGGTCGTGCTCGCCGGCGCGTGCGAGGTGGTCCAGCCTGTCACGAGCCGCTGAACGTCGCCTCTGGTTACGGAGCCGACTGGCTTAGCGCCGAGGGTGGGCAGTATGTGGTTGTCGAGGATGCTTCGGTCACGAGCCAGTGAACCCGGACGCTTGGCGGTGTTGGCTGCGAGCCACTGCTCGGCCAGCTTGGAGAGGGGAACCGACGCGAGCCGGGGGTCCACCCAGGTGCAGCGGTTGCGGGAGGTGCGCTCGGCGGCCTGGAAGGCCTCGGCCTCCTTCTTGGTCTCGAACGTCCGGGAGTACTCCCGCCCAGTGGCATCTCGGAGCCTCACCTCGTAGATCCGCCGGCCATCGCGTTTGCGGGTTCGAGCCTCGATCATCGTGATCCTCCCATATCCGCGTGTCGCGACAAGTCTCTCACCTGGCTAGGACGCCAAGCCGCGGTCGCCATCGCAGGACCCGAATGACCGCACGATCGCGGCCGGGACGAGCCGCCGACGCCCGATCGTCACACTGGCCAACTGGCCCGAGGCAATCAGCTGCTTGACCTTCGTCGTTCCGACTCCCAGCCGCTCGGCCGCTTCGGGTACAGACAACATGACAGCATCTTCGGTTGAAGGCACCCTGACGGACGCAAGCGCCTTGGCCACTGCGTCCTCGACGACCGCCTGGAGAGCCTCCCCGAGCGCCTGGAACGGATCCGAGCGGGTGGCAGGAGTGGTCATGCCGGTTCCTCCCATTCGTCGTTCGGAGCGAAACGCGCCAGGCGCCGCTCCTCGGCCAGATCCTCGGCGATGGTCCTGGCGTACAGGGCCTGGCCAGCCGTGTGGCCACGTCCCAGATACTGCCAGTGTCCGACCGCTAGCACGGTCTCGGCGTCCGGGTCGAAGTCGTCCTCGAGGTGGTGAAGTGTTGCCTCCTCCGGGCATCCGAGAAACCGCAGAAGTCGAGCTTTGCGCCACTCGAGGCGAGCAGAGCGGAGCTTCGTCAGGGTGGTGGAGTAGAGCCGGGACTTGGTGGAGAAGTGGCCTCGAAAGCCGAGCATGTGGGCCCACGGCCGTAGCCGCAGCTCCTCAAGGGCGGGATCGGCGCCAAGGTCCCAGCAGGTCTGGATCATCGCCTTGGCGTGCTGGTTGAGCGTCAAGTCGGCGATCTCGTACTTGGAGCCCCGGCCACCGCACCGACCGCAGCGACGTAGCCCTGACGAGTCCGCCCCGCTCCCTTTGCAGTGCCAGCAGGCGACCGGCCTGTCCAGCGTGCCGGTCGTCTCCGCCGCCTTGGTGGCGTACTTCGCCAGGTACCCGGCAACCTGCTGGTCGGTCACTTCTGCGGCACCGACGCCAGCCAGGGTGACCGCCTGGACGTCGATTTCCCGGCCCCACACGACTGTTCGACGGCCACCGGTCCCCGCACCCGCCGGCGCCCACACGACCGCTTGCTGAGCGGCATGCCTGACGGCGTCCTCGAGCACTTCCACCGTGAACACCGAGGGTGCCTCCTGGTCAGGGCCCTCGGCTCCGTCGAGACGAATCACCACGTGGAAGTGAACGAGCCCACGAGCCTGGAACTCCGCCACCTTCCCGTACGACAGCCGACAGGTGCGGCGCAGGTCCCTCTCCGACATGCCCGCCACAGCAGCCAATTCACGGACGACGATGGTCGTGGTCCGGTGCCATAGCGCACCCGACATAGCGTTCCAGAGGACCGCCCCGACGTAGTCGTAGCTTCCGGGATCAATGGCCTGGCCGACCAGCGGGTCGCCTTTCTGGTGGCGGAGTCGGCAGCCGGCCGCCGGCTGGCACAGCCGGACGGTTCCGTCGGCGTTGAGGACCCGGTGGTGCACCGGCCCGAAGCTCGGTGCCGTAAAAGTGGCGAAACTCCGGGGATGGGCGATCACTGATGGGGGCACGTCCTTTCCCCCGACAAGACCGGCACGGATGAGCTGGTAGGTGTCCGCCCTATAGGTCTCGGCGCAGCTTGGACAGCGCGACGCGCGTCGGTTGCGGCATGCCACAAGCAGCCGGTGGAGGGGCTCTTTGTCCGTGTCATAGTCGAGCAGGACCTCTCCCGTAGCGGGATCGATGATCTCGGAGCGGCCGTGGAGATGGATCGGATCGGCGCACCCGCCCGTCGAACGGATCATCTCTCGCCAGCGACCGAAGCCCGGATCGGCTGCCGCCTCCACCAGGACGGCGATCTCCTCCTCGGTGAAGTCTCGCTTGAAGCTCACCGGACCGGCCCCTCGACGGATAGCAGGGGAGCCATACTGCCGGGATCCCGGGTGAACGCCGCGTATTGGCCGGCAATGAGCGCGGCGTCGGGCTCGCTGACATAGGGAGTGCGGACCCGGTGGAATCCGGCGCAGTCGGGTCTGCGCATGACCGCGACGCCGGTCCATTGCCGGCCGATCAGTTCGGTCGGGGCGATCTCGGGGTACTGGCGGATGTCGTCCCCGAGGGCGGCGACGGCGCCATCCATGGTGCGTACTCCGAAGGCGAGACCCACCTGGCAGACGTCCCTGATAGCGGTGGGTATGGCGTCGGCGGTCTGCTTCTGGGTGACGAAGACCGTGAGGAAGCCTCGGGAGCGCCCCTCCTTGGCCAGTTTGGTTAGGTACCAGATGTTCGACTCGCATACCTCCCGCTGGGCCTTGGTCGCCGCGGTGGCGTAGGTGTGGCTCTCGTCCACGATCACTACGACCAGCGGGCAGTCGTCGCTCGGCCCGGCATCCCAGAACTGCGAGGTGCCCCGGTTGGCCCGAAGCCAAGCGGAACGCGAGCGCATTGTCTCCCATAAGCGCTGGAGGGTCTGGTTGGCCTGGATAGGGTCGTCGCCCGCTGCGGCGAAGCACCGGCCGGCGAGGTCTCCGTAGTCCCCATCGGCGGGATCGGACACCTTGCCGTCCAGCACAGCGATCTGCACCGCCGGGTGCGGGGCGAGCTGACAGAGCCACCACCGTTGAAGCGACGTCTTGCCGGTTCCAGGGACGCCGGCGACCGTAACTCCGGACAGGTTGGCCAACGGGAGGAGAACCATATCCCCCTCATCGTCAACCCCGACGTGGAGGAGCCAGTCGGCGAGAGGTCGTCCATCTGGTCGGACGGGCCACGGCGCGGCGAGGGGGTCTTTCAGGAGCCCTCTAAGGCAGAGCAAGCCGGGTCGGTCCTGGCGGACCTCGACCCGGATGCAACCCCAGGCGTTGGCCAGGTGGCCGGCCATCTTGGCCACCTGGTCGAGGCCCACACCGGGAAGCGTCTGCACGTAGGCTCGGAGGCCGTTGGCGGCGGGGTAGAAGGTGGCCCTCGGGTAGCACACGACCGGGGGCAGCACGTGGTTGCTCCACCAAGGCCGGCGGTGGCGGGTTGTCTCGTCGACTAGAACCAGCCCGAGGTTCTGCGCCTCCCACGGCCAGCGGCTAGCGACCCAGGCGACCCATCGCCGCATCGACGCCTCGGCTTCGGAGATTTTGGGGCGGTGGTTGCGACGCCAGCGCCGGTAGCCCATGCCGATGAGCAGAGCGACCAGGCTGATCAGGCACAGCCAGGTCGCCACAGATACCCACGCTGGTACCGGCACATGGAAGCTCGGGGTGGGACCGGCGCTGGCGCCGGGGCTCACGGCAGGATCTCCGCGCAGACTCGGGCCCAGGCCCGGCAAGCCAGGAGGGTCTCATGATCGTCGAGGTCTCGGAAGATGTCCTCGAGGTCCCAGCTGAGTTGCACCCCGGCCAGCAACAGGGCCATCAGGAGGATCTGATAGGCGCCCTGATCGTGCCAGTCGTCGAGGTCGATCCGACCCCAGTCGACAGCGGCTACGACATCCTCGCCGACTCGGAGGACCCGGATGGCGAAGAGGAACTCGTCCTCCTCCAGCCAGGTTCCATGCTCGACGATTAGCTGCGTGGCCGCCCGGGCAGCGACATGGGCCCCGTCGGCTCCGGCGAGCAGCGCCGCCTTGAGGTCTTCGGTGCCAAGGTCGTATGCGCTGAGGGCTTCAAAGGTGGCCGCCATCACGCAGCCGCCTTCGCGCCGGCCAGGCCGCCTTCGACCTTGACCGACTTGGCCCTGACCATGACGCCCGAGCGGCCGTTCTTCTCCCAGGTGACCGCCACCATCTCTTCGGGCACGACGATCGCACCGATGCCGATGTTCTTCGGGAAGCCGCCCTCGGGCAGGGTCAGCTGCACCGTCTCGGCCCGGCTGTCGCCGATGATGGTGACGTTCAGGTTCCACAGCGCCTGCTTGGTGTTGCGGTCCAGCACCGGCTGGCCGTCCCGCTCCTGCAAGGTGGGCTCACCCACTACCAGGACCTTGATCCTTCTGTCGTCTACGGGAATCACTCGCATTGTTGGTTCCTTTCGTCGTGGGCCGGCCGCACCTCGACTCGCAGCCCACCGAGGCGATTGAACGACGAGGACAGGGGACGCCGAAACCACGCAGAAGGACTTCTGCGGACATCCGGCTAGGCTCGAAACGTCCCAACTCGTCCTTTTCGCAGGTGAGGGTCGATGCCCTAATGCCGGCCAACGAGCGACTGCGCGCTGCGATACTCAGGTCCGGCCGAAGCCTGGACCAACTGGCCCACGACCTCGGGGTGGACCCCAAGACGATCGAGCGCTGGATTGCAGGCCGTATCCCCTACAAGCGTCACCAATACGCTCTTGCCGACCTCCTGAGCGCGGACCCGGCTTACCTCTGGCCCACGGGCTCGCCCGCTGAGGCGAGCGGCTTGGCGATGGCCGAGATCCTGGCCGTCTATCCGATCCGCTCGATGGCTGGTAACGACCTCTGGCGGGATCTCTTCGCCAGCGCCGATAGCGAGATCGACGTCCTGGTGTATGCCGGTTTCTGGCTATCCGAGGATCCGGGCATCCGCAGGGTTCTCGCCAGGAAGGCGAGTTCAGGGGTGCGGCTGCGATTCCTCTTTGGGGATACCGGGGGCGCCCAGGTGTCCCAGCGAGGCGCAGACGAGGGTATCGGCGCCGCCATCGCGGCCAAGATCGAGAACACCATCCACAACTACCATGAGGTGTTCAAGCTGCCCGGAGTCGAGGTCCGCCTGCATGACACTGTCCTCTGCAACTCGATCTACCGGGCCGATCAGGAGATGCTGGTCAACACGCATCTGTACGGGCTTCCGGGTCACATGACCCCGCTTCTGCACCTGCGCCGGCTACCCGAGGGGGAGTTCTTCGCCGGCTACCGGGAGAGCTTCGAGCGGGTGTGGGCGGGCGCCAAGCCGCTCGACCGATCGGAGGAGGTCGCCTAGATGGCCCGGCGGGATTACTACGACGACCCCGAAGCCCCACTGCCCAACAGCATCGTCCCGGCGGTCACGGTCGCGGTCCGAGACGAGGACGGTCGCCTGCTCCTGATTCAGCGAAGTGACAACGGACTCTGGGCCATGCCCGGGGGCGGGTTGGAAGTCGGTGAAACGGTCGCCCAGGCGGCAGCCAGAGAGGTTCTGGAGGAGACGGGCATCGCGGTGGAGATCGACGGCGTGGTCGGCATCTACAGCGACCCGAAACACGTGATCGCCTACGACGACGGCGAAGTCCGCCAGCAGTTCGCCATCTGCCTGTCGGCCCGGCCGGCCGGAGGCACCTTGCAGACCAGCTCCGAAACCGTGCAGGTCCGTTGGGTGGAGGCCAAAAATCTAGATGAGTTGCCCTTGCATTCCACGATCAGGTTGCGGATCCGCCATGCCCTCGACCCAGAGCGGACGGCCCCGTACGTGGAGTGACGGGCCGGTTCTCGGTACTGAGTTGGCGTGCCGCTCCCTCGTGCCGACGTCAAGGGCACGCTCCGAGCCTCCGCTCCGCTCCGGTTCTCGCTCTCCGCTCGCTGACGCTCGCTTCGACCCTTGACCCCGGCGTCGGGAGCGGAATTGGTCAGGTAGGAGGCGATGCTGGAGCATCGCCTCGAAGGGAGGCGAAGGCGAGAGCCTCCATCCCGGCGTGGCGCAGCTGCAGGGCGACCCGGTGAACAGCAGCCTGGAGCTCTGGCTCCGCCCGGGCGATGAAGCGGCCAACGACGCTGTCGGGTCCGTACCTGGTGAGGATCTCACTGATCCGGTCATCCACACTCACCGGGAGGCCGTCGGGGGAGACGGTCATGTCGCAGAAAATCAGGCCGTCGGTGAGGGCCGGCGGGCCGGACGGGAACTCGAGGAGGGCCTTGTCGAGGCCGCGTTCCTGCGCCTCGAGGGCAGCGCAGGAGTGGTGAGCAACGAGGTTAACGACCTGGTCTTCGACGCCGAGCGACCGGAGGTAGCGGGCCCCGTCCAAGGCGTGGAAGCCGGTCTCCATCGCTGTCTCCGAGTAGCCGATGTCGTGGAAAATGGCGGCCTGGATCAGCAGGGTGGCGTCTGCCGAGGTGGAGGCGACCACCGGACCCACCTCGAGCGCCCGGTCTCCAACACCCTGCGAGTGAGCCCACCGCCGCGGGAGGTCTTCGGCCAGGATCGAGCAGGCAAGGGTCCACGCCTCCACCCTCTCCCGGGTCCGCCTCTCATGGCCAGTGTTCGACATCTCACCCAGCGTACGACCAAGTCTCGACCTGACCGACCCCGATGCGTCACTCTCGGGCAAATCTTCTCTACGTCATCAAGGGCGCCGGCCGTGCCGGCGCCGGCCGTCTCTGCCTCCTGCCTTCGGCCCGGCAGGACGGCTGCTGAGCAGCTGCTCTGCGAAGGCGTTAGCGAGCTCGACGAGACAGCGCATTGCCGCAGCGCAGGTCAGGGCGACTTCGCCGCCGAAGGTGACCTGGCGGTACAGCACTTTCTGCGATGCAGGGACATCCTGACCTGACCCGCTCCAAGATGCTTGCCCGGTCATTGGGCAACATCCCTTCCGCGAGGGTCGGTCGTCATCCCTGACTGGTTACAACCCTCTCCGTACATCCATTGACATCCAGGTGAACTTCGTCCATCGCCGAGGACTGTTATTCTCGGACTCTCAACCCAACCCCGAGCAGGGCGATGACGGTTCGTGCGACCGGGGCAGAGAGTGTCACACCTCTCAGCTAAGAATGGTCGTACGCCCCGAGAGGGGCCCTCGAAGCGCTTCAGCTTCCGCTCCGTTCTCGCCTCGGGAGGTTGAAGTGGTCTTAGTTGTGATTCACACGTTGAAGTGCGCCGACGAGATCGCACGATGCTCTACTGTCCACAACCTAGTGTCAGGCCCCGTGGAAACCTTCGACGACACCGGTGCGCCACCCGCTGAGCCTGAACCGGCACACACCGCGCACATAGACAAGCTGCGGGAACTCCTCGTCAATTCGAAGCTGCCCGATGGCGACAAGACAAGGGTGGAGGAGACCGTTGAACGTCACAGCGAATGGGTCCGAGAGATGAACAGTCTCGAAGGAGATGGAGACCGACTGATCGCCCAACTGGTAGACAGCGTAAATCGGTACAAGCGGTACGTTGAGTTGAACCTTATCTGGGACTCACCATCAGACTTCCTTTGGCGTCAGCGCGGTCAGCTGAAACTTGACAACTCAATTCTGGAAGAGTTCCTTCCCCGACTAGTGACACCGCGGATCATTCCCGCTTTGGATGGCCTCCTATACGAAACAGGTCCTAGGACTGCGTTCGCTGCGGCGTACTTTGTTACAACTCTTTCTAACCCTGCTCAAGGAGGAGGCCTGCTCGTTAGGACCAAGGATCAGGACTTCACCATCGGGCGCTCCGCGTACCTCCAATCGTCATTTAGTGATACTTTTCCTCCCGACGACAGCGTCCGTCATAAGATCTTTTTAGCCGCCGCCGCTGCTGAATGTAAGACGAACCTAGATAAGACGATGTTCCAAGGGAGCGTCAGTGATGCCCACGATCTAAAGATTGCGATTCCAGGTGCTCGATATTACTTGCTGTGTGAGTGGCTAGATATGACGCCGATTTCAACCCTTGGTACGGATATCGATGAGGTCATCATCCTTCGGGGCAAACGCCTAGCATCCAACGTACGCACGAAGTATTCGTCCACGGCAGCTCGAGCAGCCGATCGGGACTGGTATGACCATTTTCTTCATGAGCATCCGATACGGCATGACAGCATCCACAGGTTTGTAGAGCACCTTCGAGCGCTATTTGTAGAGGCAGATCCGGATGAACTCGATGTCCTTCAGCGAGGTTACTTCTAATGCGGGCAGTGACAGAATTGGCGCTGAAGTTCACCACGCCCACCGTTGATCGGTCCTTTGACCAGACAAGACTGGATCTGACGCGGCGGGCAAGAACGAGTCTCTTCCCGTGGCGTGGGCAGTTCTCGCCCGAGTTAGTCGAGTTCCTTCTTGAAGAGCTTCCCTCAGACGGCCTCCTCGTCGATCCGTTCGTCGGGAGTGGCACAACTCTCTTCGAATGCGGACGTTTGGGTATCGACGCCCTCGGAGCTGAGATCAATCCAGCGGCGGTAAGCTTCGCCGTGCTTAGCGAGCTAACGTCGCTTGAGCGGTCGGAGCGCATGCGTGCCGCCGATGACGTTCTTCAGGTGCTTCAACGTCTTCCTAATGCTGTGACGGGGGGACTTTTTGACGATGGTGGTGGCACAAGTCCCGATTACGCAGAAATAGTAAAGTCGGTGGCGACTGATCTCGGGGATACGCCTAGTGCGGCTATCTTTCGAGCAGCGTTGCTCCTAGCGATGGGGCACAAACCTCACGTGGATTTAGGCCACGTTCGGGCCGAAGTCAGTCGACTGCGACGTGTTCTGGCGACCCTACCCGTATCGTCTGGCTGCCGTCGCGCCGTAGCAGCCGATGCGAGGCAACTCCCACTCGATGATTGCGCTGCATCTGGTGCCGTAACGTCTCCTCCGTATATCAACGTCTTTAACTACCACCAGCAGTATCGTCCAGCGGTGGAGCTTTTGGGCGCTGGTCCGCTATCAGTAGCACGCGCGGAAATCGGAGCCAACAGGAAGCACCGCCAGAATCGCTTCCTCACAGTTGTGCAGTATGGACTCGACATCGAGGCTTCGCTACAAGAGCTCCACCGGGTCTTGATTAGCCGTTCCATTGCGAAGTTTGTCGTGGGCAGGGAATCTAACGTACGGGGCGTTGCGTTTCGTAATGGTCGCCTGATCGCAGCCATTGCCGAAGGGAGCGGCATGTTCGTCGTCGAACGCTGGCAGGAGCGTAGGTTCACCACGCGCTTCGGTGAGAGCATCTATGAAGATATCTTGACGCTCCGCTCCAGACCACATCCAACCACACTTGACGGGTTTCATGCTCGGTCCGCGGCGGTGTGGGAGTTGGAACAAGCCTGCCAGCGTCCGCTCGATCGCGACGTAAAATCAGACTTGGAAGCGGCTATTGCCGGCGCGGAGGCGGTCACTCCGTCCCCGTTGTTCGATCCGGATGCAGTGCCGTGGCTGAAGCGGCCATCTTTCTTCACCCCACTCAGGTAGTCGAGATGTCCGTTGTCGATACCGGTGATTACACGTCGTTCGACTACTTCGCCTCCAAAGCGGGCCGTCACCGACTATTGACTTCAGCGGAGGAGCGGCTGCTTTCAGCGCAGGTTCGAGCCGGAGCCGACGCACGGCAGCGTCTCAACGCTGGCGAGAAGGGAGCCGGTCTTCGACGGTGTGTAGCCACCGGAACTACGGCGCGAAACGAGCTGGTTCAAACCAATCTACGCCTCGTGATGAAGCACGCGCGGCGCTTTGCGGGTAGCGGCGTGGACCTTCTTGATCTCGTCCAAGAAGGCAGCCTGGCGTTGATCCGCGCCGCCGAGAGATTCGACGGCCGAAAAGGCTTTCGCTTCAGTACGTACGCTGATTCATGGATCGCGGCCTATATGGCCATCTGCTGGGCTGAGACGCGCACTTCTATTAGGATCCCAAAGAAGGTTCATTCCAACATCGAGAAGGTTCAGGCGGCGACGGAGCGCTTGGCGTCCGCTGGTCAACGACGACCGACTGACGATGACATCGCCGCTGAGTCTGGTTTATCCCAGCGCGAGGTGACCCAAGCCCGGAGCCTCGTAAGGGTCACGTCGTTAGACGCAGGATTGGCAGCAGATTCTGACTCGTCGCTCGTGGACATTGTTGCAGATGAAGGCGCTATCGACCCGCTCGATCACGTAGTGAACCTTGAGCAGCGAGGTCTTGTCCGAGGCGTGATCGCGGGCCTCTCGGACCTAGAGAGTACGGTCATTGCTCTTATGTATGGTCTCGAAGGATCCGAGCCATGCACGAGTACCGAGGTCGGGCGGATGCTGGGCCTCCGAAGACGCGATGTTGTCGCGACCGAGTCGGCAGCGTTGGAGCGGATTCGCGACTCTATCCCGCTACCGTTGTGCACGGACTCGCGCATGGAGATGCTCGGAAGGAGAAGCATTGGGTAGACGCTGTATTACAGACTGAGAAGGATCAGCCCCGGCTCACCTCCCACGCCCGACATGCGGCGTTGACCAGCTGCATCTGCCGAGGCGTGCGGCACCACGGCTTTGGAATCTCGGGACTGGCAATAATGATCGCCATCGCGCGAGCACGGGAGGTCGCGACGTTGAGCCGGTGGGGGTCATAGAGAAACTCCAGGCCCCGGGGAGCAAGTTCGGCCGACGAACTGGCCATGGAATAGATGACCACCGGAGCTTGGCGACCTTGGAACTTGTCCACGGTCCCCACCTGCACGTCGGTGATCCCGCTGTCCTCGAGAGCGTCCTCGATATACCTTATCTGGGCGTTGTAGGGGGTCACCACAAGGATGTCCTGCTGTCTCAGCCGCTGGCTGACGCAATCCGAGTCGCACCAGTTCTCGCCGAGAAGGCGCTGGACGATACTCGAGACTGCTTGAGCCTCTTCTGGCGAGTAATTGCTGTTCCCTACATGATCGATCTCGACGATCCGAATTCCCGAGCCGATTATGACGCCGATGCCGAGAACAGCTTGGTTCTCGAGTCCGTTCGCCCAGCGCAGCCGCCCGTCGTAGAAAACCTCAGAGGTGTAGGAGCAGAGGTTAGGGTGCATGCGCCAGGTGACGTCCATAAACAATCCGAGATTCGCTGGAATGGTTGCCCGGTCGCCGAGCAGGTGCTCCAAGGCGGACGCGCCGGCGCCTGGGGGGTGAGCGGCTTGGCTGGGTTGTGCGAGCTGCTGAGGATCGCCGAGCAACACCAAGTTGCGTCCAGCGGCGGTAATCGCCAAGACGTTTGCTAGTGAGAGTTGACCCGCTTCGTCGACGAACAATGTGTCAGTCGCCCCTGCGAACTCTGTTCTACTCCACATAAATATGGTGCCGGCAGCAATGTCCAGGGTTCCATTCTGCAGGGCTGATTCCAGTTGCCCGTAGTTCATTCTCTCCGCGCGGCGGTGGAGAAAGGGATTGTCGTCGTCGGCCCGCTGCCCGATCCTGAGTTCCTCGCCATGGGTGTCGGCGAGTTTGACAACAGCGTCGATCAGGTTGTGGATGACGGCGTGCGATGGGCCAGTGATTCCGATCTTTTGCCTTGCCCTAGCCAAGGCGAGAATCTGACGTGCGGCGGTATAAGTCTTGCCAGTACCCGGTGGGCCCTGGATGGCCAGGTATGAACCTTCAAGCGCGAGGCCGAGCCGTACGGCCGCGTCCGACGCGCTCTCGTCGGCGGTCCGAAGCGAACCCGGTCCAACCCCGATACCATTCGGCTCGCTTCTCGTCAGGATAGCCGTAGCCGGATCGACGCTTCGCAACCCTCCTGTTGCCACTCGTTCAGCGAAACGCAGCAGCGCTGCTGCGAGGCCCTTGGTGTCGATTGGAGCGCCCTCGACCAGAGCAGACGGGAGAGGGCCAGTATTGGTCTTGCCAATCTTGAGATCGATGACACCATGCTCGTCGTCGACCGCCCAAACCGTCCAGCATGTCTCCGTGATCGGGTCGAATGCAGGCTCTCCCTTGGAAAAGCGATGCTCTTGGGGAGGGAAGTTGAAGCGGCGCACCACTGACCGCTTGACCTCATTTACGATCTCGCCGCCTTCGAGGCCCGCGATGGCGTCAGGCTCGCCTAGCAGGTCGGCATCGCTCAGGGTCCTCACGTGGAAGTAGCGCCACCAGGCTGGCTTGTTCTCTCGTCGATGCCAGCCGAGCAAATCCGCAAGCAACGCCTTTGCCTTCTGGTCACGATCCCGTCGTTCGGCCTCTTCCGGAACGCTTGCGAGAAGGTCTTGCTTTACGCGCTCAACTTCGGGATCCTCGTTGCTCGCGGTCTCCTTCGGCGGCACAGGGCGAGGCAGCGCCTCACCGAGACGCTCAGCCAACTCGTTGCGGCGCTCCTCCAACCAGTCTCTGAGGAACAACGTCGCCCTGCAGTCATCCTCGTTGTATCCAGCGATGACAGCCTGAGCGTCGGAGTTACCAGACGCATCGCCGCCCTCAAGTGTCGCCTCGAACGCGACGAGATGCCGTGTCGCCTCGTCAAGGTCGACCTCGCGCTGGTATCCACACAACGGCTCTAGCCGCTTGATCGAATAACTCTCTACGCCGACCCTCATCCCTTGCCGGACAACCTTGTAGATGTCGACGAAGGCGCCTTGCCGAAACAGTTCGTCGACCTCGTCCTCTCTTGTCGCGTAACGCCCCATCAGCCGCCCCAGAGCCTCTGTTCGGGTCTCGTGCAGTTCGCTCAGGTGGTCCATCGAAGTCGGCTCGTAGTGGTTGTAGTGGTAGACGTGGCAGGCCCGATGGGTACGCCTTCGTTCGGTAATGAAGTCGATGACCATTTCGAAGGCCCTCTTCTCGTCGGCCCGGTCAAACGCCCAGAACGGTCTATAGCGCGGTCGGCCAGCTGCATCCCGCTCAGCGGTGTCTACGATGCCAAACAGATATTGCAGCCCGAACTCCTTGCCGTCTTCGCTGTAGTAGCGAGACCCTTCGATGTCGAAGAACAAGTCGCCGTCCGCTGGCTCAGGAAGCCCGCATAGGCCCCGGTTCGGGAGGATCGTTCCATCATCGGCCAACTCCGGGTCGAGCAGCTCGTACACCACGCGTCCCTCGTCCTCACTGCGAACTTGGAGCTGCGCCTGCTGTTGCACTCGGGCGAGTGATTCAATGCCGACTCGGGGAAGCTCAGGTGCAGGCGTGCAGGAGGCGAGGCCACGGCGGGTGACGATGCCAGCTGTCTTGAGCTCTTGGCGCTGGCGGCGGGTGATCCCAGCCACCAGAGACAAGTCGTCGTCGTCACGACGCCTGGCTGAGCAGACAGGACTCCAGCGACAGATCGCGCAATGCTCTACCGGATCGGGGTAAGGGTCGGTGAATGGGTAGAGGCCGTGGTCGACGGCGGCGAAGTTCACAAGGCGCTCTCGCATATGGCGCTCATACGCGGCGAACTCCGACACCTTCATTGAGGAGAGTTCCCCCTGTCCCAGCGCTAGGTGCATCCAACGAGGCGGGTCACCTTGGACGTTGGCCAGAAGGGCGCTGTAGAAAGTGGCCTGCAATACCGCACGGGCCTTGACACTGCGAGCGAGCTTGGCATCAACGACTTCGTACGTGGCGCCGTCCGGCCTCGGATCGCCATCGGGCGCGGGAATCAGATCGGCGCGCACGAGGAAATCCGGTCGCCCCAACAGGGACGGAGCTGAAGAGCCGCCTCCTTGGATCAGCACACCCTGGTAGACAACATCGACCCGACTGGCCAGCGCCGCGACGGTCTGTTCGTAAGCGTCGACCGACTCATGAAAATCGGTCGAGATGGCGACGACGTTCCACCCTTGGCCGAGGAAGCCGTCGAGTATCTCCGCCTCGTGGCGTTCCCCGCGCTCCACCAGGTCCTGAAACCTGAGATCAAACTCCTTCGGCGCTGCGACGTCCCCTCGAGCGTGCGCTAACTCAAGGCATGTCAGATGGCGACACGCAGCAAAGTTGGCCTCATCGCTCGCTGCGATCCGGAGTCGACCGTCAACCAGCTTCACTGGGGCGAGCCGCGGTCTCGAGGAAGGTCATCCATTCGATGATGGCACGAGCCTGAGACCTCCTGCGTTGCCCCCGACGGGGTGTCTTTCGTGTACTTCGATGCTGGCGGGCGATCGTCCGAGCCGACTCTGCGACCCGAGGACGATGGCATAGTGGCCGGGTGACGAACGATGGGCCGAATGACCGTGAGCCTCCCAGAGAGGAGGTAGAGGAGGATGACTTCGGGCCACTCCTGGATATTGCGGGCGGCCCTGAATATGAGGGTGATCCAGACTTTCCGGAACCGGTCTTCAACGATCCCGACTTCGGCATCGACCCCCTGGGGTTACTTCGAATCAATCATGGTCGCTGGCGACGTACCCGAGGGCGAGTGGGGGGACTGGAGAAAGCGATGGAAGAAGTCAAGGGATCCTGAACAGCTCGCCGCGGAAGTCGCCAAGGCGCATCCCGAGTCTGCCGACGACATCGCGCAACACGTGTGGGATATCTGGGCCATCCAGCTCCCCGAGCAGCCGGGGTGATCGTCGCCTCACGCCGCGCTCAAATACAAGGCGGGAGTCTCCATCGCGCGGACGCCGTTCGAGTTAGTCCACGCACGGCCGCAGAGACGCTCTGACCAGCCGCGACGCGCCGGCACCGTTCACGACCGTACGCTTCCATCAGCTTCCCAAGCTGGTATCCGCTGAGTGTTGGCCAAGGGTGATAGTCGGATCGACTCCATTTCACCGACCTCCGTCCCGCGTTCATCCCGCGGACGCCGCCAATCGTCGGCGGTCGCCGAAGATCGCGAACTCCGTCTGACCTGCAAGAACGCGGCGTCGTTAGGCGGTAACGGGCTCAAGAGCAGCACTGATAATGCTGAGGTCGCTGGTTCGATTCCAGCTAGCCCCACTCACCCAGACGCTCGGCCTCGTCGGGCGGCCGTCGTCTGTGGCGGTGGCGGTGGCGGTGGCGGGGCAGGGGCTATGCGCCCCGGGTCTCAGGCGGTCTCGAAGCCCGGTGTCGCCCCCGCCGGCGTTCCGCTCGGCCCCGCCGGCCCGGGCACCTCGGTGATCGGCTCGTCGACGTCGTCGAACTCGAGCCGGAGTGCCCGGCTGATCACCGCGTGCATGTCGTACATGGCGGTGATGTAGGTGAGCTCGAGGATCTGCTCCTCCGACAGGTGCCGGCGGAGGGCGTCGAAGGTGCCGTCGCTCACCCGCCCGCCGCCAAGGACCAGGTCGTCGGTGTAGGCGAGGACCGCCCGCTCGGCCTCGTCGAAGCAGCCGGCCGTCGCCCACGAGGGGATGGCGGCGATCTTGTCCTCGGGGATGCCGACCTCGCGACAGGACTTGCAGTGCTGGGAGAAGACGAAGCGGCTGGCCCGGGCGTACCCGGTGCGGGTCATGGCCAGCTCGCGCAGTCGGGGGTCGAGCAACCGGCGGCCGCTGCGGTAGAGGGCGAATCCGGCGACGGCGTGGTCGAACACGTCGGGCACGACGGCGAAGACCGTCCACCAGTCACCGGGCGAGCCGGTGGCCGTGCCCGGATCGGCGACCGGGTCGCGCCCGCCGAAGATCAGGTCGTAGAGCGGCAGCACGGAGGGGGCGGCGTCGGCGCGGGGAACCTGGCGTAGTCGTGGCATCGGTGAAGGATGCCCGCGCCACGGGGCCCCGGCATCGCCGGGGCCCCGTGTTCCTGCTTCTTGGCCGTTTAGATGACCGTGCTTCATGCCTCCTTATCGGCCGAACGCCGACGCCGACCTGCCCAGAGGAGCAGGGAGCCGCCGACCATCAGGGCCGAGCCACCGGCCAGGTCACGGACCGCGTTAGCCGCCCCGGTGAAGGGGAGCGTCTTGACGGGCGTGGCCGCCGGCGGAGCCGGGGGAACTGACGTGGTGGTGGTAGGGGCGGGGGTGGTGGTGGTCGGGTTGACGATCACCGCGCCGGACACCGCCGTCACGGTGGCCTGAGCCGTGGCGCTCACCTGCTGGCCGAGCACGTCAGCGCCCTGGGCGACGACGGTGTTGGTGACGCTCGACGAGCCGAGGGTGAAGGTCTTGGTGAAGGTGATCGACGCCCCCGGGTCGAGCGATGCCGCCGTCCCGATCGAACCGAGGTGGTCGTCGCTCACCGTGATGTTGAGCAGGGTCGTGTCCCCGGTGTTGGTCACCGTGTAGGTGTAGACGACACTTGTGCCGGGGGTTCCCGACGTCGGATTGGCCGTCTTGGTCACGGTGACGGAGGGATGGATGATCCCGAGCAGGTGGGTGGCGCTCGCCGTGGCCTGGTCAGAGGTGGCGGTGGCCGTGTTGAGGAACGGGTTCGAGTCCGTCGGCAGCACGGTCCGGGTGCACGTGTAGTTCCAGGTCTCGTTCGGGGCGAGGATGTTGTCCTGGTCGCCCCCCACCTTGGAGACCAGTGTGGGCCCGGTGACGCACTCCGGGTCGGTGACCTTGACGTTGGTCAGCCCGTAGTTGGTCGTGGCCCTCACCGCCATGTTGTAGGTGACCAGGTCACCCACGTGGGCCAGCGCCGGCCCGGTCTTGCTGATGGTGATCCCGTAGGTCGGGATGACAGGCGTGAACGGTGCCGAGTAGGTGTTCACGAAGGTGCAGATGGCGCTGGCGTTGTTGGTACCCAGGAAGACGAGCGCCGAGGCGCCGTTGTCTCCGCTGCTCGGTTGGGCGTTCGCCTCGGCGCCACCGGTGAGCTGGCAGGAGGCGGTCTGGGACCAGTTGGCACCGGGTGAGTCTTCGGTCACCTGGTACTGGCCGTTCCCGAGATCGGTGAACGTCCTCTGGTCGAGGTTGTTGCTGCCACCGGGCACCGTGAGCGTGAAGTCCGTCGGGCTCGGGCTGTCCTCACCGGTGCGCGAGAACTGGAACCCGAAGTCGCCGTTGACGTTGGACTGCTTCACCACGGTGATCGACCGGCTGGGCGGCAGGGTGTTGGTGAACGTGCAGCTGGCGCTCTGCCCGGCGTAGAGGGAGAAGCTGCCCACACCCGTTGCGGTGGTCGCAGTGGACGGGGTCTCGACACCTCCGGAGACGGTGCAGACGGCTGTGCCCTGCACCCAGCCGCCCGTGGGGGCGTCCTCCTGCACTGTCACGGTCACCGGGAAGGTGGCGTCACTCGGAACAGGGATGATCTCGGTGCCGGGGCTGGAGGGGGCGCCTCCGATGATGGCGAAGGTGCCCGATGCCGTGGCTCCACCGGTCATGCTCCAGCTGAAGCCGAACGACTGGCCCGCCGGATCGGAGACCTTGTTGATCGTCACCTGGCCCGGGAGGGGGGGAGTGGGCACCTGGAAGCACACGGGCGACACCTTGCGGTTGCCGTCGCCCGCGTGGTTGTTGCCGACGTCGCGGGCGAAGTTGCACACCCAGGACCCGGCGGTGACCGACGACGGGACCGTCCACGCGTAGTTGACGAGCTGGTTCGCAGCCACGGCGCCGGACAGCGTGGCCCCGTCGACCTCGGTGCCGGTGCTGGTCAGGTCGTGCTTGGTGTAGTCGCCGGTCAGTACGCCGTTCGCGCTGAAGTCCCCACTGGAGAAGAAGTCGGACGGGTACACCACGAGGCAGTCTTGGACCTCGAAGGTCGACCCCGCCCGCCCGTTGTCCGTGTAGGTGTAGTTGACCGTTCCACCGGGGGCGTAGCTGTTTGCGGCTGACGTGTTGATGACCTTCTCGGCCGGGTCGCTGCCGGGAGTGGCGGCGATCGCCTGGGCGCACGCCGGAGTGAGGCCGGTCACTGTGATGCCGGCGCCGGTGAACGCCTCCGGGTACGTGGTCGTGGCGCCGGCGGTGCCCGCAACCGTCAGCAATAGGCCACCGGCCAAGGCCGCGGCTCCGGTGATCGACAGGGCTTTTCGGAACGTGCCTCGGACGGACATTGTCGCCTCCCCGCCACCCGGGGGAGGGTGACCGTTCGATCGTGGCTTTCGGCCGTGATCGGGGTTCAGGGGATTAGGTCACTTATCTGGGCTGGCCGCGGGACGAATGTCCGGTCTGGACCGGCCATCTCACCGCCCGTGACCATGCCGGCGCTAACCGTGTACGGCTACCGGCGCAGCGCTGGAGGCGTCCCAGCTTCAGGCTTGCCCCGGGGGAACCGGGCAGGAATACCGGTTCGCGACGTCTAACCCTTCTGGGTCGGCGGAGTCGACTCGCGGCCGCCGGTCTGGGACGACCGTGTGCTGGAGGAGCTGGGGATGGTCGAACAGTGGGTGCGACGTCGTCGGGCCCTAGGCCTGCGCGGGGTGGGGGCGACGGTGGCCGCCGCCGCCTGTGCCGGCGCTTTGGTGCTGTTCCCGGCGGCCGCCTCGGCGGCCAAGGGGGGAGGCGGGTCGGGCGGATCCGGCGGGTCCGGCTCGACCACCGGTGCCTCGACCCTGATCGTGTACGACACCACGGGCACCTGGGGCTGGCTCGGGGAACTCGACGCCATTCAGGTCGCCAACCTGGCCGGCCACTTCGGCTCCTACAAGGCGGAGCCTGTCGTCGACTACACGGCCGGGCAGCTCAACAGCTACACGGCGGTGGTCTACGTGGCCTCGACCTACGGTGAGCCTGTCCCCCAAAGCTTCGTCACCGACGTCACCTCGACCACCAAGCCGGTGATCTGGGCCGGGGTGAACCTCTGGTCGCTGTCCCAGGACGACGCCTCGTTCGCCTCGACCTACGGGTGGGATCCCGGGTCCTCCTTCTACGAGCAGGGCACGGTCGACGAGGTGGACTACAAGGGCCAGGCGCTCACCCGCAACGCCAGCAACAACGCCTCGAACAGCTGCGGGTCCTGCATCATCGACCCCGACATCACCAACCCGTCGGCGGTGACGGTCCTCGCCACCGCCGTTGACAGCTCGACCAGCCCGGCCACCGACTTCCCGTGGGCGATCCGGTCTCGCAACCTCACCTACCTCGGTGAGGACCCGTTCGCCTACACCAGCGGCACCGACCGGCAGCTGGCCTTCGACGACCTGCTCTTCGACGCCCTGGCCCCCTCGACCGCCACCAGCCACCGGGCCATGGTCCGCCTCGAGGACGTGAGCCCGCTGACCAGCGCCTCCACCCTCCAGCAGGTCACCGACTGGCTCAGGAGCAACAACATCCCGTTCAGCGTGAACGTGATCCCCTACTACACCGATCCGGAGGGCTACTACACCAACGGCGTCCCCCGGAGCATCCACTTGTCCCAGAACCCCAAGCTGGTGTCGCTCCTGAAGTCGCTGATCAAGAACGGCGAGACGGTCAACATGGAGGGCTACACCCACCAGTGGACCAACCCGCAGAACCCGAGCCAGTCGGCCAACCCCTACGACGGGGCCAGCGGGGACGACTTCGAGTTCTACCGGGCCCAGTGCTCGCCCACCGTGCCGGCGTCCAGCTACGACGATCCGTGCCCCAACACCGACTACGTGATCGAGGAAGGACCCGTTCCCGGTGACTCGGGCACCTGGGCCGTCGGGCGGATCCAGAGCGGGTACCAGGAGTTCAGCCAGGTGGGGCTCCCCCAACCGAAGATCCTGGTGGTGCCGCACTACGCCGCCTCGGTGGCCGACTACCAGGCCTTCGCCCCGATGTTCTCCGCCCGCTACGACCGGGCCGTCTACTTCGGCGGACTCCTGAGCGGCAGCCCGATCGACTACACCCATGAGGTCGGCCAGTACTTCCCGTATGTGGTGAAGGACGTCTACGGCTCGAAGGTGATCCCCGAGAACCTGGGCGAGTACCAGCCGACGTGGGTGAACAACAACCCGCCGGTGATGCCCTCCGACCTCATCCACGAGGCCCAGCTCAACCTGGCCGTGCGCGACGGCTTCGCCAGCTTCTTCTACGACCCCAACTTCGGCACCGGCCCCCTCTCCCAGATCGTCTCGGGCATCCAGGGACTGGGCTACACCTTCGTCAGCCCGTCGGGGCTCTAACCGGGGTCACGGCGCCCACCGCCGCCGGGCCTTCACTCCCACCGCTCCGCCCCAGACCCGCTCTTCCTGCGCTTCTGACCAAGAGGGCAGGAAACGGACAGGGTGAGAGAGAACTAAACAACAGATGGCCAATTCGGACTAGTTGCGAGGGGAACCTGATGTACCAGCCGGCGGTAGGAACCACCTTGGGGGCCTCGGTCCTGGGCGCGGCGGTGGCCCGTCAGGCCGGGTCGACGGCCGCCCCCCACACCCTCGGTGCCACGGTGTCCCATGTCGCCGGAGCGGCCCTGCCGTTCACCGGCTTCGCCTTCGGGCTCTATCTCATGGTCGCCATCTGCCTCATCGTCGCCGGCATGGTGATGCGCCGGGTCGCCCGCCCCGCCTCCCGGTAGGAGCGGCAGGGCGCCGGCCCTCCCGCCGCCGGTGGCCCGGGCGCTTTGGCGTCCTCCGGACTAGTCCGGGACCTTCACGGAAAATGACCCGCCGAGTTCCTTTCGCGCGCCTGGTGGTCGGCCGACACCGTCCCTGGAAGGTCGAGACAGGGAGCGGGCGTGATCCGGGCAAAGCTGATGATGGGCGCGGCGGTGGGGTTCGCCGGGCTGGTGGCCAACCTGATCCCCGGGGCGCATGCCTTCGCCGCGCCCAAGTGGAAGTCGGGCGGTGGCACCACCTCGGGCGGCACGACGTCCGGCGGCACCACCTCGGGAGGCACCTCGACAAGCAGCGGTACGGTCCTGTTCTCCGACGGCTTCGAGTCGCTGCCGCTCGGCACTGGCTGGCTCGACGGCAGCGTCCACGGCAACTGGACTTCGGTCTACAACGGCTACGGGCAGAACGGCATCGCCCTCGACGGCACCAATGTCTTGAGCTTGTCCCCGGCCGTCTCGACTACGGCCTCGACCACCCACGCCGGGCTGGTCACCAGCGTCCCGTCCTTCGGCGACATGGACCTGAAGGTCCAGGTCCGGACGGTGGCCCAGCTCCGCCAGCCGGCCCCCAACCCGTGGGAGGTTGGTTGGGTGCAGTGGCACTACACCGACGACAACCACTTCTACTACCTGATCCTCAAGCCCAACGGCTGGGAGCTCGGCAAGGAGTACCTGGACTCTTCGGGGGCGCAGAACCAGCAGTTCCTCGCCACCGGCTCGTCGCCCACCTACCCGGTCGGTCAGTGGAACAAGGTCGAGATCAAGCAGGTGTCCAACGCCATCACGGTGTGGGCCAACGGAACCCAGCTCGCCACCTACACCGACACCCAGAATCCCTACCTGAAGGGCGTCATCGGCCTGTACTCCGAGGACTCCACCGTGCACTTCGACAACGTGCAGGTGAGCTCCGCTTCCTAACCCCCGTTGGCCGCCGGTAGGGGGGTCACGCCGGACGGCTCCGGTTTGAACTCCTCGGGCCGCTCGGCCCCGGCGAGGAGGTGGGCCAAGGCGGCCACCGTCCGCTCGGCGGCCCTCCCGTCGCCGTAGGGGTTGACGGCGTTGGCCATGGCCTCGTACGCGCCCCGGTCGTGCAGGAGGCGCCGCACCGCGCCCCGGATGGCGGCCCGGTCGATGCCGACGAGGGCGGCGGTGCCGGCCTCCACCGCCTCGGGACGCTCGGTCGTGTCGCGCATGACGAGCACCGGCTTGCCCAGGCTGGGCCCCTCCTCCTGGATGCCGCCGCTGTCGGTCAGGATCAGATGGGAGCGGGCGATGAGCCGGGCGAACCCCCCGTACGGGAGGGGCTCGGTGACGACGACGTTGGCGTGGCCGGCGAGGTGCGGCATCACCGCCTCGCGGACCACCGGGTTGCGGTGGATCGGGAAGACGACGAGCAGGTCGGGCTCCGACGCGGCCAGGTCGGCCAGGGCCCGTCCCACCTCCTGCATCGGCCGGCCCCAGGACTCGCGGCGGTGGGCGGTCACCAGCAGCACCCGACGGGGGTCGTCGTCCAGGCCGTCGAGGGCGGGGTCCCCGTAGGGCAGGCCGGCGTCGACCGCCCAGCGGAGGGCGTCGATGACGCTGTTGCCGGTGACGATCACCCGCTGGGCGTCGACCCCGTCGCGCAGCAGGTTCCCCCTGGCGGTCGGCGTGGGCGCCAGGTGGAGGGTCGCGAGCTGGGTGGTGAGGCGGCGGTTGATCTCCTCGGGATAGGGCGAATACGGGTTGTCGGTCCGCAACCCCGCCTCCACGTGGGCCACCGGCACCTGGTGGTAGAAGGCGGCCAGGGCTCCGGCGAAGGTGGTGGTGGTGTCGCCCTGCACCACGACCGCTTCCGGATGACGTTCGGCGATAACCGGCGAAAGCCGCGAAAGGGCGCGCACGGTTACGTCGGTCAAGGTCTGGCCGGGCTGGATGAGGTCGAGGTCGACGTCGGAGCGGATGTCGAAGACCTCGAGCACCTGATCGAGCATCTCGCGGTGCTGACCGGTGACAACGACGCAGGGCTCAAAGAGGGATGAGTCCCGTAGGCCGAGAATTATCGGAGCGAGTTTCACCGCTTCCGGCCGCGTACCCAGGACGACCATGACACTGCACGGATGGGCGATTTCGGCCGTCACGACGCTCGTACCGTTCGTCATTCTGTACTCGATCTCCTATGTCGCCGCTCTGTTCGCGCTGTCGCGGCGTCGGAGGCGTCCGTTGATGCCGGCCCCGCCGGATCTGTTCTTCGTCTTCCTCGTGCCCTGCCTCAACGAGGAGCTGGTGATCGCCCGCAGCCTCGAGCGGCTGCTGTCCATGCCGGCCCGCAACTTCGCCGTGCTGGTCGTCGACGACGGCTCCGACGACGCCACCTCCGAGGTGGTCCGCGGCTACTTGGGCGACCGGGTCTGGCTGCTGCGGCGCGAGAAACCCAACGCCCGCCAGGGCAAGGGTGAGGCGCTGAACGCCGCTTACCGCTACCTGCGGTCGTCCACCCTCCTCGAGGGTCGGCGCCCGGAAGATGTCGTCGTCGCCGTGGTCGACGCCGACGGCCGCTTGGAGCCGAGCACGCTGTTCGAAGTCGCCCCCTACTTCCGCGACCCGTCTGTCGGGGCCGTGCAGATCGGCGTGCGCATGTACAACGCCGACCAGTCGCTGCTCACCCGGATGCAGGACCTCGAGTTCGTCACGTTCACCGAGATCTACCAACGGGCCCGCCAGCGCCTGGGCAGCGTGGGCCTCGGAGGAAACGGGCAATTCACCCGGCTGGCCGCTCTCGAGAGCCTGGGCGAGGCTCCGTGGACCCGTTGCCTCACCGAGGACCTCGATCTCGGGGTGCGGCTCCTCGTCGCCGGATGGCGCAACTCCTTCTGCCCGACGGCCCACGTCAGCCAACAGGCGGTGACCCGACCCTGGGCCCTGATCCGCCAGCGGGCCCGCTGGTTCCAGGGGCACCTGCAGTGCTGGCAGCGCATTCCCCTGGTGCTCCTGTCGGACCTCGACGCCCGATCGCGCTTCGACCTGGTGCAGAGCCTCCTCAGCCCCGCTTTGGTCCTGCTCACGTCGCTGCTGTTGCCGATCACCGGCATCTCGATCGCCGCCGCCCTGCTGAGCGGAGCGGGAGGCATCCGTCTCGGCCCGTCGACGCTGTTCGCCGCCGTCATCGCCTACGTCCTGTCGTTCGGGCTCGCTCCCCTCTACGGCTTCAGCTACTGGCTGCGCGACAGCGAGGTCAGCCTGCCCCGGGCCCTGCTGCAAGCCCACGCCTACACCATCTACGGCTACATGTGGTTCGCCGCCGGTTGGATCGCGGTCTGGCGCACCATCAGGCGCCGGTCCGGCTGGGCCAAGACGGGGCGCACCGCCGACGGTGCACTGCCAGCCGCGACAGCCGGCGCGGTGGTGGACCTCACCGCCCCCGCGGGGGACGCCCGGGTCATCACCCTCGACCCGGAGCCGGCCCGGCCGTCCGAGCCGTTGACGCCCGAGCCGCTGACGCCCGAGCCGGCGCTGCGTTCTGAGCGGTCCCTGATGGCGGCGTCCGCCCCCCGCCGTCGCCGGCACCGGCTGGCCCGACGGTCGGCCCTGGTGCTGGCCGCCGCTCTGATCCTGCCCGCCGGCGCCGAGCGGCTGGGTGCCTGGTCGGCGACGATGGCCAGCGCCGGCTCTCATCGCGACCTGGCCGCAGCAGTGGACCACGGGGACCGTGCCGGGTTGGGGGCAAGTCTGGCGCCCGGCGCGCCTGTGGCTTCGGCGTCGTCAACCGCCGCGGCTGCACCGTCACCGGTTACGCCGTCAGCACCAGCGCCCAACCCCACCCCGGCCGCGGCACCGGCGGTACCGGTGTCGGCCAGCTCGACCCCGGCAGCGTCGCCGCAAACGCCCCAGCAGCCGAAGGGGCCGGCCCCCGCAGCCGGCCCGCAGGCCCCTCGCCCCGCCCCGGCGCCGCCCTCGACACCACCGACCGCGCCCACCACCACGGCCGCCCCCCGCTCCTGCCCCCAGGGAGGTGCGAGCTGGAGCGGCAGCCTGGCGGCCACCCAGTCGGACCACAACCACTGGGATGTGAAGGTCACCGCCCAGCTCCACAACGGGTCCAACGCCACCATGACCGTCAGCTCGGTGACGGCGTCGATCAGCTACGAGCCGGACGGCTCGAGCTCGACCTACCGGCTCGCGCTGAGCCCGAGCTCGACGCAGGTGGCGCCGGGGGCTACGGCGAACTTCAGCGCCAGCGTCACCCTGCAGAGCGACAGCCAGCCGGGGCTCAGCAACCTCACCCTCAGCAAGCAGTGGTCCGACCCGTGGGCCGCGTCGGCCTGCCCGGGCCCGTAGAAACCGGAGCGAGCGCATGACCATCACACCCGAGGAGATCGAGCACAAGCAGTTCATGCCGGCGGTCCGGGGCTACGACCGGGAGGAGGTCGACGCCTTCCTGCGCGCCGTCGCCGCCGACCTGCGGCGCCTGACCGGCGAGCTCGAGCAGGCCTCCGAGCGGGCGTCAGCGGTCGAGCGCGACAGCTACGACCGGCTCGGCACTGAGGTCGCCAACATCTTGCGCTCGGCGCGTGACGCGGCGGACGCCACCACCGAGGAAGCCCGCCACGCCGCCGAACGGACCCTCGGTGAGGCCGCGGAGGAGGCGGACCGGATCCGGCGCGAGGCACAGGCCGAGGCGGAGCGGCTGCGGGCCGAGGCCGATGACGCGCTACGGGCGGCGATGGACGGTCGGGCCCGCGTCGATGCGGTCATCGCCGACCTCGCCGGCCGCCTCGAGGTCGCCGAGGACCTGATGCGCCAACTGCGCAGCGAGCTCACCGTCGCCGGGGCTGGTGCCGAGGTGATCGCCGCCCCCGGTGAGGCGGGGGACGGGGCCGACGCCGACGTTTATCCGAGCGCCACGATGGGCGCCGCTGGGGCGTAGCCGAGGGCGGACCCTTCGTAGGCCGCGTCCCCGAAGTCGAACACGCCGCCGTCGGCGGCCGCCATCCGGTAGCCGCCACCGTCCGGCGTCGTCGTCAGCGACACGACGGGCGCGGCGAGGCGGAGCCCGCCGCCGGATCCGTAGAAGTGGGCGTCGCCGTAGGTGAAGATGCCGCCGTCGGAAGCGACGAGCCAGTAGCCGGCCCCGTCGGGGGTGGCGGCCATGCCGACGATGGGGGCGTTGAGGTGGAGGGCGCCGGCGGATCCGTAGAAGTGGGCGTCGCCGTAGGTGAAGATGCCGCCGTCGGAGGCGACGAGCCAGTAGCCGGCCCCGTCGGGGGTGGCGGCCATGCGCACGATGGGGGCGTTGAGGTGGAAGGCGCCGGCGGATCCGTAGAAGTGGGCGTCGCCGTAGGTGAAGATGCCGCCGTCGGAGGCGACGAGCCAGTAGCCGGCCCCGTCGGGGGTGGACGCCATGCCCACCACCGGGCGGGCCAGGTGCAGGTTGCCCGCCGAGCCGTAGAAGTGGGCGTCGCCGTAGGTGAAGATGCCGCCGTCGGAGGCGACGAGCCAGTAGCCGGCCCCGTCGGGGGTGGACGCCATGCCCACCACCGGGCGGGCCAGGTGCAGGTTGCCCGTCGAGCCGTAGAAGGCGGCGGTGCCGAAGGCGTACACGCCGCCGTCGGCGCCGGCCATCCGGTAGCCCTGGGTGGGCGCCGCCTGGCGGGTGGCCCCCGAGTTCGGGTCGACCATCAGAGAGGACTCGTCGACGGCCTCGAAGGCCGACGCCGGCACCGTCTTAAGCTCGTCCAGCAGGGCCGGGTCCCACCGGTTGTCGGCCGCCCCGGTGAAGTACCAGTCGGACCCGTTGTCGGCGAGGATCAGCCCGTAGTGCTGCATGGCCCGCAGGATCACCTGGGCCGCCGGCGAGAAGTGCGAGATGTCGAAGCCCGCCTTGAGCCGGAAGCGCGCTCCCATCGGGGGCAGGGTCGGGTCGCTGGCCGCCCCGGCCTGGTGGCGGGCCGGCCACACGTAGGCCTGGTCGGTCCGCTGGGCGGTGAACCGGATGGCGTGGGTCACCGAGCCGGCCGCCACCTCGTCGTAGCGGAGCAGCCCCGGCAGGATGGGCAGGCCGGCGGCGTCGGCCGATGTCCATCCGGCCGGGCGCAGGGCGTCGGAGGTGAGGCTCCAGATGGCACCCGAACCGGCGGTCGATCCGCTGGACGAGTAGTAGGCGTCGTACAGCTCGTAGAGGGTGCAGGTCGACGAGTCGACCATGATGGCGTGGCGGTCCCCGGTGGAGCTGGGGCCGCCCTCGATCGGCGTGTCGGGCCCGAAGGGGTAGGGACCGGGGTCGCTCTCGTCGGCGTAGGTGAAGCTGACGCTCACCTTCGGGTGGGAGGAGTCCACCACCGTGTAGGGGATCCCGTAGGGGGCGCTCGGATCGCCTGACGGTCCGAAGTCCGGGTGCAGGTTGGTCGTCGACGCCGACATCGAGGCCAGCCACTCCGCCGAGTGCGGGTCGACCGGCAGGCCGGAGATGTCGGCGTTCCACACGTTGTCGGCCGGGAAGATCGGGCACGCCGGGGCCCCGGGGACCGGTGTCGAGGCCCGGGCCACCCCCTGGTGGACGGGAACGGCGCAGGCGGCGGCGAGGCCGGCAGCGCCCACCATCAGAGCGGCGGGCCGGCGGGGTCGCATCCCCCATTCTCGGCCGGCCGGCCGGCCCGGTACAGTCCCGGCCAGTGGGAGTCCTGCGCAGGGCGGCGGTCGCCCTCGGCGTCGCCAGTCTGGTTGCCACGGCCCTGCGGGTGGCGCTGCGGGGCAGCCGACCGACCCCCGAATCCCCTTCGGGCGCCTGGCGCGAGCTGTCCGGGCCCGACCTGCGGTAGTGGCCCGCTTCGTCCTTCACGGCCCGGGAGTGGTCGGCGCCCGGGCCGCCCGCCAGCTCCTCTCCGTCGGCCCGGTGGACTCCCTGAGCGTGGTGGGCGGCACCCCGTCGCGGGCGGAGGCGGTGGTGGCCGCCCTCGGTGGGCCGGCCCGGCTGGCGGCCTGGGACGAGGCCCTGGCCGAGGGGCCCGACACGGTGGTGCTGGCCGGGGGCCCGGGCCACGCCCGGCTGGCGGCGGCGGCGCTCGACGCCGGCGCCCACGTGGTGTCGGTGGCCGACGGCGAGGAGGAGGTCGCGGCCCTCCTCGAGCTGGACGCCCACGCCAGCCGGTTGGGCCGCACCGTCGTCGCCGGGGCCGGGTTCTCCCCCGGGATGTCCTGCGTCATCGCCGCCCACGGCGCGGCCCAGCTGGACGCGGTGGACGAGATCCGGGTGGCCAGCGCGGGCACGGCCGGCCCCGCCTGCGCCCGGCAGCACCACCGGTCACTGTCGTCGGCCGGCCTCGAGTGGGGCGCCTCGGGCTGGGTCCGCCGCCGGGCCGGATCGGGGCGTGAGCTGTGCTGGTTCCCGGACCCGGTGGGGCCCCGTGACTGCTACCGGGGGGCGTTGGCCGAGCCCCTCCTGCTCCAGCGGGCGTTCCCGGCCGCCGCCCGCATCAGCGCCCGGCGGGCGGCGTCGCGGCGCGACCGGCTGACGGCGCGCCTCCCGATGCTGCGCCCTCCCCATCGCGAGGGCCTGGTCGGTGCCCTGCGGGTGGAGGTCATCGGCCGGTCGGGGTCGGCGGTCGACTCGAGGGTGCTCGGGGCCATCGACCGACCCTCGATTGCCACCGGGGCGGTGGCGGCGCTGGCGGCCCACTGGGCGGCGGCGGGACGGCTGGCCGGCCCCGGCGCCGGCGGCCTGGCCGAGCTGGTGGCCGAGCCGGTGCCGTTCCTGCGCGACCTGTCGGAGCGTGGGGTCCGGGCGGCGGTGTTCACCGGCGCCGGCCAGGTCGGCGGCCGAGTCGGGGCCGGGGGCTGAGTCGGGGCCGACGGTGGGTCGGGTAGCGGTGGTTCTGGCGGTTGTGGCCGCCGTCAGCGCCGGGTGCGGCCCGGGGGGGCAGTCGTTGGCCTCCCAGACCCCGGCGGTGATCTCCGGAACGGTCGTGGCCGGCCCCGGCTGCCCGCCGTCCGGTGGGGGTGTCGCTCAACCGTGCCTGGTGCGCAACGTGCCGGCGGCGGTGGTGGCCGCCTCCGGCAAGGACGGCGTCCACCAGGTGAGGGCGGACGGGACGGGCCACTACCAGCTGTCGCTGCTGGCCGGGGAGTGGAGCCTTCGGGCCACCGGCCCCGACGGGGTGTCGGGACCGGCGGTCCAGCTCTTCCTCGACCCGGGCCAGGAGGCCCACCTCGACCTGCGCGCCGGCTGACCGCGCCCGGCGTCGACCCCGTCAGCCGGCGAGGCTCACCGACAGGGAACGGCGTCCGAAGGCGTCGCAGGCGGCGGCGGACGGCTCCCAGATGTCGAGGCGGTGGCCGTGGATGGCGCCTCCGGTGTCGTCGGCCACCCGGACCCCGACGCCCTCGATGTCGATCCGGGTGCCGAGTGGGATGACCGACGGGTCCACCGCCACGCTGTCCGGGCCGGCGTGCGCCCCGGTGGCGGTGGCGCCGCCGAGGGCGTAGCAGGTGACGAGGAACGTGCCGAGTTCGTGGGTGGAGGACTCGGCGGCGGACGCAGCCGCGGTCGGCGGGGCCGGCTCGGGCGTGGCCGCCGGCGCCGGGCCGGAGAGGCCCTCTCCGTCCGGGCCGAACACGGCGCGGCCGTGACCGGCGGGGACCTCGGCGGCGGTTAGCACCAGCCGGGGGCGGGCGGCGCCCGAGCCCCCGTTCTGAGCGGCGGCGGCGATCTTGGCCACCCCGGGGGACGCCGCGATGCCCGCGCCGGCCGCCACGGCCAGGGCTACCCGGGTGCGGGCCCGGCGGGCCCGCCGGGTCTTGGTGGCCGTGGCGGGCGCCCGGCGGGAGGTGCCGGGGCCGGTGCGGCGCGTGGACAGTTCGGTAACTGCGTCAGCCAACGATGCTCCTTGTGACGGGCCCGGCCGCGCGCGGCGGCAGAGCGGGTCTTCTCAGGGCCGCCTCCGGCCTCTACTGAGGCCCTCGGGCACGGCGGCAGGCTGATCCGGACACAGATGCGTCCGGAGGCCGCGCCAGGCGACGTGTGTAACTGCGGTTAGCACCCTACCAGTACCCCTCCGGCAGGGGCCCAAACGGCTTAAACCGGAAATTCTCTGCACCGGCGCCGCGGGGGCGGGCGAGGTGCCAATCTGGCGGCCGTGGCGGCCGTGCGCTGGTTCGGGTTCGTCGCCGGCCTGGCCCTGGTGGGCGGAACCGGCCTGTCCCTGCTGTACACCCTGATCGTGCCGAGGGGGCACACGGCCCGGGCGGCCCGGCTGGCCACGGTGGTGGCGGCGGGGCTGGGGCGCACGGCCGGCGACCGGCGGGCCGACTACCGCAGCCAGGACCGGGTCCTGGCCGTGGTGGGCCCCCTGGCCCTCCTCGGCCTGTTCACCTCCTGGCTCCTTCTCTTCATGGTGGGCTTCGCCCTGATCCTGTGGCCGCTGGTCCCCGGGGGCCTGGGCGCCGCCCTGCGCCAGGCCGGGTCGTCCCTGTTCACCCTGGGCCTGGCCAGCTCGCCGCGGGGGTCGGCCACGACCGTCGACTACGCGGCGGCGGCCACCGGCCTATTGGCCATCGCCCTCGAGATCGCCTACCTGCCCACCATCTACGGCGCCTTCAACCGGCGCGAGACGCTGGTCACCCTGCTCGAGGGCCGGGCCGGCTCACCGGCGTGGGGCCCGGAGGTCCTGGCCCGCCACCAGCTGGTGGGCATCACCGGCAGCCTGCCGGCCTTCTACGCCGCCTGGGAGCAGTGGGCCGCCGACCTGGCCGAGACCCACTCCAACTACACGGTGCTCATGCACTTCCGCTCCCCCCACCCGATGCGGTCGTGGATCGTGGCCCTCCTCGCCGTGCTCGACTCGGCCGCCCTCTACCAGGCGCTGTCCCCGGCGGCGGCGCCGTCGGAGTCTCGCCTGTGCCTGCGCATGGGCTTCACCTGCCTGCGCGAGCTGGCCCGGGTGCAGGGCCTGCCTTACGACCCCGACCCGATGCCCAACGACCCCGTCGAGCTCACCTACGACGAGTTCCTCGCCGGCGTGGCCCGCATCCGCGAGACCGGCTTTCCGATCGAGCGCAGCCCGGAGGAGGCATGGGTCCAGTTCCGGGGGTGGCGGGTCAACTACGAGGCCATCGCCTGGGCCATCGCCGACCTGGTGACGGCGGTGGCCGCCCCCTGGTCGGGGCCGCGCCGCCGGATCGGGGAGCTGCAGCCGCTGCGGCCGCTCGACCGCACGCCCGACGACCCCGCCGCCACCCGTCACGCCGGCGGGCGCTGGCAGGGCCCGGCCACGCTCGGCTGACCGCGGGCGGCGAACGATCCGCCCGGGCCGGACTGGAAGGGTTGTGAGACCCCCTAACTATGCTGCCGCCCTCATGAAGGTGGGCATCCCGACCGAAACCGTCGCGGGCGAGCGCCGGGTGGCGATGGTTCCCGCTGTCGCCCCCTCGCTGCTTTCGGCCGGGGTGGAGCTGGCCGTCCAGTCCGGCGCCGGCGCCCGGGCCGGCTTCCCCGACGGCGCCTACCGAGACGCCGGCCTCTCCGTGGCCGGGTCGGCGGCCGAGGCGCTCGGGGCCGAAGTGGTGGTGAAAGTGCACGGGCCGAGCCCCGAGGAGGCCCGCTCCCTGACCGAGGGCTCGACGCTCATCGCCCTGTTCAGCCCGGGCCGGTCCCTCGACACGGTCCGGGTGCTGGCCGAGCGCAAGGTGACGGCGTTCAGCCTTGAGCTGCTGCCCCGCATCACCCGGGCCCAGAGCATGGACGCCCTGTCGTCGCAGGCGACGGTGGCCGGCTACCGGGGCGTGCTGATGGCCGCCGACCGGCTGCCCCGGTTCTTCCCGATGTTCATGACGGCGGCCGGCACCGTGCCCCCGGCGAAGGTTCTGATCCTCGGGGCCGGCGTGGCCGGCCTGCAGGCGGTCGCCACCGCCCGCCGCCTCGGCGCCCAGGTGCAGGCCTACGACGTCCGGGCGGCGGCCAAAGGCGAGGTCGAATCGCTCGGCGCCCGCTTCGTCGACCTCCGGCTCGAGACGGCCGAAGGGACCGGCGGCTACGCGGCGGAGCAGGCCGAGGAGCAGCAGCGCCGCCAGCGCGACGCGCTGGCGCCCGTCGTCGCCGACGTCGACGTGGTGGTGACCACGGCCCAGATCCCCGGCCGGCCCGCCCCGGTGCTGCTGACCGGAGAGATGGTGGCGGGCATGAAGCCCGGATCGGTGGTCATCGACCTGGCGTCGGACACCGGCGGCAACGTCGACATATCCCAGCCGGGTCAGGAGATCGACCACCACGGCGTGACCGTCGTCGGCGTCACCCTGCCGGCGTCGGGGCTGCCCACCCACGCCAGCCAGCTCTACGCCCGCAACATCGCCAACCTGCTGGGCCTGATGCTGGCCGACGGGAAGCTCGCCCCCGACTGGGACGACGAGATCCTCGCCACCACGTGCGTCACCCGAGACGGCGACGTGCCGCACGAGCCCACCCGACTGCTGCTGGAGAACCCCTCATGAACCAGGGCTTCCTGGGCGAGTTCACGATCTTCGTGCTCTGCGCCTTCCTCGGCTTCTACGTCATCTCCAAGGTGCCGAGCATCCTGCACACCCCGCTCATGTCGGGGACCAACGCCATCCACGGCATCATCCTGGTGGGGGCGATCGAAGTCATCATCCACGCCGACACCACCCTGCTGCAGGCGGTGGGTTTCCTCGCCGTCATCCTCGCCACCCTCAACGTCGTCGGCGGTTTCGTCGTCACCGACCGCATGCTCGAGATGTTCAAGGGCCGGGGTCAGCGTCGCCCCGAACCGGAGGAGACGGTTCAGTGACGACCGCCCTGCACTGGTCGTACCTGGTGGCGGCCGTCGGCTTCATCCTCGCCCTGGCCGGTCTGTCCGGGCCCCGCACCGCCCGGCAGGGGAACCTGGTCGGGGCGGGCGGCATGCTCGTCGCCGTCGGCATGACCCTGGGCGCCGAGCACATCCGCAACGGGGGCCTGCTCGCCCTCGGCATGGTGATCGGCGTCGGCATCGGCGTGCCCGCCGCCCGCATGGTCAAGATGACGGCGATGCCGCAGATGGTGGCGGCGTTCAACGGCGTGGGCGGCGGCGCCGCCGCCCTGGTGTCGGTGTCGGACTACATGAGCCACGGCGGGGGCGCCGCCCTGTCGTCGGGCAACCGCCTCGCCGTCATGCTCGGCGCCATCATCGGGTGCATCTCGCTGTTCGGCTCGGTCATCGCCTTCGCCAAGCTGCAGGAGCTGATGCCCACCCGGCCCATCACCTATCCCGGCCAGCAAATGGTCAACGGGGTGGTGTTCGCCGCCGTGCTGGCCATGACGGTGGGCGCCATCCTCGGCGGCCGCATCGCTCTGCTCGGGGCGGTGTGCGTGCTGTGCTGCGGGCTGGGGGTCGCCATCGTCATGCCCATCGGCGGCGCCGACGTGCCGGTGGTCATCTCGCTGCTGAACGCCTTCACCGGCTTGGCCGTGGCCGCGTCGGGCTTCACCCTGCAGAACACGGTGCTGATCGTGGCCGGCACGTTGGTGGGGGCGTCGGGAACGCTGCTCACCCGGATGATGAGCCAGGCCATGGGCCGGTCGCTGGCCAACGTCATCTTCGGCGCGTTCGGCGCGGTGGTGACCGCCACCGGCGGCGCCGAGGGCGGCGACCGCAGCGTCCGCTCGACGACAGCCGAGGACGTGGGGACGATGCTCGCCTACTCGCGCCGGGTGGCGGTCGTCCCCGGCTACGGGCTGGCGGTGGCCCAGGCCCAGCACACCATCCGCGAGCTGGCCGACCTCCTCGAGTCCCGCGGCGTCGAGGTGTACTACGCCATCCACCCGGTTGCCGGGCGCATGCCCGGACACATGAACGTGCTCTTGGCCGAGGCCGACGTCCCCTACGAGCAGCTGAAGGAGATGGACGAGGCCAACCCGATGATGCCCCAGACCGACGTGGCCCTGGTCGTCGGAGCCAACGACGTGGTGAACCCGGCGGCGCGCGACTCGCCGGGCAGCCCGATCTACGGCATGCCGATCATCAACGTGGACCAGTCGGGCCAGATCGTGTTCATGAAGCGCTCGATGCGCCCGGGCTTCGCCGGCATCGACAACGAGCTGCTCTACAACGACAAGACGGTGCTCCTGTTCGGGGACGCCAAGGACAGCCTCACCAAGCTGGTGGCGGCGGTGAAGGTCGCCTAGGCCGTTGGCCTCCGACCCCCACGCCGGCCGGGCCCCCGGCTTCGAGATCACCGGGTGGGAGCAACACCGGGCCTGGCAGGAGAACGTGCTGCCGCCGGTCGAGAAGGTGGCGCCGGGGCTGTGGTCGATACCGGTGCCGATCCCGAACAACCCGCTGCGCTACGTCCTCGTCTACGCCCTCGAGCTGGGCGACGGGGTGGCCATCATCGACGCCGGCTGGGACACGGACGAGGCGTGGTCGGCGCTCACCTCGGGCCTGGCCCAGGTGGGCGGCGGGGTCAGCGACGTGCGGGCCGTGCTGGTCACCCACATCCATCCCGACCACTACGGGCTGGCCGGGCGGGTGCGGGAGGAGTCGGGGGCGTGGATCGCCCTGCACCCGGCCGACGCCGAGTTCCTCGCCTCCCGCTACGGCCAGGGGATCGAGGGCCTGCTGGCCGAGATGCGCCGGTTCCTGCTGCGCCACGGCGTGCCGACCGGGCCGGTCGACGAGCTCACCAACTCGTCGATGGGGGTGCGCCAGCTGGTGCGCCAGGCCACCCCGGACGTGCTGCTCGAGGACGGAGACCGCGCCCACCTGCCCGGATGGGACCTGACGGCGGTGTGGACCCCGGGTCACACCGCCGGCCACCTCTGCTTCTACTCGGGCGAGCGGCGCATGCTGCTGTCGGGCGACCACGTGCTGCCCCGGATCAGCCCGAACATCGCCATCCACACCCAGCAGACCGAGTCGCCCCTCGCCGACTTCCTCGAGTCGCTGACCAAGGTGGCGGCCCTCGACGTCGACGACGTCCTGCCCGCCCACGAGTACCGCTTCCGGGGGCTGGCCGCCCGAGTGTCCGAGCTCCACTCCCACCACGAGGAGCGCCTCGACGAGATCGAGAAGGTGGTGGCGTCGGAGCCCGGTCTCACCGCCTGGGAGGTGACCACCCGGCTCACGTGGTCACGGCCGTGGGACGAGATCGCCGGGTTCATGCAGCGGGCCGCTCTCGGGGAGGCGCTGGCCCACCTGGTCGTGCTGGCCGACCGCGGGCGGGTGCGCTCCGCCGGCGAGCTGCCCGAGCGCTGGGAGCCGGCGGACTGATCCGACCGGCCGGGCCAGGGCTACCGGCTCGACCGCCTCGACGGCGGAGGCCATGACCCGGTAGCCGGCGGCGTCGGCGTGGAGGTTCTGGCCGACCGGCGGTCCCGAGCACATCCAGGTGAGCCGGCACAGGGTGGTCGGGTCCTCGGGCGAGAAGGAGTCGGCCACGTCGGCCACGGGGACGCCGAACCGGGCGTAGGTGGCGGCCAGGGCGGCGTTGAGGCGGGAGGTGACCTGGGCCGCCCACGCCGCCCGACCCGGGCCGTCGCCGCCGAGGGCGGCGTCCACCGCGTAGGGGTCGTAGTAGTTGAGCCCGATCACCGCGGCGGACCCGGCGAGACGGTGGACGGTGGCGAGGATCACCGGCAGGTCGCGGGCCAGCGCCGCCAGCCCGGCCGACGCGCACGCCGCCGACCGGGGCGACGGGTCGCGGCCTTCGCAGCGCACGACGTCGTTGATGCCGATGTCGAGGGTGACGAGGTCGATCCGCCCCCGGTGGGCGGCCAGGAAGTCGGCGGCCGCCCCCAGCTGGCCGTCGGCGCCGGCGTAGCGGCAGATGCCGCCCCGGATCATGGTGGTGGTGGTCTCGCCCGGGCAGCCCAGCTTGACCAGGGTGGGCCGGGCGGCGGCCGGGGCGGCCCGGGACAGGGCGGCCTGGACCACGTCCGGGTAGCCGGCGTCGGTGTCGACGCCCGCCCCGCCCCGGCGGGCCATGGGCTGGAACCCCTGGGACAGGGAATCGCCGAGGGCCACGTAGTAGGCGGCGGCCGGGCGGGCGGGAAGGCCGAGGGCGACGGTGCCGGTGCCGACGCCGGCGATGGCCACTGCCGCCGCGGCCAGCAACAGGCGGAGCCGACCGGGCACGCCCTCTCACTCGGCGGGGCGGGGCCCGGCCTGAGGCGGGGGTCTCAGTCCCCTCTCAGGGCCGACGTGTGGGTCGCTGGGCCCGGTTGGTAGCTTTCCCGCCCGTGAGCGCCGAGCCTGCGCACGCGGGTCCGGCCCCGCTCCCGCCACGGAGCCGCTGGCGGCGCCGCTTCGTGATCGGCTCCATCGGCCTGGTCATCGTGGCCCTGCTGGTGGTCGGCGGGGGCTATGCCTACCTGCGCTTCCGCTACTCACAGATCAAATCGGTGTCCATCGGGTCGCTGACCCACGGCGACACCAGCCAGCCGTTCAACGTGCTGCTGGTCGGCTCGGACAGCCGGGCCGGGCTCACCGGCCCCAACGCCGTCCAGTCGTTCGGCTCGGCCTCGCAGGTGGCCGGCCAGCGCAGCGACGTCACCTCGATCATGCACATCGACCCGGTCGGGCACCGGGCGGCGATCCTGTCGATCCCCCGGGACCTGTTCGTGCCGATCGCCGGCACCAACGGCTCCAACCGCATCAACACGGCGTTCGACTCCGGTCCCGACCGCCTGATCCAGACCATCCAGACCGAGCTCGGCATACCGATCCAGCACTACGTCGAGGTGAACTTCGACGGCTTCCAGAACGCGGTGAACGCCCTGGGGGGCGTGGACCTCAACTTCCCGTACCCGGCGCGGGACGCCTACTCCGGCCTGCACATCACCCAGACCGGCTGCCAGCTGCTCCAGGGCGACCAGGCCCTCGCCGTGGCCCGGGCCCGGCACTACCAGTACTACGAGAACGGCTACTGGCACACCGACCCGACCAGCGATCTCGGGCGCATCCGCCGCCAGCACACCTTCCTGCGGGCGGTGGCCAAGCGGGCGCTGTCGCGGGGACTCACCAACCCGTTCACCGCCAACGCCTTCATCGGGGCGGTGGTCCACAACTTCACCATCGACGACCAGCTCGGCGTGCTCGACCTGGTGGGCCTGGCCCGCGACTTCCACGGCTTCAACCCCAACAACCTGGCCACCTACACCCTGCCGACCAGGCCGGTGAACAACTACCTCGGCTACGGGGACGTGCTGTTCCCCGAGCAGCCTCAGGACTCCCAGGTGATCGCCCAGTTCCTGTCCAACGGGCCGCCGGGGCCGGCCTCGTCGGGGCCGGGCGCCATCAGCCCGTCGGAAGTGTCGGTGAAGGTACTCAACGGGGTCGGCACCTACCAGCTGGCCCACCGGGCCGCCGCGGTGGTGGCCGCCGAGGGCTTCAACGTGGTCGCCACCGGCGACGCCCCGACCCTCGGCTACACCGAGGCCACCGTCCTGTACGCCCCGGGCAAGCTGGCCAAGGCCCAGGAGCTCCAGGGCCGGGTGGTCGGCGGGGCGCTGATCCGCGAGGACCCCACCCTCACCGGGGCCGACGTGACCCTCGTGGTCGGCTCGCAGTGGCAGGGGCTCAAGGGGGCACCGGCCACCTCGTCGGGCGTCACGTCCACCACCACCCCGGCGGTGGCGCCGGAGTCGCCCAACTCGGTGCCGCCCTACGACCCGAAGACCTGCTGACCCGAGGAGATCTGCCGGCTGGCAGGCCCCGCCCCGGCCGCCGAACGGCCCGGGCTCAGCTGACCCGGCTGAAGCTCAGCTGACCCGGCCGAAGCTCAGCTGACCCGGCCGAAGCTCAGCTGACCCGGCCGAAACCGTCGAGGCCGTCGCGCCAGATCGACGCGTAGCGCACGTTGGTGCCGGTGTGGTCGGCGACGATCATGGTGTCGTTGCCGACGTAGATGCCGACGTGGTCGACCGGCTGGTAGTAGAAGACGAGGTCGCCCGGCCGCAGGTCGGCGTAGGAGACCCGGATGGTGTCGTCCCACTGCCCGGCGGCCGAGTGCGGCAGGCCCACGCCCGCCTTGCCCCACACGTACATGGTGAGCCCCGAGCAGTCGAAGCTGTCCGGCCCGGCGGCGCCGTAGACGTAGGGCTTGCCGATCTCCTGCTGGGCCCAGTGCACGGCGACCGAGGCTCCGCCGGCCTGAGGCGGAGGCCCAGCGGGGCTCGGGTTGGCCGACCCGCCCCCGCCGGTGGGCCCGCCTCCACCGCCGCCGGTCGGGGCCGGGCCTGGGCCCCCGCCCAGCCCGGACGGGCTGCGGGCGGGCAGCGGCTGGGAGCGGGTGGCGACCGAGGGGGCGGCGTGGGCCGTGGCCCGGGCGGCGATGAGCGCCCGCTGGCGGGCGGCGGCGGCCGCGGCCTGGGCCGCCTGGGCCTGGGCCACCAGAGTGGCCAACCGCCCCTGGGCCTGGTTGAGCAGCGTCTGCTCGGAGGCCACGGTGGAGGCGATCGCTTGGCGGCTGGCGTCGGCGGATGACACCGAGTGGGACGCCTGGGCGGAGGCCGCCGCCAGTTGGGACTGCTGCTGGGAAAGGCTGGCCTCGGCCTGGCGGAGCCCGTCGATGGCGGTCTGCTGGGTGTCGACGACCTGCTGCAGGTAGCCCTGGCGCAGGATCAGCTGGGTGGCCGCCGACTGCATGAGCACCTGGACCGAGCCGGCGCTGCCGCTGCCCATGTAGGAGTTGACCGCCACCTTGCGCACCACGGCCCGCTTGGCCGTCACCTGCTGCGCGGCCTCGGCCACGGCGGCGGCCGCCCGGGCCTGGCGGGCCTGGGCGGCGGCCAGGGCGATCTGGGCCTGGTTGTACTGCTCGTCGGCCTGCATCTCCTGGCGGGCCAGGGCGTCGAGCCGGGAGGCGATGGCCGCCGCCTGGGCCCGGGCCGAGGTGACGGCGTCGGCCGCGGCCGGCACCGGGTGGGCCATCGGGAGGGATACGACCCCCGTCGCGACGGCGAGCGCGACCCGCCAGACCCTTCTCCGCCACATGGTGGGGCGAAACCCTAACAGCGGGCGGTTCGAAAGTGTCAACTCGCGGTGCGACCTGGGCGTGTGGGCGTCGGACGGGTGGTCGAGGCGGCCGCGGCGTCGGTAGCGTCTGGTCGTGGCCGGGCCCCGACCCCGTCGAGCATGAGCGGCGCTGCCGGCTATCTGGTCGCCTTCGGCGGCGGCATCGCCTCGTTCCTGTCCCCCTGCGTCCTGCCCCTCGTCCCCGGCTACCTGTCCGTGGTCACCGGCCTCGAGCTCGCCGAGCTGCGCCAGGGCGACCGGCTGGCCCGCATCGCCTGGCAGACCGGGCTGTTCGTGGCCGGCTTCTCGGCGGTGTTCGTGCTGCTGGGCCTGTCGGCCACGACTCTGGGCCGGGCCCTGTTCGCCAATCACCTGCTGCTCACCCGGGTGTCCGGCGGCGTGGTGCTGGCCATGGCCGTGTTCATGGCCGGCTCGCTGGTGCTGCGGGCGCCCCGGCTGTACGGCGAGGCCCGCTTCCACCCGGTTCACGCCCGCCTCGGCCCGGTCGCCGCCCCCGTCGCCGGGGTCGCCTTCGGGTTCGGCTGGACGCCGTGTGTCGGCCCGGTGCTGGCCTCGGTGTTGGCCGCCGCCACCATCCAGGGAGGAGCGGCCCGGGGTGCCCTCCTGCTGGCGGCGTACTCGGCCGGGCTGGGGCTGCCCTTCCTCGCCACCGGGCTGGCCTTCGGCCGGCTGGCCGGGGCCATGGCCTGGGTGCGGGCCCGGGTGCGGGCGGTCACGGTCGCGTCGGTGTCGGTCATGGGCGCGTTCGGTGTGCTGCTGGTGATGGACCGGCTGGCGTGGGTCACCACCGAGCTCGAGGCCGGCATGCGGGTGGTGGGCCTCGGCCGGCTGGTGTCGCTCGGCTGAAGCCAGTTCAGTCGGCGGCTCGGGCTGCCTTCTTGAGCGACGGGCTGCCCGGCTTGACCGGCCCACGCCGTGCCGCCGGGGCGGGCCGGCCGGCGGCCGCCGCCGGGGGGGCCGGCGGACGGAAGTTGGCCAGGATGGTCGCCCGCACCGGGGCGGGGGCCGACTGCACCGTCCAGGCGGGGGCGGTGGGCAGCGGGTGCACTCCGAAGGCCTGACCGGCCAGGTCGGGGGTGCACAGGTAGTTGACGTCGTAGTCGAGCATGGTCTGGACCATCCACACTGGCCCGCCGTTGAAGCCCCGGGCGCAGTAGCTGGCCGCGCTGGACAGGTCGGGTGAGCCCGCCACCCAGACGGGCACGCCGAAGGTGGCGTCGCCGGCGATCTCCCCGTACTGCAGGGAGGTCGAGTAGATGCCGGCCAGCAGGCGGTGCTTGTGGAGCTCGTCGATGGCGCCCTTGATGACCAGGGCGTTGACGTCGGTGTGGTCGCTCCAGGTGTTTTCCGTCTCGACGTCGAGCCACCACATGGGGGCGGCGATGCCGGAGTGCTGGGCGGTGGCGAAGGCGTCGAGGACGGTGTTGGCCCCGTAGTTGTAGGCGGCGCAGGCCAGGTCGCCGTCGGCGCACCGGCCGGCCGGTCCTGACGCCGACCGGGGCGAAGGCAGGTCGTCGGGGCCGTTGAGGTTCACGTAGACGCCCGACGCCCCGGCGGCGCCGGTGGCCCAGGCCCACTCCGAGCTGAGGCAGGGGTTGGCGGTGAACGCCTGGCCGCCGGTGACCCCGAGGACCACGAAGGCGTGGGCGGGAGGCAGGGTCTGGTTGCTGCACTGGGGCCAGGAGATGTCGAAGCCGTAGCGGCCGCCCACCTCCACGTGGGGCTGGCGGAACGCCGGGCTGATGCCGGCGGCGACCGCGGTCACCGGACGGTTGAGCTGGAAGCCGCCGGGGGCGCCCCAGTAGCCGGCGTCGCCGTAGGTGAAGACGCCACCGTCCGCCGAGGCCAGCCAGTAGCCGTTGCCGTCGGGTGATCCGGCGATGCCGACGATGGGGGAGGAGAGCCAGTGGCCGCCCATGCCGCCGTAGTAGCGGGCGGTCCCGTAGGTGAAAATGCCCCCGTCGGAGGACACCAGCCAGTAGCCGGTGCCGTCGGAGGTGGCGGCGATGCCGACGATCGGGTAGGCGAGATGCTGGCCGCCCATGCCCCCGTAGTAGTGGGCGGTCCCGTAGGTGAAGATGCCCCCGTCGCGCGACACCAGCCAGTAGCCGGTGCCGTCGGGGGTGGCGGCGATGCCGACGATGGGGGCCGACAGGCGCTGGCCGCCCATGCCGCCCATGTAGCGGGCGGTCCCGTAGGTGAAGATGCCCCCGTCGCGCGACACCAGCCAGTAGCCGTGGTTGTCGGGGGTGGCGGCGATGCCGACGATGGGGGCCGACAGGCGCTGGCCTCCCATGCCGCCCATGTAGCGGGCGTCGCCGTAGGTGAACACGCCGCCGTCGGAGGAGACCTCCCAGTAGCCCTCGCCGTCGGAGGTGTTGGCGAGGCCGACGATGGGGGCGGTCAGGCCCTGGCCGCCCATGCCGCCGAGATAGCGGGCGTTTCCGAAGGCGAACACGCCGCCGTCGGCCCCGGCCAGCCGGTAGCCGGGCCCGTAGGCCGGCCCCGCCGCCGAACTGGAGGCCTGGGCACCGTGGGTGGTGGCCGGTCCGCAGCCCTGGGTGACGAGGCAGCCAGCCGGCCCGAGGAAGGTGGCGGCAGCGCGACGCTCGACCCCGGGCAGGCCGGTCCGCCCGGTGACGGCGGTGGCCACCAGGGGCAGTAGCAGGCCCAGGGCGACGGCGAGAGCGACCAGCCCGGCGGTGGCCGAGGGCCACCAGCGGCGGGAGGGCAGGCGGAGACGGTCCGCCAGGACCAGGGGCTCGGGCTCAGTACGCGATGAGGGGTGCAAGTGAGTCCTCGTGGGATCCGATGTGGCCGCGACCGGCAGCAGCCCCAGTGGCTGCTCCAGCCGTCGCCAGGGCGCGACAACCCCTTGCTTCGTCAACGACGCCGCTGAGTTGAGCGGTCAGTCCCGTCCGGTCGTTATGGGCGGTTCGGCGGGCCGCGCCGGCAGGTGTGAGGCTTCTAACCGGGCAGAGCATGGCGGGCGGGGGACGGCGACTGGTGGACGCTCGACGGGGGTAGTGGCAACCCGATGGAGCGAGAGACCACCAAGCACGCCGCCCGCCTGGACGAGGAGCTGAGCCACCAGTCGGCATCGATGACCCGCGGCGCCCCGGTCGAGTCGCGCAGCCGCGAGGAGCGGGTGCAGGAGAGCCCTTCGGAGGACGAGGCGGCGATCGACCCCGGCGCCCGACCCGACCTGGCCCTGCCGGGCGGCCTCAGCCCGGAGGAGATCGACGCCCGCTCGGAGCTGGCCCGCCACCTGTCGCGCACGGTGTTCCCGGCCGACCGGACCCAGTTGTTGGACGCGGCCGTCGGCGACGAGGCGCCCGACCGCGTCCTCGCCCTGATCCGTCAACTGCCGGAGGGCATCACCTTTGCGACGGTGCAGGCGGCGTGGGACGCCCTGGGCGGGTACCACGAGCACCGCTGAGCCGTCCCCTGTCTCCAGCGTCCTTCGCTAGGCCCGGTCGCTCTTGACGAAAGGGGCGTGATCGATAGGGTGAGGGGTAGACCGCGCCGAAGCCCTGTCGAGCGGCGTGCGTGCGGTCATCCCTCTCGCCGTGACCCTCGTCGTAGTCGTTCTCCTCGCTCTTGTCATCGTGTCCGCCGCCTACGCGGCCCGGCGGGCAGTCGAAGACGACGCCCGCCGCACCATCCGCCGGGCGAACTCCGCCCGGGCCGCCATGCGCCGCGCTCGCGAGGAGTCGGTGCGCCATACCCGCCGGCTGGCGGGTGAGGAGAGCTCCGACTACCCCGACTCGCGCTCGGCCTGAGCGTGGCCGGCCTCCGCGCGGTGGCCCTGGTTACGGCGGCGGCCGCGCTGGCGTTGGCCGCCTGCTCCACCGGAGGGGGCCGGGCGGCGTCGTCGGTGTCGACCACGACGAAGCCGACGCCCACGGCCTCATCGACGCCAGCCCCGTCGTCACCGGCCGCCACCCCGGCGGCGGTGGTGCCCCGCCTGCGCCACGTGGTCCTGGTGGTGATGGAGAACCTCGGCTACGACGCGGCGGTGCCGGCCTTCGCCACCCTGGCGGCGCGGGGCGCCCGGGCCGACGACTACTACGCCGTCGCCCATCCGAGCCTGCCGAACTACCTCGCCCTCGACACCGGCTCCACGTGGGGGATCACCTCGGACTGCACCGACTGCTACGTGTCGGGCCCCGACCTGGCCCAGCAACTGTCGGCGGCGGGAATCAGCTGGGGCGCGTTCATGGAGGGCCTGCCCTCCCCGTGCTGGCTCGGGTCCTCGACCGGCAACTACGCCGGCAAGCACGACCCGTTCCGCTACGTGCGCCAGGTGCGGGGTTCCCCCTCACTGTGCGGCCGCATCCGCCCGCTGACCGAGCTGTACGCAGACCTGTCCGGGCCGCCGGGCTCGTTGCCGTCGTTCGCCTGGGTGACCCCCGACTTGTGCCACGACGGCCACGACTGCGACCCGGCCCAGGCCGCCCGCTGGCTCGAGGGCTTTGTGGGGCGGGTCACCTCCAGCCCGTCGTGGGATAAGGACGCGGCTGTGTTCGTCACGTGGGACGAGGCCGAAGGCGGCGACGACCGGGGCGGCGGCGGGCACGTCCTCACCTTCGCCCTGTCGCCTTCGATCCCCGCCGGGCGGAGGGTGTCCACCCCCGCCAGCCACTACTCGTTGCTGCGGACGGTGGAGGAGGCACTCGGCCTACCGCTCCTCGGGCACGCCGGCGACCCGGGCCGCTCGGACCTGGCGGCCGTTTGGGGCTGAGCGGGGCTTACCCCGCCTGGAACGTCAAGGTGTAGGGGGCTTCCTGCGGGTGCAGCTGCTGGTGGTGCGATCCACTGCGGACCTCTACGGTCGCGCCGCCGGCCCCCAGCTCCACCGTGGCGGTGCGGTCGGCCCGCACCATGGCGCTGGCGCCCGGTTGCAGCACGCCGGCCCACGAGCCGGCGTCGCTGCGGATCTGCAGCCAGCACGGACGCGACGGGTCGGTGACCCGGATGACGAAGCCGGCGGTAGCCAACGAGTACGAGGCCGACGACCAGCCGCTCGACTGCTGGGTCAACAGCGAGGCGGCCGGGGCCGGGGCGCTGGCCGCCGCCTTGGAAGCCGGGGCCGACGGCGCCGCCCACACCTGCACACCGAGCACCCCGGCGCTGGCCAGCACCACGGCCACCCCGGTGGCGGCCACGGCCGAGCGGAGGCGACGCTGGCGGGGGGGAAGGGCCGGCAGGCTCGAGGTCGGCTCATCGACCACGGCGGGCAGCTGGCCGGTGGCCTCGCCGGGCGGCTCCCACCAGGACTCGGCCGCCGCCGCTTCCGTGGCCCTGGCGGCGGCAGGCCGGGCGGCGGGAGTGGCAGGCCGCACGGCAGGAACGGCGGCGGTGTCATCGGCGGTCGGAGGCGCTCCGGCCGAGACCATCTCCCATCCGGCCACCACGTCGTCGACGAAGCGCTCGGCGGGCAGTCCGAGCAGCGAGCAGTAGCTGTAGAGGCAGCAGAGGGCGTCGGCCCGGTCGGCGAAACGGTCAGGGTGGGCCGACTCGAGGGCGAGCAGGTCCTCGACGCTCACCTCGATGGCCCGGGCGGCGTCGGAGGGCTCGAGGCCGACGGCCCGGCGGGCCTGGCGGAGCCGGGCGGCGACTCCGACCCACACCGCGGGCGGAAGTTCGGAGCCGGCGCCGAAGCGATGGGGTGAGTTGATCACAGGGGAGACTTCTCACCACGGGGCGTAGTCGAAACGTCGCCGGGCCGGAGTCGTACTGTGCGGCGGCCGCGGCAGGGGGGGACGATGGGAAGGCTCGAGGGCAAGGTGGCGCTGATATCGGGAGGGGCCCGGGGAATGGGAGCCGCCGAGGCCCGGCTGTTCGCCGCGGAGGGGGCGTCGGTGGTGGTGGGCGACGTCCTTGCCACCGAGGGCCGCCAGCTGGCCGAGTCCCTCGGGGGCGCCGGCGGTTTCGTCGACCTCGACGTGACCGACGAGTCCTCGTGGGACGCGGCGGTGGGGTCCACCGTGGAGAGGCACGGCCGGCTGGACGTGCTGGTGAACAACGCCGGCATCCTCGAGGTGGCTCCGATCAGCGGGTTGAGCGCCGAGGGCTACATGAAGCTGGTGCAGGTCAACCAGCTCGGTGTCTTCCTCGGCATGAAGGCCGTCGCCGCCCCGATGCAGGCGGGCGGGGGTGGGTCAATCATCAACATCTCGTCGGTGGCCGGCCTCATCGGCGCCGTCGGCCACGTCGCCTACGCCTCCACCAAGTGGGCGGTGCGGGGGATGACCAAGACGGCGGCCATCGAGCTGGGCCCGGCGGGCATCCGGGTGAACTCCATTCATCCCGGCATCGTGGAGACGCCCATGCTCGACGCCTACCGGAACCTCGGGGTCGACCCGCAAATGCTGGTGGCCAACCTGCCGATCCGCCGGCTGGCCACCTCTGAGGACGTCGCTCAGCTCGCCCTCTACCTCGCCTCGGACGAGAGCGGGTACTCGACGGGGTCGGAGTTCGTGGTCGACGGGGGCATGACGGCCGGAGTGCGAACTTGAGGCGCCCGACCTGAGAGCTGCCAGGCGGCTGAGTCAGAGCAGCGTCACCGGGTCGCCGGCGGCGATGTCTCCGGGCTCGGTCACCCGGGCGTACAGGCCGAGGCAGGGATAGGTGCCGAGGCCGGGCACCTCCACCCGGTTGGCGGTGACGGCCCGCATGACCGAGCGGTCGGCGCTCAGGTCGGGCTGGGGCAGGGTGATCATCACGCAGCGCATGGTGAGCATCAGCCCCTCCACCGTCAGTGAGTCGCCGACGCGCAGCGACCGGCCCACCCATTCGTTCTCCGGGAAGCCGTCGGCGTCGGTGTGGATGACCAGGTTGGGGCGGAACCGGCGCACGTCGACGTCGATGCCCAGCGAACGCAGCGAGCTGGTGGTCACCAGGTGCACGGCGGAGAAGTCGAACAGCGTTCCCGGCGGGGCGCCCAGCGCAGGGGAGTAGCGGATGACGGGCTGGTCGTCCTCGCGGTCGACCACCGGGCCGTAGAGGGCGTCACCTTTCTCCTCCGACCAGATCTCCTCCAACTCGGCCCCCTGGGGCGCAGTGCTCACCAGCCGGACCCGGCGACCGAGCGCCGCCGACAGCGCTTCCTCGGCCGCAATGTCGTCGCCCTGCCCGATGAGGTAAGCGGAGCCGTCGGACAGGGTGACCCGCACGGCGGGGGGCGTGGCGGCGGGGTCCACGACCGTCGAGGAGTACAGCATCAGCCCGCCCCACTGGCGGGGCCGCTTGGCGCTGGCCACCTGGCCGGTCTCGACGTCGACTACGGCGTAGGCCCGGTCGCCGGCCAGGCCGCGATGATCCACCGACGCAGCCGACAGCTGCTCGCCGTACATGGACTTGACGGGGTAGCGCCACAGCGCCGCCACCCTGCCGATCACCTGCTCAGTCACTGTCCCCCCTTGTCGCGCTGACGTCATCTACCCCGCCGCACCGGCGGGTTTCGTCGTTTCCACCGGTATGGGGCCGGGTACGCGCCAATTAGGGAAGTTACCGATTGTCGTGAATGTCCGCCCGACCCAGGAGGTGCTGATGACCAAGGCCCGCGAGATCATGACCAAGGGAACCGAGTTCGCCAAGATGGAGGAGTCCATCGCCGAGGCGGCCAAGCGCATGGCGAAGTCGGACGTCGGCGTCCTGCCGATCTGCAACGACCAGAAGCGCCTGCAGGGCATGCTCACCGACCGCGACATCGTCGTGAAGGTGATCGCCCAGGGCAAGGACCCGCAGAAGACCAAGGTGTCGGATGTCGCCCAGGGCACCGAGGTCGTCACCATCGGTGCCGACGACAGCATCGAGGAGGCGCTGCGCACCATGAAGGACCACAAGGTGCGCCGCCTGCCGGTCGTCGACGGCAGCGAGGTGGTGGGCATGGTCAGTCAGGGCGACATCGCCACGTCGCTTCCCAACGAGAGGGTCGGCGACCTGGTGGAGGCCATCTCCGCCGCGCCGTAAGGCGGCGCCATCATCCACGTCACGTAACTAAAAAAGCGAAGAAGGGCCCTCCCCCCGGGAGGGCCCTTCTGGCATCATGGTCCCCGAAGGGGGTCGCGATGGGACAGCGCGAAACCACCTACCTCGACTTCATATGCGAGGAGTACCACGAGTTCGAGCGGCGGATCTCCGCCTCAGGCTCGGAGCACCCTCCCCGGGCGAGAGTCGAGTCCCTCAGCGGAGGCGGCCCCGTCCACCCGGATGGGGATGCCGTTCACCAGAACGTGAGTCATCCCCACCGGTGACTCGGCGGTGAGCCGCTCGCCTTCGGCCGGGAAGTCGCGCTTGCGCACCAGCGGACCGGGGGCGATCGTCACCGGGTCGAAAACGCAGATGTCCGCAGCCTTGCCGACTTCGAGGGTTCCCCGGTCGGTCATCCCGTAGACGGCGGCGGGCTCGCCGGTCAGCTTGTGCACCGCCCGTTCGAGGGGCATGACGTCGCGCTCGCGCACCCAGTTGCCCAGCAGGTCGGTGGCGAAGCAGGCGTCGCACAGCTGGGAGACGTGCGCCCCGGAGTCGGCCAGGCCCAGCAACACGTTGTCGCGCGGCAGGAGCCAGGCGATGCCGTCGGGGTCGTCGTTGGCCAGCACCGACCAGAAGCGGGTCTTGAGCCCGTCGGCGAGCGACACGTCGAGCATCACGTCCAGCGGGGTGCAGCCCAGCTCCTCGGCCAGGTCGACGACTTTGCGGCCGACGAGGTCGGGGCGCGAGTCCGACTCGGCCACCGACAGGGAACTGAAATTGAAAGGTATGCCCCCCTTGGCGGTGAGCTCCTCCCACGCCTCCTGACGCCAGGACGGATCGCGGTAGGCGGCCGTGCGCTCCTCACGGGTCTGGCCCATCAGCCGCGAGAAGCACGGCCGAGTGTTGAGGGTGAAGGGCTCGGCCAGGTTCATCTGGAACACCAGCGGCCGGCACGACACCTGGGGCCACACCTCCACCCCCCGCTGGCGGGCCTCGTCGTGCTCGGCGACGACCTTCTCGTGGTAGGGGAAGCCCTTCACCGTGAGCAGGGCCGTCCAGGTGAAGGGGCGGCCGATCTCCTGCTGCAGGGAGAAGACCTCCTCGTTGCTGAGGACCCCGCCGGGCAGCAGGGCCACCACTCCCCTGCCTGCGTCGCGCACCGGCGCCAGCAGGCGGCGGAGCTCCTCGAGGTCCCCGACCCGGGATGGCACCGGTCGGCCCTTGTCGCCGTTGTGGGTCGGCGAGGCACTGGTGGCGAAGCCGATCGCCCCGGCGGCCATGGCGTCGGCGACCGCCCGCTGCATGGCGGCCATCTCCTCGCCAGTGGCCGGACGCTCATAGGCATCGTCACCCATGACGTAGAGGCGCACGGCGGTGTGGCCCACGTAGCAGGCGTAGTTGAGCGCCGCGCCTCGACGCTCGACGGCGTCGAGGTACTGGGGGAACGTCTCGAAGTCGTCCCATGGAACACCGACCGACAGGGTGTCGAAGCTCATGTCCTCGACGTGCTGGAGGGTGCGGGCCAGCAGGGCCACGTCGGGCGAGCGCACCGGGGCGATGGAGAAGCCGCAGTTGCCGGCTACGACGGTCGTGACCCCGTGGTGCGACGAGGGCGTCAGCCACGGGTCCCAGAACACCTGGGCGTCGTAGTGGGTGTGGATGTCGATGAACCCGGGGCTCACCACCTGGCCGGACGCGTCGAGCTGGCGCCGACCGCTCAGGTTCTCGCCGATGGCCGTGATTCTGCCGTCGGCCACGGCAACGTCCGCTCGCCGGCCCGGAGCCCCGGTGCCGTCCACGACCGTGCCGCCACTGAGGACGATGTCCCCGTCCATCGCAGCCTCCTCCCCGCTCGATGCCCGCCCGGGATGCTACGGCGCGCCCCTCGGGCGCGCCCCGAACGCTCGTAGCGCCCTCGGCGAGGGGGGCAGCTGCCGGGCGGCGCCGTAGACTGGGGCGGCCAAGGGGACGTAGCTCAGCTGGAAGAGCACCTGCTTTGCAAGCAGGGGGTCGTGGGTTCGAGTCCCATCGTCTCCACCAGCAGGCCGGTCATCGGCGGTCCGCCGCGGGGGCTATCTGCCGTTGCGCTCGCGGTGCTTGCACCCGGGCCAGCAACATGGACGACGCTGGCCCTCCTCGAGCTCCTCCCGGGTCCGACGAATGCGGCGTTGGCGGGTGCTCTCCTGCTTGGCGTCCTCTACCCAGCAGATGAACTCATTGCGGGCGAGAGGTGTGATGTCGCGCCAGGCATCGAGTGCGGCGGGGCTGGCGATCAGCGCCCGGCGCAGGTCCGCCGGAAGTTTGTGCACCGCCCCGGCGGGCACTTGCGGGCTGCCCCTCGTCGGGGCGTCGAGGTCGGAGGCCATCACCAGACGGTACCGGCCGGCTGCTTGGTGGCGGCGTTGATCCGGTTGAGCAGGTTGGTCGTGGCGATCCACAGGACCAGGCCGGCCAGCTGCTTTTCGTCGAAGTGCCGGGCTGCTTCGTCCCACACCTGATCGGGGACCGGGTCGGCCCGATCGGCCAGCCGGGTCATCGCCTCGGCCAGGGCCAAGGCAGCCCGCTCGGCGTCGGTGAAGAAGTCCGTCTCCCGCCAGGCTGCCACCGCGAAGAGACGCTCATCGCTCTCGCCGGCCTTCTTGGCGCTGACCGCTCCGCTGTAGACGCAGGGGCTGCACCCGTTGATCTGGCTGGCCCGCAGGTGGGTGAGCTCCATCGTGGCCCGGGGTACCCCGGCGCTGTGCACCGCCTTGATGATGAACTGGATCCCATTCATCGAGTCGGGCAGCAGGCCGGCTGGATTATCGATTCTCGCTGTCATGGCCCTTCTGACGCGCCCGGGCACCGGTGTGTGACCGGTTTCGAGGCACCGGGCATGAGTCGCGCTCCTGGGTTGTCACATCGGCGGCCGCCGGCGCGTCAATGTGGCCGTATGGCACCCGACCTCGCCGCCCAGTTCGAGGCCAACCGGCCGAGGCTCAACTCCTTGGCCTACCGGATGCTCGGCTCCCTGACCGAGGCGGAGGACGCCGTTCAGGAGACGTGGATCCGCCTCGCCCGGTCGGACCCGGAGGAAATCGACAACCTGGCGGGGTGGCTCACCACGGTCCTGTCCCGGGTGTGCCTGGGGGTGCTGCGGACCCGCAGCAGCCGGCCCGAGCACCCGCTCGAGCAGGACGAGGCGGAGCCGGAGGTCGCCTCCCCGGAGGACGAGGTCCTGCTGGCCGACGCCCTGGGCCCGGCCCTGCTCCTGGTCCTCGACACGCTCGGTCCCTCGGAGCGTCTCGCCTTTGTCCTCCACGACCTGTTCGCCGTGCCCTTCGAGGACATCGCCCCGATCGTGGGCCGTTCCCCGGCCGCCGCCCGCCAGCTCGCCAGCCGGGCTCGGCGACGGATCCAGGGCAGCGACAGGCTGGGACCCGGGAGCAGGCGGCGCCAGCAGGAAGTCGTCTCCGCCTTCCTGGCCGCCTCCCGCCAAGGCGACTTCGAGGCCCTCGTCACGCTGCTCGACCCCGACGCGGTGCTGCGGGCCGACCGCGCCGCGGTGGCCGCGGCCAGAGCCAACCGCAGCCGGGGGGCGCCCCGGCTGGAAGCCGAGATACGGGGGGCGGAAGCGGTCGCCTCCGTCCTGTCCGGGCAGGCCCAGGCGGCGCAGCTGGCGCTCATCGACGGCGCCCCCGGAGCGGTGTGGGCGCCCGGCGGGCGGCCCCGGGCCGTGTTCGCCTTCCACGTCGTCGGGGACACCATCGCCGAGATCGAGATCGTCACCGACCGTTCCGTGGTGGCGGCGCTGCAGGTCGAGATCCTCTGAACCGGGATACAGGACCGTTGGCGGACAACCCCAAGACCAGCATCTACAAGACCAGCATCTACGAGACCATCATCTAAAGGAGGGCCGATGAAGACCATGACGTGCAAAGAGCTGGGTGGGCTGTGCGATCTTCCTCACCGCGGCGCCACCGCCGACGAGGTGATCAAGGCGCAGGATCGCCACCTCAAGGAGGTGGTCGCCGGCGGCGACCAGTCCCACGAGGCCGCCCTCAAGGCGATGAAGGCCAGATGGCGACGTCCGATCGCGGGAATGGGTTGGTACAGGGACGCCAAGCGCCGGTTCGCTGAACTCCCGGAAGACTGAACCGCGGGGGCCGGGCGCGGACCGGCCTCACGGGGAGCGCAGCAGCTCGCGGCGGCTCCGGTACTCCTCGGCGTCGATGTCGCCCCGGGCGAAGCGCTCATCGAGGATCCGCCGGGCCTGGTCCCCGCCTGGTCCCGGGGGCGGTGGGCCGTTGGCGTGGGTGGGGCCGGGGGAGTGGCCCGCCGACCTGATGACTGCGAACACCACGGCGGCGATCAGGCCCCAGAACGCCAGCATCATGAGCGCCATGGCCAGCCAGTCGCCCCAGCCCCACCCGCCGCCCGGTCCCCACCACATCATCGGCTCCACCTCACGATCACAGCGTGGGACGGCAGGGGTCGGCTTGCTAGAGCCGATGGGCCCGATTCCGGGACCCGGTTCACGGGGCGACGGCCGCCACCGCCCGTTCCCCCGGTCGGCCGGGCGGTTGGTCGGCGATGGGTTTCGTACATGCGGACGGCGACGACGGCCCCGGAGGCGGCGGTGAGGCCGGCGACGGCCCAGATGGCGGCGGTCATGCCGAGGGCATCGGCGATGGCCCCGGCGAGGAGGGCGCCGACGGCGAAGCCGCCGTCGCGCCACAGCCGGTAGACCCCTACCGACGATGCCCGCCAGCTGGGGTGGGCGACGTCGCCGATGGCGGCCAGCAGGGTGGGGTAGACCATGGCGGTGCCGGCCCCGAGGAGGAGCGCTCCGCCGGCCCAGGGCCAGAAGCCGTGGACCACGGCGATGAGGCCGATGGCCACGGCCTGGGTCCACATGCCTCCAGCGATGAGCCACTTGCGCCCGATGCGGTCGGACAGCGCTCCGGTGACGAGCTGGCCGAGGCCCCACACGGCGGGGTAGAGGGCGGCGAGGACGCCGATGCGCCCGATGGAGAGGCCCCCGGCGGCGAAGTAGAGGGGGAAGATGCCCCAGGCCACGCCGTCGTTGAGGTTGTTGACCATGCCGGCTTGGCTGGCCGCCGACAGGGCGCGCTCGCGGAAGCTGGTGAGGGCGAAGACCTCTTTGGTTGACAGCCCGGCGTGGGCCTCGGCCGAGGCGGCGACGTGGGTCCGGGCCTCGTGGCGGGCGTGTCCGTGGGTCTCCCGCACGAACAGGGTGGAAAGGCCGAGGCCGAGCCCGGCGAAGGCCATGCCGAGGAAGAACGGGTCGGGGCGCAACCCGGCCCGGGCGGCGATGAGTCCGGTGGCGAAGGCGGTGACGGCCACCGCCCCGTAGCCGGCGGCCTCGTTGAGGCCCATGGCCAGGCCCCGGCGTTGGGGGCCGACCAGGTCGATCTTCATGATCACCGTGGTGGACCAGGTCAGCCCCTGGTTGATGCCGAGCAGGACGTTGGCGAGGATGATCCAGCCCCACCCGGGCCCGAAGGCGAGGAGGAACGGGACCGGGATGCCGATGAGCCAGCCGGTGACCAGGACCGGCTTGCGGCCGACCTGGTCCGACAGGGTGCCGGCGAAGAAGTTGGTGGCCGCCTTCACCGCCCCGAAGGCCACGATGTAGGTGAGGGCGGCGGTGACGGCGTGGAGGTGGAAGGTCCGGGTGCCGATGAGCGGCAGGACGGTGCGTTCCTGGCCGATCATCCCGCCGACCAGGGCGTTGACCCCGACGAGGAGGGCGAACTGGGCCAGGTTCTGGCGCAGGCCGAGCCGGATCGGCCGGCCCGGCGGCACAGTCAAGGTCATCGCTCGGTCTCGAGGGGCCGGCCGGTGGCGGCGGACCAGTGGTCCGGGCCTCCCACGGCGACGGCGAGGCCGGTGCGGCCGCGAGCGGCCAGGAGGCTGGCGGCGGTCATGGCCCGTTCCCCGTGGCCGCACATGAGGGTCAGCGGTCCTTCCTCCGGGGCTTCGATCAGCGTGCCGAGTTCGACGTGGTTGGCCCCGGGGAGGTGCCCGGCGGCGAACTCGGCGTCCTGGCGGATGTCGAGGACCGGGCCGGTGACCTTGGCCGCGTCGACCAGGTCGATACGCCCGAGGGGGAGGCCGGCGGCCTCCCAGGCGGCGATGCCGCCGGCCAGCTCGCCGGCGAGGTTCTCGTAACCGACGTTGAGGGCGTGGCGGACGACCTCGGTGCGGTCCTGGGTGGCGGCGAGGACGAACACGAGGGGCCGGGCGGGCTCGACGAGCCAACCCAGCCAGGTCGCGAACTGGGGGCGTAGAGGGTTCGACAGCGATCCGGGGACGCGCCCGGCGGCGAAGGCGTCGACGGGTCGGGCGTCGACCAGTTGAGCTCCTTCGGCGACGAGGTTCTGAATCTGGTTGACGGTCAGTGGCGTCAGGGCGGGCGGCTCGGTGCTGTACACGGTCGGGCCGCGCCGGTTCACCTCGGCGAGGCGGCGGAAGTAGGCCGGATAGCTGCCGAGCCGATCCAGGAGCGCCTTGACGAAGGCGTCCTCGTCGGGGGCGGCGAGCAGCGGGTTGGTGGCGCGTTCGCGTCCGATGGTGGTGGTTCGCTCGGCGCCGGACGGCGCCGAGCAGAACGACCCCGCCCCGTGGGTGGGATAGACGGTCAGGTCGTCGGGCAGGGTGAGGATCCGCTCGTGCAACGACCGCCACAGCTGTCGGGCCAACGGTTCGGTCTGGTCCGGGGCGATCAGGTCGGTGCGGGCCACCGCGCCGACCAGCAGCGACCCGCCAGAGAACAGCGCCAGCGGGCGGCCCCCGTCGAGCAGCAGGTAGGAGACCTGCTCGGGGGTGTGGCCCGGGGTGGCCATCGCCCGCAGCGTCAGGCCGCCCAGGTCGAGCTCGTCGCCGTCGCCGAGCCCGTGGTGGGCGAACTGGCGGTTCCCGGCGGCCGAGGCCACCACGGTGGCTCCCCGGGCGGCGAGCTCGCCGCTTCCGGAGACGAAGTCGGCGTGTAGATGGGTCTCCACGGTGTAGGCCACTCGCAGGTGGCGCCGCTCGGCCGCCTCCAAATAGGGAGCGGGGTCGCGCTCGGGGTCGAGCACCAGGGCTCGGCCGTCGCCCAGGTCGACCACGTAGGACGAGTTGCCCAGGCCCTCGTCGACGATCGAGACGATGTCGGTCATCGCACAGTCCTCCGCTGCCGGTGCATGAGCCCAACCGGGACCGCTCCTCCAGTATTCTACAGATCTATGGAAAAATAGCGACCAACGGCCCTGCCGGGCTGCGGGGCCCCGGGCATACCGTCACTTTCAGGATCAGAGGAGGCGCCGGATGGAGGGTCGAGAGGCGAAAGATGCGCTGTACGAGCAGTTCGCCCGCGCCGCCAAGGCGGTGGCGAGCCCCAAGAGGATCGAGTTGTTGGAGGTGCTGGCCCAGGGCGAGCACACTGTCGAGGCGCTGGCCCAGTACGCCGCCATGGGGGTGACCAACACCTCGGCCCATCTCCAGGTCCTGCGCCGGGCCCGGCTGGTGGAGACCCGCAAGGAGGGGACCAAGGTCTTCTACCGGCTGGCCGGCGACGAGGTGGCCACCTTCCTGGTCGCGCTGCGCGACCTGGCCCGGGGACGCCTGGCCGAGGTGGACCGCATCGTCTCCGATTACTTCGTGGCCCGGGACTCTCTGGAGCCAGTCAGCCGGGCCGAGCTGATCGAGCGGGCCGGACGGGGCGACGTCGTCATCCTCGACGTGCGCCCGGCCGAGGAGTTCGCCGCCGGGCACATTCCTGGCGCGCTGTCGGTCCCCCTCGACCGGCTGGACGCCGCCCTGGCCCGGCTGCCCCGCCGGGCCCAGATCGTCGCCTACTGCCGCGGGCCGTACTGCGTCATGGCCCCCCAGGCCGTCGAACGGCTGCGGGCCAGGGGATACAAGGCCCGCCGCCTCGCCGAGGGGATGCCGGAGTGGCGCCTGGCCGGCCTACCGGTCGCCGTTGGAGAGGAGTGACGTCAATGAAGACGCTCTTGATCCACGACCCCGCCCCAGACAGGACATACGAGAAGCTGCCCGGGGCGGCCGACGTGCTGGCGGTGGTCGCTCATCCCGACGACGAGTCCTTCGGGCTGGGAGCTGTCCTCGCCGCCTTCGCTGACCACGGAGCCCGGGTCCGGGTCGTGTGCTTCACCCACGGCGAGGCCTCCACCCTCGGTCAGACCGGCCCCCCTCTGGCGGAGGCTCGTGCCGCAGAGCTGCGCTCCGCCGCCGACGTCCTCGGCATCGACGAGGTGGAGCTCCTGGCCTATGCGGATGGTTGCCTGGGCGAGGTTCCCCTCGAGGAGTTGACCGCCTTGGTAGCCGACGCCCTCGCCCCTGCCGACCTCCTCCTCGTGTTCGACCAAGGCGGCATCACCGGCCACCCTGACCACCGCCGAGCTACCGAGGCCGCCTGTGCCGTCGGCGCTGCCCACCGGATCCCCGTCCTCGCCTGGGCGCTGCCCGACCAGGTCGCCGGCCAGCTCAACGCCGAGCTGGGCACCGGCTTCGTCGGACGGGCGCCGGACCAGATCGACATCACCATCGACATCGACCGGGACCGCCAGCACGACGCCATCGCATGCCACGCCAGCCAGTCGACCCACAATCCGGTGCTGGGCCGACGCCTCGAGCTGTCGGGGGCCAGAGAGCACCTGCGGTGGCTGATCCATCCTCGTGACCCAGCCGATCGGCCTCCACCGGAGGGCCAACGAACCCGGCGGTAGCCCTTCCCGTTGACCCGAACTACCATCACGCGGACCGGTCGTGTCTGGCGAGTGCCAGCTGACGGCCGGGTGTCAGTCGCCCCGGACCCCGGCGACCCGAGCGCAAGGCTTGACGGGGGTGGCGTGATGACCGATTTCGGGTCCGAGGGCGCGGCGGGCGGTGGGGGCTGGCCGCGTATCGCGGAGGGCACTCGGGTCGATGTTCGCTCGTCCTTCGACGGGCGCTGGAGTGGCGGGTTCCTGATCGTCGACGCGGAGTTGCGGGGCTCGGAGCTCCACTACCGGCTCCAGCGGGTGTCGGACGGGAGGGTGCTGCCGGGGCTTCAGAGTGAAGCTGACGTGATGCCGAGCGCGCCGGCCAGCTGATCCCGTTGTGGAGGGGGGAAGGAGCGACTAGCGCGCCGGGTGTCCCTCCGTGTCACCGGCGGGGCCGCCGACGGGGATTCGGGCCCAGACGGTCTTGCCCTCCGCTCCGTGCTCCTCGACGCCGGTGTCACTGGCGAGGGCCCGGACGATTCCCAGGCCCCGTCCCCATTCCGACGCGGCGCTGAAGACGAGCTGGACCGGGGCGGCCGGGCTGCGGTCACGAACCCCGATCACCAGACCACCTGGTTCACACGAGACCCGCACGGTGAAGTCGGACCCTCCGTGCACGACCGCGTTGGTGGCTAGCTCGCTGAGGGCGAGCAGCACCATGCCGTCTGGATCGTCTACCTCCCATTCGGTCATCGCCGCACGCACCCAGGCGCGAGCCTGGCCGGGCGCCTGGGCATGGGGAGCGAAGGTGGCCGAAACCGACCGGTCCGCGCCTTCCTCGTCGGCCACGATTCCCCCGAACACATCGCTCGAAGTGACCACCGGGGTCCGGGGCGGTCGGCATGAGAGCTTGACTCTGCCTGACCATACCCCTGGTGCCCTCCGACCACGCCGCCGTTTCGTGGTGGACTTGGGTCCATGACGAAATGGGAGTACATCATCATCGCCCTTCCTGCCTTTCGGGCCCCGACCGACGCCCCGGCAAGCTCAGAGGCGGTGGAAGTGCTCAACCGTGAAGGAGCCATGGGTTGGGAGGCCGTCGGCATGACGGCCTTGGGTGACGGGGCGGTCGCCGTGCTGTGCAAGCGACCGGCCCAGTAAGCCCAGTAATCAGTCACCAGGGCCGCGGCGGGGCGCCGTCAGGCGGATTCGGGACTGGTACCCATAGATCCGGGGTAGGATGAGCGGCGGAGCGGCCCGTCCCGCGGGCCCGGAAACGCGTTCAGTCGAGACCCCGCTGGCGCCATCTCGCTCTATTGAGGAGGTGGAGGGCGCATGATTGTGGGAGTGGTCGGACCCCTTGCTCGAGCCGAGGGCGAGGGCGCCGGGTGCCAGGAGAACGACTGACTCGAATCCTCGCCGGGCTCGCCGCCGATGACAGGGGTCGCACCGCCCGGGGGCTATGCGAGGTGGCCACCGACGTCCTCGCCGTTTCCGGTGCAGGGGTGATGCTCATGGCTGGCGACGAGGCCCGCGGGTCGGTGTGCAATACGAACGCGGTGAGCGCCGCCATCGAAGAGTTGCAGTACGTCCTCGGAGAGGGTCCCTGCGTGGACGCCTACCAGCAGGACCGGGCCGTCCTGGAGCCGGATCTGGCCGATCCCCGCACGCCTCGCTGGTTGGCCTTCACCCCCAAGGCGCTCGAGGCCGGCGCCCGAGCCGTGTTCGGCTTCCCCTTGCGGGTGGGAGCGGTGCGCCTCGGTGCGCTCAACGTCTACCAGGACCGTTCGGGCCCGTTGAGCGACGAGCAACACGCCGACGCCTTGGTGATGGCCGAGGTGGTCGCTCACTGGTTGCTCGATGTCCAGGCCGAGGCCCGTCCCGGCGCCCTGGCCGAGGAGCTGGAGTTGGGCGCCGAGTTCTACTTCGTCGTGCAGAACGCGGCCGGCGTGGTGTCGGTCCAGCTCGGGGTCACTGTCACGGAGGCGATGATCGCCCTGCGGGCTCATGCCTTCAGCACCGATCGGCCGCTGCGCGATGTGGCCAGGGATGTGGTGGAGCGAAAGCTCCGTTTCGGATGAAGGATGGGGACATGGCAAGAGAAACTGCTCTGGTTCGATCTCTGGTGGAGCTGGCCGACACGCTGGTCAGCGACTTCGACGTAATCGAGCTGCTGACCGGGCTCGCCAACCGGTGCGTCAGTCTGCTCGGGGTCTCTGCCGCCGGCGTCATGTTGGCGTCTCCTGACAACGACCTGCGCCTCGCCGCCTCTTCCAGCGAGGCGATGCGGGTCCTGGAGCTGTTCGAGCTTCAGGCCCAGGAGGGCCCGTGCCTGGATGCCTTTCGGACCGGTGAGCCGGTCGAGCACCAGAACCTCCAGGCGGGGGTAGGTCCCTGGCCCCGCTTCGCGTCGGGGGCGCTGGAGGCGGGCTTCCGATCCGCCTTCGCCCTCCCGTTGCGGCTGCGCGACCGGACCGTAGGGGCGTTGAACCTGTTCAACGCGGGACAGACCCCGATGACCGACGAGGACCTGGTGGTCGCCCGGGCCTTCGCCGACCTGGCCGCCATCAGCGTGGTTCAGCACTGGTCCACCATCGAGAATCAGCTGCTGAACGAGCAGCTGATGCGGGCCCTGGACAGCCGGGTTCTGATCGAGCAGGCCAAGGGCGTCATCTTCGAGCGCGCCGGCATCGGCATGGCAGAGGCCTTCGATCGGTTGAGGAGCTACGCCCGCAGTCACAACCTCCGTCTCACCAAGGTGGCCCAAGACGCCATCGACGGCAGCCTCGACCCAGCGGCATGGGGGCCCTAACCACCATCGGCTGCTAGGTAGGGCACCGGTTTCGGGTGCTCAACCCCGGGCGCTCATCCCCGGGGCGCCGTCGGGCCTCCGGCAGCGGCGGATCGGCTGTTTGGGAATTGGTCCACTCGTACGTCTGGCGGCGGCTCGGGTTAGGGCGTACTGTGGAGGCACCGGCACGTTCGATGGTGCCGAAGCGAGCCCCGGTCCCCGGTCCCGCGACCTACTAGGTCACATGGGAAAGGGAGGCCCGAGGATGTCGGCAGAGCGGAAGAACCGGCAGCGAAATGCGGTGGTGCCATCGCGAGTGGCGCCGGTGCGCCAGCTGGCCGACCTGTTGGCCGTCGGAGTGGTTGTCGCCGGAGCCGATGGATCAGCGAGCTTCGCCAACCGGGCGTGGCTGGAGATGACCGGCCAACTCGACGTTGAGTGGCGCGGGCAGGGTTGGCTCGACGCCCTGGAGGCGTCCGGGGGGGTCGGCCTACGTGACCCCCTCCTGTCGGCTGCCCGGGCGGGGGAGACCTTCAGTACGGACTGGGTGGTTCGCGGCCCGGATGAGTCCGAGCGGGCGCTGCACGTCACGGTCGTGCCCCAGCTGGCCGGGCGGAGGGTCGTACGGATGGTGGCGACCGTGTTCGACATCACCAACCAGCGGGCCGCCACCCGACGGTTGGCTCACCAGGCGTCCCACGACCCGCTCACCGGGTTGTACAACCGGGCCCAGTTCCTCGAGTTCCTGGGCCATGCCCTGGACCGCCGCCGCCGCGACCGCCGCCGGCTGGCCGCCGTCCTGTTTATCGATGTCGACGGTCTCAAGGAGACCAACGACCGCCATGGTCACTCCGCCGGAGATCGTCTCCTGCGGGCGGCGGCGGCCCGCATCTCCTCGTCGGTCCGCCCCCAGGACGTGGTGGCCCGTTACGGAGGAGACGAGTTCGCCGTTCTGTGTGACGACCTGCAGTCTCCTGAGGAGTCCGACTCGATTGCCGCCCGCATCCGCAGCTTCTCACGCCAGGGTGATGCCACCGACGAGTCGCTCAGTCTCAGCGTCGGGGTGGCCCTGGCCGACGACCATCACGTGGCGCCGGCGGACATCGTGGATCGGGCTGATCGTGCCATGTACCTCGCCCGGGGCGCCAGGATCCAGGATGAGGGAGCTGAAGAGAGTGGGCGACCCCGCCAGCGGAGAAACGCGCTGCTGCAGGATCCCGAGACGGTTCTGGCCGCCGCCGCCCACGAACTCCTCCGCCCGGTGACCGCCATCAACGGCTTCGCCACCATGCTGCGCGAGGACCGCAACCGTATGTCCGCCGAGGACGTGGAAACGGCCTTCGCCGTACTCGAACGGCAGAGCTCGAGCCTCGGCGGCCTTCTCGAGGAGCTGCTGGAGCTCGGCAGCAGCCACAACCGGGTCAGCCGGGCCGCCGAGCCGGTGTTGCTCGAGGACGCCATCAGCGACGCACTGGAGACCGCCCCTCCGCCCGACGGCAAGACGGTCATCGTCCGTCCGGCGCCAACGTCGGTGAGCGTCCTGGGCGACCGGCGCCGGCTGGCCCGGGTGGTGGTGAATCTCCTCACCAACGCCTACCGCTACGGCGGATCCAGGATCGTCGTCGGGTTGGAGGATCGGCCGGGGCAGGCGGTGCTGAGCGTGGAGGACGACGGAGTAGGCGTGAACGACGACCTGGTGCCGAAGCTCTTCGTGCCCTTCACGCGCGGGGGGCGGAGGGCCGGGTCCGATTCCGATGGGGCCGGACTGGGCCTCGCCCTGGCCCGGGAGATCCTGGAGGCGACGGGCGGCTCAATCGAATACCGACCGGCGGAGCCACACGGGGCACGACTGGTCATAACGCTCCCCAAGTTGGCGAGCGCCCCCGAGGAGTCGGTCACCGTGCCGGCGCCCTCGTCGAACTGAGGAGAACCCATGCTGCAGAGAGTGGACGCGGCGGGGAGCCTGGAGGCCAGGGCCTTGCAGGTCGGTGAGGATCTGACCGATACGGTCGTACGGCGACTGTTCTCCGCCGGCCTCGGCCTCCAGGGGCTGCTCTCAATGATCGAGATCCCTGCCGTTCGCTGCCGGGTGGAGGCGGTGATCGACGAGATCGACCTGACCATCAGGGATGTGCGCTCGGCCATCCTCGACCTGCAGCGCTGAGGCGAGGAGCCCAAGCCCTCGGGTCGGACCCGACGTCTCCAGCCATTGTCTGGTTCACCGCAAGCGCCCTCAAGTGAGCCGGCACCCGGCCGATGAGGATTGCCCCAAGTCGGACTTAGAGGATGAGCGGATAGGCGCCGTCAGGGTCGGGGGAGGTGGCCTCGGTCGATGAGCTTGATGGTGAGGAGGATGGCGACCACGAAGGAGAGTTGGGCTGCTCGGTGGGCGGTCTTGCGGTCGGTGTTGCGGCGTAGCTGGCCGTAGTTG
>Ga0209810_1000752_pt1 | contig 61560 bp, 60 predicted proteins | sample Coa_R1_7_FD_187159 | JGI IMG/M metagenome (GOLD analysis project Ga0209810, IMG submission 187159) | Surface soil microbial communities from Centralia Pennsylvania, which are recovering from an underground coalmine fire - Coalmine... | ecosystem: Environmental > Terrestrial > Soil > Unclassified... | reverse complement strand
GAAGCGTTCGATGATGTTGCGAGCCGCAACCGGGGGCATGAGCCCGAGCAGGCCCGCGCGCTCGCCGCCGCGGACGAGAAGTTCAGCGGCGGCGAGGCCGAGCACGAGAGCCCGGTCGACCTTGGCTTCGAGCGCGAAATTGGAGGCAAACCACATCGAAGGCGAACGGTCGATCCAGATGAGAACCGTGTGCGCGGCCTCCCACTCGCGCTCGCGGACATAAAGGCGATCGTCCTTTGCGGAGCGGCGCCAGTCAATGCGGCCCGCCGCCTCGCCCGGCGCGAAGGGCCGGAATTGCCAAAAGGTCTCGCCCGGCCCGGCGCGCCGCCGCCCATGGACGCCGTGCATGATGCTTGCGGCCGCTTCTCGCGCCGCAACGCAAAGCCGCGGCAGCCGCTGCGTAAGGCCAATTGAGCGGATCTCGTGGCTGCGTCCAGTCCGGCTCGCGTCCTGGTCAAGAAGCCAAACCTCTGCCATTCAAGCTATCCGCCGGATAAGCTGGCCGGTGATATCGCCAATGCTCAGGCCATCGGCGCGTGCGGCGAAGGTGAGAGCCATTCTATGCTTGAGCACCGGGGCTGCGAGCGCGGCGATATCGTCGAGAGAGGGCGAGAGGCGGCCTTGAATCAGGGCGCGGGCGCGCGTTGCGAGCATCAGAGCCTGTGCGGCGCGCGGACCCGGCCCCCAAGCGATATGCGCCGTGATTTCGCGATCGCCCTCACCGGGACGCGCATTGCGGACGAGGTCCAAAATCGCCTCGATCACCCGTTCTCCGACGGGGAGGCGGCGCACCAGCCGCTGGGCCGCCATGAGATCCGCGCCGCTCATCGCAGGCTGTGGAGCAGCCCCGGCCTCGCCTGTCGTCTCGACCAGAATGCGGCGCTCGGCCGGCCGGTCGGGGTAGGCGACATCGATCTGCATGAGAAAGCGGTCGAGCTGGGCCTCCGGCAGGGGATAGGTGCCCTCCTGCTCCAGCGGGTTTTGCGTTGCAAGCACGTGAAAGGGCTGCGGCAGGTCGTGGCGCTCGCCCGCAACCGTTACGTGATACTCTTGCATGGCTTGGAGGAGCGCCGATTGCGTCCTCGGACTCGCCCGGTTGATCTCGTCGGCCATTAAGAGCTGAGCGAAAACAGGGCCGCGGACAAAGCGGAACACGCGCTGGCGCGCCGACGACTCTTCGAGAACTTCGGAACCAAGGATGTCCGCGGGCATCAGATCCGGCGTGAACTGAACGCGCCGCGTCTCAAGGCCAAGGACAGCGCCGAGGCATTCGACGAGTTTGGTCTTGCCGAGCCCCGGCAGGCCGACGAAGAGGCCATGGCCGCCTGAGAGGAGCGTCACGAGCGCTTGCTCGACGACTTGCCCCTGGCCGAAGATAACTTTTTCAATCGCTTGCCTGGCCGCGGCGAGTTGCTCCAGCGCTGCCTCTGCGGTCCGCGCGGCCGCCGCCTCGAGCGAGGCCTTGACGACTTCCGCCATTGGTTCGGGCCTCCTTTCGAGCCGCCCACCTTGCTGGGTTGCGGCGGGCGGCGGTGCGTGATGTTAGAAGATAGTTGTAACTGCGGGCCAAGGAACGATCAAAACTTTTCGATAATAGCGGCGCCGGGTTAATGGCCTCGCTGCAGTATGTGATCTCCCGGCCGGCCCCAGGCCGGCCCTGCGGGCCAATTCCGCGGAACTCCTATCGCTTGGCGAACCGGGCGAAGCTTTGCCCAGCAGCAGGTAAGGCGGGGGCGAGCAACTCGCAGAGCTCATGAGGCTTTCCGCTGAAAGAGGCAATTTTCAGATCCATCTCGATCTGGAGATCCCGCGGCAGAATCGAGCGCCAGAGGGAACCAGCCAAGGCGGCCCGCGCTGGCGTCATGAATTATGCCCTTATAGATCCCGGCGCGGAAGGCTCCCATTGCCTTTCCGAGAAGAGCAGAATACGCTTTTCGGCCCGCTCACATCCGCTGAGATTCGCCAGCCTCATCACTGAAGAATGCGAACCCTTCCTCTCGACAGATCCGTGGACATGATCCCCGATGGCGCAAGCCTGATGATCGGCGGCTTCATGGCCGTCGGCACGCCGGAGCGCATCATAGATGAAATCGTGCGCCAGAAGAAGCGAGGTCTCACGGTCATCGCCAACGACACGGCGATGCCGGGCAAGGGAATTGGAAAGCTCATCGAAGCGAAGCTCGTACGCAAAGTCATCGCCAGTCACATTGGCCTCAACCCGGAGGCGCAGCGGCAAATGATGGCCGGTGAATTGGAGGTGGAACTCGTGCCGCAAGGCACGCTCGTCGAGCGGATCCGCGCGGGCGGATATGGTCTCGGCGGCATCTTGACTCAAACAGGCATCGGTACGCTCGTCGAAAAAGGCAAGCAGCGCATCACAGTTGAAGGCAAAGACTATTTGCTCGAGCTTTTCTTGCGCGCCGACTTCGCGCTCATCCAAGCCTTCCTGGCCGATTATCTCGGCAATCTGAGCTACACGCTGACAGCGCGCAATTTCAATCCGGTGATGGCAATGGCTGCCGAGACCGTCATTGCGTGCGCAGACCACATCGTTCCCGCCGGGGTAATCTCTCCCGATCACGTGATGACTCCTGGCCCTCTCGTCGACTGCTTGATCGCCAATTAAATCGCCAATTGGCAAGGTGGCGGATGGAACCGCAGACAATCATCGCGCGCCGGATTGCCAAAGAGCTTTCACCTGGCATGCTCGTCAACCTTGGGATCGGGATTCCTACTCTTGTCGCGAACTATTTGCCGGAGGGGCTGCATGTTTTCTTCCAGTCAGAGAATGGGCTGATCGGCACCGGCGCGCCGCCGGAGGAGGGGATGGCGCATCCCATGCTGACCGACGCCGCGGGGCTCCCCGTGACCGCTTTGCCAGGCGCCAGCACCTTCGATAGCGCTATGTCCTTCGGCCTTATCCGCGGCGGCCACGTCGACCTCACAGTCTTGGGCGGCTTGCAGGTCGATGAGAAAGGGCGGCTTGCGAACTGGATGATCCCAAATAAGATGGTGCCGGGCATGGGCGGGGCGATGGATTTGGTCTCTGGGGCAAAGCGCGTGATTGTGGCGATGCTGCACACGGCGAAAGGCGCGCCGAAAATCATCAAGAGCTGCACGCTGCCGCTGACATCAGAGCGCCCGGTGGACTTGATCGTGACCGAAATGGCGGTGATCGCTTTTCGGGGCGGCCGCGCCATATTGCTCGAGACTGCGCCTGGAGTATCTATTGCCGACGTCGTTTCAGCGACCGGAGCCGAACTCACCGTTTCCGGGCACGTGACGGAGATGGCGCTCTAGGCGGCCTCTTTGGGCGGCGCCTCTTTCCGCTTGGCCCGCTGACTTGGGGCTCCGTGCGGGCGGCGGCGAAACCGGCGATCTGCCGCGCTCTTCTGACGTTCGTGGCTGGGGGACGTGGATTCGAACCACGACTAACGGAGTCAGAGTCCGCTGTTCTACCGTTAAACTATCCCCCACTGGCTCCCGCAGGCCTAATCCAGAGCCGGACGCGCTCTCTAATTGGCGCGGGTGCAGCGTGTCAATGGCTGCGGGCAGCAGCATTCGAGCATAAAGGAAAGCGGTTGCCAAGCGCGGTCACGCATCGGCCAGCCCGGACGTCCTGGTCTCTTAGCGGCTTATCCATGCCCGATCAGCTTTAGCCATTCCTCTTCGCCGATCGTCTTAACGCCGAGTTCGGTTGCTTTCGCGAGCTTCGACCCTGCGCCTGGCCCGGCCACGACGAGATCAGTTTTTTTCGAAACCGAGGCCGCGACCTTGGCCCCCAGCCGCTCGGCAAGCGCCTTGGCCTCCTCGCGAGTCATGCGTTCGAGCGAGCCCGTAAAGACCACCGTCTTGCCCGCGACCGGGCTCGAAGTCTCGGCAGCCTCCATCGGCAGAACAGTAATTTCCTTGAGCAGGGCATCGATGACCTCCTCGTTGTGCTTCTCGGCAAAAAAATCGGCAACGGCCTCTGCGGCCACTTCGCCGATGCCCGAGATGTTGTTGAGCTCCGCGCGCGCTTCCGAGCCTGGCTTGGCCGCTCGCGCCGTTTGGCGCAGCCTCTCGAATGAGCCGAAGTGGCGGGCAAGACGCCGTGCGTTCGTCTCGCCGATATGGCGGATTCCAAGCGCGTAGATAAAGCGGTTAAGCGGCATCCTGCGGCGTGCCTCGATGGCGCGGAAGAGATTGCCAATCGAAAGCTCGCCAAAGCCCTCGCGGTCTTTGAGATTGATTTCGCCGCGCTTCTCGCGCTCTTCGAGTGTAAAAATGTCGGCGGGCGTCCTGATCAGGCCCTCGCGGAAGAAGAGCTCGATTCGCTCCTCGCCGAGACCTTCGATGTCGAGCGCGTTGCGTGAGGCGAAATGTTTTAAATGCTCGACCACTTGCGCCGGGCAGAAGAGCCCGCCTGTGCAGCGGCGGACAGCCTCGCGAGCCCCGGTCTTCGCATCGGTTTCACGCACGGCAGCCGAGCCGCAGACCGGGCACTTGTCCGGAAACACATAAGGTTTTGCGTTCTTTGGCCGCTTTTCCAGTATCGGCCCAAGGATCTGGGGAATGACATCTCCTGCGCGCTGCACCCAGACCGTATCGCCAACGCGGATGTCCTTGCGGGCGATCTCATCTTCGTTGTGAAGCGTCGCATTGGAGACCACAACGCCGCCAACCGTGACGGGATCGAGATTTGCAACTGGCGTCAGCGCGCCGGTGCGGCCCACATTGACTCCAATCGCACGCACCACGGTGATTGCCTTCTCGGGCGGGAATTTATGTGCGACTGCCCAGCGCGGCGAGCGCGAAATGAAGCCCAAGCGGTCTTGGTAGGCGATGCTGTCGACCTTATACACAACCCCATCGGTGTCATAGCCGAGCGAGGAGCGGATTTCCTCGATCCGGCGGTAATGCGCGATAAGCTCTTCTGCCGAGTGGCAGAGGACCATGTGGGAGGTGACAGGCAGACCGAAATCCTTGAATGCCGCGACCATCCCCATTTGGGTCTTCGCCGGAAAAGCGGTCACCTCTCCCCAGGCATAAGCAAGAAAATGCAAAGGGCGGCTTGCGGTGATCGCGGGATCAAGCTGGCGCAGGGATCCTGCCGCGGCATTGCGCGGATTGGCGAAAACCGTTTTGCCTGCCTGCCTTTGCCGCTCGTTCAAAGCGGCAAAGTCGCGATGGCTCATGTAAACCTCGCCGCGCACTTCGAGAACGTCCGGCGCGCGGCCTTTAAGCCTTTTCGGAATTTCGCCAATGGTGCGGACATTGGCAGTGACATCCTCGCCCTCATAGCCATCGCCCCGGGTCGCTGCTTGAACAAGCTCGCCCTTCTCGTAGCGCAATGAGCAGGAGAGGCCGTCGATTTTCGGCTCGGCCGTAATGCCAAGAGGCGCACTGGCGCTGAGCTTAAGGAAGCGGCGCACGCGCGCAACGAATTCCGCCACCTCCTCGTCAGCAAAGATGTTGCTGAGCGAGAGCATCGGAATGCGGTGGCGGACCTTGGCGAATTTTTCCGATGGCGGCGCGCCGATCTTTGCTGTGGCCGACTCAGGCGTCGCAAGCTCCGGAAAAGCAGCTTCGAGCGCTTGATAGCGCTGGCGCAGCGCATCGTATGCGGCATCTGAGATTGTTGGCGCGTTCTCGACATAGTAGCGCCGGTCATGCCCAGCGATTTCTCGTCCGAGGCGCGCATGCTCGCGCCTTGCCTGCTCTAAGGTGAGGCTTTCGATCGAGGCGGGTTTTTTTGGAAAGCCAGCCAAACGTCTAAAACCCCAACCAGTTTCAGCCACGGAAACCGCAGCGTACCATTCATCCCGCGGCTGAGAGTTTGGCGAGCGGGCGGGTCCTGTCAAGGACGCGAGCCCAAGGGCTCGCGCCGGCCTTGTCGGTGACTCGCATCCTTGACAGGATTGAATCGCCTCGCCGGTCATGGCTGCCGGAAGACGAATGGCGAAATCTGGGCTGGCGCCCAAATGCGAATTGCTCCTTGACCAGCTTTCACTGATCTCCTTCGTAATTGCCTTCGCCACAGGGCGCGCCGTCCTCTTTCGCGCCCGTGGCGACGATGCTCAGCACTCCGGCTGGAGCCGGTCTTTGCAGCAGAATTGCTTTGTCCGCCGGGCCCTCGAGCCAGGTATCCCATTCCTCGGGGCAAGTCAGCACAACGGGCATGGCCTTGGCGTGGACGGGGCGCACCACGCCGTTCGATTCGGTCGTCAGAAAGGCAAATAACCGGTGCTCTCCGGCTTCTCCCTTGCGTTCGCCGCTCCACAGCCTCCAAATGCCCGCGAAGGCGAACAGCGGCCGGCTTTCGTTTCGCGCAAACCAGTGGGTCACCTTTGGGCGGCTATCCGTCCATTCGCAAAAAGATGTTGCCGGAACGAGGCATCTCCATTTGCTGCTAAGCCAGCCCCGCCAATAGGGAGAATTTAGATTGCGCACATTCGTGACCGGCGCATTGCCGCAGTTTGGGGGCGGCGGGAAACCCCAGCGCATCATGACAAGCTCGCGCTCCCCGTCTTCGGCCGTTCTAACAATAGGGGCCATCATGTCAGGGAAGACGGCGGGCATGATGGGCAGATTGCCCGCAAGATCGCGGCTGATCCGGAAAAGGCGCCGCATGGCCTCCTGGCTGCGGGTGATGCTGTAAAGGTTGCACATCCGGGATTGAATAGCTGGATTGCGAACGCGACTTTGCGCCCGGCACTTTGGTGGCAGAATAGCCTCGATGCGTAGCCAAATCTCGGCTGCACGCAAATGCAAATCTCAATCGGCCGGGGCAGCCTCCCGGGAATCAATCCGCGCTGGGCAAGCGGCGGATCGTGAATTCAATTCGCCCACCCGAAAGCTCGCGCCAGGATTCAATCTCGGTCATATAGGCGGCCTTCGGGAATTTCACAAAATAATCGCGCGCTACCTCGCGCGCCTCCTCGCGCGGAAGCGTATAGGTCTCGCGCCGCCAACTATCCTTGCGTGAGGGCGATTGCACAGCCGCCCGTTGGGCGAGACGGCGCGCCAAGGCTTGCGGCTTTTTCTCTTCAAGGCTCATTCGCGCTCTCTGCGCAGGGCGACAAGGCTCATTATAGCCGTAGCGGGCCCCCGGAAAAATGATATCCGCGAGCGCTTTAGTGCACCGCCTAAGCTCTTGGCCACAAGCTCAACCCGGCCCGCGCCCGTCTGGCTGCGGCAGAGTGTCATTCAGCAGCCGGGCAAGGCTTTCTTGATCTTCAGGGAATCCTGCCTTGATCCAGCGCTTCTCAAGCTCCTTCAAGGCCGCGCCAATCGCCCGGCCCTCGCTGATGCCGCGCGCCATCAAACCGGCCCCCGAGAAAGGAAGACGCGGGACCTCGGCTTTGCTTAGAAACTCCCGCGCCTGCTCCCATGCAGCTTCGTTGCCTGAACGGCTGCCAATTTCGCCGAGAACCATCGCGTCCATAGCGGCTTGGCGGCCGTGACGGTAGAGCATGATCCGCAGCTCATGCGCGCCTGGCGGCTCGTCGCGGCCGTGTAGCGGAATGAGCGCGCGCGCTGCGGCCTCCAGCCTGCCCGCGTCGGCGTTCGAGAGGCGCAGCCGGTCGCGCAGCCGCTCGGCGTCTTCAGGCACATGGACGCAAAGTGCGGCAAGGCGCAAGAGGGGATCCTTTGCCGAGGAGGAAGCAAGCCTTGCTACCCGGGCAAGCCGCGCGGCATTTGGCACGAGCCCCAAGAGGGGGTGCAAAAGGCCATCGCCGCTCATCTCGGCGACGATTTCCGCAGCCCTTCGCGCGCAGAGGAGTTTGAGGAGCTCGGCTCTGATCCGCTCGCGCGAGAGGCGCGAGAGGCCGTGCCTTTGGCGCAGAGCGGCGAGACGGCCTTCGGCATCAAGCTGGCCGTCCGCGAACTCGGCCGAGAAGCGGAAAAAGCGCAGGATGCGGAGATAATCCTCCGCGATGCGGCGCATGGGATCGCCGATGAAACGCACCCGGCGCTTCTTGATGTCCTCAATGCCGCCCGCGTAATCGAAGAGCGTGCCGTTGCGGCTTAGCGATAGCGAATTGATGGTGAAGTCGCGGCGTAAGGCGTCCGCCTCGAAATCGCGGCCGAATTTCACAGTCGCATGCCGTCCGTCGGTCGCAACGTCCTCGCGAAGGGTCGTGATTTCGAACGGCCGTCCGCAGGCGAGGATCGTAATTGTGCCGTGGTCAATGCCGGTTGGAATTGCGCGCAGGCCCGCGGCCTCGGCCCTTGAAATAACCGCGCGAGGCAAGAGCGTGGTTGCAAGATCGATCTCCTCGACGGGCCGCCCGAGCAGCGCGTCGCGCACCGCGCCGCCGACCGCGCGCGTTTCTTCGTCTTTGGCTTGAAGCGCGTCGAACACCCTGCGGAGCGCCGCGTCGTTAAGGAGCGCTGCCAGCGATTTTGGGGTCTCGGCGCCATGCCCCCCCATTCGGGTTTCGCTCATTCCCAGTGCCCCGGCACTAGCCTGCCGTTCTCGACGTGCGCAGGCGCATAGACGCCCTTATGACGGGGAGTAAGGATGCCAAGCGCAAGCATCCCGGCGGCGGCCACGGCCAGCCCGGCCAATGTGAGGCCGGAGATGGTCCCCGCGGGCCAGTGCTTGCGGCCGAAAGGACGGGTCCTGCGCAGGACGAGATAAATCGCATAGGCCAGGAAAGGCGAGAGAAACAGCAAGACCGGCTCAAGGATCGCGCGCCACATCAGCCATAAAGCCTGTCGTAGAGTTTGCGCACGATGCCCGCCGTCACACCCCAGATGTTGAGCTCCCCATAGGGTATGGCATAGAATTCCCGCAATTCGCTGCCGATTTCTTGCCGGTGAAGCACGTGATTGGCCTCGTTCATAAGAAACGCAAAAGGCACCTCGAATGCTTCATCGACCTCGGAAGGATTGATCTTTAAGGCAAACGGGACCGCGACCCTGGCCACCACCGGCACGATCGAAAACCCGCTTCCCGTCGCGTAGGGATTAAGATAGCCGAGGGGCTCCACAAGACGAGGGTCGAGCCCAATCTCCTCCTCCGCTTCACGCAAAGCAGCGGCTGCGGGGCTTGCGTCCTTTTCCTCGATCTTTCCGCCTGGAAAGGCGATCTGGCCCGAGTGAACTTTAAGCTCCGCATTTCTCAATGTCAGCAGGACTCGCGCTTCCTCAGGATAGGCCGCAAGGCCGATCAAGACAGCAGCGCGCCGAAGCCGAATCTTCCCCTCCCTTGACTCGCGGCCGGCGGAGTCCTTCCAGCCTTGCGGCGGGACAAGGCTAAGCCGGGCGCGCACATGGGCGAACACAGTTGCGGATTCGAAGCGCTGCCGGAGGGCCGCGACCCTATTCATGCCATATCGCAACAAATGATGCCGAATTCGGTTGCGGCTGCAGGCCCGCCGGCAATGGGCAGGCCTCGCGGAAAGAATAGGAAATCGCATCCAACTATGCCAGAGCGGCAATGCCCGGATCGCGGCCGCCTCAGGAAATGAGCGCGAGATCAAAGATCTTTCTCGTGTTGAATGCCGCGGCCTCGCGAGCAGCGTCCGCTGGACGGCAGCGGCGCGCCTGCAGCCGATCTCCCCCGCGCCCAATTCAAGCCGGATGCAGTGGCGGGGAGGCAGCGCAGGGGTCAACGTTTCTGTAATGTGCGACAGGTGATGGAGTAACGCAGGCTCTGCACGGCAGGAAAGCTGTGCTCCCAATCCTGCCGGGCGGGGCCTTGGAGCAAATAAGCTGATCTTGGCTCGGCGATGATTGCGCATCGCGCCCAGCGGGCGCCCGTCTTCTTGCGGAAACGAAGGGAAGAGGCGGACAGAAAATCTCGCGGCGCACGCTGCTAGGTGCGAGCCTCCTTTAGCGAAGCCAGCGGGAACTCGGGTCCAGATCATGAAGCACGTTGTACTCTTGGGCGACTCGATCTTCGATAATGCGAGCTATGTTGGCGCGGGCCCGGATGTTCAGGACCAGCTCGCGGGTCTTCTGACGCAACCCTCGCAAGTTACTCTCTTGGCGCAAGACGGAGCGCTTATCGCGGGTGCGGTCTCACAGCTCGAACGCCTGCCCCCGCCGGCCACGCATCTTGTGGTGAGTGCCGGGGGCAATGACGCGCTCGAGCTTTCGGGCATTTTGGATGAAGGGGCCTCGTCCGTTGCAGATTGCATGCAGATGCTGTCTGCGGTGGCCGGCCTTTTCGGCCGCAATTATTCGAAAATGCTTGATGCAGTCCTCAAGCCCGCGCTTCCGGCCGCCGTTTGCACCATCTATGATCCGCGCTTCCGGGAGCCGCGAAGGAGCGTGGCCGCTGCGGCCCTTACGCTGCTTAACGACCGGATTATACGCGAAGCCTTCGCCAGAGGAGTAGCCGTCCTCGATCTGCGTCTGATTTGCGATCACGACGAAGATTTTGCAACCGAAATTGAGCCAAGCATCCGGGGCGGGGCAAAGATTGCGGCGGGAATCGCCAGATTTGTCAATGGCGCTCCATCATCTTGCGTGATCGCTAAACCGTGAGGCGCGGGATACAATAAAGATGCGACCGGTCCACAATATTGACGGGGCCACCGATTTTGCGCACCTCAGAATGATCGTGAGGCTGATAAAAAAGCTCGTAGGCCTCTTGGTCGATGAGGCCCCAGATGTCTGCCGCCGTCTTGCCGTAGTTGCGGATCTGGTGCGGGTGGATCTCGATATGCAGCGCAGGCCGTTGCTGGAGCACGCGCGCTGCCCCCGAAAGAATATCGAGCTCAAATCCCTCGACGTCCATCTTTATGAGATCAGGCCAAAATCCGCGTGCCTGGCAGAATTCATCGAGCGTCATCATCTCGACCTCGATTGCAGGCTTGCCTGCGCGGCCAGTCTTTACCGATCCATTCGTCTCATCGAAAAAGCTCACTTTTCCGGCGCGAGGCCCCAAGGCGACCGGAGCAATTGTGACATTCCTGATCCGATTGAGAGTGAGATTTTGCCGCAGCACGGCGATATTGCCGGGCACCGGTTCGCAAGCGTAAACCTGCCCGGTGCTCCCCACCCAATTTGCCAGCATCAGCGTTGTAAAGCCGTGGTGGGAGCCAATCTCGATCACCCTCCTGCCAGGCCGCACCAAATGGTCGCGGACAAAGCGCATCTCAATATCATCGCCGCCTCGCCCCTCTCCATACCAGACGGCGGCACTCGGGCTTGAGATAAAGAATTTGAACGGTACACCCTCGACGCACTTCTCTGCGACGCGCGGCTTAAAGCCAAAGCTTGCGCGCAGAATGCGCGCTCTCGGCACGAGGGCCTCAAGCCACCAGCGCAGATTGAAATATTTGGGGTTGACCAAAGCTGGCCGCGCAGCAGCTCTCATTCGTGCCTCATGATCCGTGCCAAACAATGACAAGTCTCATCTAATTGTACTGGTGTCAAGGAACCAGCCGCGCCTTGCCCGGTGCCCAAAGTTCGATTGACTCGCGCTCTCTGTGCACACATGAACGGCTGGAGCGCGAAAGCCGAGCTTATTCCAGATGGCGCGCTCCCCACGCTTGACCCGTGCGAGCACAGTTGTTATCAGCATTCATATATCAGAAGCCTGTGCGGAAGTAAGCTGGGCTTTTATCTGCTGAGCCCGGCTGAGTTTGGCTCCGCTACAAGCAGCAAGCCCGCTCCGCCCTCTCTCAACCGGAAGCCAAAATGGCGAGTAGCATCGCAAACTCAGACCGGTACGCAGATCCCCGCTCGATCGAGTACCAATTTCGCCAGCGCCGGTACCAGCACATCAAAACGCTGATTGATGCTATCCTGGCTCGCCGGGGGCGATGCCGCATCATCGATATCGGCGGCACGGAATGGTACTGGCGGATCGCTTCTGGGCATATTGACGATGAAAGGATCACGGTCGATCTCGTCAATCTCGAAGCGGTGAAGACGGCCAAGCCAAACTTTCGAAGCCTGGCGGCGAATGCATGCGACATGCGCGATTTCACGGACATGTCGTACGACCTCGTGCATTCGAACTCGGTCATCGAACATGTCGGAACATGGGATGCGATGTCCCGCATGGCGGCAAACGTCCGGCGGTTGGCGCCATCTTATTTCGTTCAGACGCCTTATTTCTGGTTCCCATTCGAACCGCATTTCCGCTTTCCCTTTTTTCATTGGCTGCCGGAGCCATGGCGCTATCGGCTCATTATGAGAATGGACATGGGCTATATTCCAAAGGCCGGTTCGATAGAGCATGCGGTCCGGAGTGTGCAAAGCGCGCTGCTGCTCGACCAAAAGCAATTTTCTGCGCTCTTTCCGGATGCCGCGATACGCCGCGAGCGCTTTCTCGGCCTGACGAAATCGCTCATGGCGGTCCGCGCCGGGATCTAAGTTCGAAGGAGAGCCCGCAGAAATCTGCAGGCGCCATTTGGGGCAGGCGGCATGCTCAGAGTTCTGATATCCGCGCCTTCTATTGACGCAGAAAAAAACGTCAGCGGTGTGTCTACCGTCGTCATCCAGATCATGCAGGCCCTCGCAGGGCAACTGGAATTCCAGCATTTGGAGATCGGATCGGAACAGCGCGGCGGACCTGTCCGGAAAAACTTAGGGTCCTTGCGAAAAGCAGGAAAGGCGCTGTTGACGGTCCTGACCGGGCGTTTCGACATCCTTCATTCCAATACCGCCATGATGCCGAAATCAATTCTCCGGGATCTCGCAGTTACCGCCGCGGCCCGCGTGCGCGGGAAGCCCGTGGTTCTTCACGTTCATGGCGGGAAATTTATTCACGAAGCTCCGGGACTCTTCTTGCGGCTCGCAATGCTGCTCCTGTTCCGGCTCTCGAACGCAATTGTCGTGCTAAGCCAAACGCAATATGATTATTTTGCGCAAAATTTCCCGCTAACCCGCCCAAAGCTCACTTTCATTTATAATGGCATAGACCTTTCCGTTGATGTCTTTGGCGCCCGGTCAAACTTACCTGGTATTGAAACTAGAGAGGATGATGCGCGAGACTATTTGAAAGTTGCATTCGTCGGCCGCCTTGCCCCTGAAAAAGGGGTGCGGGTGCTTTGCGCCGCGTGCCGCATGCTGGAGGTGAGCGACAGAATTGAGGTGGACATTTTTGGTGATGGGAGCTTGCTTCCCGAGGTCCTCGCGCTAACGCAGGAGAAATCGTTTGTGCGCTACCGGGGTCTTTTCCAGCCGTCCGAAAGCCGTGTTATCTTGCGGGGTTTCGATGCGCTTGTGCTTCCGTCTTTGACGGGGGAGGGCATGCCGATGGCGGTAATCGAAGCGATGTCTGCCGGGGCTGTTTCCATTTGCTGCGGAAACTCTTCGCATCCCGAGATTATCGCCAATGGCAAGACAGGACTGCTCATCGAGGCTGGCTCGCCGCAGGCGATCGCCGGTGCGTTTTTCCGGCTTCGTGACAATGCCGGGGAGCGCCGCCGGATGAGCCGCGCTGCCTATGAGTTCGCGATTACGAATTTTGATGCGAAAAAGAATTTCGGCAAGTTCGCCGCGATCTACCAAAGGCTCTGCGCCGGGCCGGATGCTTAGTTTTCTTCATGTCGAGCACCCTTCTGCCTGGCGAGCGCGCTATGCCGGACTCCATAAGAGAAGTAAATCAATAGGCCGAGTGCCATCCAAATTACGAAAAGGCGCCAGGCAGGCGCTGGAAGTTTCGATAAGAGCCAAATCGAGAAGCCAATCCCAAACAGCGGGATCCATGGCACGAACGGGGTGCGGAAAGTCCGCCGGGCATTTGGCTTGGTCCGCCGCAGAACAAGCACTGCGAAGCAGATGATGACGAAAGCGGAGAGCGTTCCAATATTGACGAGTTCCGCCACCGCCTTGATCGGGAAGAAACCAGCGACGAGCGCAGTCAAAGAACCGGCGATGAGCGTTGGCCGGTGCGGCGTCTTGAAGCGCGGATGGACCTGCGCAAACCAGGCGGGGAGCAAACCGTCGCGGCTCATCGCAAACCATATGCGGGCGCAGCCGAGCAGGAACGCAAGCATCACGCTTGCAATGCCAGCAACCGCTGCCGCAGAAACAATGAATGTAACCCACGGCAGGCCGATCGCGGTAAACGCGGCCGCAACGGGAGCGGCGTTGTTGAGCGTGTCGTAGCGCACGAGGCCCGTCAGCACCAAAGCCATGGCGATATAGAGAGCGAGCGAGATTCCAAGGGACAGCACGACCGCAAGAGGGAGCTGGCGCTGAGGGTCGCGCGCCTCTTCGGCGGCGGTGGTGAGCGTATCGTACCCAAACACGGCAAAGAAGACGACGGCCGCTCCCTCCGCGACCCCCTTGAAACCATAGGGCATGAAGGGATGCCAGTTGGCCGGCTGCACATAAGGCAGGCCCGCAGCGATGACGAGAACAACAGCTGCAAGTTTCAAGAGCACCATGGCCGTATTGAAGCGCGCGCCCCACTCGATGCGAAGCGTCAGGAGGCCAGCAATCGCAAGGCTCCCAAGCATCGCCGCGAGGTCGATCACATGACCGGGGCCAGTGGCCGCTGCACCTCTTGCCCAAAGCGGAAGGGGAAGCCCAATCCCGCCAAACAGAGCTTGCAAATATCCCGACCAGCCGATCGAAACGACAGCAACAACGAGTGAGTATTCGAGCAGCAGATCCCAGCCGATGATCCAGGCAACAATCTCGCCGAGCGCGGCATATCCATAGGTATAGGCGCTGCCTGCAACAGGAATCATCCCGGCAAATTCGGCATAGCAGAGAGCCGCTGCCGCGCTTGCAACACCGGCGATGACAAACGAAAGTGAAACGCCTGGCCCGGCCTGTGTTGCCGCAACAACCCCCGTCAGAACAAAGATGCCCGCGCCAATGAGGCCGCCAAGGCCGATACCCGTGAGTTGCCAAAGCCCAAGAACGCGGCGGAACTCGCCGCGCCGGCCGGCGTCGGCTTGCAGTTCGTCAATGGATTTTGTCCGCGTAAGCGCGCGGAGCAGAGGGGATTTTGGCCGCGGCGGATGGACCAGCATTCGAGTGTTCCCCGTGCAAGCATCAAAGATCTCATTCCCTCTAGCGCGGTCCGGGTGCTTTAAGAAGAGCCGGTTGGCCGAGGGGCGTTAGAGCGCAAGGGAATCGCCTGCTTAGACGAAAAAACGGAAAGCTGGCCGCGCGATCATCAGCCAGAAAATCGCCAGAACGGATGCGAAAGCGGGAAATCCAAAGCCAAACCACGTCCAAAAGAGGCGATGATAGCTCTTCGGCAACGGCAGGCCCTTTGCGGCCGCTGCTTGCGCAAGATCGCGCATGTGCATTTGCATCCAAACGACCGGCAGCCAAAAGCAGCCGGCGAGAACGTAAAGCAGAATCGATACCAGGATCCACCCGTCTGTGAGCGGATAGCCAGCCTTGAGTGCGAGCGCGGCGCCAGTAGCCGGCTGCGCTATCACAGCTGTCGCGGTGAAAACGAAATCCGCAGTGACCACAATCCGCGCGACCGCGGCAACTTGAACGGCCTCGCCCGTCCGGTGCGCCATCACCATAAAGAAAGCAATGCCGGCGCCGGTGCCGAGCAGCACGGCGGCACCGATGAGATGAAGAAATTTCAGCGTGAAATAAAGCATCACCGATCCCTGAGGATCGCGAGCGCGGCAAGATTGAGGACTAGGACCGGCCAGATCTTGACCATGGGGCCGAGAGGGTCGATCCATAGCCTTGGCAAGATCAATGTGCCTGCAACAGCATAAAAAAGCGACAGAGCAAGCGCACAGTAGAGCGCGGCGCGCGCGGCGGGGCGCACTGCAATGCCTGCGCCAATGGCAATATCAGCGAGGGCGCCCGCGGCGACAGCGGGCCCGCTTGCCGGCCCCATGCCGCCCTCGCCGAGGAGCGCCGCTCCAATGTGATAGCCTGGCCCAATCGCAAGGAGCCCGGTTGCGAGCCAAAAAGCGGCGAGGATTGCAAAAACAACCGGCTTTAAAAAATAGAGCGCGGCGAACCAGCGTTCCTGAACGGAAACCGGTTCGGCCGCGAGCGCCTCTTTGAGGGACTGAGGCGATATGCCGGTCACCCGCTGCCATTTCGCCGGATCGCCCGCCGCGCCTCGCGCCAGCTCCAGGCGCGCGGTCGAGCGCAGGGGCGGGCGCCAGCCAAGGACTCCGGCCAAATCACCGAGGCGATAAAGCGCGGCTGCAACAAATTGCGGCAGCTGCACCGCCCGGGGCTCACTCCAGCCGAGCCACTGCCGATACACCGCAACAACTTCGGCAACGGAGAGCCGTTCCGGCCCGGCAAGGTCGAGAGCCAGCCGGGATGGAGCGCCGGGCGAAAGGAAAAAGGAAACTGTATCCACGACATCATCAAGCTGAACTATCTGGAGCGGCCCGGTCGCTGGCATGAGCGGCAGGATGGGCAAGGCAGCAAGGCCGCGGAAAAGGGCGCTGGCGCCATAGGCGGCCCGGCCAGCAACGACGGCCGGCCGGAGGATGACGCAATCCAAATCGCGCGCCATCAGCGCGCGGTCGCCATCGAGCTTGCTCCGCGAGAAATCAGATGGCGTCTCACGGTCAACGCCGATCGCGGAGAAATGCACCACCCGGCGGACTCCCATCTCTTCGCAGGCAACAAAGAGGGCGCGCGCGCCTTCGGCATGGACGCCGCGGGTGCTGTCCCACGGACTATCTTGGAGCACGCCCGCGCAGTTGACGAGCGCATCCACATTTTCGAGGTGAGGGATCCATTGGCCAGGATCTGTCATCCGGGCGATGTCGGCCGCCCTCCAATCCGCGGCTGGAAATTGCCGGGCAGCCTCTTTGACCCGGCGCGCGATGCCGGTCACCTCATGTCCGGCTGCAAGCAATCGCGCTGTAACAGCCGAGCCGATCAATCCCGCCGCTCCGGTGATCAAAACACGCAAGGAGTTACTCGCTCTAGGATGCACCAACGGGCTGGGTGCGGCCCCGCCGCATGCTGCTCTCCGGCGCCTTTGAATAGCGGTTCTTACGGCGGGAGCGGGCGAGCGCAGCAAACAAGCGCTCCGACCGTATCTCCTTCGTCACCTGCTTGCCGCCTTTTGCGCGGAACGACAAGGTGATTGTCTCGTTCGAGAGGATGACATTGGATTTCAACAATGTCGCGGCGCCGCGCATCCCGTGGCGGCGAGCGTATTCTTCGCTTCCCGCTCTTATTGCGGTTGCGGCCACAAGTTCGACGACGGCCGCGCAAGAGCAAACTCGCGAATGGGCTCGGTGCGGGAAAGCTGCACAGTAACAGCCCGCCGGATGCGCGGAAGAGTCCCGATAAGCCGGACCAGGCGCTCAGCCTTCGTCGTTTCGCGGACCCGCTCCCATTCGGGATGGTAGCGGTATTGGAGCCGGCCCGCGGCATCGCGTCCGATAGCTTGCAAATGAGCCGCTGGATCTGCAGCGTAACGAACGTCCTCATAGGCTGGCGGCACCGCAAGTGATACTAGTCTGCGGCGCACGCGGGGATCGCGAATGACGGTACCGTTCGCCGCGATATAGGAGAAGCCTCTCCCGCAGCGTACCCGCCTGATAACCAAGGCTTCGGCAGCAATGAGCCGCAGCCCGAGCTCGCGGGAAAGAGGAGCCTCAACCGGCCGCTCCGGGGCGCGCCTCAACCCGGATCCGCGCTCCCCGCTGTTCACGTTTTCCACGTCGCCACTCGCACTTGCCAGCTGAGGTGGCTCTCCGCGTTATTACTGGGCAGCCTGCCTGTTCACCGCCGACTCCGCAATCTTCGTCAGCAGCTGGTCGGTCTTTTTCTCTTCTTGCAGAGTCGTATCCAAGAGCTTCACGGCTTCGTGCAAGCCGAGCTGCCCAGCCCAGGACTTTAGTGTTCCGTAGCGTGAAATCTCGTAATGCTCGACAGCTTGGGCAGCAGCGACTAGCCCTGGATCCAAGGCGTCGCTTCCCTTGAATTCGTCCATGACATCCTTGGCCTCTTCGACCATACCCTGAATGGCCTCGCAAACTTTCGCGCGGGGCGATTTCTGCAGCATGCCAAAGACCTGCTCAAGCCGTTCGACCTGAGTTTCGGTCTCGTCGCGGTGATGCTCAAAAGCCTGGCGCAGCTCCTCGGAATGCGCAGACTTCGCCATTTTAGGCAGCGCGCGCAGGATGATCTTTTCTGCGGAATACATATCCTTTAGGGTTTCGACAAAGAGATCATCAAGTGTGTGCTCTCTCGTTGCCATTGATAGCCCCCATTTTCTTCCAGCGGCTTGTTTTTGGAACGTCTAGAAGGAAATAATCTCCCGCTCTGTGCCTGCCAGCCTCTGGTCTGCAATTTTGAGTGAACGGGCTGAGGCGGACAGGCCAAAGCACGACCTATGGCGTTCGTCTACGGAATAATTCGCGATCTGCCTCAAAGCAGCTCTGCCGCTTTCAGCGGTGCCAAAAGATCAGCAGCGATGATAATGGGAATGGGCACCCCCAGAAGCCAGAGCAGAATACCGCGGCCCAAGTTCATTTGCTTTCTCCTATGCCGTTCTGAGTGAACTAATCGAGCTGACTGGTTCTGGTTCCAGTCCTCAATCCGGCGGGCCAGGCAAACACACCGGAGATCATCCGCCGGAGTCAGTTGCCGGCATCCACCGAAGCCGGATAAGGTAATGCCAAGAAGCTGCGCTGGCGCACGCTAGGCCGAATAAGATTCCAGCAAGGCACCGGCAGATCTGCGGCAGCCGGGGCATTAGTGCCATTAGGAGTTCCTCTGAAGCGGGCGATGCCTGGCTACAAACGGCGATTGAGCCCGCAAGCTTCGCCTGCCTTTCGTGATCTGCGTATGCTAGCCGGCAGTTTCTCTCGAACGGCTCTCTCTCGATCGGGCACGCGGGTTTCGCGGCGCCCGGCCAGACCCTTGTTCCGGCCCTATGGAACCCGGTCTGCAGAGTCTGAGTTATCGAGTGGTGAAAACGGCTCTATGACCCAAAGTGAGGATCGAGCTTTGGGAGCCCATTGTTTATAGGCATCAAAGATATCTTGCGGGGCAGCAATGGGCAGTCACGCACGTTCACGAAACAGACTCCTGCAGTCCCTCACGGAGGCCGAGGCGCATCGCCTCTGGCCGCTGCTCGAGCTAGTTCCACTCGTCGCGCGCCGTGTCATTCAATATCCGATGCTTCCAATACGGCATGTCTTCTTCATTGAGAGGGGGCTCGTTTCCACTTTGGCAAAAGTTGGGCCGGGCCGGCCGGTCGAGGCTGGGCTTGCGGGCCGCGAGGGAATGGTTGGCCTGCCGGTGTTGCTTGGCGCCTCTGTCTCGCTGCATACAAGCATCATTCAGCTTGCCGGCACAGCTTACCGGATTGAAGCCGCCGCTTTTTGCAATGCCATAAGCCAGATGGGCAATTTCCGCTCCTTGCTGCTGCGCTACGCGCACAGCGCGTGGGTCGAGTCCTCGCAATCGGCGGCCTGCAATCTAAGGCACACTCTCAATCAGCGCCTCGCGCGCTGGCTCCTCGCGGCGCGGGAGAAATGCGGCGATGACCGGCTGCCATTTTCGAATGAAAGCTTGTCGCACATACTCGGCGTGCGCCGCGCGAGCGTCTCTCAATGCATTAGCTTCTTTGAGCACCGGGGCGCTTTGCGCAAAACCGGGCGCGCAATTGAGATCTGCGACCCTGAACGGCTGAGCGCCTTCTCCTGCGGCTGCCAGCGGCTCCTTGGCGCTGTGCAGCGGCCCTTGCTGTTGCGCGCCGGAGGCCTTTTCCAATCAGCGTGCGCGCAGAGCTGCGATGGAATCGAAAACAGAGGATGGGATGAAATAGACGCGCCGCCTGGACCGGAGAGCGTCAGCCCTTGGGGCGCCCGCGCAGGCTAGAGCGGGCGTGCTCCCCAGCACGCAAGGTGAGCTTTGCTTCAGGCGAAACGGCAGGGCAAAGGAGCCAATTTCCCTATGGCTAAGATTGAAGTCGAGAGCGAGACACTTAGCTTTAATGGATCGCAGGATCTCAGGAGCTGAATAATGGCCGGATTCAACGATGCCGCAAACAGAAACACGGCCGTGACTTGGCCCAATCTCGTCCCTGCCGCGGCTTCGCTCGTGGCGATGATTGGATTGTTTGCTTATTCGGCTGTTGCAGGCAGCAGTGCCGGCCCGCCTGTGTCCAGATCTTCTGCTGTCGCGTTTGCCCAAGCTGCGGCCGGAGCGCCCACCCCGGCCGCCGGAACGGAAGCGGGGAGTCCGCGGCCTGAAGGAGCAAGTCCCAGCAAAGCCGTCGAGCTTGGCGGCGCCAGCCTATCCGCCAGCTTTGCAGCGGAGGCGGGCTGGGTTGGAAATCTGCGGGCGGAATTCGACAGCTCCGGCGGCAACGGCGCTCAACTGCTCTCGACGGCACCAGCGCTTGCGCGAGCGGAGGCCGAGCCTTCCGTGTCTGGGTCCATGACCGTCGGCTGGCCGCTGCTCGATGAGCTGCCACAGCTCATCATCGCGCAGGCGGCGGGCAGCACCCCGCCCCGCATCGAAGCCATCGAGCGGGCGCGGACGATGGCCCAGAAGGAAGCGGCATCATCTTCGCCGGGGGAGGAGCTCCAGTCCATGGCGGTCGAATTTGCGCCTGGGAGCGCAAGGGTTTCGCCGCGCGGCCTGCGTCTGCTGCGGCGCGCAGCCGAGGCGATCAAACGGCTGCCCCGCGGAACGGCCGTTGAGCTCGATGGCTATACCGATGCGAGCGGCAGTCCAGCATTCAATCTGCGGCTTTCTCAAGAGCGCGCGCAATCGGTGTACCGCGCCCTTCTCCGCGAGGGTGTTGATTCCTCGATCTTGAGAGCAAAAGGGCTCGGTGAAGTGCCCGCCGTGGCAACTGCCGGCGGACAGGCAGAAGGCCGCAGCGCAGCCCTGCAGCCGAAGACCAACGCAAGGCGCGTTGAATTCCATATAAGCCCGCCGGGGTAGGCGGCCCGGGCTCAAGTTCTGAGACCAAGCCGGGAGTTCTTCTCAAAAAGACTCCCGCATGCACCACGCAGGAGCTGCCCGCAAGCGGAGGCGCCCAGGGCCTTGCGCACCGAAGCGCGGGTCTTTCTGGCGGATGCAGATAGCACCACGGCTCATTGCTCCTTGAGGGCAATCACTTCCATGCAAACCCGGTAGCGCTCGCTGACGCTATACTCCACGGGCCGGAACCCCTCGGCCTGCAAGAGCGCATAGAGCCGCTTGCGAGAGAAGTTGTGATAATGCTCGATCTCGCCCCAGTAGGGGTTGACGCCATTGGCGTGCAAAAGACGCCAGGTCATATTGTCCATATTCGGCATGGACAAAAAGAGAACGCCGCCGGGCCGCAAGAGCCGGTGAGCGGCGCCAAGGCCCGCGCGGGGGAAAGGCATGTGCTCGAGCACGTCGGCCATGCTGATGACGCTAAACCGGCCAGACTGATCGAGCTCTTCAATGCTCAGGCAGTAGGATTCGTAGCCAAGCCGCGTTAGCGTGCGGACGTTCTCTTTGCGCAGATCAAGCCCGACCGGCGTGTAGCCCCACTCCTCGGCCGCAAAAAGAAGCGAGCCATTGCCAAATCCGACGTCGAGCCAGCATCCGCCTGGCGCATGGCGGGCGGCGCGCTCGACAATCCGCGCCGAAACCGGCCGCTGGCGCTCCATATCGTAGCCGACCGCCTGGCACGGCTGCGTTTTGGCAAAGATGAGTTCCGCCGCAGCGGCATCGAAATAGCCATCAGTAAACACATGGCCGCAGCAGTTGCATTGATGCCAATGTATGACCGCAGGAAGCGCGGGCTGATAAACTGGGTGTTTCGAGCAATCTGCGCCTATGATGGGCGGAATGCCGGTGCTGCCGCAAAGCGGGCAGGCGCCATATTTAATTCTCGAAATCGAAGGGCGAACGGCTTCGTGCTCAAGCGCGCCAGAGGCAGGTACCGCAAAGGCCCGAGCGGGCTCGCCGTTAGCCCAGATTTCCCACATGTGAGTGAGCGCCGCCTCATAATCACGCGTATATTGCGCAATGTCGAAGAGGGGCGCGGACAGTCTATTGTCAAGAAGCTTCTGGCGCAGCCTCTGGAGATGAGGCCGTTCGCGCGCGAGACGGAGCGCTAGAGCTTCATAATCAGCTGGCGAATGCGTGACGAGCTCGGGCAAGCCCGCCGCGTGCAAAAGGCTTCCTGCTACGCGCCCGGCGAATGTGTTGCCTGCGCAGGTGAGGACTGGCAGGCCGGCCCACAGAGCATCGCTTGCCGTGGTATGTGCGTTATATGGCAATGTATCGAGAAAAAGATCGGCGAGCCTGTGGCGAGCCAGATGTTCTGGGGAGGGCAGCTTTCGCGCGAAAACGAGCCGGTCTGGATCGACTCCCCGCGCGGCAGCCGCACGCCGCAGATTGTCCTTAACGAGCGCGTTGGCATCGAGGAGCCATAGCACAGCATCCGGAATTTCATTCAAGAGCCGCATCCAGATCGAAAAGAACTGGGGCGTGATTTTGTAGCTGTTGTTGAACGAGCAGAAGACGAATCCCTGCCCGGGAAGCCCGCACTCGGCGCGTGTGGGCGTGACATCGGCGATCAGCCTTTTCGTGTCGTTGGGCTGATAAGAGTGCGGGAGGTGGACGATTTTTTCATTATAAAACGGCTGCTGGTCTAAGGGCAGGATAAATGGATCGGCAATAATGTAATCAATGAAAGGTGCTCCCATTGTTCCCGGAAACCCGAGGAAGCTCACCTGAATGGGAGCAGGCCGCCGCGCCGCGATGCCGGTGCGGGCTCCTTTCGTGTAGCCTTTGAGCTCGATGAGAATGTCGATCGCATCGTTTTTGATCCGGGCTGCTGCTTCTTCGTCGCGCAGGGCGCGAATGTCGGCAAATGAGTCGAAAGCCTGCCTCATACGGCGGCCAATTTCACTGCGGTCCTCTGGCCCATGCGAATAGGCAACAAGCTCGAAAGACGACCGGTCATGCCGCTCAAAGAGCTCGGCCGTCAGGATGGCGGTCGCATGGCGGCAGAAATCGCCCGAGAGATAGCCAATACGCAACTTCTTGCGCTCCGGCGTGCGCGGCCGTTCGTGCTCGTAAGACGGAGCACGAAACGTTGCCGCAAAGGTCTTGGCGACCTCGAGGTGCTCTGAGGCGCTTGCCGCCATGCTGAGAGGAGGGAAAGGATGCACCAAGTCCTTTTGCGGCTGCGCCATCAAGCCGCAAAGCTCCTTTTCTTCGCTTTCGATCCCGCGCCAATCGCAAATCTCGCGCCGTTTGTGATGAAGCCAGACACGCACGGCGAGAAGATCTGGATTGAGGGCAAGAGCGGCGCGGTAACATACAATCGCCTCGTCTAGCCGGCCGAGGTTTTCAAGCGCGGTTCCCATATTGACATGCATCCCGGCAATGCCGGGGCGGATTTCGACTGCGCTGCGGTAGGCTGCAAGCGCCTCTCCGAAAGCTTCCTTGTTCTGCAGCGCATTGCCGAGATTGACAAAAGCTTCAGGAAAATCCGGCCGCAGAGCAATCGCGCGGCGGTAGGCCTCGATGGCCTGGTCAACGGAGTTCAGCTCCTTCAAGACATTGCCAAGGCTGAAATGGGCTTCGGCGGCATCCGGCCGTTTGGCGATGATCTCTTCGCAGACCTTGAGGGCTTCGTCAGCGCGGCCAAGCCTGCGCAAGACATTGGCGCAGTTGATCGAAGCTTCGGCGAAGCCTGGATTGAGCGAAACCGCCCGGCGATAGGCTGCAAGCGCGTCCTCCAAACGCCCCTGGTCTTCGAGAGCATTGCCGAGGTTCGAATGAGCCTGCGCGAACTCTGGGGCGAGGAGGACGGCCTGCCGCGCCGCGGCCAGAGCTGCGCCTGTTTCGCCCAACGTGCGGCGCACCGCTGAGAGGTTGGAGAGCACCTCGACGTAGTCTGGCCTAAGCGCCAAGGCCTCTTCGAGGAGCCGCGCCGCCTGCGCATGATTGCCGCGCCGGTGCGCCAGGAGCCCGAGATGGTGGAGGCAGAGCGCATCGTGGGGACCGCGCCCAAGGACAGCAGCATAGGCCGCCTCCGCCTCTGCCAGGTGTCCCGCGCGCATATATTCGAGCGCGTTGACCAAGAGCTCTTCTTGCGAGCATTCGCTTGCAGCTTTCTCGCCTGCCGTATGCGCGCTTAGAGGTGCCGCCCCTCCGGCCGCCGTCATCGTCTTCTCTCAATTTCACGACTCTCGCCCGAAGGGTAGGCGAAGCGCCTTGCGCCAAGCCTGCCGTGCCGGCGCCAAGCGCAGCCGCTGCCGGGCGGCCCTTTCTCGCGCGTTGCGCGGCGTCATTTTTACAAGCGGGTCAGCCCGGAATAGTTGGACGAGCCCGGAGCGCGGAATTTGAGATGAGGCGGACGTTCATCACCCTCGGCCTTATCGTCATAGCGATCGGGATTCTCTGGCCGTGGGCGGGCTGGCTCCGGCTCGGGCATTTGCCGGGCGACATTTCGTGGAGCGGCAAAATTTTACGCCTTATTTTCCCATCACCTCTGCGTCGTCAGCGCGCTGCTCTCCATAATGTTTTCCATCATCTTTTGGATCTCCGCCCGCTAGGCGCGAAGAGCTCTAAGTGGCTCGTTGCACCTTGCGCCCGCACGCGCAGGAGGCGTGCCCGGTCAGCCTGCCAACTCGAAGATGCCCGCCGCCCCATCCGTGGCGCCAAACAGTAGCCGGTTGCCCGGTCCGTCCCAAGCGAGCGCGGTGATCGCCCCCGCCGGGCTCGGCTCTGCGCGCACAAGCAGCTCACTGCCATCGGGAATCCGGCACAAAACCACCGCCCCGTCCTCATAGCCTTGCGCTAAGGCATGGGCTTTCGGGTGGAAGGCGACGCAGGTAACCTTCGCTTGCCGCATGCCGCGTTCGAGCGGGGCCCTGCCGGCTGGGCCTTCTTTGTCCTTGAATGGCCAGATGATGCCGGCCCCGGCTCCCGATGTTGCAAGCCAGAGGCTATCGAACGACCAGGAAAGCGAGTGCGTTTTCGATGGATAGCCGGTCATGCGCATGTCCTTCTTATCTTCGACGCGCCAGGCATGCAGAGCCTGCTCCTGCATTGCCGTGACCAGAAACCGGCCATCCGGCGAGACAGAAATGGAAAGATGGGAGCCCTTCCATTCGAACCGGTCCGGCAGCACGGTGGCATTAGGAAACCACAAGCTTGCGCCGCCGTAGTGGGCGATCGCGAGCCTATAGCCTTTCGGCATGAAGGCGAGGCCGCGCACGCTCGAGGGCGCGGAAAAACTCCTGATGCGCCCGGCAGGATCCCGCGCCCGGACCGTCTTTCCACTCGACCAGGCGATCGCTCCATCCTTGCGGGCAGCGAGCGCATCGATCCACTGGCCCTTCTCGTCTGCGATCTCGCGCAATTCTCCCTTAGCCGAGGTTGCGGCGACGCGCCCGTCGTCACCTCCGGTGATGAATTGGTCTCCCGCAGCGGCCGATGCCAGAATTGTTCCGCCAGGGTGCGCGGCGGCGCGGCGCCGGCCAGCCGGAGCGATGAGCAAAACGGCGCCGGCATCAAGCGCAAGCGCTGGCGTCTCGTCCAAAAATCCTGCGGCAGCAACCGGAGCTTCGGCATCAAATAAGGTGAGGCGGCTCTTCGGCAGGGAACTCATTGGCGTTTCGGAAATTCGCATTACGAGCTGGCAGAGACATATCGCGAGACCCCAATGACCAGCAACATCCTTGACGCGCGAGAGATCGTTCAGGCCCAGGCGCGCACGCCGGTGCAGGCAGTCGACAATCTTCTCGCAGTCCTCAGCGAGGAGGCGGGGGCTCGCGCAATTGCCGCCGAACGCCTCGCGCGCACCGCCCGCCGGACCGCGGAGCTCACCATCTTCTGTACGGCCTGCCTCATTGTGCTCGGGCTCCTGCCCTATTTTTTGAGCGTCCCCGGCGAGGTCATGGGTTACCTCGATTTCTTCAAGATCATCTTGTCTATCGTGATTCTGATCTCCTCCATGCTGACTTACGTCGGCAGCAGCCGCGCGGGAGCATGGGAGCTGCGGCGCAGCAGCGCCGAACTTGATGAGCTCAAAGGCGAGATCGAGATGAGGAGAGAGAGAATCGATGCGGACGAGCTAGACCTGATGCGCATCCGCTATCAAAACATAGTGCAGAAATACACAGCGGCTCACGACAGCATAGACCGGCTCAAGTACCAAATCGAGAACAGGGATAAGCATCCATCGATTGGCAGCTTCTCAGCCTTTGTGACGGGGACCGAGATTTCGCTGCGCCAATCCGCGCCCCGCATAGCGCTGATCACCGTTTCGCTCATCATGCTCCTCCTATTGGGGTCTCTGTTCAGCTCCTACCCCGTCCGCCTCCCTGGCTGATTTCAGCACCTAGCTTCCTGCCAGGCTGGCCGTCAGACCTGCGATAATCTCATTCTCATCGAGATTGCGGCCGATGAAAACGAGCCGGCTCACCCGCGGCTCCTGCAGCCTCCATTCGCGCTGGAAATCGCCGTCGAGAAGCATGTGCACGCCTTGGAATACAAAACGCCGCGGCTCGTCTTTAAAGGCAAGAATACCCTTCGCGCGCAGGATAGAGGGCCCTTCCCTCTGAATATAATCCTGCAGCCACGGCAGGAAGCGTTCGGGATCGATCTCGCACTCAACCGATAATGAGACTGGGCGGATTTGGTCGTCGTGGCAGTGCTTCGGCCCGAGCGGGGCGCGAGCGCTTCCATGATTGTGAGAAAGGTGCTCATCATGCTCGTGGGGGCTGCGAGACTGATTGTCAAGAATTTCCGGCTCGATCACGACGATGCGGTTAAGATCGAATGCAGAGCGGCCAAGCACAGCCTCGACCGGCACGGCGCAATTAACGGTCTTGTGGATCGCTGCGTAAGGGTTTATCGCGCGAATGCGCGCCTCTGTTTCGCGGACCTGCTCCTCGGACACGAGATCGGCCTTATTGAGCAAAATCACATCGGCAAAAGCGATCTGGTTTTTTGCCTCCGGCGCGTCTTTGAGACGCTCGCCAAGCCATTTGGCATCGGCGACGGTCACGACGGCATCGAGCTCTGTCGCTTCGCGGACCGCTGCATCGGCAAAAAAGGTCTGGATCACAGGGGCAGGATCGGCAAGCCCGGTCGTTTCGACAAGAATGGCGTCGAACTTGCCTCTGCGCTTGAGGAGCCCCTCGATGATGCGGATCAAGTCGCCGCGCACCGTGCAGCAGATGCAGCCATTATTCATCTCGAAGACTTCCTCGTCGGCCCCGACGACGAGGTCATTGTCGATGCCGATTTCGCCGAACTCGTTCACGATAACTGCGAATTTCCGGCCATGATCTTCGCAAAGAATGCGGTTGAGCAGGGTCGTCTTGCCCGCGCCGAGGTAGCCCGTCAGCACGGTGACCGGGATTTTGCCGTTCATTTAAAGCTCCGGTGCATAAAAAGCTTATCAAGGGAAGGGGGCCACGCTCGTTCTCAGATTCCGGCAAGCCTGGGCATCAAACTATTGTCCGCCGCCGAGAGCCGCAGAGAGCTCCAGGACATTATGGCGCATCATATCGATATAGGTGGAAGCAGGTCCATCCGGCGGCGAGAGCGCGTCTGAGTAGAGGGTGCCGCCAATCTTGGCGCCGGATTCGGCGGCAATTCTTTGCACAAGCCTTGGGTCGGTGACATTTTCGAGAAATACGGCCGGTATCTTCTCCGCCTTGATCTGGCGGATGATTTTGGCGACGTCCCGGGCACTCGCCTCGGTCTCCGTCGAGACGCCCTCCGGCGCTATGAAACGAAAGCCATAGGCCATGCCGAAATAGCCGAAAGCATCGTGGGTCGTGATGATTTGCCGCCGCTCAGGCGGAATTTTGGCGATCGCGGCGCGGATTTCACTCTCGAGCGCGTCGAGCTTGCCAAGATAAGCGGCCTTATTGGCGCGATAGGCTTCTTCTCCTCCAGGATCGGCGGCAATCAGCGCATCGCAGATATTCGTCACATAAATCTTTGCGTTTGCGACCGACTGCCAAGCATGCGGATCGAGTGCGATGTGCCCTCCCTCATGCATCTCCTGCGGCTTAATGCCTTTGGTTGCGGCGATCACGGACGCCGATGTTCCCGAGGCTCTGATCAGCCGGTCGATCCAGCCCTCGAGGCCCAAGCCATTTTCGACGATGAGGCGTGCGCGGCCGAGCTTCTCCGCATCCGCAGGCTTTGGCTGGTAGACATGCGTGTCGCCGCCCGGCCCAACAAGGGCGGTCACGTCAACTCTTTCGCCACCTACATTGCGGACGAAATCGGCGAGGATGGAGAAGGTCGCAACAACTGGCAGCCTGCTTGCTGGCTGCGCGGCCGCCGGATGCCCCGCGAACAGGCCCCGCGCGAGCGCGATCGCGAGCACGAGACTGGACAAGTGTTTCAAGCAGGGCTCCGCACTAAGCCTCGAGATGGCGCCTTGGCCTTAAGCGGCGCAGGAGGCCGCCAGCGGGGCCAGCCAAGAGGGCGAGCAAATAGAGCAATCCCGCAAGCAAGGTGATGACGGGGCCCGATGGCAGCCCAAAATGAAACGATACAATGAGTCCGGCATAACCGGCAATGATGCCCTGCGCCGATGCGAGGGTGATCATCGCCGTCATGTCCTGAGTGATGAGCCGTGCCGAAGCGGCCGGGAGCATCATGAGGCCGACCGCAAGCAAAGTGCCGAGGGCATGGAATGCGCCGACGAGGTTAAGGACAAGCAGTGCCAAAAAGGCCGTCTCGACGAGACCGCCGCTCCTGCTGACCGACGCCAGGAATCCCGCATCGACCGTATCCAGGACAAGGGGGCGGTAGAGAATGGCAAGCCCGGCAAGCGTGATGCTTGCGATTGAAGCAAGCAGAATGAGCGCTGCATCGTCGAGGGCCAGCACGCTGCCGAAGAGCACATGGAGGAGGTCGATGTTCGAGCCGCGCACCGAAATGATCGTGACGCCGAGCGCAAGCGAGATGAGATAGAAGGCGGCAAGCGAAGCGTCCTCGCGCAGGATCGTCGTCCTCGCAATCGCGCCGGAAGCGATGGCGACGATGAGCCCAGCGATCAGCCCGCCAATGGTCATTGGGCCAAGCGAAAGGCCTGCCGCGAGATAGCCAAGCGCGGCCCCGGGCAAAATCGCATGCGACATGGCATCGCCCGTGAGCGACATGCGGCGCAACACGAGAAAAACTCCCAGCGGCGGCCCCGCTACGGCGAGCGCGACCGCTCCCGCAAGCGCGCGGCGCATGAACGCGAATTCAGTGAAAGGCGCGATCAATATTCCATGCAGTGCCACCGGGCGCTCCGCGCTCAGAAAGGATGAGTTAGCTTCATGCGGCTCTGACGCAAGTCTGCGCATGGCGGTCGAAGGCCTCGATCATGGAACGCGCTTTGAGCAAATTCTCCGGGCTCAGGACAGATTCGGTCTTGCCCTTTGCGATTGCCTCGCGCGCAAGCAAGAGTGTCTGCGGAAAATGCTCGCGCACGAGATCGGCGTCGTGGAGGACAGCGAGGACGGTACGCTCCTCGGCATGCCAGCGCGCAACGACGGCAAGGAGATCGGCAACGGTTTTGGAGTCAATCGCCGTGAACGGCTCGTCGAGGAGAATGAGAGCGGCATTTTGCATCAGAAGGCGCGCAAAAAGCATGCGCTGCAGCTGGCCGCCTGAGAGCGTGGCGATGGGCCGGCTCTCGAATCCCTCAAGGCCGACGGCCGCGATAGCTTCCTCGATTTTGGCGTTGTCGCTGCGCGAGATGCGTCCGAACGCGCCGCATCGCTTCCACAGTCCCATAGCAACGGCATCGAAGACATTAATCGGAAAGCTTTTGTCGATGTCGGCTGCCTGCGGCAAGTAGGCAATCTCATGGTCCTTTACCCCGGGCAATTCGATTGCGCCCGAGAGCGGGACGAGAGTTCCTGCGATGCCTTTAAGGAGGGTCGATTTTCCCGCCCCATTGGGGCCGAAAATGGCAAGGAGCGCGCCCTTTTCTATCTCACCGCTCAAATGATGGACCGCCGGGTGGCGGTCATAACCGAGGGTAACATCGCGAAAGCGGACAGCAGCATCCAGCAAGGCAGGGCCAATCCAAGCACGGCTGGCTAGGCCAGCGCCCAAAGCACCATAATCCAAAGTCCCGCAATTACGGCAAGCGCGCCGCCGAGTCTCGCCGCCGCCGAAACCCGCAGAAGTGAAAATCCGGGCACGGCGGAGGCCGCGTCTTTCTCGCCAGAACTCACGGCAGTTGAGCCACTTTTGGAACAAGCGCGAAAAATAATAACTTTGAGGCCGGTTCAAGGCAAGAATGGCGGATCAGGACGCGGCTGACCGTCTTAGATGCTGGCGCTAGCGCGTGAGCCGGTTTTTCAATATGGTTCCACTATGGTGTGCACCGCTCGAGCTTCTGCCCAGAAAAAGGCTTCCCGCCATTTGGCCTTCGCGCTCTTAGCCTTTGCGCTAAGTCTCGCAAGTCTAATGGCACTCCTTTACGTATTTTTGCCCAGGGAGCAGGGGCTTGGGCGCGCTGCGCTCGATGACTCCTTGACGGTCGTCAGCCGCGGCGGGCGAATCGCTAAAGGCGCGGAAATCGCAGGCAGGCCCTACCTTGTCTTCTTCGGCTATACCCACTGCGCGGATTTCTGCCCAACGGCGCTATTAGAAATCTCCTCGGTCCTCAAGGCTCTCGGCCCCGATGAAAAGGCGGGCGGCCTCTTTATCACCGTCGATCCCGAGCGCGACACCCCCGAGGTGCTGAAGAGTTATCTTGAGAACTTCGATCCGCGCATCTTTGCGCTCACCGGCGACCCGGAGAAAACCGCAGCCCTTGCCAAGACATTTCGCGCCTATGCCGCCAGAGTAAGCCGGGAGCCGCCCGGCGATTATGACATCGCTCACACGGGATTGGTTTATCTCATGGATAAGCGCGGCCTCATCGTCAGCACGTTTGATGTGCAGCAGCCGCCGCAGGAGGCCGCGCGCAAGCTCAAGGCCTATCTGTGAGCCGCGTCAGCGGACCGGCGGAACAGCTCAGTAGAACCCAAGCGGGAAATATTTAAGGTAAAGATCGGTATAGATTCCACGCGCGGCAATCGAGGCGAGCGCCCAATCGAGCGCTTCGCGCAGCTCCCGGTTGCCCTTTTTTACGGCAATCGCCGCACCTTCGCCAAAAAAGCGCTGATCGAGATAAGGCCCTCCACGAAAGCGGCAACACTCCCTGCCTTCCGCCACAAGCCATAAGCTCAGTGATATTCCATCCCCGAAGACCGTGTCGACCTCAGCCTTAAGAAGCGCCGCCCGCAGCTCTGTTTGCGATCTGTAGGGCTTCAGGATCGCCTCGGGAAAGAAGGTCTTAAGATAAGCCTCGTGCGCCGTTCCGGCCTGAACGCCCACCGTTTTCTTGCGCAGCGTCTCTGGGATCGCATCTTCGGAGCTCACGGCCGTAAGCGAGACAAAGCGCGCAGGCATTGAATAGTAGGGAGCCGAGAAATCGAGCTTAGCGCGCGATTGGGCGTCGATGCGGATCGGGGCGATGATCGCATCGCCTTGCTCACTCTCGAGGGCGTCAACGAGCGTGTCGAAGCTGCGCGCCTGGACCGTGCAGTGCGCGTTCAATTCTGCGCAAAGTGCGCGCGCGACGTCGATGTCGAATCCGGCAAGCGTTCCATCCGGCAATGCAAAATGAAAAGGGGGGTAATCATCCTCGGTCAGGAAGCGCAGGTTCCGCAGGTTGCGGATGTTAGGCTTAGCAATGCGGTGGTGCGGGTCCCAAAAGCTTGGCACAAAAACGCTTTGCGCGCGCGCAGATTCCGCTGCGGGTCCAAGCGCAAGCGCCAGCAGAATAACGGTAAGGCGGCGGAGAAAAGCGCGGACCGAGGCCATGCACATTTCCTTTCCCGGGCGAGTCCTCATTGCTGTTGTGCCTGGGTCAGCTCTCGCTGCCCCGCTCGCAGCCTCCTTGACCAATCGCCAAGGGCAGACAAAAGCTGCGCGATCATTTGCCGGGTCTTCTCATCGATCAAGCGTCCTTGCGCGTCGAAGCGCTCGTGACAATGGGCGATCATCACCTCCGGCCGGTTGAGCACATGCATATTGAGATAGACGCAACTCTGGCGCAGATGATACTGCGCCCGCGCAGTTCCCAGCATGCTGGGGCTCGCCCCCATGATGGCCACCGGCTTGTCCTCGAACGGCTGGTTTGGCGGGCGCGATGCCCAGTCTATCGCATTCTTGAGCACGCCCGGAACGGAATAATTGTATTCTGAGGTTACGATGAGCAGCGCGCCGGCGGCGGCGATCCTATCACGGAACTCCTGCACCGGGGCCGGGAAGCCCTGCGCCCTGACATCCTCGTTGTAGAGCGGGATCGGGGTAATGTCGAATGTCTCGAGCGTCATTCCCTGTGGCAGGAGCTCTTGAGCCGCGCGGAGCGCCATCCGGTTGTAGGAGCCCTTGCGCAGACTGCCGGCAAAGCCCAGCACCCGTACTGCCTCCAGATCAGCCATTTTTCCTCACCTCAGCTGCAATTGACTTGGCGGACAGCATCATTGTGCTGCGTGCCCATTGGAAAGATGCGCCTCGCGTAAATCGAGCTCGCGCTCGATCCGGCGGCGCGCCTCATCCTTAAGCATGCCGCTGCGAGATAATTGATTGATGTGCCGCCGTTCGGCAGAGATCAAGAGGAGCTCAATTTCATCGCGAAGCTCGGCGCACTCGCGGTGGCCATCGTGGCCATCGCTTCTAAGCTCAGTGAGCTTCAGCCTATTTGTGTAATAGGCCCGGAGCGGTTGAACGATCTCTTCGATAAGATTGCGCTCGGAAGCAAGCCCATCAAGCCGCTCGATGGCCGCTGCGATCCCCTGCCGGCGAGCCTTGTACTCTTGGAGCGTGTCGAAGTGGCGCTCCAATCGTCCGGCATGCGCGAGGCCGAGCGTGCGGATGACGAAAGGCAGCATCAGCCCCTGGCCAACGAGGGTTACCAGGATCATGGCGAAAGTCAGGAAGAGGATGAGATCGCGGCCGGGAAAAGGCTCGCCGTTTGCCGCCGTGAGCGGGATCGCGAGCGCGGCCGCGAGCGAAACGATGCCGCGGACGCCCGTGAACGCCAAGGCAAACGGCCATTGCCAGGGCGGCGAGGGATCGCGGCGCTTTAGAGGCGGAAAGAGCAGGCGCGGAAGATAGGTTCCGGGATACATCCAAATGAAGCGGGTTAGGATCACCACGGCGCTGACGAGAACGGCTGATGTGGCGAGTCCGGCTGCCGAATGATCGGCGATGCGGGCGATCAAAGTCCGCGCCTGAAGCCCCGTAATGAGGAACACCATGCCTTCGATAAGATAGATGAAAAAATCCCAGAAGAAGATCCCTTGCAGGCGGGTCGCGGCGCTGATCAGCCAAAGGCCGTTCCAGCTGATATAGAGCCCCGCCGTCACTGTCGCGAGGACGCCCGATCCTTCCAGATGATGGGGCGGCCAATAGGCCAAGAACGGCGTCAAGATCGAGAGGATGATCTCGATGCGTGCATCGTGAACCCAGCGCCGCAAGCGCAACATCAGCCAGCCGATCCCGACGCCCCAGACGATCTCGCCTGCAACGATAGCGGCAAATAGGCCTGCCGCTCCGCCAAATGAAAACACTCCGGCGCTCACGGCGCCGACTGCGAAACGGTAAAGGATCAGCGCCGTCGCATCATTTGCGAGCCCTTCTCCTTCGAGGACGACGAGAATGCGCCTTGGGATCTCGAGCCTGCGGGCGATCGAAAGAGGCGCCATTGTATCGGGCGGGGAGACGATCGCGCCCAATAAGAACCCAACTGGCCAAGAGAGGCCGAGGAGCCAATGCGCCGCTGCAGCAACGCCCGCCGTCGTGAAGAGGACGCAGCCCACGGCGAGCATAGCAATTGGGCGAAGGTTGAACCGGAACTCGCGCCAGCTCATGGCTACCGCCGAGGCATAGATAACAGGGGGCAAGACCAGCAGCAGGACGGCTTCTGGAGCAAGCTCGACGGAAGGCAAGCCCGGTATAAGGGCGAGCGCTACTCCGGTGAGCACCAAGAGAATCGAAGCCGGGGTCTTGAGCCGTGTTGCGAGGACGGCGACCGCCGCAACCACACCCAGGAGCACGACCAAAAGCTGAATTGTCGAGGTCATCCCGCGCCCTTGGCCCAGATCATGGCCGAAAGCGAGCCGAAGTCAAATCGCACGCGCCGCGGACATGAAACACGCGGCACTCCGGAGATCTGCTTGGAACCGGACAGCGTCTTGAATAGAATGCCGGCGCCATCCCGCAGAGAGAAGAAGAAAACCATGCCCGGCCAAAGGCCGCCTGATCACGCAATTCTACCGGGAGCGGGCTTAGCTCTCGATTTGCTGGAAAGCAGGGCCGGAGCCGGGGCTTCGATGCAAGGCCTTTCTTGTTTGCCGGTCTTTCTCACTCTCTCAGGCAAACGGGTTGTCCTTGCCGGGAGCTCTGAAGCTCTTGCCTGGAAGGCAGAGCTTTGCTCGGCGGCTGGGGCCAAGGTGTCTGTCTTCTCTCCAAGCCCATCGTTCCGCTTGCTCGATCTCGCCGCGCGTCCGTCCGCCGTTAATCTGATCTTGCGCGAAATCGAGCGCGACGATTTTGCCGGGGCCGCGCTTGCCATTGCCGAGGCCGGAAGCGAGGCCGAGGCTGCCAAAATCCGCTCAGCTGCCCGCGCGTCGGGCGCTCCTTTGAATATTATCGACAAGCCCGATTGGTCCGATTTCCAGTTTGGCTCGATTGTCAACCGCTCGCCGCTCGTCATTGGCATCTCGACGAGCGGCGGCGCCCCCGTTCTCGCCCAAGCGCTGCGGGCGTCTCTCGAAGCGCGCATCCCCCGCGGGCTCAAGCTTTGGGCCGAAAAAGCAAAGGAGTGGCGAAGCAGGCTGAAGGCGCTTGCGCCGCCGCAGGCTAGGCGCCGCTTTTGGGAGCTTTTTGCCAGGGCGGCCTTGACTGGCCAGGCGGCTCCGCAAGAGGGCGATTTTTCTGAGCTCCTCGCTGGAGCCCAAGCTTCGCCGCGACAAGCAGCACCGGTCGCGCTCGTCGGGGCGGGCCCCGGCGATCCCGAGCTTCTGACCTTGAAGGCCTTGCGCGTGCTGCAGGCCGCCGACGCGGTCCTTTATGACGATCTTGCGGCGCCCGCAGCCGTCGAATTGGCCCGCCGCGAGGCGCTCAAAATCCCCGTCGGCAAACGGGGCTATAGGCCTTCGTGCCGGCAAGAGCACATTATCTCGCTCATGGTTTCGCTCGCCTCCCAAGGCAAACGCGTGGTTCGCCTCAAAGGCGGCGACCCGATGATCTTCGGCCGCGCCAACGAGGAGATCGCAGCTTTGCGAACGGCAGGAGTCGAAGTGGAGGTTGTTCCCGGCGTGACGGCGGCGCTCGGCGCGGCGGCAGGCCTGCAGGTCTCGTTGACGGAGCGGCAAAAGGCGCGCCGGGTGCAATTCGTCACTGCCCATGCGCATGACGGGAAATTGCCGGCAGACTTCGATTGGCACTCCTTGTGCGACCCGCGCGCCTCGACGGCGGTTTACATGGGAGCATGGACGCTGCCGGAACTCAGCCAGCGATTGCTCGCAAACGGAATGGATCCGGAGACACCGGCGGTGCTCGTCGAAAAAGCAACGCTCCCGGAAGAACGCCGCATTTCCGGCACAATCGGAGACCTTCCCGCCAAAGCCGCCGAGGCGGACCTTGCAGGACCTTGCGTCATCCTCATCGGGGCTGTTTTTGCCGATGCCTTTTCTTTGCCGCGAAAGCCGGACAATTTAGTGCGGGCAGGGGCCTGCCTTTAGGCAAGATGCTTGCATCATGACCATCAGGCCAAAGACAAAGAACGCCAGACCAAAAGAACCAGGTCAGAGTTCCAGGCAAAAAAGGAACTTTGCCGCTTATGCCGCTTTTATGAGGCTCGGAGATGAAGAGAATGGGCCATTTCGTTTTCGCTGCGGTGATAGGGGTCCTTACGGCAGCGGGGCTCATTGCCGGAGGAATTTACTATTATCAGCGGCCGAACGTGATCCATGTGGCCGTGCCGCGCGACAGCGAAGATCAGGCAATCCTTGCCGCCGCCAGCCTTGAGTTTTCCAAGAACAAGGAGTCTCTTCGCCTCAAGCCTGTCCTTGTCGAGAACTTGGCCGAGTCCGCGCGCGCGCTCGAAGAAGGGCGCGCCGATCTTGCCGTTGTCCGCAATGACATCGCCATGCCGCCGAGCGGCCAGACGCTCTTGATCTTGCGCCACAATGCGGCCCTGCTGTTTGCGCCGGCGCAGAGCAGTATCAGCGGAATCGAGGATCTCGCGGGCCGCCGCATTGGTATTTTGCAGAGCGGACAGGGCTCTAGGGCTGACAACCAACTCTTGCTCGACGCGGCGCTCTCCCAATACGAGATTTCGCCCGATGAGGTGCGGCGGCGCCCGATTACGCTCTCTGAGCTCCCCCGCACGATTGAGCAGGGGGAAATCGACGCGCTGTTTGCCGTCGGCGTCCCCGGAACCGGCTGGTTGAAGGAGGCCGTCAGCGCTGTGGCGGCCGCCGGTAAAGGCCCGCCGGTCTTCCTTTCGATCCCCGAGGCGAAGGCGATTGCCCAGCGCTCGCCGGCCTTTGAGGGAATCGAGATCGTGCGCGGAGCTTTCGGCGGCTCTCAGCCGCGTCCCGCGTCCGATTTCGACACGCTGGGCGTGAGCACGCGGCTTGTCGCAAAGAGCAGCCTCAGCAACGACCTCGCTGGGGCGGTGACCAAGCTCCTGCTCGCCGCCCGCCCCGCGATCGCCGCCAAGATTCCCGTCGCAAACCGCATCGAGGCCCCTCCCGCCGACAAGGGCGCAGCGCTTCCGGTCCACCCCGGCGCCCTCGCCTTTCTGGATGACGACGAGCAGAGCTTTTTCGAGCGCTATGGCGACGCGTTTTACATCGGTGCCATGTGCCTGAGCCTGCTTGGCACGGCACTTGCCGCCGCTGCTGCACGGCTGACCCGGCAGCCGGCGATCGAGGCAGACCGGATCGTGCGGCGCCTGATCGAGCTCGCCTGCGTTGCAAGGAAAACCGAGCACGCCGCTGCTCTCGACGCCTATGAGGAAGAGGCCGATCAGCTCCTAGGCCTTGCGCTCGCGCCCAGCGTGGTCCATGGCATGAGCGCAAACCGGATGGGCGCCCTCGATCTTGCGCTCAATCAGCTGCGCCACGTCATCGCGGAGCGGCGGCGCACCTTGGCCGCTCTCGCGAGGCCGCAGTTTGTGCCGCGGATTGTGCGCGAATAGGGCCCCTTAACGGCAATTGACAATTAAGGCGCAATCCCTATGGTCTGCCCCAAAAAGGGGCAGGGCCCCGGCAAAGTTGAACAGAACAAGACCAAGGAGCCCTTGAATGGCCAAGGCCGCAACTCTTAAGATCAAGCTCTTATCGAGCGCGGGCACGGGCTATTTCTACGTGACCAAGAAGAACGCCCGCACCAAGACCGAGAAGCTCACCTTCAAGAAATACGATCCCGTCGCCCGCAAGCACGTCGAGTTCAAGGAAACGAAGATCAAGTAGAGTGCCACGGGCCGCTTCCGGGAACCGTGCCTAAGCGGCATCGTTTCCCAGGCTGAGGAGGCCCGGTGAAAGCTCTCGTCTGTCAAGGCCCAGGCAAAAAGGCGCTCGGAGAGCGGCCCTGCCGGAGCTTGAGGCGCCAACAAACGCCATTATCAAAGTCTCCAAAACCACCATCTGCGGCACCGATCTGGACATCTTAAGGGGCGACGTGCCGGGCTGCGCGCCCGGCCGGATCCTCGGCCACGAGGGCACCGGCGTGATCGAGAAAACCGGAGCGGCCGTGCCAGATGATCGAGGCCTACGAGACCTTCGCTCAGGCGGCGAGCACGCAGGCGCTCAAGGTCATCATCGAGGCTTAGCTCAATTGGGCGCAAGCCTTTGTGGCCTCCGCATCCCTTCGAGACGGCCGCTATGCGGCATCCTCAGGATGAGGCGGCGCTTCAATTCAAGATTTCTCATCCGGAGGAGCGCGCGTCTCGAAGGATGAGGAATCCCGGAGGGCCGCCGTCTCGAAGGATGAAGGCAGCCCCCCGGGTCTTGGCCCGCCATAGGCAAAGTCGAGAAGCTCAATCGTGTGCAGAACGGGGATCTTGGTCCCGCTCGCAATCTGCGCGATGCAGCCGATGTTGCCGGTTGCAATCATATCGGGCGAGGTTTTCATGATATTCGCGATCTTGCGGTCCCGCAGGCGCTGCGCGAGCTCCGGCTGCAAGAAGTTGTAGGTTCCGGCCGAGCCGCAGCAGAGATGCCCTTCGGGAATGTCGCGCACCGCAAAACCCGCCTGGCGCAACAGTTCCTTCGGCAGAGTGTCGATCCCTTGGCCATGCTGCATCGAGCAGGCCGAATTGTAGGCGATAGCCGCGCCTTGCGCATTGCCCGGCTCGGGCAGGGAGAGGCTGCGGAGAAACTCGGTGATGTCTTTGGCAAGCGCCGAGACGCGCGCGGCTTTTGCCGCATAGCCCGGGTCGCTGCGAAAGAGGAAGCCATAGTCCTTGATCATCGTGCCGCAGCCCGAGGCGGTGACGATGATCGCATCAAGACCATTGCGCTCCGCCTCTGCCATCCAGGCGTCGATATTGGCGCGCGCCTGCGCGAGCGCACCTTCTTCTTTCCCCAAATGGTGGAGGAGTGCGCCGCAGCAGACTTCGCCTTTGAGCGACGCAACCTCGACGCCGAGCCGCGTGAGCAAACGCTCGGCGGCGGCATTGATACGAGGCTGCAAAACTTGCTGCACGCAGCCTTGGAGAATAGCCACGCGCGCAACAGGCTTTCCGCCAGGGGTGCGGGACATTCCTTCCACAGGATCGAGGGAAGGAGCGCTTGGCTTTTTCGCCAGGCCCAGCATCGCATCAACCCGCTTTCCTGTCGCGCCAAAGCGCGAAACCAAAGCTTGAAACGGTTTCGCTAAGACCGCAGCGCCAAGCGCCAGGCGAAAGCGCTTTGGATAGGGCAGGATGGCGCCAAGGATCGCGCGCAGCATCCGGTCGGCGAAGGGCCTGCGGTAAGTCTTCTCGATATAGCTCCGCGCGCGGTCGACCAGATGCATGTAGTGCACGCCCGAAGGGCAGGCCGTCATGCACGAGAGGCAGGAAAGGCACCGGTCGATATGCTTAACGGTAATGGCGTCGGCAGGCCGCTCCTTTTCGAGCATATCCTTGATGAGGTAGATTCGCCCGCGCGGACTATCGAGCTCGTCGCCAAGCAGCACAAAGGTCGGGCAGGTCGCGGTGCAAAAGCCGCAGTGAACGCAGGCGCGCAGAATCTTGTCGGCCTCCGCGATGTCCGGATTTTCGAGCTGCGCGGGAGAAAAATGCGTCTGCATGTTTAAAACTCGGCGTGCATCCGGCGCGGCTCTAAGATTCCATGAGGATCGAAGCTCTCTTTGAGGCGGCGCGACACCGCTTCGAGGGCTGGCGCTTGCGGCTCGAACACTGGGATTTTCTCGCGTATCTCGTCTGGCGCGCGAACAAGCGTTGCATGGCCGCCGCCCGACGCCATCACGGCCTTGCGGATCAGAGATGCAGCGGCATCGCGACAGGAATCGAGTGCGAGCCAGACAAGACCGCCCGACCAATCAAACAACACCTCGGATCCGAGCGCGCGGCCCACTGCTCCGGCAACTTTGGGGCCCTCCGTTGGAGCCACCGAAATCTTCCAAATGATCTTCTCGCGGGGCGCGGCAAGGGGGGATACGTCACGAATGGCGCGCCAAAGTTCTTTGGACTTGGATTGATTGAGCCGCGCCATAGATGCTTTGCCCTTGAGGATGCCTTCGAGAAGAGAAAGGCGGCTCGCGACGGAAGGCTCAAACCCCTCGATACGCAGGGCGGTGATGGAGTCTGGGAAACCCTGGACCGAAGCAGCTAAGGCAGGCAGATGCGCGGCGCCCGAGACCTCGGCCGGAGCGCACATTGCGGCGCAAAGCGCCTCGACACCGGCGCCGGCGTCAAGGCCGAGGAGAATGAGCGTGGCTTCGGTCTCGGCGCGCGGAAGGACCTTGAGCGTGATTTCAGTCGCGACAGCGAGTGTCCCGAAAGAGCCGGTAAGGCCGCGCGCCAAATCGTAGCCCGTTACGTTCTTGACGACCCGGCCGCCCGCCTTGAAAGCTTCGCCGCGGCCGCTCACGGCCTTGATGCCAAGCACGAAATCGCGTGCGCCGCCCGACTTGATCCGGCGCGGCCCGGAGGAGCCCGCCATGACGGCGCCGCCGATCGTCCCCCACCCCGTGCCGTAGAGAGCAGCAAAGGACATGGGCTCGAACGCAAGCTCCTGGCCCCTTCCGGCAAGCAGCGCCTCGATCTGCTCAAGCGGAGTGCCAGCCAGGGCGCTCAGCACGAGCTCCTCTGGCTCATAAAACGAAATGCCCGATAGGCCGGAGAGGTCGAGGCGATACCGGTCCCCAGCGGGCCGGCCGAGGGCAGCCTTGGTCCCAAGGCCAGTGATCGCTAGCGGCAGCCGCTTTGCCGCCGCGCCCGCCACCGCATCCGCGACTTCGCCGGAACTCGCTGGGCTAAGAGTAAGCATGATACCGCTGAGCGTGACCGGAGCGGGGCTGCGCTTGAGGCTCTACCGTTGCTAATCCCGCAACGTTGCGATTCCTGCCGGAAGGCGAGGTGGCGGCAGGTGAATTCAAGCGCCGGTGTCAGCGGCCGCCCGCTCCTTGGCTGCCTCGCCCTTCTTCTGCTGCGCCTTAAGACGCAGTGCCTTATTGTATTTCCTCAAGATCAGGTCCCGCTTGAGGCGCGAGACGCGATCGATAAAGAGGACCCCGTTCAAATGGTCGATCTCGTGCTGGAGGCAGGTCGCCAAAATGCCTTCCGCCTCAATCTCTCGCGACCGGCCGTGGCGGTCGAGGTAACGGGCGTGCACGCGCGCGGGCCGCTCGACGTCTTCGAAGATCTCAGGAATCGAGAGGCAGCCCTCCTGGGCAATGGAACGCTCCTCTGATTCCCAGATGATCTCCGGATTGGCGAAGCACAAGGGCTGAGGCGAGGCGTTTTCGTCCTCCCGCTTGGCGACATCGAGAACAATGACCCGCTTTTGGACGGCGATCTGAATGGCGGCAAGCCCTATTCCGGGCGCCGCATACATCGTCTCCAGCATATCGTCCATCAGCGCCCGGATGGAATCGTCGACGGCCTCGACGGGGCGCGAGACGAGGCGGAGCCGCGGATCGGGGAGCTTGATGATGTTTCGCAGGGCCATGCTCAGGAGATAATATTTGCCGCGCGAAGCGTCAATTTCCGCGCGCCTGGCGTCACGAGCGCCTCGCCTGCTGCGAGAACTCGTTGCAGCCCCCAGCGCGCTTGGGGCGAATTGGCGCAGCAATCGAGCCCTGTCCGATTCGCCGAAAAAACCGCAACGGTAACAAGCCGTTAGGCCTTGTCCGGAAATTTCTAAAAAATTTCTATCCGGGCTTGCAATTTGTGCGCTGCACGTCCATATTGTTGCAGCGCGGCAATGTTCTGCCGCCGATGCCCTCCTTGGGCGTTTCCTCCCTAGACTTGGGCCGCTTGTGGCAACACAAGCGGCCTATTTGTTTCCGGCCTGCGCTGTTTTCCACAGCCGCCCGGCGGCCACCGGCTTTTAGCAATTGACATGTGACATCAATTGAGATATGTTCATCCTCTAGCAGCAGGGTTGCTGCTGTGCCCTCCTTGGGCGTTTCCTCCCTAGACTTGGGCCGCTTGGTTTTTTAACTTAAGCGGCCTCTTTGTTTGTGCAGGCGGGCGAACCCGCTGCGGTTTGCCCCGACCCCTCTCTCAGCCGGAGAAAAAGAGCCCATGGCTGCCAGGCACGGCGCCGAACACGGTTGCAAGGCTTGCGGCCAAAGCAGCCTATGGAACCTTTCCATAAGGCCGCAGGTCCCTTCGGGATCGATTCGGGCACGCGCCTTAAGCTTCCGGTGCAAGTATAGCGGCTCCAGGAGAAACTGCATCACTTTGAAGGCGAGCCAAATGGCCACCATGGCGTGCATCTACCAATAGACCGCTTCGAGAAACCGGCTCCAGAGATCGAGCCTCAGCACCATATAAAACCCGCTCGCTCCGGCAGCCGCCACCCAAAACCTTGCTTGCGAGGCAAAGCGCCGCTCGATCCTATCAAAAAGGGCGAGCCGCTCCTCCGGGGCCTTAAAGCCGCGGATAGCAGGGAACAGAACAGCAGTAACAAACGCCACCCCGCCTATCCAAAGCACGGCCGCGAGAACGTGCAGGGCGCGGGCAATCGCAATATCGTCCATCGGCTTCCCAGGGGCCTCGCGGGCCGGCGCCCGCCCGCTCATGGCCGGCACTCTCGACTTTTGGACGCCTGGACTTCAATGTGCAAGCATCCGCAGCCTCAGATGTGAGTGAGCCTGCGGAAATGGCTGCAGCTCGCCGCTGCTGGCAAATGCCGGCCAAGATCTTTTCGCCGTTCCGCTGCCGGCGGCGCGCTCGCGCAGGAGCCACACATGATCCTTGAGGCAAAATTCCGGCAAGCAGTGCGCCGCCTTGAAGTTGGCGCAAGCAGTTCTTGCCTCCCGCCGCCGTTTGGCTTTTACCAATCCCAAAAGCCGGTCCGCTGGCCCGCTTCGAGCTATTTTGCCAAATTCCCGCGGAAAGAGGTTTCGTTTGGTCCGCTTTGAAAATGTCGGCTTGCGGTATGGAATGGGGACTGAAATCCTGAAGGATCTCAGCTTCGCCATCGCGCCGCAGTCGTTCCAATTTCTCACCGGCCCCTCCGGCGCCGGCAAGACCACTCTCCTGCGGCTGATTTTGCTATCCCTGCGGCCGACCCGGGGCACGATCACCCTCTTCGGGGCCGATGCGCTGTCGCTCAGCAAAGCAGGGATCACCGCCATGCGGCGCCGGATCGGCATCGTGTTTCAGGATTTCCGCTTGCTCGACCATTTGACGGCCTATGAGAATGTAGCGCTTCCTCTGCGCGTGCGCGGCATGGAAGAGGCGAGCTACCGCGCTGAGGTCACGGAGCTTTTGCGCTGGGTTGGGCTTGGTGAGCGCATGCATTTGCTTCCTCCGGTCCTCTCGGGCGGCGAGAAGCAGCGCGCGGCCATTGCACGCGCGCTGATCGTCCGTCCGGAACTCTTGCTCGCGGATGAACCAACCGGCAATGTCGATCCTAATCTTGCGCGAAGGCTGCTCCGGCTTTTCACCGAGCTGCACAAGTCTGGAACGGCGGTAGTGATCGCAACCCACGATCTTGGCCTCATGGATCAATTCGACGGCGCAAGAAGGCTCGTTCTCGGCGATGGCCGGCTGCATATTTACGAGTGAGCCAGGTTGAGGCGCCCGTGAGTCTGACCCTCAGCATTTCCGGATGGAGGCGCGCCAAGCACAGCGAGACGCCACTCGTGCCCGAAGCCTCGATTGCCGGGCGCGCGCTGGCGACGATCGTCGCCATTATGACTTTCCTTGCCTCGCTTGCGGGAGGCGCGGCCATTCTTGTGAGCGACTCCTCGCGCATCTGGCAAGGCGCGGCCGCGCGCGAGATAACAATTCAAGTGCGCCCCTCGCCCGGCCGTGATCTCGAGGCCGACACGGCAAGAGCGGCCGAGCTCGCGCGCGCTATGGCCGGCATTGCTTGGGTGAGGCCCTACACGAAAGCGCAATCGGAGGAGCTTCTTGAGCCCTGGCTCGGCACTGGGCTCGACCTCTCCGAATTGCCCATTCCGCGCCTCATCGCCGCCGGGCTCGATGCCGAGGAGCGGCTCGATCTCGAGGTCTTGCGCAAGCGGCTTGCCGAGGCCATCCCTGGATCGAGCGTCGACGATCATCACCTCTGGATCGAGCATCTCGCGGTCATGGCAAAGAGCGTCGTCATTGCCGCGGGCGTGCTCTTTTGCCTTGTGCTCGCCGCCATGGGGCTTGCCATTTCATTTGCAACTCAAGGCGCGATGGCAGGCAATCGTGAGATCATCGAGATCCTGCATTTCGTCGGCGCTGCGAACGGCTACATCGCGCGCCAGTTTCAGCGCCATTTCTTCCGCCTCGGCCTCAAGGGTGGCGCGATTGGCGGAGCTGCCGCGATCGCTGTTTTCTACATCCTGCAGTGGCTCGCCGCGCGGCTGCGCGCGACCCCTGGCGGCGACCAGTTGGAAGCGATGTTCGGCGCCTTCTCGATTGGCGGAAATGTCTATCTCGCCATTGCCCTCATTGCCGGAGGGGTTGGAATCATCACCGGTCTTGTATCGCGGGTGATCGTTTACCGCCACTTGCAGAGTCTGAGTTGAAAACTTCCCAGGCGGATGAGGGTTATCTGCGGGCATTGCACAACCAGATGCCGAGGACTAGCACTGAAGGCGGAACTTTTGCCGCATGTTCACATTCACGTGATGTAGGCGCGAACCGCGAGTCCCTTGCCGCGGCGAGGGAGGACGATCTCATTGCGCCGATTTACGATGACGCCATCGACCCATCGCCTGGGACGAGGTGGTGCGGCGCATCGTTGAGGCGACGAATTCGGTAAGAGGCGGCATTTCCATTCGGGGGCCACGGGACGCACTGGACCGCATTATGCAACTTGACCCGGCCTGCGCGGCTTCATATGCCAATCACTATCACAAATTGAATCCGTTCGAAGCTCTGGCGGCGGAGTCAGGACCGCTTCGCATATTTCGCTGGCTGGCAATTTTAAAGTCTCAGAAATTTAAAATGAATTCTGCCGCCCTGAGCGGTGGGCGGAATTCGTCACGACCGGTCTGTCACGTTCAGCCAATGCGGCAGCACAAATAGCCTTTCAAAGGTCGGCCGGCGCCATTTCGATAACACCCAAGGAATGGCACCTCCTCGAGACCCTCGCCCCGCATTTGATGCGGGCGGCGGAGATCCACGGGCTTTTGCCGCAGCCGAGGGGGGTCAGCGATTCTATCGGGGGGCAGCCGCAGCGGCGGGATTTGCGGTTTTCCTTTTGACGGCCGAGTCCCGCCTCCTGTTCGCGAATGCGAAGGCGGAAGCTCTCTTGCACCCCGGCGCAGTCTTGCGGATCCCTTCGCCCAGCCGGAGTGGCGCAGGGCACCTTGGGAGCGCATATGATATTGGGAAACGATATCGATGCATTTGCGCCTCGGAGCAGACGCCCGGAGCGCCGCAGCGGGAGGAAACTCATGTCCGGCAAAATCTATCCCGTCCCGCCCGCCTGGCGGCAGCGGGCCTTCATCGATAGCGCCAAATATGAAGAGCTCTATGCCTGGTCGGTGGAGGACCCGGAAGCCTTCTGGGCGGATCAGGCGCGCCGGATCGAGTGGATCAGGCCTTTTTCGCGAGTGAAAAACACGTCCTTCGGGCCGGGCGATGTGTCCATCCGCTGGTTCGAGGATGGCACCACCAACGCCGCCTATAATTGTATCGACCGGCATCTGCCGCGGCTCGGCAGTCATACCGCCATCATCTGGGAGGGCGATGACCCGCGCGACTCGAGGCACATCACCTATCAGGAGCTGCACGATCAGGTCTGCCGTCTCGCCAATGTGCTGAAAGATTATGGCGTCGAAAAAGGCGACACCGTCACCATTTACCTGCCGATGATTCCGCAAGCGGTGTACGCAATGCTGGCCTGCGCGCGGATCGGCGCCATCCATTCCGTGGTCTTCGCGGGGTTCTCGCCCGATTCGCTTGCCGGGCGGATTAGGGATTGCCGGTCGCGGGTTCTCATCACGGCGGATGGGGGCCGGCGCGGCGGGCGCACAACGCCGCTCAAAGCGCAAGCGGACGACGCCGCCGCCAAGGCCGGGCAAATCGAGACCATGCTCGTTTTCCGCAACACGGGCGCTGCGATCTCTTGGGACGAGGATCGCGACGTCTGGTGGCACGAGGCGATCGCCGAGGCGAGCCCAGAATGCCCCTATGCCGAGATAAGCGCCGAAGACCCGCTCTTCATCCTCTATACCTCGGGCTCGACCGGCGCGCCAAAGGGAGTCGTGCACACAACGGGCGGCTATCTCGTCTATGCGGCGATGACGCACCAATATGTCTTCGACTACCGCGAGGCGGACATTTTTTGGTGCACCGCAGACGTGGGCTGGATCACCGGCCACAGCTACATCGTCTACGGACCGCTCGCCAATGGCGCCACCACCCTGATGTTCGAGGGTATTCCGACTTACCCTGGCCCGTCGCGCTTTTGGGATGTGGTCGACAAGCACCGGGTCAATATTTTTTATACCGCTCCGACGGCAATCCGAGCCTTGATGCGGGCAGGAGACGAGCCGGTGAGGAAAACGAGCCGGGCATCGCTGCGGCTCCTCGGCACGGTCGGCGAACCGATCAATCCGGAGGCTTGGAAATGGTACTATCATGTGGTTGGCGATGGCCGCTGCCCCATTGTCGATACTTGGTGGCAGACCGAGACTGGCGGCATTCTCATCTCGCCGCTGCCTGGCGCGACGCCTCTTAAACCTGGGTCCGCGGCCAAGCCGCTGTTCGGCATCCGGCCGGAGGTCGTTGACGCTTCCGGGGCTGTTCTGGAAGGCCCCTGCTCGGGCTATCTCGCTCTCGCCGATTCTTGGCCTGGCCAGATGCGCACGGTCTTTGGTGACCATGAGCGCTTTATCCAGACCTACTTTTCGGCTTTCCCTGGCAAATATTTCACGGGCGACGGCTGCCGCCGGGACGAGGATGGCGATTATTGGGTCACCGGGCGGGTCGATGACGTCATCAACGTCTCTGGCCACCGGCTCGGGACGGCAGAGCTTGAAAGCTCGCTTGCCGCCCATCCGCACGTCGCCGAGGCGGCGGTCGTTGGCTATCCTCACGACATCAAGGGCCAGGGAATCTATGCCTTCGTCACCTTAATGTCAGGCGTCGAGCAGAGCGAAGAGCTCAGAGCCGAGCTCATCTCTTGGGTGCGCCGCAACATTGGGCCGATCGCAAGCCCGGACGTCGTCCATTTCGCGCCGGGCCTCCCCAAGACCCGTTCCGGCAAGATCATGCGCCGGATCTTGCGCAAGATCGCCGAGGCCGAATTCGAAGCTCTTGGCGATATCTCCACACTTGCCGATCCGGGCGTCGTCGAAGAGTTGATCCGCAACCGCATGCGGTGATGCGCGTTATGAGGCTGTAACACATTTAGGCCGCAAAAAAGCCCTAAATAAACCAAGATTTAACTAGAGCGGAACTTTCCGCCCCCGCTCCAGATGCCCCTTGGTATCCTCGGGCCATGGCGCTGATTCTGGCGTGTTTTCCTGGCTCCATGTTCGGACTGGCGGGCAAATCTATGCGCATCCAATCCCTAAATACTTGTCACTCCTTCGCCACAATTTTTTCCAAATTGACCCATCGCCTTGCGCGGGCCTTGACGGCCACCGCCGCGGCGGGATTTTGGCTAATGCCGCAGGCAAGCGCCCAAGCCCGTGAGTTCGTCGCGGTCTCCGAGCCCTTCCCGGCGGGGACGATTGTCATCAAGCAGAGCGAACGCAAACTCTATTTCACGACCGGATCCGGCACGGCCGTGCGCTATCCAGTCGCGATCGGCAAGGCGGGCAAGCTTTGGCGGGGCGAAGCTTACGTCCAGGGGAAGTTTATCGCTCCCGCATGGGAAGCGCCAGATGACGTGCGGCGCGATCATCCGGAGTTCACCCATGTCATTCCCGGCGGCTCGCCTCACAATCCCATGGGGGCCGCGGCCATCACTTTGAGCCTGCCGGAGGTTGCCATCCACGGCACGACCGCAAAGATGCGCCGCTCGGTTGGAACGGCCGCATCTTATGGTTGCATCCGCATGTATAACGAGGACATTGTCGATTTATACCGGCGCGTGGGGATCGGCACGCCGGTTGTGGCGATCCCGTAGGGCTTCTCCTCGTGACAAACCAAATTCCGCTCACGCAGTAAAAATCTTGCGCCCGCTTGGCAAGTTAAGCGGGCGCTTCGCTTATAGTATTTGCGTATCGCAGCTCCGCGCTGCGGCTGGCAAGTTGGTTGCATTCAAGGGAAATAATCTGTATCTGAGCCCCGCGCCCCGCGCTTGCTGCGGCGCACTGGCCCTTCAGCCGCTCATCGAGGGAGTTAACGGTGGAAACGAAGGCTCTCGATCAACCTGAGCTCGCCAGCCAAATCATTGACGTCATTGTCAAGGAGGGCATGGTTGACCCCGGGAAAGCCACTTTGGATGCAACGATTGAAAGCCTCAATTTGAAATCGATTGATATTGTAATGATCTTGACAGCGATTGAAGAAAAGTTCGACGTCTATATCCCGATGGATGCTCCCTTTCAGGAGGCAAAGAACGTCGGGGATTTGATCAACGCCATTGCCGATCATATCATTAAGCAAAAATCCCAACCCGAATGACTGAAGCGCGGCGGGTTGCCGTCACCGGGATGGGCGCCGTTTCGGCCGCAGGATTCGGCGCCAAAGCGCTTTGGGAGGCGGCACGCGACGGGCGCTCATGCGTGCGCAAGCCGCGTTTCGCGCGGCCCTACCGCGGCCGCATCAAGATTGCCGCTCAGGTGCCGGAATTCGATCCGGCTGAATACCTGAGCGCTGAGGAGCTGCCGTTTTGTGACCCCGTCACGCAATATGTCTTGATCGCCGCCGAGGAGGCCATCCGCCAGGCGGGCCTTCGGGAGGCCATGCCCATGGGTCCCCGGACCGCAACGATCATCGGGACCGGCATTGGCGGGATGAGCAGCTTTGAAAACGGGCTATACCGGGAGCTGGTCGAACATGCCCGTCCCGATCCTTTGATCATTCCCCGTCTCATTCCGAGCGCCTGTCCGTCTCAGCTCAGCATCCGCTATGGCTCCAGAGGCCCGTGCTTTGCCGTGGCGAGCGCCTGCTCCTCGGCCGCGCAGGCGATCGGCATCGGAGCACATTTGATCCGATCGGGAGCTGCCGACCGTGCACTCGCCGGCGGAACCGAGGATTGCATCACCACGAGCGGGATGCTTGGCTGGGAGGTGCTGCGTGTATTGACGCCCGATGCCTGCCGGCCTTTTTCGCGGGGCCGCAACGGCATGGTGCTCGGAGCGGGCGCTGCCCTATTCGTTCTTGAGGAGGCGGAGCTTGCCCGCGCCCGTGGCGCCGAAATTTTGGCCGAGATTTCGGGCTACGGCACCTCGGCTGACGCAAAGGATCCCGTGCGCCCTGAGTCGCAGGGCGCGGCCGACTGCATGCGCAATGCGCTCGCCGATGCCGGAATCGAAGCGGGCGCGATCGATTATGTGAACGCGCACGGCACCGGGACGGTGATTAACGATGCGACCGAATCGGAAGCGCTCGCCCTCGTCTTTGGCAACGAGCTTTCGCGCATCCCGGTTTCCTCCACGAAGCCCGTCCACGGCCATGGCCTCGGCGCCTCCGGGGCTCTCGAGCTTGTGGTAACGATCGGAGCGCTGCGGGAGAACGTCGCGCCGCCAACGATTAACTGGCGCGAGGCCGACGTCAGGTGCCCGGTCGATGCCGTGCCCAACGAGGCGCGCCCAATGCCGATCCGCACAGCGCTTTCAAACTCTTTCGCCTTTGGCGGGATCAATGCGAGTCTCGTCGTGCGCCGGGCCGAGGCCGCATGAGCGCCGGGTCCGGCAACGCCGCTGCCGCCTTAAAGCCCGGGGGCAACAGGGAGCGCGGGCTCCGCATCGCATCTATCGGCGTGCGGACCAAGGCCGCTGACGTCGCCCAATTCGCCGAGGCCACGGGAACCGCGCCCTTTGCGGGTTTCGTTCCGCTCACTTATCCCTTCTGCTGGCTCGCGCTCCCCGAGGCCCGCAGGCTCATTATGGATCTGGTTGGAAGCGATGCGCTCCCCGTCCACGAATCGCAAAGCTTTACTTATTTGCGGGCGCTGCAACCCGATTGCGATTACTCTCTTAGCATCGAGGCCTTTCGCGGCGCCAACTCGGACCGCGTGACTCTCCAAGCTGCCGTTTCGACGCTCGACGGAAAAGAGTGCCTCAATTTTGAGACGGTGCTGCGGATCGTGCCGCTTTGCGCGGAGCGGCGGGCATGAGCGGGCCTCAATTTGAGCGAAATGCCGCTTGGCCCCGCATGGGCTGCGAACTCCACGCGCAGGAGTTTGGACCCTTCGGGCGTGAGGCGCTTTCCCGCTATGCGGCAATTTCTGGCGACGATAATCCCCTTCATCTTAACCCCGAATCCGCAAGGGCAGCGGGGCTTGCGGATACTCCGGTCCACGGCATGCTGATGCTTGCCTGCTTTGAGAGTTTCATTAAGAGCTGGCGGCACGATCTTTTCGTCGCAAGATTATCGGCAAAGTTTCTGCGCCCTGTCCTGGCGGGCGAAAGCATCCGGATCAGCGGCCGGGTGCTTCGCAGCCGCAGCGCGCCGCACCGTGAGCTTATTCTGCGGCTTTTCGCCCGCACGCCCAATGACGATCCAGCCATTTTGGGAGAGGCCGAGGTCCTCCCGGCCGGCCCCGGGTCTGGCGGTTGAAATGGGTGCACGAGCAGTTTTGATTACCGGAGCATCGAGCGGCATCGGCCGTGAGCTTGCTCTCGCTTATGCCGGCCCGGGCGTTTTTCTCGCGCTGACCGGGCGCAACCAAGACCGCCTCCATGGAGCGGCGCAGGAAGCGAGGGCGCTCGGCGCCGAGGCAGAGGAGGGCCTCATCGATGTGCGCGATCAAGAGGGAATGAGGAGTTGGATCACGGCCCAGGATGCGCGCCGGCCTTTTGATCTCGTCATTGCGAATGCGGGAATCACAACCGGACTCTCGCCGAGGGCACTGGCCGAGGATCCCCGCGCTGTCCGGGCGCTGATCGCGGTCAATCTCCTCGGCGTTTTCAATACGGTCGAGCCGCTCATTCCCGCGATGGGCGAGCGGGGCCGAGGCCATATCGCTTTTATCGGTTCAATTGCCGGGCTCAGGGGGCTTCCGTATTCGCCGGCCTATTGCGCGGCCAAGGCCGCAGTGCATGCCTATAGCGAATCGCTGCGCGGACGCCTGTCGGCGCGCGGCGTGAACGTAAGTCTAGTCATTCCTGGCTTCGTCAAAACACCCTTGAACGACAGTATTGAGGCAATAAAGCCCTTTGAAATGTCGGCCAGACAGGCTGCGATTTTGATTCGAGACCGCCTTGATCGAGGCCGGCCAATTGTGGCTTTTCCGTGGCCTCTCTATTTAATGGCGCGGCTCGCGCGAATCCTTCCCGTAAGCCTCGTCGATCAGATAATGGCCCGTTTTGAGGTCAATGTTCCGCAAACTCGCGAAAGTATTTTTTAACTAAAAAGAGCCTTTTTCTCACGGCCATCTGACGCGCGCGGCCATCCGACTTCCCAAGTACAGAGCGAACGACCCAGGCCTTGCAACAATTTGTTGCAATTTGTTTGTTGCTTGCGAAGCCCTTTTCCGGTTCAAGCTTGAGTGTTGCCGGTTCTTGTGACCGGAATAACGCGTCCGTTTGGACCCAAACGCGAGGAAATGCCTCGCCGCGCGCGGCGGCTGGCCGCCCCGCCAGTAGGGGCGAGCTGCGCAATCAAAGCCGGACGGAGCTCGATTGGCGTGGGGGCTTGGCCTTTGAATTCCATCGATTTGCTCAGGCTTTTCTGCGAGGGTGGCCTCGTTGCCGCTTCCGGCGGGCTTTTGTTCGTTGGCGGCAGCTTCGTCATTCTCATTGGCATCAATATCTTTGAGCAGGCCTCCGGCCGCTTGCTCTGCAAGCCGCTTTCGATGGTCAAACTTGCCGAACCAGATCTCCCGCACGTTCTGGTCCAGATCCCTGTCTTCAACGAACCGGATATGGTTGCGGGCTGCTTGCGCTGCGCCGCCGGGCTCGACTGGCCGAAGGATAGGCTCCATCTTCAGCTCCTCGACGACAGCACCGATGAGACCTCCTTAGTTGCAGCGCGGGTTGTTGGCGAGTTGCGCCGCGGCGGAATTGATGTGCTGCATCTGCGCCGCACAAACCGGCACGGCTATAAGGCAGGCGCCCTCGCTGCGGGGCTGCGCTACTCCGACGCGCCTTTCGTGGCCATTCTCGACGCCGATTTCAGGCCGCCGGCCAACTGGCTGCGAGCGGCCGTTCCGGCTCTAATCGCCGCTCCGAAAGCGGGCTTCGTCCAGTCGCGGTGTGAGTTCGCGAATTACGGGGCAAACTGGCTCACGCGCGCGCAGGGCCTGATGTTCGACGCCCATTTCATGATCGAGCAGGCGACTCGCTACCGTGCAGGCTGGATGTTCCAGTTCAACGGCACGGGCGGGGTGTGGCGGCGCGCGGCGATCGAGGCGGCAGGGGGGTGGTCGGGAGACTCGCTGTGCGAGGATCTCGATTTGACGGTCAGGGCCGAAATTGCCGGCTGGCACGGCCTCTTTGCGATGAATCCGGCGGTGCCGGGGCTTGTCCCAGAGAAAGTTTGCGACTGGCGGATTCAACAAAGGCGCTGGTCGAATGGCTTTGTGCAGGTCGCAAGAAGGCTTTTTGCCGAGGTATGGAAAACGCGCTGGCCCTTCTGGCGCAAGCTCTCGGCAAGCTCGCTCATCTTGATCCAAACTTTCTACCCATGCGTTGCTCTTGCCTTCCTGTCCGTCTTCTCTGGCGCACTCTTGCGAGGCGGCGACATGGATCCTTACCTGCCCGCGATTACCATCATCCTGGCTTCGGTTGTCCTGATCGCAACGGGACTCACGCTTGTGCCCTATCTCATACTCCGGCGCGGCCCGCTGTGGCGTTATTTCACAACGCTCGCCTCGCTCATTCCTCTGATGATCTATGTCAGCGTTTTCAACGCGCCCTCAATCCTCAAGACGGTCTTCGGCGCAACGGAGACTTGGAAACGCACGCCAAAGGCGCCTCGCATTCCCGCTGCTGTGCCGGTAGCGGACAGGCTCAACGAGGTTTAACCAGCCTGCGGACGCAGGCCCGCAAATTGCGTATAGGATTTGTCGCGTCGAGACTGCGGTCTTGACGCCATTTCTTGCGGTGCTCCTCCAGAGAGGGTTCCGCTGAATCCGCCGGAGCCGTCAGGGGGCATCCTTCCCCAGCTGATTTGACCGGCGGCTTTCGAAAGCAGCTGACTGGCCCGCTGTCCCGGCAATCTTCGCCGACGCGCCTTCCGGCTCGCGCCCCCTGGGGAATAAAGGCGTGCGGCCAATTTAATCCGGCGGTTGCGTCTAGAGCGGATTACAAGAGCGGCGGAGGCCCCATTCGCTGGGCTTTCAAAGATCCTCACCCCCGGCTAATCAGCTCGCGCGTTTTGCTGCGATCAACCCGCGTATAGAGCGTAAATTGCGGGTCGAAGATGAACTTGAGCATCAGTGCCGCCCAAGACTTGTGCGTCTTGAGGCCATCGTAGAACTCGGGCGCCATCGCCTTGAGTTGCGGCAGCCTGCTCCAGGGAATGTCGGGGAAATCGTGATGCTCGTTATGGTAGCCGATATTGAGCGCGACAAAATTGAGGGGGCCATAATAATCGAAGGTCTCCTGCGAGGGATCGCTGGTATAGTGCTCCTGCAGCCATCGCGCGCCAAGCGGGTGCAGGCCTCCGATCGAGAACCAGAATGACGCAAGAAGATAAAGAAGCGCCGCCGGGCCGGAGAGCGCAACCAGGAGAAGATCATAAGCGAAGACGCTGGCGGCATTAATGAAAGTCCAGCGGCCCCAGATCGGCACCGTGCCTCTCAAGCGGCCAAGCCGGGTTGCCTGGAAGATTGGAAAAATGAACATCCAGACGGCTTTGCCAGGGGCGCTTGTGCCAAAAAGACGCGCCTCCCAGTGACTCGGCAAATCGGCGTCGTAGTCATAATCGCCGAGATGCGAGTGATGCTTCATATGATAGCAGCGAAATCCCATTGCCGTTGGCACGCCATTCGGCAGATCGGCGAAGATTCCCGCCCATTTGTTTAGCGTGTTGGATTTGAAGATGCAGTTATGCGTGGCATCGTGAATGACGACGAACATCGCATGATTGGCGAAGGCGCCGATAAAAATCGCGGCTATGAGTGCTGCCCACCAATAGGTGAACCCCAAGAATCCAAAGGAAACGGCGAGCGCTGTTTGCAACGCGACCACCGCAGCTGTGATGACGGCCGTCCGCCAGTCATTGCCAATGAGGGAAGCGACCTCTGGGTGCGCCGCTAAGATTGCCCGGCGGCGGACCGGATGCGGGCGCGGCACGGTGGTTGGAATAAACGATTCCGGGCGGACGGCCGCTCCTGCGCCACTCGGATCGAGGGGAGGGGCTTGCAATCTCATGGACAACCACCTTTCGTGCTAAACGGAAAGCTCCTTGCCGTCCGCAGACCGAGCGGCGTTGCAGCCGCCCGCATCAGCAAATCTTTTGCCTTGAGGAACCCTCAGCAGATCACGCCGCGAGGGTTTTCTCATAGACGCGATGCACCTTATCGATTCGGCCGCCCGCCCATTCGATCGGATGCCTCATGCCGTGATTGTTCTCCAGCACCCATCCGAATTCAACATGCTGAATGGGACTCGTCGTCGCACGGTGGCGCAACTCCTCGATGAAGGCGAGGATGATCGCCCCGCCTGCCGCTTTGCGATGCAGTGCGCGGCGCAGGCCAAAAAGGAGCAGCCTGCCGGACAGAAAGGCGTGACTCTTAATGCGAGAGATGAGGCGGGGCAGGCCGAAGGGGAAAAGTCTTCCGCCAAGATCGGCGGTGATCTCGTGCAGGTTCGGCAGGACGAGCCCGCAGGCCTGAGGCACGCCGTCGAGCTCGATCATGAAGCCGCCCTTCATGAATTTTCCTTCCGCCGGCACGACCCATTTGAGGGCGTCGGCACTCGACATGAGTTCGTCGAGAGTCAATGGAACGAAGCCCCAATTGTCGCGCCAGCCATCGTTGAAAATGTCAACGATAATGGCGGCCTCTTGCCTTAGGTTGCCAAGGTCGAGTTTGCGGATATTGAGCCGCGAGCGCCATTCCGGCCGTTCCAAGATCCTGCGCTCGCTCGTGCGATCCTTCTCGCTCACATCGTAGCGGTAGGAGATGAGGTCGCGCGCTTTCGTATAGCCCTGCCGCTCCAAGACAGGGCCAAGATAGGGCGGGTTCCATGGCACCATGAACATCGGCGCGGCTTCGAAGCCCTCGACCAGCAGCCCCGCCTCGGCGTTGATCGAGGGGGAAAACGGGCCGGCGGCACGCGTTGCGCCGCGCTCTCTCAACCAATCTTCTGCCGTTTTCGTCAGCGCTGCGGCGGCTTCATCGTCATCGATGCAATCGAAACATCCAAACTGAGCAGGCGAGGCCTCGACCGGGGCTGTCCCTTTCTTATAAACCTGGGCGAGAATCCGGCCCGCAAGCTTGCCATCCTTTCGCGCAATCCAGGATTTCGACTCGACGAGTTTGAAATGAGGGTTGAGCCTATGGGCGAAAAGTGTCCAGCGTTCGGCATCGAGCGGCACTGCAAAGCCCGGCTGGCCATTATAAAGCAGGCGCGGCACCTTACAAAAATCAAGGAAGCTGCGCAGTCCGTTGAGCGGGATGATTTCAGTGCCGCTGGCGCTCATGCGTATCATCCGTGGCTGCGTTAATGAAGCATCCGCTGACCCGCCCGCGCATGGATGAACGGCGAATTTGAATTGGAAAGCGCAGTCCGGGTCACGTTGCCGCGCTGAGCGAGCGGGCGGGCGCTTCGCGATGGCTGTTAAATCTTGCAAGGAGGCCGGTCACGCCCCTGATCTCTGCCTCGGTATGGAGGGCGGAGATAAAGAAGCGCAGGCGCGGCTGATCTTTCGGCACCCCGATCTGGAAGATGGGCGGCACGTAATAACCATGGTCCATGAGAAAATTGGAGGCGGCGAGGGTCTCGAAGCTATCGGAAAAAAGGATCGGCACCACGCCTCGGCCAATCGCAGGCCCCGTGTTGAGGCCACCGCTGCGCGCAAGATCGACAAAGAGGCCGGCATTTTGGCGCAGACGCTCGATGCGCCAAGTCTCGTCCTGCATCAAATCCAAAGCGGTTTCCGCCGCCGCGACGATCACGGGCGAGAGGCCGACGCTGTAGACAAAGCCTGGCAAAGTATAGCGGAGCCATTGAATAACGGAGGCCTTGCCTGCCACGAAGCCGCCACAGGAGGCTAAGGTCTTCGACAGCGTGCCAATGATGATGTCGACCTGCTCAGGATCAATCCCCGCGTGCTCCCAAAGACCGCGGCCCTGCCGCCCAAGCACGCCAATCGAGTGCGCTTCGTCGATCAGGAGCCAGGCCTTGCGCCTTCCCTTGATCTCCACGAGTCTGGCGAGGTCGGAGACGTCGCCATCCATGCTGTAAAGCCCTTCCGCGACGATCAAAGCGTTGCGGTAGCTGGCGCGCTTCTCGCGCAGGAGGAAATCGAGATGGTCGAGGTCATTGTGGCGGAAAACGATCGTCTCGGCAGGCGCCGCTTTCGCCCCGCTGACGATACTATTGTGTGAGAGCTCGTCGATGAAGATCCCGTCGTGCGAGCCGAGAATATGCGAGATGGTCGTAACATTGGTCAGATAGCCGCTGACAAGCGTCAGCGCCGCCTCGACGCCGAGAAATTTGGCAAGCCCAGACTCGAGATGGCGGTGGGTCGAGCGCTCTCCGCCGACAAGCCGCGAAGCGAGCGCGCCTATGCCGAGCTTGTCGAGCGCGAGAGCGGCGGCTGCCCTAACCTGAGGATGGGCGGCAAGCCCCAGATAGTCGTAATTGGCGAAGCTCACAAACCGGCGGCCATCGGCCTCGGTTTCCCGGCGCAGGCTATCGACCGGCGCAAAAAAAGGATCGCCGTGGTCGAGATAAGATTTTCCGGCAAGCCGGAACCGCTTCAGGGCATAGTCTTCGAGGCTATGGAACTTCTGCACTTTAATTTTGGCGGTCGAGGTGGCTTCGCTAACGGGAAATCCAAAACTCCAGCGGCGGCACTAGGTGCCGTTTGCTTGGCGCTCCGGACCTCAAACCCAGCGCCTCAACCCGTGGCATAGCATCATGCGCAAGCTGGAGCAAAAGGGGATCATAAACGGGCAGGGGAAGAACCGCCGCGTTAACCTTAGTCAAAACGAGAAAAGATAGCGTTATCAGAAGCTTAGATTTAAATGTAAATTCCCGTTACAATAGGTAACAGAGGTGCTTAGGGTCCTCTGCTTGCAGGAGCGCAGACGGACGCCGTCCCTGGCCTGGGGCGAATCGCGGCCAGCGGGGATGGAAAAAGGCATTAAGAAAGGCCCCTGGATGCGGCGGATGCATGTCTAAGCCCTAAAGGGCGGCAGGCGATTGATCAGCTTTTCATAAAGGGAGTTTTGTGCCGAAAACACGTAATCCTGGGCGGCTACGCAGACGTGCGGGGCGCCCTTTGCGATTAGCCAGTCGGCAAGAAGCGGGGCCTTTTCTTTCGGGCAGTTGAACGCCAATCGCCCATCGGCGGAATGAATGCGCAGCTGCGCCGAGAAGAGCGCCTTGACCTCTGCCAACAGGCCGCCGGATTTATTGGGTAGAAAGGCCGTGACTTCGCGTGTCGTGCGCGCCTCTTCCTCGGCCGCGATTTGTGAGAGGATGATCCGCGCGCGCTCGCGCACCTTAGCCCCCCACTCGGCTTGCAGCGAGGCCACGAGATTGGCCTGCGAGCGCAAGATCGTTCCGTCATCGAGGATCTTGAGGCCGTTTGCGGCGAGAGTCGCGCCCGTCGTTGTGATGTCGACAATGATCTCGGCCTTGCCTGCGGCCGGGGCCCCTTCGGTGGCGCCAAGGCTTTCGACGATCCGGTAGTCGCTCACGTGCCGCTCGGCAAAGAAGCGCCGTGTCAAGTTGACGTATTTGGTGGCGACCCGCATTCGCTCGCCGCGCTTTGCCCGGAAAGCCGCCGCGACATCCTCAAGGTCGGCCATCGTTTTGACATCGATCCAGGCCCGGGGGACGGCCACCACGACGTTCGCCTGGCCAAAGCCAAGCGGGGCGAGGAGCTCCGCTTTCGAAGGCAGATCAACGATCGCCTCACGGATGAGGTCTTCGCCTGTCACGCCGAGATGGACACGACCGGCCGCGACTTCGGCGACAATATCGGCCGCGGAGAGGAAGGCGACCTCAACATCTTCCATTCCGTCGAGGGCCCCGCGGTAATCGCGGGCGCCGCGGCCTTGCACGATGTCGAGCCCGGCGCGGGCAAAGAAAGCGGCGGCGTTTTCCTGCAGCCTCCCTTTCGAGGGAATGGCGATCACGAGACTCACGGAGCGCCGCCGAGATTGTCGAGCCAGATGGCCGCTCCCACCGCCGGGACCGGCCTCGCCGAGCCGAGCGCTTGCGCGAGCGCGTCATAGCGCCCGCCCGCCGCCACGAGCGCGCTTGCCCCATCGTGATGCGCCTCGAAAACGAAGCCTGTGTAGTAGTCGAGAGCGCCGGTGAAGGCTGCGGCGAAGCGGACCTCCGTCCCCTCAAGACGGTCCGAGGCAATGAGCTCAAATCTTGCCTCAAGCTGGTCGAGGGCCGCGGAAAGATCGATACCGGCATCGCGGGCCAGGGCACGCAATGACTTTAGGGCATCGCCGGGGGCGGCTTCGATCTCGAGGAATCGTTCGATCAGGACGCGCCTTTCGGCCGCAAATTTGGCCCCTGAGCGCAGGGCCGCCTGTTCGAGAAAGCGCTCGGCGATTTCCGCCGCGCTGCGTCCGCCCGCGGCGGAGACGCCCGCAATGGCGAGGAGATCCTCGACGAGCGCGTGGGCGCCTTGCTTATCGGCGCCCTCGATAAGCGCGAGCAGGCCGGAATGGTCCCTGATGCCGCCGTTTGTCCTCGGGCTCAAGATGGCATCGAGCGGCTTGCCCTTTGGCAGGCCGCGCACGAGCCGGCGCCGCCATTGCGGCGGTAGATCGAGCGCCTCCAGGAATCGCGCAAGGAGCCTGGCATCGCCAGTGCGCACGCGAAGACACGCCGCCGATAGCGGCTTCTCTTGCGCGGCCGCGGCGGCTCTAATGGCAAGCGCCAAAATCTCGGCATCGGCGGCCTCGCGGTCGGAGCGGCCGAAGCTTTCGATCCCCGCCTGGATGAATTCGCTGGACGCGCCAGGCCTGAACCGGAAAACCGGCCCGCAATAGGAGTACGCCGCCTGCCCGCGTTGCGTCTCTTGGCCAAGATAGAGGGCGAGCACGGGGATCGTGTATTCCGGGCGCAGGCAATAGTCGGCACCGGAGGGGTCGCTTGTGAGATAAAGCTCGGCCCGCAGGTCCTCGCCGGAATCAAAGAAGATCGAGGCGGGCTGCAGGATAGCAGGCTCGCAGCGGCGATAGCCTGCCCGCGTAAGATAGGCGATGGCGCGCGCGGCGCGGTCTGAGACAGAAGGCAAGGAAAAGCCCCGCGAGGTCGAAAGCCGGGCCTCCCTTTAGCAAACAAAGCCCGCCCGCGCGATAGCTTCCGGCGCTGGCGGTGACCCCGCCGGACTGACCGGCCCGGCGGGGGAGGGAGGCTCGAAGTGTGACTGGGGCACGACACAACTCTTCGAGGAAGCCCCCGTTGCCAGCCCTGGAGACTAGCCAGCAACGAGGGGAAGGACTTGGTGCTCGAAATGTCCAGAGAATACTTCGGATTTCCCGCTCCCGCGCCCCCTGTTCGGGGGATGATTGCGCGAAATTGATTCGCTAAGCGGAAGGTTTGGACGGCGCTCGCCGCAGCGATTGTGCTGCAGGACCGTGTTTCCCGCCGCAACGCATCGGGAAAATTGGCAGCAATCTCTGGCGTGGGGCTTGAACTACCCCGGCCGAGACCGGCGACCTTTCCGACACAATTGGCGGAGCCAGATTCAGGGCGCCGCCACGCAGTTAAGATTAGCCCGGCCACAGCTCGCAGCCACACGGACCGCATTTTCGCCAAGACTGGCGCGAACCGGCAAACGGAACTCATCCGCCGCTCCTTCGAAGCTGGTCTGCCCGGAGGCCCAGTGTTCGATCTGGAAATCCAGATTGAGAATTCATTTGCCAAGGCCGCCGCGCGGCCGCAATCACCTTGCGCATCACGCTCGAAAACGCTTCCTTTTCGAGCTCATCTTCAGGAAGGAAGCGGCCGCCTTCCGGTGCTTGCAGACTCTGCGGGTCCTCCGCCACATAAACATCGAGCCGCAAGCGGAAATGCGTAAAAGTGTGGGTGACCTGCCTGGAAAGTTTTCGATAGGAGGTTGCGACCGGCGCTTCGCTGAGCGCCTCGGCCGCCCCAAAATTTTCCTTCCAGTCCGTTCCGGGCAATTCCACCATCCCGCCAAGGAGTCCTTTGGGCGGACGCGTGCGCACAAGCAGCGCGCCATCCTTCCGCCGCACGAAAAAAACAGCTCCGTAGCGCACGGGCTTCTCCGGGCGCGGCAGCTTTTGCGGCAACGACTCGGGTGCGCCCGAGACAAATCCAAGGCAGGATTCCCGCAATGGGCATAACTTGCAGGCAGGCGCCTTTGGCGCGCAGAGGCTTGCGCCGAGATCCATCAGCGCTTGATTGAAGTCCCCGGGCCGCTCCTCGGGCACGAGATCTGCTGCCCGGGCCTTGATCTCACGGGTGAGCCGGGGGCGCGGCGCCTCGATCGCCAAGAGCCGTGCGAGCACCCGTTCGACATTGCCGTCGATGGCCAGGGCTTGGCGCCCGAAGGCAATCGCCGCAATCGCCGCGGCCGTGTAGGGTCCAACTCCCGGCAGGCGCTGCAACTCTGCCTCTGTGCTCGGGAACTCTCCCCCTAATTCGTTCGCCACGATTCTCGCGCAGGCATGAAGATTGCGCGCCCGCGCATAATAGCCAAGGCCCGCCCAGGCGCGCAGAATCTCCTCGCTCCCGGCCCGGGCGAGACTGCCGACATCCGGCCAGCGGGACACGAAGGCCGTAAAGTAGGGCTTGACGGCTGCGGCGGTCGTCTGCTGCAGCATGATCTCTGAGAGCCACACCTTGTAAGGCTCCGCGCGCTCGCCCGGCGCGGCCCGCCAGGGGAGATTGCGGCGATGGCGGCCGTACCAGGCAAGCAGGCGCGCGGCGGCGCCCTCCTTTTGATCGCCGCACAGCCGGGACGGTTGCTCCTTGCCGGAGCGGCTTATTTCGCATTCCATCAAAAAGATTTATCCTGAAAATTCAGCGGAAGGCAGGGCTGAGGAAAAATGCGGGAATCTGGCAAGAGAACGCCTTGGGCGCGGCCGCTCGCCGATCTCGTTGGCGCCGCAATCGGCCCCGTTTTGATGCAGCGCGGCTTCGGCAACTCGAGCCTCATCCTCTTTTGGAATGAAATTGCCGGGGAGCAAATTGCGGCCGTCTCGCGGCCCATCAGGGTGCAATGGCCGCCGCGGCCACGGAGCCCCGCAGCAGGTGCCGCGGCTGCTCCGGCGGCGCTTACCGTGCGTGTCGAGCCGGGATTTGCTCTAGATTTTCAGCATCTCGCGCCCGTGCTCATCGAGCGCGTGAATGCCCATCTCGGCTGGCGGTGCATCGCCCGGCTGAAGATTGAGCAGGGGCCGGTGAGAGAGGCGGCTCCAAGGCACTGTGTGAGAGACGTACCCAAAGCCACCGAAGAGGCGGCTGAGGCGCTGGCGGGGAAGGATATTGAGGAGCCGCTGCGCGAGGCCCTCAGACGCCTCGGCGCGCGCGTGCTCGCCGGATCCTAGAAGGCGCGCTGGATCCGCAACCGGCCTTCGTACACATTTGTATCGGGATGAAACGCGGGGAGGCCCCGCGCAACGAGCACCGCATCCGGCGCAAGGCCCGCGGGCCGGGTCTGGTTCAAGTGCACATACATGAACTCGGCGCCGATATCGAAGCCCTTGAGCGGCGTCCAGACGAGATTGGTGCCCGTGCGCAGCTCCTTCA